>CDZE01036649.1_pt1 | contig 192343 bp, 178 predicted proteins | sample 557341 | NCBI WGS metagenome assembly CDZE01 (sample SAMEA3182109, study PRJEB8094) | gut metagenome | biome: human; feature: gut; material: Stool; isolation source: human stools | place: Canada | collected 2013-04-23
GCCTTTTGCACCCATGTCCCCAGCGTCCCTTTGGGGATGCACAGCTCATCTGCTGCTGCCTTGGTGCCAACCTCCTTTGCGAGCTTTATTGCCTGCTTTTTAAACTCTTCATCATATTGTTTTCCTGTTCCCATTGATGACACACTCCTTTGTTTTTATTATACTTTGATTGTTTTGTATGTGTCAAGTTTTATTATACAGGATTAGTTTTTCCATGGCAAAAAATTGTGTCATTCGGTTTTGAGAACAACCTGGTCAAGTATTTTTCAGTGGGCAGGTTACTCATCCATTCATCATGTGTACGCTTTGCCTTGCGCTGATGCTACACATTTCTCACGGAGCTTCCGACATGTTCTTTTCCTCCTGTGTCTAATTTGATCCTACACACTCTATAGAGTTGCTTGGACTTTATTATACGCCAAAATTCAATTGTTTGGAAGTCGTGGATTTATTTTACGCTTACTTTGCTTTTAGCCTGGGCCTTTGAGAAACTAAAAAAGTTTATGCATAATATGACAAAACCCTCCTAATGTCTAGAAGGGTTCTATGGAGCTGGAAACGTGACTTGAACACGCGACCTGCTCATTACGAATGAGCTGCTCTACCAACTGAGCTATTCCAGCATATATTAAATTTTTCTGTTAGCTTATTTGATCCGCCGCCGTGTCGCTTTATCAACAACCCACGACCTGCTCATATACGGTCAGAAATATAGTCGCCTTGCTCGGCTGTCGCTGTCGCAATTCTCCTTATTTCTTACCTTCGCAAGCTCCCTTCATCTGCCTCTGGCAGCGGTCGCTTGCTCAGCAAATGAGCTGCTCTACCAACTGAGCCATATCAGCACATCAGACCTAAGTATTATACACCAAAACCACACATTTGTCAACATCAATTCAAGATTTTTTTCAAAGCTTTGCAAAATCCCTATCAAATAGTCATATCATATGTACCTTGTAAGTATAATGTATGAAATAAATACGTTTTCTTTCCACATCGTTATTTTGCACAATAAAAAAAAGCTGAAATATGCTTAAACGTTTCAAAATATCTTCGCAAACACCGAATATTCCAACTTTTCCGATCAAATGACTATCATATTTTAATATCAAGACAATATTTTAACAATATCATATGTCACAACACACTTTTCAACAATTATTATTCGAAAACGTTTAATGAATAAAGTTCTTTAATGGTTTTTGTAATTTCACATAACATAATTGTATACAAAAGAAATGTTTATATACATTTTTAACATACCACACAGCCTGGTTTCATATACCCCTCAGAAAACGCAGTGCATTTTCGCAGCTTTTTGATTAGCCTGTCAGTTCCTTTGTAACAAATCGATTACAATTATCCAAATGGCATTGTTAAAATGCACAAAAGTAAAGTTGAAAAATTGGCTAAACCTCCATAATTTATTACAGAGGGCATAAAAATGTGAAAAAAGACTTGAAATTATGCCGAGAATATTGTATATTTTTATTAACGGAAACGTTTGAAATAAGTTTTCACGGAAAACATCAAGCGTAAACGTTTAAAATCTACGGAAAGGCGGAAATATCATTGGTTTCCTTAAAAGACATTTCCGTTCGCTGCGGAGTATCCGTCGCAACCGTAAGCAAAGCCCTCAACGGCCATAAGGACGTAAGCGAGGCAACAAGAGAAAGACTTATGAAAGCCGCCAAAGAAATGGGTTACTTCCCAAATTCTCAGGCAAGAGCTTTAAAGACCAACAGGACCTATAATCTCGGGGTCATGTATCTCGATGAAGCAGGAAGCGGTCTTACCCATGAGTTTTTCGCAAAGGTGCTTGATAGCTTTAAGACTACGGCTGAAGCAGCAGGATATGATATAACCTTTATAAATAGGGATGTGGGCAAGCAGAAAATGTCTACATACGAACATTGCAAATACCGCAATGTTGACGGTGTTATCATTGCCTGTACGGACTTTACGTCGCAGGACGTGTACGAGGTGATAAACGGAGATATACCAGTGGTCACGATCGACCACATCTTCGATTGCAGAACAGCGATCATGTCCAATAATGAAAAAGGTATGGAAGAGCTTATCAACTATGTGACGAAGATGGGGCATAGGAAGATCGCTTTTATCCAGGGCAACAGATCGGCAGTAGCCGAAAGACGTCTGGCAGGCTTCTATAAAGCTTGTATGACAAGAGGAATTTCAGTTGATCCCGATTGGATACTTAACGGTGATTATCACAACCCTGATCTGACTTATAAGCTGACAAAAGAACTTCTTAGCAGAGAGAACAAACCAACCTGCGTTTTCATGCCCGATGATTATTCAGCAATGGGAGCTTTCAATGCAGTCAAGGAAATGGGTCTTTCAGTACCGGAGGATATCTCGATAGTGGGCTACGACGGAATAGCTTATTCACAGCTTCTCTCTCCAAAGCTTACGACTTATCTTCAGGACACAGACCTTATCGGTGTAACAGCCGCAAAACAGCTGGTATCACTGATAGAAAACCCACAGACCACCTTTAAAGAGGTGATAACAGTCGACGGAAAGCTGCTGGAAGGCGGCTCGGTAAGCGACATCAACTGATTCAAGGCATTAATTTTCCGCAGAAATGCTGCGGAGCAAATCAAATAAACTAATGCGATTTTAAGGAGGAAAATTATTATGGCAAATCTTAAGAAAGTACTTGCAGGTTCATTGAGCCTCTGTCTGGCAGCTTCAATGTTCACAGCTTGCGGCAGCTCAGATTCATCTTCAACACCTGATGCTAAGGGCGGCACAACATCAAAGGCTGGCGACGGCACAGGTATCAACAAGGACGCAGACAGACAGGATACTTCAAAGCTTCACGGTGTAGATTCATCAGAGGATTCAAAGAAGACTCTTACAATTTACTGCTGGAACACAGAGTTCAAGTCAAGACTTGATAAGTACTATCCACAGGGCACATCAAACGAGCTTACATACAACGAGCTTGCTGATGGTTCTAAGGAGATCGCAACAATCAACGGCGTTAAGCTGAACTGGGTACAGGTTGAAAACGAAGGTAACGCTTACCAGACAAAGCTGGACGAGGCTCTTAAGGGTCAGCAGGACAGCACAGAGAAGGTAGATATGTTCCTTATGGAAGCTGACTACGCTCTGAAGTATGCTAACGGCGACGTTGCACTTTCTATTCAGGACCTCGGCATCACAGACGACGATATGTCACAGATGTATCAGTACACAAAGGACGTTGCAACAGATACAAAGACAGGCGAGCTGAAGGGTGTATCATGGCAGGCAACTCCAGGTCTGTTCCTCTACAACACAAAGATCGCTGAGGACGTTCTCGGCACAAGCGATCCAGAGAAGGTTCAGGAAGCTGTTAAGGATTGGGATACATTCACAGCAACAGCTCAGAAGATGGCTGACAAGGGCTACAAGATGGTATCTGGTTTCGATGATACATACAGATGCTTCTCAAACAATATGTCTAGCCCATGGGTAACAGACAACAAGATCACAATTGACCCACAGATCAAGGCTTGGGCTGACCAGACTAAGGAATACACAGACAAGGGCTACAACAACAAGACTTCCCTTTGGGACGATGCTTGGGCTGCTGGCCAGAAGATCGACGGTGGCGTATTCGGTTACTTCTTCTCAACATGGGGCATTCCTTTCACACTTCTTCCAAACACAGTTGACGAAGAGATCAAGGCTGATGGTTCAAACGCTAAGGAAGGCAACGGCGGTTATGGTCTCTGGAAGGCTTGCTCAGGCCCACAGGCTTACTACTGGGGCGGTACATGGATCTGCGGCGCTATCGACTCCGATAACCAGGATATCGTTGCTGATATCATGAAGGTTATGACTTGCAACAAGGACGTAGCTAAGGCTATTACTGAGGGCGAGCAGGACTACACAAACAACAAGGCTGCTATCAAGGAGCTTATCGACGGCGGTTATACAAACGCATTCCTCGGCGGACAGGATCACCTTGCACTTCTTACAGAGGCTGCTGACAAGATCTCCCTCGAGAACAAGCTTTCTGCTTATGACCAGGGCTGCAACGAGAAATTCCAGGGCGCTATGAAGGACTACTTCCTCGGCACAGTTGATTCATATGAGGCTGCTCTTGAGAACTTCAAGAAGAACATCACAGACCTCTATGGTAACCTTACTTGCGATTTCTAATCGTATAAAAAACAGTATCTAATTAAATATAGGGGGTGGAGATTATCCCCCCCTATTATTTATTAATCTCACGAAAGGAATAGGTATACTTATATGAAGAGAAAAAGCATAAGCTATGCCAAGTGGGGATATATTTTCCTTATCCCATTCTTTGTAGTTTACATCATCTTCTCACTATATCCTCTGTTCCAGACTTTCTATTACAGCTTTACTGACTATGTTAAGGATCAGGGTTCTATCGGCGGTGGCTGGACAAGACAGGCTGTCGAGGTGACACCAACATTCTGCGGTTTTGATAACTATTCAACAATATTCACATCAGGAAGTGATCTGCTTCAGTCATTCTGGAATACGATCATTATGTGGATCGTAGGATTTATCCCACAGATCGTTATCTCTCTTATCCTTGCAGTATGGTTCACTGACCTTCGTCTTAAGATAAAGGCTCAGGGATTCTTCAAGGCTGTTATCTATCTTCCAAACGTAATCATGGCATCTGCTTTTGCATTTCTGTTCTACAGCTTGTTCAGCAGAGGCGGCGCTATCTATGATCTTATCAAGGTACCGCTCCTTGAAAGTGTTTGGGGATCAAGAGGTGTAGTTGGACTCATCAACTTCATACTTTGGTATGGTAATACAACAATTCTTCTTATGGCTGCTATCATGGGTGTTGATACATCACTCTATGAGTCAGCTCAGATCGACGGTGCAACTTCCAGCCAGACATTCTGGAAGATCACAATTCCGCTCATCAAGCCTATCATGTCATATGTTCTTGTAACATCACTCATCGGTGGACTTCAGATGTACGACGTACCTGCCCTCCTCACAAAGGATTTGGGTAACCCGAACGGAAAACTCAAGACCGTCGTAATGATAATCCAGGCAAATAAGCAGGGCGACATCGGTAAGGCGTCTGCACTGTGCGTAATAATCTTTATCGTTTCCGCTGTTATCGGACTTGCACTTATGTTTGCGTCTGCTGACCATGACGGAAAGAAGAAAAAGAAGAAAAGGGGGTAAGCTGAAATGCCAAGAAGTACTGAAATAGTTGGTGAAAAGACAAATAGTACCGGACTTCTGATCCACAGGATAATAGCTTATGTTGTCCTTGTTCTTTTGGTCGTTATTTCACTTTTCCCATTCTATCTTTTGATAATCAATGCGACACGAGGCAGATCACAGGCAGGTATCAGATGGTATCCTGACCACTTCCTCGCAACAAACTTCAAGAACCTGTTCAGTGGTTCAACAGCCGTTGCATACGGAAGTGTATGGCGTTCACTTGCTAACTCACTGTTCATTTCTGCTTGTGCATCACTGCTCAGCGTTTATTTCTCAGCACTGACAGCATATGCAACACACGTTTACCAGTTCAAGCTGAGAAAGTTCGCAGATATGTTCATTCTCATCGTAATGATGGTTCCAACACAGGCTTCAGCTATCGGTTTCTACCAGTTCATGAACAAACTCGGCTGGACAGATACTTATATTCCGCTGATCATTCCTGCTGTCGCAGCACCAGCTACATACTACTTCATGAAGCAGTATATGGCGTCTGCACTTCCGCTTGAGATCGTAGAGGCAGCCCGTATCGACGGCTGCGGAGAGTTCAAGACCTTCAACAGGATCGTAACTCCTATCCTCAAGCCTGCATTCGCAGTTCAGATCATCTTTACATTCGTAACAAACTGGAACAACTACTTCATGCCAAGACTTATCCTTACAACTAAGAGTAAGTACACAATTCCTCTGGTACTTAACGCAATGCGTTACGCAGGTCCACAGGAGAAGGACGTGGGAATGTTCAGCTTGTACATCGTACTTGCTATCCTTCCTGTAGTAATTGTTTACCTCTGCCTTTCAAAGTTCATCATTCGTGGTGTTGCTCTGGGAAGCGTAAAGGGTTAATACGAAGCTTCAAACAGCGTACAGTTTTTTCTGTACGCTGTTTTTTTTGCTCTATTCATTCCTTACTTCTCTTTCCTATTCACATAAAAGCTTCGTTTGCATACCTTTGCTATTGACCGTTATCTCCATTCTGCTCACTCTTTTTCCATTTACGCCATATCCATTACAAATTATTTTATCTGTGATATCCTCGCCGCAATACCCCTCATATGTGATATGCTCCACCAAATACTCCCTCTCTGCAAACTCTATCCTATCTTTAAGCCCGGCATCCACATTATTGAGCCACTGCTTATCAAGACCATAATACTTCTCCCTGGTGATACCATGTGGTATAGTTTTACCGCTTGAAAAGCTATATCCATACTCCCCGTCCACGTTTTTCATATATATCTTCGACAGCATAGATCTCGTATCAAGCTGTTTGCCATATTCAATAATACGCTGAGTACCGATATTCACCGAAAGGATACTCAGCGACACATTGACCTGCCTGTCTCCTCTGATATATGCACGCCTGCCGTAAGCCTTGACCGCATATACGCCGATAGCCTCCCACAGTGTAGACTTCTCTTTGATGTTCACATAGTTCACAGTGTCAGTTCCACTCTCGTAGGTTATCTCACTTGAGGGACTGTAGCTCTTCATAATATCCGTCAAACTCACCTTAGACCATACCCCAGGTTCAGGCTCGTTCTGCCCGAGCATAAGTGTTATCCCACGGCTTATAAGTTCAAGAACAGTTTTTCCGCCTCTCACCCTTGTTCTGATGTAATCCGCAGGACCGTAGTGCATACGCCTGCTGCCTATATAAAGTGCCACACGCCTGATATTGTTAAGATTCATGTTGTTATTCAGAACGACAGACGCTCTAAGTTCACTGTATGGCGTATAGCGGTCTTTCACAAGCCTTGCTGAAACAATGTTTCTATAGTCCAAATTACCGCTGCCAATAATTTCGAACCTGATGTATATCTTCGCCATTATTCCGCCCCCCTGAGCTTTATCATAAGGCTTCCGATCATCCTGTCAGGCTGAAAATCCATTTCTATCTCTGAGAGTATGTATCCGCTGTATAAGACCCCGTCTGCCGTGAAATTGATCGTCTTTCCTCCGTTCTCGCTTAGAGCAGCCCAAGCGTAAGCCTTGTCCGACGGAGCGATCCTGCCGCTGAACTGAAATATCTCCGCCGCCTTGCCTGAGATATTTCGCAAAATACCATTCACAGCCTTTGTTTCCTCCTGAATGTAACCTCCGCTTCGCTTAACTCCGTCCATGTAAAATGACCGTGTGCCGATGTCAAGCTTTATCTTTCCCTTTTTACTCACTTATATCCTCCTCACTGCAAATGCCGATACTAAGCTCTGCCTGCCTTTCGAGCCTGTGAAGGGGCAATGTCTGAACTGCGCTTCCAAGCTTTGCGCTCTTTACATTCAGAACCTCGCTTTTTGCAAGCTCCGCCATAACGCTTTCACACTTTTCCTGAAGCTCCTCCATGTCATCGTATTTTCCTGCCTTGCCCATGAGCCGCAGGTCGATATGACATATATACTCAGTGTAAAGCTTTTTGCCGCCCTGCCCAATGACTTCATCGACCACATCATAGCCTTTAAGTCCATAGAAGCCAATTGCTTCTCCACTGTGCAATAGACTGTCAGCCGAAGTGTATTCACCCATTGCAGTAAAGCCTGCTCCGTCAAGTATCTTTTTTATCTCTGCCGCCATTTCTGTCCAGACTGTCATGGCTCGTCCTCCTTCCTAATATGCGATAACGGCATTGAATACAAAGCCGTCCTTTGAGAAAAATCTTTCCGCCCTTGAAACTGCGCTGTCACGAAGCTCTCTTGCCGCCTTTATCCTGTTCTCCTCGTCAAAAGCCTCCACCGCCTTGCCCTGTGCCGTAAACATGACCTTGTATTCAGCGGCTTTCAGACAAATAAATCTGTAAAAGACCTCCGCTGCCGCTGCAAATTCGCATATAGCCGTCCCGCCCTCAGCGACCATTCGCTCTTGGTCAACAGCCTTTTCCATTTCGTCAGCACACACCGTTATAAGCCCTGCATACACCTCAGCCGACGTGCTGTCAAGTCCGCTTAGCTCCATGAAATCGCTTTTTACATTGTCTTTGCTTATTGCCATTTTCCTGCTCCTTTCAAAAAAATATACCCACCCACCATCCCTTTTTTCATTATCCTCTCAGCTTACTTTGTAGTTTTCAGCGTCTTTACAGCACCGCTCGTAAGTACGGAGAAACCTGCAAGCACTGAGCAAACGATCTCGTTGCTCTGATTAGTAAGAAGCTTATCGTAGTCCACGATAACATCTCCCCCAAGCACCATTTCAACCGCACTGCTCTGGTCGATGCCCACCGCAATACCGCCTGTGAGCTGAGGACACTTTACAAGCGTTACACCGTATGGTGTCTGAACTGTGCCGCCTGCCATATAGTCGCCAATGCAGTATTTCATCTCGTCCATAGCAAGGATCTTAGCCATAACATCAGGAGTACAGATCATGGTCGTCATGTTAAACTCGCCCATGGAAGCCCAAAAAGCCGCCAGATCAGCGTAAGTAAGCTCACTGCCAATAAGATTCTGAGCTGTAATACCTCTTGTTATCTCAGTCATGGCAAGACTGTTCACATCTCTGCTTATAGTCGCCCCAAGGTTTCTCAGCACCACGCCGAAAGCCTCAAGCTTCTGCTTCCTTACAGACTCAAAAGAACAGTTAAGACGTCTTGCAAACTTTGTAAGAGTCTTACTGGAGGTGCTAAGTCTGACAGTTGTAATAGGCACATTTCCACCCTCTGATACAACGTCAGTTGAACCTGACTTTGTAACGTTCAGACCTCTGAAATCCACCCCATCAGTGTATGAAACAGCCGCCGCTACCTTGCCCATGATAGAAGCCTCGTCCATGCCCTGCTTGACAGTGCGTCTTATGTACTCAGGGAAAAGCACTGCCGACTCAGTGGAAATGAAGAATTTCTCCACCCTGTCAGAATTTGCGCCCTTTACCTTGATGTCAAAACGCTTGAGCTGTCTTTCAAAAGCGTCAAGACCTTTAAGCTCGGTGTTCTCATAGTTTGCGTCAGGATCAAGCTCAGCCAGCGCCTGTGTGAATGTCTTGCCTGTGATAGAATAAAGTCCCTTTTCAAGTTTGATATTGTTGTACATATTATTTTCTCCTTTTCGATAATTAAATTTGTCCGATTTTTTGTACTGATTTTCGTATCATCGAAAACCATTTGTCTTTTCGGGTGAACACTGTTCGCCCCTACAGTGATGATATCACATTCTGGCATTTAAGCCCCTATCTCCACATTGTCATCGCCCCCTTTCACATCTGTCCCTTACATCTTGTAATCCCCCGTGATAAAGCTCTCCCTTTCGGCTTTGTAGACCTCCTCATTCTCAGCCGCCTGCTTTTCAAGCCTGCCACGGAAGTCAATAAGCTCCGTAACTGACATAAGCTCCGCAAGTTCTTTCACACGCTTTGCACTCATAAAAGGCTTGCAGAAATAGCTGAGCCTTAAAACGTCCTTTTCAAAAGCTTCCCTCGCAAGGGCAAGCTCATAGCTCTTGTCGGTGCTTTCATGCTTCTCCCTTAAGGCAAAACGCTTCGTTACCCCTGCGTTCACCTGTGCAGGCACTGCCACGAACGACCACTCGTAAGCGTCAAGCGGCTCGTCAAGAATGTGATAACACAGCTTACCGCCGTATTCACCGCCCTTTTCATGGTCACAGCCGCCCTTGTACATATCCGCTCCGCATACAGAGCAAAGCTTCTTTCCCATGGTGCAACTAACAGATACCTCTTTCTTTATGCCGCCTTGAATCTCGCTTATAAGGTCGCCGTTAGAAGCTGTTCGCACCATGTAAGCCTTTGCCATAAGCCTGCGGTAGACCTCTCCGTCTATCGTAGTTTTCTCAGGCAGAGTTTCCACCCAAGTGTCGAATATTCTGGCAGTCTGCTTTGAGCTTTTGGGGTCATGGTCGAAAATACCCGTTCTGCCCTTAAAAAGCTCCGCAAGCTTCTCCAAAGCGCCTGATGAAAACTTTTCACCATCTCTGTCAATGTCATTGTCACAAAGCGCCACCCTGAAAACAAAGACCTTGTCCTCCGTGAGCGGCTCTCTCGCATAGCCGTTTATCTTTTCAAGCTCCTCGCCTGATACTGTTTCGCTCATTGCATTTCCTCCTTTTTTCTCTCATTCTCTACCCTTTCGTTTTCAAGCTCCGCCGCCTTAGCCTGCGCATTGTAAAGCCTTGACTTCGCCAACGCTTCCTCGTCCTGAAGATTTATGTTGTCCCACTCTATCTCCACTCCGCAAGCATATCCGTTAAGCCTTAAAAACGCCTCGCATATCTCTCTGAGTATAGGTTCAAGCAGTCTGCGGTAATATTCAAGCTCGCTTGTGAGGATATCCGATTGCTGTGCAGACATTCGCTCAGTGGTTGACCAGTTCAGCCCAAGCAAAAACGGTGGTATTGAAAGCTTCGCTACAAGCTGTTCCATAAGCTGTCTGACAGGTATCTCCGTGTCTATCATCTGATTGTCAGCGCCTATGACCTTTATGTCCACATCACCCACAGCCACAAAATCCTGCACCGAGCCGTTTCGTGAGGCCCTCATGCCTCTGCTCCATTCCTGAGCTATCTGCTCTGCACGCTCCTTGGCTCTCGCCCTGTCGCTCTCCCCCTCAGGGTGATAAGTCACCGCATAACGCACATTTCCTACCCTGTCGAAGTTCTGCCCCATGCACTCGTAAATTCGCATAAGTATCTCGCTCAGCGCAGGCAATCCACGGAGTATGGACACCCCGTCAGGGTGCTTAGGACTAGGATTGAGCGCCGTGTAAAGCAGTTTTTCAGGACTTCTTACCGGTATCTCCTCACCGCTTCCCATGTAAAAAATACGTTTTTCAAAAGCGTTCCTGCCCTCACGCACTCTGTACAAAGTCGGGTCGCCAACATATATCCCCTTTACCTTGCCTGTCCTGTAATCTGCATATATCCTGCCTATCGCCTTGCCATATGTAAGCAGTGAATCCAGATACATATCCGCAAAAGTGTAAATGGACTTTCCCGACACCCCCACGGAAACCTCTCTGCAAAACCTGTCAAGCTCCACCTGCGCCCTCTCGTCACAAGCCGTGACCTTAAAGCCCCCTGTGAGCCTTATTATCTTGCCGAAGCAAGCGTCGATAACAGGAACGTTCGCCCTGAGTGCGTCATAAAGCTCCTGCTGAAAAGCCCCCTCAGGCGCAAGCCTGTAATGAAACCCCGACTCTCTGTCAGAGCCTGCCGTGTTCGGCACAAATTCACGGACCTTCTTTCTGAAAATACTCATTTTCTCTCCTTTCTTTCTGTACACTTTTTTGTACTAATGCTCAACTGTCAGTACAAAAAAGTCGTCCTTTTCACGTCCCAGACATTCTGCCACAAAGTATCTCATATCGTCCATGGCGTGATCGTTCTCTTTAACAGGTGCGTCCTTTCCTGCCTTTTCGTCCCAGCGGTAAAGATTTATCTCACGAAGCGTATCACGACACCTGCGGTTTATCCTTATCCTGCCGTCCTTTATGCAGTCCGACACAAGCCTGATACCCGAAACAACGTCGTTCTTTGCAGGCTGAACAGTGTATTTTCCGTGCCTGCGTATGCACTGTATGAACGAAGCCGCCGAGGGGTCGCAAATGACCTTTTCGATGCAAAGCCCGTCGGCAAGCTCTTCAAGCCCCTTGTAATGCTCCTCGTCAGTTTTCTGCATACCCTCACGGCGTGAGTCATAGTAATACTCCCTGAGTCTGTACCATACACCACCGCTCTCGCCCCAAAGCCCGAAGCTTGAAGGATTTACAGTGCCGTAATCACAGCTTATAACATACCGCTCGCACTGTATATCCCCCTCAAAGACGTTTTTCTCCTCGTCGAACATAGGGTAAACAAGCCCCTCTGCCGCCGTCCATTTGCCAAGCACAAAACGCTCGTAAAACGTCCCCGTATATATCCTGTGATAGCGTTCTATCACCGCCCGGTCAAGGGTCGGATTGTCCTCCAGCACAAAATGTCTGTAGATAAGCCGTTTTTCCTCCGCCTTGTCTATCCACTCTTTCTTGAACCAGTGGTAAGGATTGTCAGGATTGCAGTTGAACCACAGCTTGCTCCCCGCCACCGAACACCTTGCCACAGCCTGCTCTATAAAGCTTCTGGGCATAAGTGCCGCCTCGTCAAGAAGCACCCCCGCAAGGGTCACGCCCTGAATAAGTGAGGGCGAGCCTTCGTCCCTGCCGCCAAAGTAGTAAAACCTGTTTTTCCTGCCGCAAAAGCTCACGTCCATATAGTTCTTTGACGTGACCTCCACAGCCGTCATGCCCATGGCTTTCATATACTCTCTGAGGGCAGGCAGGATATTCCTTTTCAGCGACACGATAGTTTTTGAGCATAGTCCAAAAATGCACTCGTCAAAATTAGTCATTGCCCATGTCATAAAAGACGCCGACAAACAAAAGGTCTTGCCCGATCTGACCGCACCGTCACAGATTATCCCGTCGTAATCACTAAGCTCCCGTGCCGTCCACCATCTGAAAACAAACCTCTGATTTTCCGACAGCCTTGTTATTTTCACAAGCTATCACCGTCCCTGCCGTAAATGTTCTCGATAAGTCGCTTCGACTCACCGCCGCCGTCAAGCTGAGGTGCAAGCTCCCCAAGCTTTTCCAAGGCTTTCTGCCTGTCAAAAAACTTGATCTCCAAAACGTTCTTTCCGCTGATCTTTATCTCACTCACATTGAAAAGATCCATGCCCATGATGTCCCTTGCCGTCATGTTCTCAGCGTCAAAAAGAAGCTTTACAGCGTCATTCACCGCCCCGAAAGCTATCCTGTTAAGCCCTCGCTTCACATAAGAAAGGGTGTCGCTGTCAGCCTCCTCCAGCTTTTTAAGCTCCGCCTCCGTTTCTGCCGAGTGCAGAAGCTCAAGCCCCCTGTCCTCAGCCTCCTCCGCCCTTGCACCGGTGTGCAAAGCCGCTTCACGAAGATTTCTCAGATAGAAGAAAAATCTCGCAAACCTTTTCTGTTCGCCTGCCATATCGTTCCTCCTTTTTAATTTCTGCGAAAGATGTCCGCCGTATCTTAACGGCTCTCAAAAAACATCTCTCACTTATCCCGAAAAATGCCCCTTTTGTTGCATAAAAAATGCAACAATTGCAGAAATGTTGCCAAATTAAATCATTTATCATTTGTTTGCATAAATCGACCTGTCCAAAACTGTGCAAAAGCCACATACTTTCATGAACAGAAAAACTGTTGGTAAAAAGAAATACTTTTATTTTTTAGGACGTTTCATACTATTACTGCACCTTATTTCAGACAAATATGTAAGCTATGCGAAACTTTCAATATACCTTATGAAAAAAAGTATATATTACTTGACAAAAGCCGAAAAAATAGTACAATAGTAAGTGTATGACACAAATTTGAAGAACAACGCAGGAGGTAAAAATATGAAAATGAGAGGTATCTATTCCTCAGTAACAGATATCAGACGAAAAGTCTTTACAGAGGTGGCAAGACTTGCCTATGAAGAGGGCGATTATGCCGAAAAGATCGCAGAGCTTCCTTATAAGATAGTACCGGGAAGCAAGGCTGTTTACCGTGAGTCTATCTTCCTTGAAAGAGCTATCGTTGAAGAAAGGCTCCGTCTTGCTATCGGTCTGCCCCTAAGACCGATCGAGGAGCATAAGTCTGTGGCTGACGGCATTGAAGAAAGTGCGATCGCAGAAAAGTATTACGATCCACCGCTTGTAAACATAATCAAGTTTGCCTGTAACGGCTGTCCTGAAACTCATTATCATGTTACCGACTGCTGTCAGGGCTGTCTTGCACACCCATGTCAGGAAGTCTGTCCAAAGGGTGCCATAACCATCAAGCACGGCAAGTCAGTAATAGATCAGTCTAAGTGTATAAAGTGCGGCAGATGTCAGAGCGTCTGTCCATACAATGCAATAAACAAAATGGAAAGACCATGCGCAAGAGCCTGCGGCATGGACGCTATCGGCTCAGACGAAGAGGGCAAGGCAAAAATAGATTATGACAAGTGCGTATCCTGCGGAATGTGTCTTGTAAACTGCCCATTCGGCGCTATCGTAGACAAGGGACAGATATTCCAGCTTATAACAGCAATGAAGAAAAAGAAGAAGGTCATCGCAATCGTAGCACCTGCATTTGTAGGTCAGTTCGGACCAAAGGCAAGCCCTGAAAAGCTCACAGCGGCAATGAAGAAGCTTGGCTTTGCAGACGTGGTCGAGGTAGCAATAGGCGCAGACCTTTGTTCCATCGAGGAAGCAAAGGACTTCATGAGAGAAGTTCCTGAACATCAGCCATTCATGGCGACATCATGCTGTCCTGCATGGTCAGTAATGGCGAAGAAGCTTTTCCCTACCCTTGCTCCATACATTTCAATGGCTTTGACCCCAATGGTACTTACAGCAAGAATGCTCAAAAAGGACGATCCTGACGCTTGTATCGCATTTATCGGACCATGTGCGGCAAAGAAGCTTGAAGCTTCAAGACGTACTATCCGCAGCGACGTAGACTTTGTGCTTACCTTTGAGGAACTCATGGGAATGTTCAATGCCAAGGGCGTAACATTTGAAGATATTACAGATGAAGAAAAGGTAGATCTTTGCGAGGGTACAGGTGACGGACGTGGCTTTGCAGTAAGCGGCGGCGTAGCAAAGGCAGTAGCAGACGTTATCCACAAGCTTGACCCAGAGCGTGAGGTCAAGGTAGTATCAGCGCAGGGACTTAAAGACTGCCGCAAGCTTCTCACACTTGCGAAAGCAGGCAAATATGACGGCTATCTTCTCGAGGGCATGGCTTGTCCTGGCGGCTGTGTAGCAGGAGCAGGAACGCTTCAGGCGGTAGAAAAGAGTACAGCGCTTGTAAACAAATATGTAAAGGACGCACCTTTACAGAACTCTCTCGACTCCAAATACGAGATCAATCTTGATCTTATCACCGAGCCGCATGATGACAAATAAGAGATAGAATTGAAACGGACAGCGTTATGCTGTCCGTTTTTTTGTACTGTCACTCGCCGTGACGGGCATTTTATGCCATACATTGTGGTATAAAACACTTTTTCACCGCTTTTTGAATTCGTATAGAATACTACACATTGTAATTATCACACACCCCCTGATACCCCCACAAACAACAGTAGGGGCGAACAGTGTTCGCCCGTCGAAGAAACAAGCCCACGATTATATCATTGTTGGATAGAACTAAAAACTATCCAATCACATCTTCAGGGGAGCGGCACAATATTCTCCACACGGCACGTCTACACAACATTGTGATAAATTCAAACCTTGCCGTTCCCCGAAACGGGACGTCGCGGGCGCCGTCCCCTACAATTCTACCCCGACTTCATCACGCCGCAAAATCGCTTTGCTCTTTGCGGATTTACGTTGTAATTGGGGATAGGATAGGCGGTGCAGATTTTTGCTCCGTTATTACTTTTGATAAGAAGCACAACTTTTGTGTGCTTTTTCTCATTATATCTGCACCTAGTCGGCTGTCGCCGAATGAGGCTCTGCCTCAAACTCCGCTAGGGGCTTTGCCCCTAGACCCCACAAGCCCTCTGGCGCCGGGCTTGAGCGTGCGCTTTATCTCTCGCTTCGCTCGGTGCTTAGAAGCAACTCTGGTCGGCTTTGCTCATTCCTCATTCCTCATTCCTCACTCCTCATTCCTAATTCCTGATTCCTCATTCCTGATTCCTCACTCCTCACTTAAACTCCCCCTTGATTTTTCCCGTAATATGTAGTATAATAAATGAAATAGTGCATAATAACAGAAAAATTCTTACAGAGAGGATCTTTATAAAATGGAAATAATCAATAAGTCCGATGAAAAACTCCTTGCAGAATATGAACAGTTCGCAAGCACCAGCAAATACGGCAATTTCATGCAATCCCTCAAATGGCCGAAGGTAAAGGACAACTGGGGCTGGGACGCTGTTATCTCCCGTGATGCTGACGGCAATATCCGTGGAACTTGCCTTATCATAATCAAAAAAGTGCCTATTTTTGGTGTTACTTTTATGTATGCCCCTCATGGCCCTGTTTGCGACTGGTCTGATAAAGAGGTCATGACCGACCTTTTCGAGGGCGTAAAGGTGCTTGCAAAGAAATACAAATGCTACCAGTTTATGTGGGACCCTTGTTTTGAGGAGGGCGACGACAAGTGTACAAAGCTTATCGAGGACATGGGCTTCAAGCACATACACAAAGCGGCTGAGCTGACCACTATTCAGGCTCGTAATAACTATATGCTCAGAAATATCGAGGGCAAGACCCCTGACGAGGTCATGGCTACTTTCAAGCCTGACTGGAGAAACCGTATCAGAAAAGCCCCTAGAAAGGGCGTTTACTGCAAGGCTTGTGGCACTGAGGCTCTTGACGATTTCTACCCTCTCATGCAGGCAACAGGTATCAGAGATGGCTTCTCTATCCGTTCAAAGGAGTATTTTGTAAAAATGCTCAATGGTCTTGGTCCTGAACACTGCCGACTTTTCATGTGCTATGTTGACGAGGACGGCAAGCAGATACCGTTGTCAGGTGCAGTAACAACACAGTATGCAGGCAAGACCTGCTATGTTTACGGTGCTTCCGCAAACCACCACAGAAACCTCTACCCTAACTATCTCATGCAGTGGACGATGATAAATTGGGCATTGGAGGGCAAAAACTACATCTACGATTTTCAGGGCATACCATTCTACAACGATGAAACAAACCCTAACTACGGCGTATACAAGTTCAAAAAGGGCTTTAACGGCGAGGTCGTTACCTATGAGGGCGAATTTTTCTACATTTTCAAGCCTTTCATGAAGAAAGTCGTAGACTTCTGCGAAAAGATAGTTATGGATAGACACGAACGCAAAAGACAGAAGCTTCTCAAAAACAGAAATAAGGATATGCAGTAGGCAGCAATAGATTAAATTTAAAAATTTTTGAACAGTTTATACATTTTTACCCATTCTTTACACAGACAACATTTGATTTTTACTTATATGTGATATGATTTACAAAGAGGTGAGCAAGGTGCATAAAGGCGTTATAAGGACCTTGTGGCTCATTGCCGCATTGAGCCTGGTGCTGAGTTATGCTGTGATGTGCATTGCATGGCTTTCAAAGGGCTGTCGCTATGGAGCGCAGTTTTGCATAAACGTTTTTATGAGAGCGCTTCCTCTTTGTCTTATATTTCTGTGTATCATCGAGCTTGCAGGGCTTTTCATATGGGTCTTCAAAATAAAAAAGCTCGAAAGGCTCTACGCTAAAAAGGGCGGCTGTGACGAATATTTTGAGCTTCTTGAAAAATATCTTCTCAGGCAGAATAAAGATAAGGGTCATGGACTTTTGAAGCTTGCCGCTGTTTACATTTCAGAAAAACGCTTTGAAAACTGTTTTCTCACACTTGACCGTATAGCTTTTGATAAGCTTTCACCCTCAGATCAGAACAAGTATTTTGAACTGCTTCTTTACGGCAGGCTCATGTCAGGTGATATTTCTCAGGCAAACGAGATATTTGTTTCGGCAGAGCATTACTTCAAGCGAGGTCTTCTCGGTAAACGCAATGGGCAAATGCTTTTCACCATTGGTCTGCTGGAATATTTCAACGAACGCTTTGAAGCGGCGGTGAAGTTTTTTGACAGCGCAGAGAAAAGCCGTGACGCTGACAAAACGCTTCGGTGCAACTGTGAGCTTTACAAGGGCGAGTGTTTTCTCGCTCAGGGTGATGTGAGATCGGCAAAGGCTTCGGCTGAAAAAAGTGCGGCGCTCGTTAGTGACGATAAGCAGGAAGCACAGCTTGAAAAGCTGATGACACAGGTAGAAAAAGCTTACATCAGAACAAAAGAAAAGTCTGCTGATACGAAAGCAGACAACACCACGGAAGGAGGATATGCCTTTTAAGGCATAGAAACAAGTATGATAATAAACGCACTCAGAGGCTTTTGCATGGCTCTTGCGGACAGTGTCCCTGGAGTTTCGGGAGGAACTATAGCGTTCCTGCTGGGCTTTTATGACAGCTTCATAAATTCCCTTAACGACATTATGGGACGTGACAATGCAAAGCGTAAAAAAGCATTTTTCTTTCTTATAAAGCTTGGCGTGGGCTGGGTGATCGGTATGCTTCTTGCAGTAAGCGTGCTTGCAAACGTGTTTGAAAGCGGCATCTACAAGGTAAGCTCGCTGTTTCTGGGCTTTATCATTCTGGCGATACCGGTCATGATAATGGAAGAAAAAGAGAGCATTAAGGGCAAATATTACAACATCGTATGGGCTGTTATCGGCATTGCAATAGTCGTGGGAATATCCCTTATAAATCCCTCCGGCAGCGGTGCTGACGTTTCTCACATGAATATAGGCACAGTGATATTCGTTGTTCTTGCAGGAATGTGCGCAATATCTGCAATGGTGCTTCCCGGCATTTCAGGCTCCACCATACTTCTCACATTCGGTCTTTATATGCCTGTTATCACGGGAATAAAAGAGTTCCTTCATTTGAACTTTGAGTATTTCGGACTTCTCTGCTCTTTGGGTATCGGCATTATCCTTGGGGTGTTCGTTACTCTCAGGCTTATCAAAAAGGCTCTTGAAAAGTTCAGAAGCCAGACTATCTACTGCGTTATCGGCATGATGATAGGCTCACTGTACGCCATAGTTATAGGTCCTACAACGCTTAAAGAGCCTAAAGACCCTATGTCCTTCGGCACATTCAGCATCGTATTTTTTATCATCGGTGCGGCGATCGTGTTCGGTATTCAGGTAGCAAAGAGCGTGTATGACAAGAAACAGCTTGCAAAGGCTGAGAAAAAGATAGAAGAAGAATAGAACTTTTGTTATCAGGACGGTTAAGGCTGTCCTGATTTTTTATTCAAACACATATCATATGACCTATATGCCCACCTAGCAAATTCATATTCTTGTGATTATATAAAAACTACCGCCCCTACTGCCCCATTTTGCTGTTCATTCTTCCAAAGTCAGCATTTTATACAATTGAACGCCTTGACAATTATGCAACTATACCATATAATAAAATTAGGCAAATACAATATCCTGTATTATATTCCAAACATAATATGACAGCTATTGCAAAAATAGCATATCAGCGTCTATGATTTCTACAAATCATATGCCTGCCCTATGTAAAAAGTGTTTAAATTTTTGGGGCGTTTGGCATTTTTTCTTGCAAAAATTGTCGGCTTGTGGTATAATTATCAGGAGCAGGGGCGTGCTATCCCCTCAATGGGTGAAAACTATCCTTGTTTCTTAAACGTTTTCGCCAATATAGTAATAAAGGTGCAGAGCGCAAAGCTCGGCTTGAAAGTATATAGGAGGTAAAGATTTATGGCAAATAGTGCTGTAGAAAAAACAATTTCCACGCAGGAACTTAAAGAAAAGCTTCTTGACGTTCTTCACAACGATTTCCAGACAACACCTGAGGACGCTTCCGACCAGCAGGTATACGAGGCTCTTTCTAAGATCGTTGTAGGAATTCTTAAAGCTAAGAGAAGAAAGTTCACCGTTAAAACTCAGTCTGAGGGCAAGAAGAAGGTCTACTATCTTTCAATGGAATTTCTTATGGGAAGAAGCCTTAAAACTTCTCTTTATAACCTTGAAATGCAGAAGCAGGCTACAAAGGTCCTTAAGGACATGGGCATTTCTATAAACGGCATATACGAGTGTGAGCCTGACGCAGGTCTTGGCAACGGTGGTCTTGGAAGACTTGCTGCCTGCTATCTTGACGCTCTTGCTGCCGACGGCTATCATGCTACAGGCTATTCTATCTGCTATGAATACGGTATCTTCAAGCAGAAGCTGGAGGACGGCTGGCAGACCGAGCTTCCTGACAACTGGCTCCCAGGCGGCTCTGTATGGCTCGTTCCTGTTCCGTCAAAGGCTGTCGAGGTTCGTTTTGACGGCGAGCTTAAGGAATACTGGGACAATCAGTATCACTGCGTAACTCACGAGAACTACACATCAGTTATGGCTGTTCCATACGATCTGTTCGTATCAGGCTACAACAGCGAAGCAGTTTCAAAGCTCAGACTTTGGAAAGCTGAAATGGCTGACTTTGATATGTCAATGTTCAATCAGGGCGACTATCAGAAGGCTCTTAGCAAGAACATCATTTCACAGGCTATCACAAAGGTGCTTTATCCTAACGATAACCACGCAGAGGGCAAGTCACTCAGACTTAGACAGCAGTATTTCCTTTGTGCTGCTTCTATCGGCGATATCGTAAACCAGCACATGAGCGTTTACGGCACACTTGACAACCTCCACGAAAAGGTAGCTATCCACATCAACGATACTCACCCTACACTTGCTATCCCAGAGCTTATGAGAGTTCTTCTTGATGATTGCGGCTATTCATGGGACAAGGCTTGGCACATCGTTACGAACACATTTGCATACACAAACCACACAGTAATGCCTGAGGCTTTGGAGAAGTGGGACTGCAACCTCCTCAAAAGCGTTTGCCCTAGAATCTTCTCTATCATTATCGAGATAAACGAGCGTTACTGCAAGGATCTTTGGGAGAGATACAAGGATCAGGCTAAGGTTTCACATATGTCTATCGTTGAGGACAACAAGGTGAAAATGGCTACACTTTGCGTACACGCTTGCCACAGCGTAAACGGCGTTGCAAAGATACACTCTGAGATCATCAAGAAGGAAACATTCAAGGACGAGTATCTTGACACACCAACAAAGTTCAAGAACGTTACAAACGGTATCGCATACAGAAGATGGCTCTATCAGTCTAACGAGGGTCTGACAGATCTTCTTTGCGAGAAGATAGGCGACGGCTTCCTCAAGAATGCCGCTGAGCTTTCAAAGCTTGCTGTATTCAAGGACGACAAGGACGTTCTTGACAGACTTGCAAAGATCAAGCTTGACAACAAGAAGAGTTTTGCAAAGTATGTAAAGAATCAGTACGGCGTTGTCCTCAACACTGATTCTATCTTTGACGTTCAGGTAAAAAGACTTCACGAATACAAGAGACAGCAGCTCAACGCTTTGAACATCATTGCACAGTACAATTACCTCAAGGCTAATCCAAACGCTGATTTTGTACCAAAGACATATATCTTTGCTGCAAAGGCTGCTCCTGGCTACTACATGGCAAAGCAGATCATCAAGCTTATCTGGAACATTTCTCAGGAGCTGAAAAAGGACAAGAAGCTCAACGAGAAGCTCAACGTTATCTTCCTTGAGGACTACAACGTATCACTTTCTGAGATACTCATGCCAGCGGCAAACATCTCTGAGCAGATCTCACTTGCTGGTACAGAGGCTTCAGGTACAGGTAACATGAAGCTTATGATAAACGGTGCTATCACACTGGGTACTCTTGACGGAGCAAACGTTGAGATACACGAGCAGGTAGGCGACGACAACATCATCATCTTCGGTATGAACGTTGACGAGGTAAACGCTTGCAAGTCAGGCTACAAGCCTATGGACATCTACAACTCAAACACTGTTGTTAAGCAGGCTATCGACACACTTCAGTACGGCATCAACGGACAGCAGTTCAATGAGATCGCTGACAGCCTGAAGAACTCTGACCCATACATGGCTCTCAAGGACTTCGATTCTTACCAGAAGGCACAGGCTTACGCTTCTGAGTGCTACAAGGATCAGACAAAGTGGCAGAAGATGAGCCTTGCAAACATTGCAGGCGCAGGCATCTTCTCCGCAGACCGTTCTGTTGAGGACTACGCTAGAGATATCTGGGGTCTTTCAAAGTAATTTATTAATACAAAAAATTATCGGACAGTTGCTTGGTGCGGCTGTCCGTTTTTTTGTACATATATGTAATTCATGAAACGATAAATTTGTAAGACCACAAGATGAGTGAAAGGAACGGGACGCAGAGGGCGTCGTCCCCTACATGGTTCGAGCGATGTTTATACAATGTGAAAATCAACATAAATAGTGACGTGCGAGAAAAGCGGGCTGTCGAGGGCGCCAGCCCCTACATTGTTTGTGCGATGTTTATTCAATGTGAAAAGCAACATAAATAGTGACGTGCGGGAAAGGCGGGCTGTCGAGGGCGCCAGCCCCTACATTTTTTTAACACACAAAAAAGGACGGCTTTTTTTCACCGTCCTTTTGATTTCTAATTTAGTCCTCGTCAGCAAGTGCAAAATCTATCTTGCCGGAGTTTACATTTGCGTTTATCACCTTTACTCTGATAGGGTCGCCCACACGATATTCCATTCCGTTTGTAAGGTTTTTCAGGCTCACCATATCGTCGCAGACATACTCGCCGTCAGGCATATTGTCCGTGTGAAGAAGTCCCTCGCAGGTGTCAGGAAGTGCGATAAACAGACCGAACTCAACGGCTGAAACCACTGTTCCCTGAAACTCATCACCGATATGAGCGTTCATATACTCAGCCTTGTAGCAATCCTCACAGCTTCGCTCCACCTGCATTGCGGTAAGCTCCGTTTTTGTGGACTGGTCGGCTGAGGCGTAAACGAATTTGTTGAACTTTGTGGCGCACTCCTCTGCACTGCTGCCACTGAGAAAAGCTGACATTATCCTATGGATAGTCAGGTCAGGGTAACGTCTGATAGGAGAAGTGAAGTGGGCATAATCCTCCAGTGCAAGACCGAAGTGACCCACAGGCTCGGTGGAATATCTTGCCTTCGACATACTCCTCAGAACGATATTGTTCATGATAAGGTCGATATCAGTACCCTTTGCGGCTTTGAGTATCTCCGACATATCCCCAGGGCAAGCCTTTTCGCCCAGCTTATACTGGACGTTGAGCTTGACAAGGGCTTCTCTCAGGGATTCAAGCTTCTCGTCTGACGGCTCTTCGTGGATACGATAAACGAACGGCAGGTTATTATCCATGCCAAATCTTGCGGCACACTCGTTTGCAACGAGCATGAAGTCCTCAATTATCTCCTCGCTTCTTCCACGGGTACGCCTCTCAACGCCCACGCAGATATCCTCGTCATTGATGATAAGCTTGCTCTCAGAGGTTTCAAGCTCAGGACAGCCACGGTTTTTCTTGTTTTTGTACAAAATATCCGCAAGCTCTTTTATCAGCGGCAGCCGGTCGGAGACCTCGGCATACTTTTCTTTAAGCTCAGGGTCGTCACTGCCTGCCAAAAGTGAATTTATCTCAGAATACACGCCCTTTACACGGGAGCGGATAACAGTTTTTGCAAACTTATACTCGGTGATATTGCCCTGCTTGTCAAGCTCACAAAGACATGAGAACGCAAGTCTGTCCTCCTGGGGATTAAGGGAGCAGATGCCGTTTGAAAGCTCTTTCGGGAGCATTGGTATAACACGGTTTGCGTAATAGACGCTTGTGCCACGTTTGAAAGCTTCGTTATCCAGCTGTGACTTTGGCTGAACATAGTGGGAAACGTCGGCAATGTGAACGCCAAGGAGATAACCTGTTTTGGTTCGTTCAACAGAAATTGCGTCGTCGATATCCTTTGTATCTGCACCGTCAATGGTGAATATCGGCTTGTCACGGAGGTCAAGGCGGCCCGGTATCTCCTCTTTTATCCTTGAATAATCGGACACTTCCCTAGCTTCATAGATGACCTCGCTTGGGAAAACAGGGGTCAGACCATTGACCTCAAGGACGCTCATTGCGCATGCAGAGGCTTTCATGGAACTTCCATAGCTTGAAACTATCTCGCAGACGTGTTCAGAGTGCCTGTTTCCACGCTTTGTGACCTGTGCCACCACCTTATCGCCCTCGTGAAGCTCAAGCCTCATAGGGTTCTCAAAGGTCATTGCATATTTTGACAGCATATCAGGAACGATTTTCAGCACGCCGAACTCGCTCACAAGCTCCCCTGTGAACTTAGCAAAATTCTCCTCCACAATGCTCATGACCTCGCCCTCGGTGCAAGCTCCCTCGCCCTTGAAGGTTCTCACAAGGACGATATCGTGTGGCATTGCGCCTTTGAGGTACTTGCCCACAACAAAAATTTCCTCGTCAGTTTCAAGATTTTTTACAAAGCCGTAAGTCTTATTGAGCCTTACCACCTCGCACTTGACGAATTTCTTAGGGTCAACGAGCCTTATGCCGAATTTGTCTTCCATTATCTCGCCGTTTTTCTTCATTTTGTCAACGGCTTTTGTGAATTTTTCAAACTCAAAGCCCTTTCCTCTGCATGATCTCAGCAGTTCTTTGAAAGTCAGCGGCTTTTTGCCTGCTTTTTTCAGTTTTGAGTATATTATTTTTCTGTAATCTAACTTCATAAATTTCCTTTCTTTTTACTTATATTCCAACGCTATGTATTCATCTCTGAACACAAAGCCCATTTTCTGTGCTATTGAAAGCGAGGTGAGATTTCGTGCGTCCCAGTGAGGCGTAAGCCCACGGCGTACACATTCCAGCAAAAACGCCGCCGCAGTTATCTGTGCAAGACCTTTCAGACGGTATTCTTTACGGGTTGAAACTTCTATCTCAACGCCTTTATCGTAGTATGAGAACGCAGAAGTTCCGCTGACTATCCTGCCATTATCAGTGAGCACATATCCGAAGCCATGGGCTGAAAAGTCCGCAAAGTCTTTAAAATTGCACACAAAGGACTCCGACCACTGCTCTGCCAAGGCTTTCTTATAAAGTTCTTCATCTATCATTGACAGTTTAAGCTGTCCCATATTTTGTACTCTTGATAATGTTTCACGCAGTTTGTCGGTATCAAAGTCGTTTTCAGGCGGACAGGTGTGATATCTTTTGACTATTTTAAGCTGTCCGTCGCAGGCACACAAGGCTTTTGCAAGCTCCTCGCTGTCAGGAACTATGACTGCGTTTTTGTTATCGCTGCAAAATTTGAGCATATCAGCCCCAAAGCTTTTGTCACCTGCGGCAAAATAAAAGTCGCCGCAGCATATGACCGCCGCCGTGGGTGCGGTTGTATCGTCGCAAAAGGCAGTGCCGAAAACGCCGTCAAAATAGGAGAACATCAGCGAGTCGTAAAACCCCGCAAAAAGCGGTCTTATCTTATTCTTTACACCGTCTGCACATTTCATTACATTCTTTTCCCCGTTCTTACTTTCTGCAAAGAAAAAGCCCTGCACGGAGCAGGGCGGGCAATTATTTCTTGATCTGATAAATGATATTTACAGCAAGAGTTATCACGAATATCAGTATCGCACTTATCCTTGTCAGTCTGTTAAGCTTAGCGTCCTTGGTGTTTGAACCGTTCTTTCCATAGAAAGAATCGTTATATCCACCGCCGATAGCAGATGTAAGACCCTGCTCTTTGGTGTCCTGCGCAAGAACTACAAGTATGATAACGAGGCTGGCTACGATCAGCAGTGCGCCTGCAACGATCTCAATTACGCTCATTTTTGTTCCTCCAAAACATAATTATACATTTTAATATATTATAGCACACATCTTCTCAGATTGCAAGGGGTTTTCAGAATTTTTTCAATTCTTTTTCTTTTTATCGGTGCTTTCAGCCTTTGAGGTGGTATCTTTCTGCTTCTCCACCTGCTGGATAACTGTGACGTTTGACACGTCAAGGCGCTTTTTCAGAAGCTCTGTGACAGTTTTGAGCTGTTCATCGGTAAGAGCCTTGTTCTCATATAGCACCACTGTTATGCCATTAACTGTTGTGGGCGAGCCTACTGAATGACTGCTCATGTGACCGCCTGCCGCACCTGTTATGTTTGGATAAACGATAGCAAGCTCCTCGGCGATATCGCTCATGTCTATATCATAGCTCTGATAGCTGTCAAGCTGTGCTTTCAGATTTTCATTCTCGGCTTTAAGGTCGTCGTTTTCTTTCTGCGCAAGCACCTGTGCCACCTTGTTCTGTGTTTCCTCATCGTCGGCATTCTTTTCAAGCATCTTTTCGACCTCGTCAGCGGTAACACCGCTTTCCACCTCGGTCTGTGTTATCACAAGCTTATAATCTCCCAATCCGAAAGCTTTCAGCTCGCTTTGAAGCGCCTTTGTATCGGCAGTGCTTATCTTCTTGCCAAGAAGTGCCACTTCTATCATACGTTTATCGGTATCTATTGTTTTCTGAACTATCTGAGTGCCGTCAAAGTCAAAATTCTCGGTGATAAACTTCTCTGCACTGCTGTTATCCATTGTCTTTTTCACAATATCATAGCCAAGATAAATACTAGGCAGCATGGTAATAACTGTGATAAAAGCGATATTTCTGTGTATCTTTTTCAAAGCCTTCGGGGAAATATCGTTGCCGTGAGGCAGCCTTAAAAGCTTCAGCACAACGATAGCCGCAAGGCAGATGAAAAAGCTGTTTATGAAAAAGAGATACAATGCACCGCCGAAATAGTCCAGGCGGTGTCTTGCCAGTCCATAGCCTGCGGTACAAAGCGGAGGCATGAGTGCTGTTGCGATAGCCACGCCGGGGATAACGTTGCTTTTTTCCTTACGGGTCTGACCTATTATGCCGGCAAGTCCGCCAAAAAGGGCAATAAGAACGTCCCACGCTGTAGGGGTCGTTCGGGCGAGAAGCTCGGAGGAGACTGTGGTGATAGGTGAGATAGTAAAGTAAATAGTCGAGGTGATAAGGCAAATGACCACCTGTATGCAAAGTCTTATTGCCGCACCCTTTGAAAGGGTCAGGTCATTGGTGGCGATTCCGTAGCCTATGGCTGTTATACCGCCCATAAGAGGCGAGATGAGCATAGCACCGATTATAACGGCGGTGGAGTTCATATTCAGACCTATGGAAGCTATAAGTATGGCAAGCATGAGGATACACATATTCGTACCCTGAAGCTTTGCGCCAGATATTATCGTATTATGTATCTCATCAGGGTCAGCCATATCCCAGCGCAGACTGAACATATTTCTAAGCCCTTGTATAAATCTGCCTTCCTGTAATTTCAAATCTCAGACCTCCCCTGCTTATTTTACTGCACCCCATGCGATGTTCTGCAAACGCCTTGCAGAATCGGTGGTGCCTGCGCCTGTCTGCTGGATAAAATATAGTATGCAGAGCTGTTCTTTTGGGTCAAGGCTGAAATAGCAGCCCATCCAGCCGTCCCAGCCGAAAGAGCCTTCTGACTGGATAAGTCCTGCGGTGGAAGGGTCGTCAAGGATACGCATGAAGTTACCGTAGCCGTGACCCTTTGTGCTGTCCCAGTTAAGGGTCTTGCGCTGTTCAGGTGTAAGACCGTTTCTTGCCATGAAATCGACCGTGTTTCTGCCGAGTATCCTCATGCCGTCAAGCTCGCCCTTGTTCATAAGCATTTTGGCAAACTTTGCATAGTCCTCTGCAGTGGAAACAAGACCTGCTCCGCCCGACTCGAATGCAGGAGGTACAGTGTAATCAGTAAGGCAAAGGTGAAAGTGAGTGAACGGCTCGTTTCCGCCATTTTTGTATTCATAGCACTGGGCAAGTCGGCTGTACTTTTCCGCTGGGATATAAAAGCCTGTATCGTTCATACCGAGAGGTTCAAAGATCTCTTTTCTAAGAAAATCTCCGAACTTCATGCCAGAAACCACCTCGATAACAGCACCCATGATGTCAGCAGATGCACCATACATCCACTTTTCACCAGGGGTGAACATAAGAGGACGCTTGCCCATTTCCTTTGCGAAGCTCACAGTATCCAGAAGCTTTTCGCCCTTGAGATATTTTTCAGACTGCTCGCCCCAAAGCGCACCCATTTTCTGACCTGCGGGAGTGCCGTCAGGATAAGGGATACCGGAAGTCATTGTGAGAAGGTCACCGATAGTGATGTCCCTGTCAGCAGGACGCTCACCGTTCTCATCAAGAACCACAGGATCGGAAAACTCAGGGATAAACCACTTGAGCGGGTGACGAGTGTCGAGCAAGCCACGCTCGATAAGTATCATTGCGGCAGCGGCTGTGACAGGCTTTGACATAGAAAAAAGTCTGAAAATGCTGTCAGTTTTCATAGGGATATTTTTCTCCTTGTCAGCAAGACCAAAGCTTTTGAGATAGACAGTTTCGCCTTTATGGATAACGCTGAGAACTGAGCCTGAGAAAACACCGTTGGTTATCTCTTTTTGTGCAACAGCGTCGAGATATTTAAAATTTTCGTACATGATAGACCTCCGTGTTATGATGTTTGATATATAGGATTATAACACAGTTCTGGTGGAAATGCAAGATTTTGTGTGGCAACAAAAAACCATGACTGACAATTCCCGTCACGGCGAGCATCAAACCCCTCCCAGCATATCATACCTATGGGCGGGAGCAAAAAAATCCGCTACCATAAATGATAGCGGATTTAGGTGCAGGGGCACGCCCCTGCTGGCGGAGATGGAGAGATTAAATACACCACTTTACACCGCTTTTTGTTGCTTTATAAAATTGTTTGTAAACCACGCATTTACGTCATTTAAGCTGTTTCATTTGTTCCGCATTTCACAAGCATATATTTACAATTCAGCTTTATCGTGTATAATTCGTGTATGCAAAACGTCAAGCATTGAGATGTACTACCTGTGCTGAAACGGCATATTTAGGCGTTTTTAGAGTGGGTATAACTTTTTTGAAGTCTGGCGGGGCGGACTTTAAAAAGTTGTAAAAAGCTGTTATTATACAACTTTATCGGTTAAGTCCGATATCACATACTAAAATAAACAGTTGTGACATAATCTGTCAGTAAAAACACATACTAATTTTAGCTAGACCAATAACTTCTTTCTATGTAACATACATTTCATTCAAATGAGCATAATTATCAACAAAGTCGCTTGCACATCTGCTGAATTATTTTTAGTCACAATTTAAGCATATGTTATTTTGCACAATTTTTTCGATATATAAGCTATTGATTTTGTTGCAACTTTGTGTTATAATTCTGTTAGATAATCATACTATACTAATAATGCCGAGGTAGTATATGCTTAACAAAACGTTAATAGCTTATCATGGTACACTTTCAAAGTATTCAAATAAAATTTTGGAAGATGGATTTAAGTTACCACAAATATCAACAACTCATGATCATTGGTTAGGGCATGGTGTATATTTTTTCGATAATTTTTTGTATGCTGATAATTGGGCAAAAAGGAAATGTCGTGCTTTCCATGATTCAAAGTCGACAGATGTTGTATTACAAGTTAAGATTTGTACTGATTCCTACAAAATAGCTGATTTTGACTTACCGGGCGAGACACAAAAATACAATGAGGCCATAGAGAATTATGATAAAAAAATTTCTCAATCACGTAAGTTTACATCTTTTGGTAAGGGCTTAAATAAATGCGATAAAAAATTTAAGCAAAAGATTGAAAAGAGAATTGATTGTTTTTATCATGATTTGTATGCAAAAGAAAATGATTTGGGATTAGCAATGCGTACATTTCATAAAGTCTCTCCATTACTTGATATAAAACAAAACAGACATTCATTAAGTCATGGTTCGTATATGGAATATAGTGAGAAACAAATTTGTGTATATAAGTTAGAGTGTATAGTTGATGTGTTAATCTATGATAGTGAGGTCGATGGAATATGTTAACGATTGAACAAATTTTAGAAATTGCAAGGCAAAATGGTGCTGATATTATTGATGTTGATGATAAGGCAATGGCTGGTGTAGGATATTGCGACGAGGATGGAACACCAGTAAAACTTGACTTAAGTTCTTTTTATATGAATTCTGCTGAGGAAAAAATGTCTTATTTTTATGGATCTGATTATGATTTTTGCTGTATAGCGGCATAATAAAGGAGTTTTTTTATGAAATTAAAAGAAAGCACTACCAGCATTTTAAAACTAAATGGCATTCACTTTAATGAATTATCATTCAAAAGACGTGATAGCACGGATAGTGTCATTGATGATTGCGAACTTACCCGAAAAATAGTAGACATAGATGTTGATAATTTTACTGTTGAACTCAATTTTAAATTGTCGACGTCTATATTTGAAATGAGTATTTCTTTAGAGGGAAAATTCAACATAATTTGCGAGGACGCATTAATGAAAGAAAGGCTTAAAAAGAATAATACAATCTCAATCTTGTTCCCATATATTCGTAGCGAAGTGACATTGCTCACCTCACAGCCAGAAATGACGCCAGTAATAATTCCACCAATTAATATCAATAAACTAATTGATGAATCTACAACAAAAACAGCCGACAAGGAATAACCCCTGTCGGCTGTCTTACTACCTACTTAATCTTTATTTTCTGCCCTGCATAAATAATGTTCGGGTTCTTGATACCATTGTTCTTGACAAGCTTCGCAACAGTAGTCTTGTAGCGCCGTGCGATACCTGAGAGCGTGTCTCCACGCTTTACAGTATAAGTCACTGTCTTCTTGGTGGAGCTTGTAGTCGGCTTGTTAGTCGGTCTGATAGCCTGCTTCTTGAAGCCGTTCAGCCCTGCCGCCTTGATCTTTGCAGGATAGTCCACATAGCAGATATCCATATCAACATTGCCGCTGATACCGCTGACCTTGCCACTGCTTGTGTACTGCCACATACCATATGTTCTGCCGTAGTTGCAACGTGAGCCGTACTCAGCGACCCACAGAGCGTATCTCTTAGCGACGTAGGCAGATATGTACTGCTGTAAAGGCGAACGGCTGATATACAGTCCTGCCCAGTAGCCTGCGTGTTCAAGTGCATTGCAGAAAGTCTTGACAAGGCTGTTGCAAAATGCTCTGCCCTTTGCGAACTGTGAACGCTCTTCAAGGTCGAAGTATATCGGATACTCAAACGTTTTGCCCTTGATAGCGTTGATACAGGTCTGAGCCTCTGCCTTTGCGTCCTCGACGCTCGCCGCATAGCTGTACCAGTAAGCACCGACTTTCAGCCCTGCCGCTTTAGCAGCCTTGTAGTGCCTCTCGAAATATGGGTCTTTCTGATTAGCGTACTTGCCATAGCCTGCACGAATGATAACGAAATCGACCCCCGAAGCCTTGACCTTCTTGAAGTCAATGTTCTGCTGATACTGTGAAACGTCAATACCCTTGAATGTCTTTGCCATAAAAATTACTTCCTTTCCAAATCGTCAATTCTATGATTAGCCACCTTGATTTTCTCATCAATCAAAGCATAGTCCTGCTCCAGCTTGTACGTCCGTGCGATAACGGAATTGTGCTTGTCCACACGCTCAGACAGCTTGTCTATCTTGTACTCAATGAGTTTTTGGCTATCATACTGCGCCTGTTGCATAGTCTTACGACTGTTAGATGCTATAACGAGCTGACACACTACCGCCGAAGCCGCTGTTATCAGTGCAACGATAATTGCTTCCGTCACTCGTCATCACCTGACTTTCTTTTGGCTGACTGCGTGCCGAAATAGAACGAGATCACCACCGTAAACACCGTGATGAACTGCTCTGCTGAGATCGTGCGTCGAAGTGCCAACACGCAGAACACTGCCGTCAGCAGTATCGTAACAATAGACTTGACGTCTATAAGCTTTGCAAATTTCTGTTTCATATCTTGCTCACTCCTTTATCTCAAAAGCAAATCTGCTTAACAGATATTTCTTATTATTGAGCAGTATAGTTTGCGTAGGTACAGCATAGTCACTGCTATTATAGCTATCTGATATACCCTGTATATGAGAAAGTATATGATACACATTTGTAAAACCTTTGTTTAAATCAGTAGAAACTACAGGAGCAAGTGAAGTCACCGATTTCTGCTGACAAAAATATCTATAAGGAGTAGATTTAATAGTAACCCCATCAGTGAATACTGTATATAAGCGAATATTATTATCAGCACAACTTGTGGCCATTCCTATTTCGGTTTCTCCTGTTTCATAGTTAGTTACTTCACCAATTATTATATTTATACCAGGTCTACTAGCGGTATTACCGTCTATTCCAATAGCTACTAAATCACTTTGCTTATAAATAATCCATCTTCTTGGGTCTCCAATGTTAGGTGCAGTGCTCACACAAGGACAAGTCAATGCTTCTGTTCTTAGGTCACACCAACCAAAACTTCTACTTGTATCAGCAAACTGACCTCTTAAAAACAGTTCATCTGTTACCCAAAGCTGAAAGGTGGTATCTTTGGTATCAATACTTGCATTATCGCCCTCGAACACAACTTTCTTAAAGTCATAGACCTCGATAAGCTTTGTTATCAGCCCTCTCAGTCCGTCTGTTCCCTCATATATTTTCATCTTCGACCGCCTCCGCTATGCCTGTTATACCTATATTTCCGTACGCTTCTCCCACTGACACACCCACAAGGCTCTGTCCGCTCACCATATCGGGTATAGTGTCGATAATATCCATATTGCCGTTGAAGTCCTCGATGCTGAACCTGTCCGTCCTATCGGGCTTTTTAAGCCCGAGATTTTCCGTGAAACTAGCCAACTATACTTCCCCCTTCCGCATTTTTGCCGACTATGAGATAGTACACCTTGAAAACGTATGTGCCGCCCTGGTCTGAGGTGTGTTCAAGGTATGCCTCCCAGTCGATGTCCCTGCCGTTGCTTGCGACTTTGTATTGAAAACTCTGCGACTTGAAGTGCTTTTTGCCCCAGTCGCACACCATAAACACCGCAGGGTTAGTGACCCCCGAGGGTATCATTCCTGTGCGTGTATTGTATGACCACTGGGAACCGTTGTCAGCGTTGACCTTCATATTCACCGTGAAAGACCCCCACCGCATATACAGTGGGTAGAGCCTGTTCACAAGGCTTACTATCTGCGCCGCTGTCTTTGCACGAAACACCGCTGTACCGCCGTCTAAAAGCTCGTCCGTCTGTTCGCCCGAGTACCGCAGCTCATACTCCTCCTCGCCCACTATTTCTTCAAGAGCTGCCACCCTCGCCGTGAGCTGCTGGATAAGCTCCTCGGTGGTGGGTGTTGTCTGACCTGTGTCCGCTGTATCGGCAGTATTCTCCGCCTGCGTATCAGCCACAGTTGTTATCTCATTTTCGTCCATTATCTCGCCCCCTTAAAGCTGTTCTTCCACCGACAGACCCACCGCAGAAATGTCTGCTGAAAGTCCGCCGTCAAAGTTAAATCCTAAATTGGTTATTGGTATATCGTAGCTTTCACCGCTTTCGCTGACGTATGTTATCACGTCACCGACGTCAAATCGTGGGTCGCCAAGGCGGTGAAAAAGCTCTGTTGTATACCAGGAAAAGCCGCCTATCCTATGCCACAATGACCGCAGCAGCGACATTGTCATATACGGATTTTCAAACTCCAGCACACGCCCTGCCGAGCCTGTGGTGTTGCCCAGCCGCAGAGTTTCGCTGTCGCTGACCTTGCAGACAATGCCTGCCAAAACATTCGGACGTTCCCCCAGCGTTGGCAGGTCGATAGTGTTGTTGTCCAGTATCTTCACGCTCGAGCCGTACCATTTGCGGACGTATCTGCCGTATCGGTCAACAAAACCGAACTCGCCTTGTGCCGAGGCGATGTAGCTGAGCATCTGCCGCATTGTGGTGTCTTTGGGTATAGAGCTTATTTTGAAGTCGAAGTTTGCGGTCTTTAGGCGTATATGCCCCTTGCCATAGAGCCTTGCCCCGCCCTTTACACGCAGCTTTGCAGGGATGGTGTAGTCGTTGCCGTTTTGCAGTCCAAGCTGCTTGCATATGTCATCCTCAACAGTCTTCGACCACGCAGGTAGCTTGACCTTTGGCACATAGGTCTTGTCCGAAAAATACAGCCTATCCGCAAAAGTGACCTCAGTATTTCCGCCCGACTTTTTTGATTTGACACAAGTAAACCGCCCCAGGGGTATTCTCTCTCCGTCAAGCACTTCTCCAAGCTTGCTTATCTGCTCAACTGTCAGCTTTGAAAGCTCAGCGTAGGTGTAGGCTTCTAGGGTGGAGTAGGTGGTCACGCCTGTGAGGTCCGCAAGGTACAAGGAAAGGTCATACTCGTTGCCGAGGAAACGTGCTTCAGCATCGTTTATCTGTAATGCCCAAGACTGTGAGCACACTGCACCAAGCTCTATGTCGTCACTGAGGCTCGTTGACTGCACGTCACTGGTAGCGGACATTATGTTGTCCCCCATTATTACGCTCTCGTCGTTTTCAAGCCACATACGCCATGTGCGGCAGTAGCTTTCGATGCGTGAGGAGACGGTTGTACTTGTTGTATACATATATCCGCCTCCTACTGCATGATAAGGTCAACAGCAACGCCTTTGCAAAACTGCCGCTTTTCGTCCCAGCCGAAAACTTCATAAGTTGGGTCGCCTGCATAAACGTCAAAAGTGCTTTCCTGAAATGTCTCATCAAGGAGCGTGATACTGAAAAACGGACTGTCAACGTTGGAGATATACTCATTGAGCTTTGCCGTCTCCTCACCTGTGAGATGATACCATTTCAACGTGACAGTTTTCTTTATGGCTCTTATATCGCCCACCATTTTGCAGTTAGCCGTTCGCCCTGCATTGTTCGACCATATCTTGTTGTTTGTAAAGCTCACTTCCGCAGGTGTGGCGACCCTTTCGCTGCCGAATATAAGTCCTCTGCTTTTCATTTTCTGCACCTCCTATGCCCTTATTGGCGACCTGCCGTTGCGTTTGATATAGTCGTTGATATCATCAATAACTATCTGTGTGATAGTCCTGCCGTTGAGCGTAAGCGGTATGGTAACGCTTATCTTCTGGTTGCCCCCTGCTCCGCCGTATGACACAAGAGCCTGCAAAACAGCCTGTGTGATAGTATCAAGCGGTGCCTCAATATTCGTACCACGCTTCTGATCGCCCAGAACTGCAAGAAACTCAGAGTTCGGCGGTATTACTGCACCTTGGGCAAGTTTGGGTATTTCGGGGATATCAATTTGGCTTAGGTCAAAGCCAAATGTCTGACCGCCAAGATCACCGGGAAGCCAATCAGGCGTCGTGAAGCTCAGCTCGTTTATGCCGTCGATTATCCAATTCAAAGCGTCCTCAACTGCACCTGTCAGACCATTTATAAGCCCGATTATCAAATTAATAGGTGTTTTTGCTATGTCAACAAGTGCGTCCCACACGCCTTTGAAGATCTTCTTTACACCCTGCCAAGCTTTTTTCCAATCACCGGTGAACACTCCCGCTATGAACAACACAACGCCTTTAAGTGCTGAAATGATGTTCTTCACGGCGTCAATTATATTGCTTATGACATTACCCACTGTTTTTATTATCTTGCCAAGCACACTGCTGACTATCGGTCCGAGTATGCTCACAAGCCAATTCACAACAGGTGCTATGGCTTTGTTGTAAATGCTCAGAACGCTCGTGATAAGTGTTCCAACAAAGTCGAGAAACTCATCAAGCAGAGGTTTCAAGTGCTCCGTCCAAACGCTGTCAGCAACGTCCATGAGCTTGTCAAACACAGGTTTCAAGACCGTTTCCCACAGGTTGAGAAATATGTTCTTTGTGGTGGTTATACCCTCGTTTATGCCGTCAAATATAGGCTGTCCCCATTCGTTCCAAAAGTCTGAAATACTCTGCCAAGTATCGCACCACAGTGTTTTCAAGGCGTTCAACACAGGCTGTGCAATGCCGTTCCACAAGGTATCGAAGATCTCTTTTATGTTGTCAAACAGTACGCCTAGCGTGTTCCATGTCTGTGTGCCAAAATCCGCCATTAGGGGTAATCCTACAGTGAGAAAGTTTTGCAGTATAGGAAACACTGCCACATTCCAGATATCAGAAAACACCTTGTTGAAGCTGTCAAAAAGTCCTATGCCTATCTTGCCAAGCGTGCTGAAAGCGGTCTGCATAAGCGGTGTAAAATCGTTTATAAAATAAGCTTTGAGCGGCTCGGAAAGCGACTTTATATCGCTGAAAACTCCGCCGAGTATCTGAGCAAGTTCAATGCTCTCTCTTTCAAGTCCGCCCCATATATCAGCGAAAATAGGCTTAAAATTCTTATCAAGATAGTCTGCAAACTTTTCAAACTGAGTTCTTACTGATTTGAAAAAGTCAGACAGCTTTTTATCTGCCTTACCCGTATCCACCTCAACGCTAGTCCCGGAAGGCTGCATTATATCCCCAGCTCCGCTGACCCCAGTGCTGTCTGACTTGCTCTCATCATTCAGCTTGTTCATCTGGTCAAAGCTTGCAAGAGAGCCTTCCTGTGCCTCTTGAGTCTGTTGTGCATTGTCGGCTATATCGCTGTAATTATCCGCTACCTGAGAGGTGCTTTTCACTATGCTTTGAGCCTCGTCTGCACTGTTGCTTAGTTCAAAACCGAACGCCTCTGAAAGTGACCTCGCTGCCCCCTGTGCCAAAGCTATGAGCTGTGAAAGCAGACTGTTTATCGCCTTGACAGCAGGCAGAAGAACGTTCATCAGCACAGTGCCGATAGTTGCTCCGAACTCTTTCCATTGTTCAGAAAGTATTCTTGTCTGGTTCGCCCAGCTGTCAGAAGTCTTTGCAAAGTCCCCCTGAGCAAGAGCCGTCTGTGACATAACGTAGTTGTATCTCAGCTGGACTTTTTCAGCCTGCGACATATCGGCAGTTGACTTCGTGATACCCTTTGAAAGTGCATACGCCTGCAAATTGGCGTCCGTCATAACAATACCGAACTGTTTGAGGGTCTCAGTTTCGCCTGTAAAAATTGATTTCAGCGCCGTGCTTGCTACGTCCTGACCGACATTATAAAATGACGCCATATCCGCCGACAGCCCTGTAAGAGCCATAGCCATATCGCTTGCACTGTCATTGGCAAGCCCCATTCCTGCCGCCATTGCCATGAAGTTTGAGCCTGTCTGCTTTGCGGTGAGCTTTGAAATGCCGTAGGTCTTTACAGCCGTGTCAGCGAAGTCCTCCATTTTCTGCTTTGATTCACCGAAAGCCGTGTCAACAACGTTCTGAACTTCCGCAAGGTCTGAGGCTGTTTCTATGGATTGCCTGCCGAAGTCCACAAGCTTCTTGACGGAGAATGCAGCTGTCAGAGCCATTGCAAGGCTTTTAAGTTTTGGCTTGATATCCCCCACCATATCGGAAAGGCTTTTCAAGCCCTTTTCAAAGCCCTCACTGTTTATGTTGGTGTCAAAATTCAAACACCCGTCAGCCATTGTCATTCACCTCCCGTCAGTTGTTTCAGAAACTCTTTGTCCTCGTTTTCAGCCCTCTGCTCTTCTGCTGAGAGCTTTCGTTTAAGGTCTATCATATTGCGGTGGTTTCTGTAAAATTCCTGCTCGTATTTTTCAAGCTTTTTGTCCTTGTTAAGCTTTTGCCGTATGCCTATAACAGACGAAAAAAGCCCCTCGCCTATCTCGTTGAAATAGCCAAGAAAAGTCCACCAGTGAAGATACTCCACAGACCTTGTTTCAAAGCCTGCCGCCTTGTTCACCGCAGGAAAAATAATACTCTCGTCCTGCTCCCAGTCGATAGTTTTTGCAGGCTGAACGCTCTCCTGGGGAACATCTCCACCGCCCACAAACCAATAAGCCTTGTTGACAGCCTCCTGCAAATGTTCTCGTGGGATATCCTCGACATAAAGACATTTAAGGCACACATAGCATTTTTCACGCTCGTCAAGCTCTGGGTCTTCAAATGCCGAATAGATCCGCAATATGACCCGAAAATCTGAGCGTATGGCATACTCTTTGCCGCCTATTTCAAGGGCTGTTGGCAAAGAGCCTATCATTTGAGCAGCTCCCTGAGCAGAGCCTTTTTGTCCTCGTCAGAAAGCTCCGCCACATTGACCGCAGGCTGAGCAATATGTTGATGAGCGATAACAGGTGCGGTGTACTTTTCCGCCTTTTCTTCGAGCTTTATCTGAGCCGCCGTCTGTGCTGACTTTATCTCCTGCACCACCACCGCAAGGAGTGCCTCAAGGAAATTGAAAAGCACAGGCTTGCCGTTTGAAGCCATAGAGAACACGTTCACGCTTCCGAGCGCCGCCGTACACACATTGCTTCCAAATATGTCATTGACCATTTCTCTTGCACGCTGGTCATACTCTTTGAGAAGCTGAGTTCTGTCCTCATTCTTCTCACGTTCTGACACTTCTTCTGCGATATTGTCAGCCTTGCTCATAGCGTCCTGTATCCTAGTGATGATACCAACGTCTGACACGTTTATCCTTATCACTCTGTTCTCGTCGCCGTTTATAGCGTACTCTTTGTAATTGCCGCTGTTAAAATCTATTGACTGCATTGACATTTCTATCATCCTTTCTGTATTACGGCAAACAAAAAGCACTCCGCTCTGAACGAAGTGCTTTCATATGTTTGTCATATAGTTTATTCTTCCGTAGTCTTTGCAAACGTTGGCACGCCTGCCGCAAAGGTGACAGAGCCTTTCACTCTGTTTCCTGCAAAGGTGCAGTTGAACGGGATATTTACGCCCCCCTGTGGTCCGCCATAAGACTGCGGCTTGACTATGACATCTTCCGTCCATGCGTCATACGCACCTGTGGTCTTGTCAACGATAACTTCAAGCACGCTTGTCTTGCAGGCGTCACCGGTAAGACGATTCATCATGATATCCTTGAGCTTTTCGTAAAGTGCGTCACCGGGCTTTGCATAGAATGTGTCAAGGTCGAACTCAGGCTCGTAGCCGTTGTCCTCAACTGTGGTTTCATCAAGGATATTCTTCTTTGTGGAAGTGTCAGGGTTGAGTGCCACACTTGCGTCCTCAACGTCTTTGCCGAGAAGATACCAGCTTGGTGATGAAGCGACCGCTGCGAATGTAGTGTCAAGATAATGCAGAAGATGACTTCTGTTGAGCTTTCCGCTCTTGTATGAATAATCAGGCATATGTTTTCCTCCTTTTATATCTGATACTGTGCCGCTATCTGCAATTGATACTGCACAGTATCGTTTGTGTTTTCGTTTGGTATTGCATATATCATTCCGTTTGCACAGGTGAGCTTTTCAAGAACGCCTGTCCTTTCCTCGTCCTCTGTTATGGTAGTGAACGTGGTATCTCGGTGCTTGTCTGCATAGCTTTCAAGCCACATCTGCAATTCAAGCAGCACACCGCTGTTTAACATTCGGTCAAAGTCGTTCATAGACTGATACACCGCATAGAGAATGAAGTTATGCTGTCTTGTCTGTCCGCCCAGAATATCAGAGCTTATAAGGCTGTCGCCTGTTGAGGACAAGCCATAATTGGTGGGCGTATCGTCGGTAAAGTCGATATGGATATCGTTGCAGACCTCCGATATTTTCGGAAACTGCTGCAAAATATCTTTCACAAGCTCGATTATGTTCATTTCACTTTGCCTCCCATTATCGTCGCCGCTCCTCTGAGTATTTGCTGTTTCTTGTCGGCTTTCATTCGCTCAAACCAAAGCTTGCCGGCAAGTGGCTCTTTAAAAGTGCTGTAAACAAGGTCTTTGTCCGTCAGCGCTTTCTTCTCGCCCTGCCGTGCATATGCTGAGCCTGTAACAGATGATACCATAAGCTTGCCGTAATACTGATAGCGTGCGTAAGGTGCAAGATACTGTATCTTGCCGCTGCCTATTTTCGTGCCTCTCGTGGCAGACTTTCTCAGATTAGTGCTGAGGGTAGGTGTATACTTCACCATATGCCTTATGCACTCGGCGTCAATGAACTTTTGAGCCTTATCAAAGCGATCTGAATACTTGCCTGCAAAGGACTTATCCCAAGTGATAGCCCTGCTGTCCATAGGCTGACCTATCTTCATTTCACGCTCACCTCCATATGTGGCAGACCGCCGAACATATAATCATCAATGCTCATTACCGTAACAAAGTCATACTCCGCACGGAACATTTTCATGCTCTCAGATATGCTCTGCGGCGTTTGATTATCGAACTCAAACTCGCACTTTCCTTTCACAAGCATATCCTTTGCAGGGGTTTTCGGTACATTATCATCATAGAAATACACCCTTGTGCTGCCTGAGGTCTGTATACCGCTTTTCACGATACTTCCCGACCTGTTCTCACACCAGTAAACTTTCTCTGCATACTTCCGCACAAATCCCTCTGTCTGCTTGTCGAAAAGATACACTGTGCAATCGCTGTTCGCAAGCATTTATCTCACCCCTCTGTAAAGCAGTCCTGTTCCGCTGAGCCATTTGTACACGATATCGTGAACGGCTCTGTCAGCGTTCTGCCTGCGGATATCTGAGCTTTCATATGACTTTGACCAACCCCCAACGCTTTCGGAAGATACCCCCTGAGTGCCGCCCTCCTGCTCTGCCTTGAAGATGTTCTCCGCAAGCTCGCAGCAGCACATTTTCACTTCTTCGGGGATATCGTTCTCGTCAACGTTGTCAAGGGTATATTGCTTCATAAGGCTTGTGGCTTGCATTGCATAGAAGTCAAAAGCGGCAGATATGTCAGGCTCTCTGCCGCAAAGATAAACGCCTATATAATAGCTCTCGCTTGCATATGCTTTCATACTGCCGCACCTCTTTACTTCTTGAATCTTGCAAGCACTACCTTTGACTGGTCTGAGATAGCCACAGTGTAATGCTTGTCAGCAGATATATCTGTGCAGCGCTTTGTGCTTCTTCTCTCTGTTTCAACGTTGGTGTCACGCTTGAGGTAGATAGTCAGAGCTGATGTTTCGTCCTCTGTTTCAGTATCAGCGTTGAGCTTGATGATAGGGCATATGTAGAAAGTGCCAGCCTTGACAGCGGCGTTCTTTACAACATAGTCACCCACCTTTGGAGCGTAACCCTCTGCACAAGGCGTTACTGAGCCGAGCTTTATCTGTGAAGCAGTTGGTGAAGCTGTGCTGTCTGCAACAACTTCCTTTGCACCCTCTGCATCGCTGTCAACTCTCACATACTGTTCTGGGATAGCCTCGTTAAGTGAAACTTTCTTTGACGGAACGATACGGCAGTTCGCTATTTTGCCTATCTCGCCTGTCATTACCACATTGCCGTCATACTTATCGGCAGAAATAAAGTTCGGGTCCTTTCTAAGCTGTGAGTTCTGATGAGGATTAATAAACATAGCCTTTTCGGTGTTCAGCTCCTCATTGAACTTGTCAACAGCGTCAACAATGCCGCTGTAAGAGATAGCAGAGGCCGAGCCGTCATAGATGAGCTGAGCTTTCATAAGTGCGTCCATGCTGTCTGCGTCCACCTTAGAAGCGATAGACATTGCAAGCTGTGAAGTCGCCTGACCCGCAGGATTGCCATAGCCGCTGAGAAGTGCTTCATCAGTTATCTCCACCGCTTTCATGGCTTTCTTTACCTTAGCCTGAGTGGAATCTGTTTCAAGCTTGACGGTTTCGGCTTCAACGCCCTCTGCAACATCAACTGCGTCGCCGATATACTTGTACTGCGGCACTGTGATAGTATCGCCAGGCACGCCAACGAGTGTTCTGTCTATCTTCGCAAAGGGAGATACAGTTATCTTAGACTCTATCTTTGCGTCGATCATATCACTCATTACCTCAGGATCGATAAGGTCGGTGATCTTTGTCTGCTCTGCGAAATACTGCATAGAAATTCTAATGCCATTTGTCATTTTCATAATATCCTATCCTTTCAACTGTTCGTATTTTTCGGGGTCTGTTCGTTTAAGTTCCAGCCTCTGCATATACCCCATTTTTGCAAAGGTTTCCTTGCTCACTTCACCTGCGGCAGGCGTCCCTGTGGGAGCAACCGGGTTCTTGATAGGCTCGGAGCTTTCAAAAAGATAATCGTTATCTTTCTTCACGTTCTCGATAGCCGTCTTGATATCCTCAGCCTGATTTTTGGAAGCTTTGAGAGTTTCCACATCAAGCAAAGCTTTAAGAGCCTTGACGTTTCTTGCCTTGCTTGCCGAGATAGCGTTATCAAGGGTAGCGTCAAACTCCATATCAGATATCTTCGCCTGATACTCGGTATCTTTCTTAGCGAGGTCAGCGGTGAGCTGTGCGACTTTGCCGTTAAGCTCCTTGACGTCCACACCCTCAAATTCCTTGAGAGAGTTCTGTGCGGTATCAAGGCTGTCCTTATAGTTATCACGCTCCACCTCAAGGCGGCTTTTCACCTTTTCAAACTCAGCCACAGTCTTATAATTCTCTGCCACCTGTTTTGTGATGTCCTGTTTCTTATCCTCAGGGATAACGATACCCAGTGCGGCAAGGATCTCAAAAATGTTTTTCATATGTTTGTCCTTTCTACATAGCTTATATACCGCTCTGTCTGCGGTGTGAAAGTCTGACAGTTTAACGTCATATCAAGGACGAAATGGTATGAAAAAAGCACCCGTTAAGGTGCTTAGTTCCGATATTTGGGTATAAAAATACCGCCCGACATTAGTCAAGCGGTAAAATTATCATTTGAAATACTCTGTAAGTTCAACTTCTGAATCAATGTACACAGCGTCAATATAATAACTGTTGTGTACGATTATCTTCTTTCCGTTTAATGTGTATATCTGCGTTTGTGAGCCGTCAACATCTGTCAGCATATCGAAACGTTCAATGCCTGGGATATGCTTTTCCAATGCTGCACATTGCTTATCAAAAATTTCTTTGTCCGCAGCCGTGCAAATATTGTATTCATATTTCTTCATTGCTGATCATCCAATCCATACCTTTTATCTACTGATCTTCGTGTTTTTACAGCGGTCTTCAAAGTGTCTGCTACGGCTTCTTCTCTGCTCATGTTTTTTCGTACCATTTTATTTGATACCAAGTCTTCAAAAGAAATGATAGGGTCGGTCTGGTCAAGGGTTTTACGAGCTTTTTGATCTTCCATTAACTCTCTTGCCTGAAAGCGATACTTGTTACGCAGTTCACAAGCTTGTCTTGCCTGTTCTTCAATAGACTTGCTTTTATCGATAAGCTGAGGGATATTTTTGTTATGGTGTCTGTACCACTTTCGCACGTCTATATCAGACATCTTACCTTTCATATCAATTATATCACTATAATCTTTTTGCGTCAAGTCTATCTTGGTTTTTCCCACCCCGATATTCCCCAGTCCGTCGGCGTTCACACGCTCTCTCTGCTGGGGCAGACCCATTGATTTTGAAAACCTTGTATACTCCTGGGAAGTGCCACGATATCGGCAGCGTGCGTTGATGATATCTTCCTCATCAGCACCTGCCTCTTCAAGAAGATGTATTTTCTGTCGCTGAGCTCTCATTGCAGTTTCAAGCTTTCTTTGCCGCTGTAAAGCTTCATACTTTGTGTACTCTTTATCGCCGTATTTAACAGGCTTGTTCTCCTCTGCATTCATCTGCGCAAGCTCCTCATCTGTGTAGGAACGCTCAGATATGCCGGGGATAAAGGGGTAATAATCGTGATAGCAATTCGCTCCGCACAGACCTGTCACAGTACCAAGACCGCAGATAGTTTCAAGTTCTTTTTTGCTGTAGACCTTGCCCTGCCATTCTTGATGAGAAGGTCTTGCCCCGCTGTGCCAGGTGACTTCAAAATAGTCTGTGCCAAGCTCTTTTGCGTTGTCCTCATTCATTTTTGCGGTTAGCTGTGAAAGCCCTGTCATCACCGAACGCCTTGCGGCTACGTCTGCCCTGTTGCTCCAGCCTGTGGCATAGTCCACAGTGCGCAGGCCTGAGTTCGTCATATCCGAAATGACTTTCTTTATGACCGTGTTATAATCGAACGCTCCGCTTGCTATGCCCATTATGGCGTTGTCAAGACTCTGCTGATAGAAGTCTGCCGCCTGCGTGAATTTCAACTTGCCGTCAGGCTGTTTTACTGCAAAGCCAAGTGACTGAGATATGTTTTTAAGCTCCCCCGAAGTCTGCTCCGATACAGCCGACAGCAGCCTTTGCAGCCCCTCATTTTCTTCAAGGGGTATCCGTGCCTTGCCTTTGGTCTTGTATATGCTATCGTCCCATTCATAGCCTTTTTGCAGGATTTCATTGTACAGTTCTTTTATCTCAGCTTTGGAGAGGTCAAGGTTATCGGCTATGGCTTTCTTTATCTCACGCTTGCTCATTCCAAGCTCGTGAAGCCTGTATATCTGCCAATCTGCCGAACGTGTTATCTCACCGTTTATCTTTATCCTGCGGACGATGTCCTCCATTATCTGCATTTCAAGGTCACGCAGGGGGTTGTCAAGAGCCATTGAAACTCGCTCTATCTCGCTTGCTTTGAGCATTATTCTATCACCTCTGCGGTGCTGTCGGAGGTCATTTTCTTGGCCGTTTCCTCGTCCTCACCATACCATTTCATTCGGTATTCCCACAGTGGCATAATGCCCATAGAAACGTCCTGACGGTCGCTTGCACGCTTTGTTTCATCATCAGCAAGGATACTGTCCTCAAAGTTCACAGACAACTCATAACCGCTTTGAGTAAGCCCATTATAAAACGCCAGCGAATAGCACAGGTCTTCAAGGCAGACACGGAGATTATTCTGTATCGCCGTGACAGTATCGAACTTTCTCTGCTTTGAGGACTTTATCTCCGTTGCCGTCTTATCAACTGTCTGAGGGTTTGAGATATCCCCATAGGACAGCCCCACAGAAAATTCTATCTCACGCTTGTATTCTTCAAGTCCTGCGATAAAATCAGCCTGTCTTAACTGCGGTGAGAACTCGTGATAAAAGTCACCGCTCGTGCCAGCCGACACGTTTACCCCTCTGAAAAGCCGTTCATTGAGCTTAGGCATTTCTGCACGCTTCTTACCTGTGAACGGGTCTGTAACAGGTCTTAACACAGCTTCGTCAACGTCTATGGCACGCTCTCCTGATTCAAACTCCCAATCGAGCCTGCCGAATTGGATATCAGCTTTTCTTATGACTTCTTCCGCACCTGCGAACACTGATACGCCTGAATGTGAACCGTCAACTGTATTGTCGATAGGGTTGACATAATAGCCGAAAGAGGGTCGCAGCATAAGTGGATAGGCTATCTGAGGGATAAGCTCCGACCACTCTGAAACAGCCGTGAGGGGAATCTCAGCACCAAGAGACACGCCGTCATTGGAGCGAAAAGCCCTGTTCGTGATAGTCAGCCCTTTTTCATAGTCAAGAGCGTGATATTCAAGCCTTATGCGGTAATCATTATCGCCCATGCGTTTTATCTCAGGGAAAATGACCTTTATAAGCCTGCCGTTCACGTCATACTCCACAGGAATGAACTGCGACTGCGGAACATACTGCACCTTATCAGCACCCAGCGGTTTTATTATCATTGCTCCTGTTGCAAGACCTCTTTGCAGATTTTTGTTGAGGTTTTCAAGTGCGTTTTTCATTATAGCATCAAGCTTATCGTTGGAAACTTTCAGGGCCATTTCATTGATAGCCGTGTTTGCAAACTCCCTCACAACAGCGTGTTCAAGCCGCAGAGAGTGAACTCCCTTGGGTGCTGCATTGCCTGCATACATTCTGTCCCACTTGTCGATAGCTCTTATCATACTGTCCGTCACGGCAATATCAATACCGTAAACGCCCTTTATATCTGACTTTGAAAGCATTCTGCTTATCCACTCCCTTATTTTTGAAATAATGCCCATAGCTTACTGACCCCGCCTTTTCCATACTCTTTCCATTGCATACCGAACGGCGTCGATAACGTGGTCATTGCCGTCGGGATAGCCGCTTATAACGTTGCCCTCTTTATCCCTGTCATACTCGCAGTTGATGAACTCCTCGCAAGCCACAGGACAACGCTTGTTATCTATAACGATACTTCGCAGAGATTGCAGCCACTTATATGAATACTCCCTGCTGTTAGGACCTTTCTCTGCGCCTCTTGCAAGCAAGCCGTATGCTCTGTAATCCTCAACAGACTTATTCTCTGCACTGTCGCAGGTGATAAGATCGTTTGCCGTGATACCAAGCTCCAGCAAATGCTTTGCGGTATCAATATTCTTTGTTTTGTTGCAGATGTACTCCTGCCATATGAACAGCGTGTGCTGAGCAGGAGCATAATGCACTCTGACAAAAGCGTAAAGGTCGGGATACCAGCCCCAGTCAACGCCGTTATAGATGTTATCAAACTGCGCTATCTCGCTGTCGGTTATCTCTCTTATGAGGACGTTATCAAAAACATTGCCACCCGTACCGTTTGCAACGCCCATATACTCGTTCTCATAGGCAGTGGGATTGGTTTCTTTGAGAAATTCGGCGTCATCAAGAAAAGGCTTGCCAAGCCACTTTTTCGGCACAGTTAGATAAGTGCTTTCGGTAACGAGTCTGTCCGTTCTCGGCACTTTGATGTACTTATTCGCCCAGTTCTGAGCCGACTTCGGAGGGTTGAAAGACTTGAATTTGTATGCTCTCTCGCCGCCTCTTATAACAGACTGTTCTATCGTTCGCACAGCTTCTTCACCGCCGAACTGGTCAAGCTCCTCAAACCACACGATGCCGATATAGCCAAAAGGAGGCTTGATAGACTTTATCTTGTGTGGGTCATCAGCACCACGAAAGTATATTTTCTGCCCTGTTGAAATGCGTGTGATCTCAAGGGGCGACTTTGTGCAGGCAAACTCATCATCAAGACCAAGTGCAGATATTGCCCAGAGTATCTGAGAATAAACGCTGTCTTTAAGAGTATTCGCCACAGCACGCAGTACGCAGACGTGCATATTCTCGTTCTTCATCAGCAGGTCGATAACGTTCAGACCGCAGAATGAAGATTTAGTCGAGCCACGTCCACCGGGGAAAACATACTCGGAATGTTCCTGCTCTGCAATATCGAACAGTACAGGCGAGAACGTAGGAGCGACAAGGCTCGCAGGGATACCGCTGTACACCTTATCGGGCATAGAAACAGGCTCAAGCTTTTGTTTTTCAAGCCTGAGCCTTGCGTTATCGTATTTTATCTTATGTTTGAGCATATCGTCATCACGGATAATGTCACGCAGCTCTTTCACCGCCGCAACGTCCCCTTGTTTAGCCCTTGCCATAAGAGCCGCATTCACAAGAAGCATATTATTTATGAAGTCGGGGTCAAGGCTGTTAAGGTCAATGCCCTGCTCCACTAGGAACTCATAGTCCGCTCTGGTATTGGCAGGCTGTTCAAGCAGGAAGTCCATTACCTGTTTCATAGTCTTTTTACGTCTGCGGACTTCGCCTGATTTTTTACCGCCTTTTGAGCCGTTTTTTCGAGCTTCACTCGAGCTTGGAACTATTAAATTCTGTTCATTCGGCATTCACCTCACCTCGGTTTTTTTGTTGTTTTGGGTATAAAAAAAGCCCCGATTTAGTGGGGCTTTAATTTGTTATTTTTTATCCTGACTATTCTCTTCTTCCACAAACTTTAGTAATTTTTTTGCAATGCTATATCTTAATAAAACAGCCGTGTTAAAAACGATACTTTTCAATTCATAAATTATACGAATGCTATATGACAAATATGGTATTATAAACAATGCACACAAAAAACTACTAAAAAATTCACTTGAAAATAGTAAAAAACCATTATCAAATAACAGACAAACGAAATAAATAAAAACAGAAGTCATTAGACCAAATAAATACAAATACAACACTGATTCCATATATTGAATGCTCTTATTCAATTCTGTTTTGTTTTCCTTTTCCGAATCTTCCAGCTTTGCTAGCAGTTTCGTAAATTCATCATCTAAAAGAACAAGTATAATTGAGTAAATTGCCAATACGCTTCCAAACACTGCAAGTTGTATATCAATCATTTTATTTGCAATATTTGATACAATGCTAATTGTGTTTTTATTGAAAGCCACAGCTAAAGAAAGGATAATACTTATTATGACCAATATGCAAAAAGATTTCCAATTTCTTTTGTTAGGCACTATTTCCCTTATTGCATTTTTTATTATATCTTTAGGTTGGAATTTACGTATAAATTCATCTAAAGAACGATCATATAAATTATGATTATCATTGGTTTTCATATGACACCGCCGAATAAAATTATTTTATCTTTATAAATTTCATTAAAGTTTTTTTGACTCTATCATATATTTTTTTGTTTGAACTGCTCACCTCACTCATAACGTTAGAATTTCTAGCTACAGAAAACAAATATTCATCTGACTTATCCGTCAAATCTCCAGAAACAGTTACGTTACGAGTTGTAACTACAGTTTCTGGCGTTATTTTTTCTTTTCCCCCATCATAAGTTTCAACATAAACTGACGTTTTTACTAAGCCATTAGCATTATTCATAAGCTCTTTTACACCTGATTTTGATTTTGGCGAATTAAAACTAACACTACCAGTATTACTACAAATACTTTTACGTGTTTCCGTGAGATTTTCAAAAAGTGGCAAATGATATTCATCATTGTTAAGTGGGTAAAAGGACAAATTTACTTTTCTAATCTTTTTGACATTTGAAAACATACAATCTATATCATCAGACTTTGGCATATCCACTATATGGACACTAGCATGTGGCAGAGCCGAACTACCCTTTGGAATAGACTTATTATTAACTCTTATAAAACTATTTATGCACTCCATAAAAGTCTTTTGAAAACTACGTATGTCTGGGCTTGCAATTTGATTACGCACCAAAATCATCTTATGATTATCAAGAAAAATAATAAAGCGTGAATACGGAGCGGCCGGTACTAGAGAATTAACACTTGTCAGTTTGCCACCTTTTATTTGTGATAATATATTATATTCTGTTTCTTTTATATAATTACCAACCAGGACATAAACACCATCTATACACTTAAGCTCAATATCGCTAAAACTAAATTTGGGAAAATCCTCTTTTCCATCAATCACCTTCACACGTTTATAACCGCTGTTAAACGCCGGTAAGATAATATCTTCAAAATAAGACAGCATTGGCTCATTTTCAGCACCAAAAGTAATATTGAAATTAGCATAATGCATTATTTTATCAAATTTGTTTTCCATAACAATCACTCCTCATAATAATATTTCTTAAATAATATCACTAATCAGAGCGAAAATCAACGAAATGCACCGAATTTCTATTTACTGCATAAAACACATTTGTATTTTTTATGCAGTATATCAAAAATTCGACATTTATGAACCTTTTACGACACAACGCAAAAGACACCCCGTTCGGAGTGTCTCTTGTGAAAATATTATAAGGAGTTAAGTAAATGGTGGAGCAGATGTTGAGCTGGCTCGCTTTCGACCTGCATACGGAGCTTTCGCCCCGTCGGACTTTTTTATGGAGGTCCGCAAATGTTTGCTTGCCTTATTGGCTATTGTAATGATATCATACTATGTGCGTTCCTGCAAGTGGTATTGAGTGGTCTTGTGTGGTATATTTAATTTCTCGCACCCATTGTGAAACATTCTCAGCACAGTCTTGTAATCTCTGAAAATATAGTTGTGAGCTATCTTCTTCACCGATATACCATTGATGAAATACAGCTTGATTATCCTTGCCGTATCTATGGTTTCAGCTTCCTCATTGCAGAACATTTCGTCTATTTCAGACTGTATCTCCTGCGTGAGCCTTGCACGTTCTTCGCTCAGCTCCTTTTGTTTCTCACCCTTGCAGGCATAACTCAGCATTGAGCTTTCAGCCGTGTTGCCGGGCGTTCCTGCCGAACTGTCATTCTTGTCATAGCATACGGCTTTCCCATTCAGTATCCTTGCCCTGTTTTCTTCAAGATTGGCTATGAGCTTTGGTATCAGCTGATAGCGTGATATCTTTTCTTGTATTGTCAACATCTATCCCTCCTCGATCATTCTTCCGCAAACAGGACAGAACTCAAAACGGACTTCCTTGCCGTCTGCACCAAGCTTTTCGCTCCACTCTGTCACTCCATTGCAGTATTCACAGCCTGCATATTCAGGTAAGTTTACTCCGTTATGTTTCGCAAGCCCCTCGTCGCAGAGTATCAGTTCCAGTGCCTGCAATGCGTATTTGAGCTTTTCTTCCCTGTCCTGCGTTTTGTTTATCTTCCAGACCGTTGTCTGCCCTCTGCGGATATTCTCCTGCATTATGCAGGCTTGTCTAAAAAACCTGCCGTTTCGCTCTTTACTGTGAAGATATTCCCGCTTGTATTCCGCCTGCTTGTCCTCGCATATCTCTTTTGACCAGCCCTCGTGCCTGTTCTTGTAGCCAAGTCTTGATAACTGCGAGAAATACTTATATTCCTCAGCAGGATACTCGTCATAGATAAGCCTGCCGTCTATCGCCATATCTTCATATCGTGCGAACTCTTCTTGTGACATTCTTTTGAAATCTATCTTTATAGTTGATACCCCCTTTTGTGGAGGGTTGTGGAGGGTTTTCGCTGTTTTTCAAGAACTCTTTCTTTATATATATTTTTTTTATTTTCATATACGAAAGGTTAAGAAAACCCCTCAACCTATCCACAACCCTCCACACTTACAGATACTTACACTTGTTCGTCAAGGGTTATACCTGAATAATAATTGCACCCTCTGCCTTTTACTTTCTCAAAGCGTTTTGCAAGCTCCATACCGAACTTTGTTGAACTCATACGATATTCATTGTTCTGCTCAGCCCAGTTAAGATATGCCGCAAAGAGCTGACTTGACTTAACGCTCAGACCCTTGCCCACAGTACACTTATCCTCAACAAATGCAGAGATAACGTCCATTTCACGGCGGTACTCCCTCACTTCTTCAAGGACGGCACGAGGCATTTTAAGCCCCTCTTTCTGCCACAGCAGACAGCCCTCAACTGCCCAGCGGAATATGCCCGTAAGCTCCGCCGACAGCTTGTATTTCAGCCTGCGGTCTATCTTTTCTTCGGGGATCTGCACAGTGAAGGGTATCATATGAATTCTTCGCCAAATGCCCGTATCCGTTCCTCTGATGACAGGCTTATGGTTTGTCGCCATCCAAAGCTTGAACTCAGGTTTGAACTCAAACTCGTCGCCGTAAAGCTTTCTTGCCGTAACAGTATCGTCGCCTGTAAGCTGTTTGAGCAGGCCCTCGTTGATACGAACGCCCTCGTTAGGCTCAACACTTGTCACGAGCCTTGCACCTTTGAGCCTTGCAATATCGCTGTTTATGGCGGTGCTCTGATTTGAACGCACCATAATAGTTTCAGGCTGGATATTTGCCGCATAGTCCCCGAAAATATCCCTTATGATATCAATGAAAGTTGACTTGCCGTTTCGTCCTGTTCCGTATAGAAAGAACGCACATTGCTCGGTGGTCGAGCCAGTCAGGGAATATCCCACAGCTTTCTGAACGTATCTGATAAGGTCTTTATCCCCTCTGAAAATGTCGTCAAGAAAGGCAAGCCAGCGAGGACAATCGGCATTCTCTGAATACTCAACGGCTGTCATTTTCGTCAGATATGTCATAGGATCGTGAGGAGATATGCCGCCGCTTCGCAGGTCGATAACTCCGCCCGGGGTATTGAGAACAGTTTTAAATCTGTCCATCTGAGCAGGCAGAACAGGAACGTGGTGCATGACCTCGCTTAGCATTGCGTTCTTTGATTTGTTAGAACGGCAGGACTTCATATGCTTTTCAAAAGCCTTTGCCATATCCGTTCCATCGTCTGCGTCAAGCTGAGCGTACACCTTTGCCTCTGCCGCCATACAAGCCACAGCCTTATCAGCAAGACGTTTAACTGTGCCTGTCATATCGATACACCACTTTCTGCCGTCATACCAAAGCCAGCGTTTATCTGTATAACAGTATCTCACCTGCTCGCCGAAAAGGTCAACAAAGCGTTCTGCGTTGCCCGTATCGTCAAATGAATAAAGTCTTGGCTTGGCTTCTTCCTGCTCCACAGTGCCCACAGAAATCGACTCAGAGGGCGACTTGAAATTAAGAGAAAATCCCCCTGCGAACTTTGGCGAATAGGTCTTGTCGCAATCTGCAATGGCTTTCTGGATCGTGAGTGCTCCGTAGGTCGAACCGCTTTGCGCTCTGTCCCACTTTTCACGCATAAGACCTGAGGAACGGAATATCATATCCATTTTGTCTGCGTCACAGCCTGTCCAGAACGCAAGCATCGAGCAGAACGCCATATCAGCTTCACTCTGCGAGGTATACCCTGCGGTTCTTCCACTGTAGAGGGAAACAAATTTTCCTCCGTTCTTTGCACCTGCCGCAGCTTTGATTATCTGGTCTGCGGTGTCAAGTCTGACAGCAGGAACAGCCTTTGCCACAGGCTCGTGACCGCCGCCTATATACTTTTCGTGCAATGGCTTTATGCTGTCGGAACACTCTGCGATACCCTCATATTCTGAGCAGGAGTTGCCTGTCATAACGAAAAATCTGCCGTCCTCATACATCTCAACTGAGCCTTTACGTCTGCCACGCTTCGGGAGCTTTCCTCTGCATATGATATGTATGCCCTTGCCCGATTGAGATATCTCAGTATAGCTTTGCAGTGTGGAGATAAATTCGGATACGATGTTGCCGTTCTCTCCCCTTTGGTATGCCTCAAGCTCCTCCTCTTTGCCGTCAATGTCAACGCCGAAATATGGATAGCCACCGAACATAAATCCTATGCCCGAATGTTTTTCTGAGGCTCTCACCGCCGTATCGAAATCGCACCATGTAGAGGGGTTATTTGACATAGCCCCTCCGCCAGTAAGTGCGTTTATCGGCACTTTCTTTATCTTCCCTCTCTTTTCATCTGGCACAGCGTCCCAGCATATCCAGTTTGGCAGGGCTTTAAGCTCCTGCGGTATTTGTTCGTACATATATCCAACTCCTAACATAAATTTTGAAAAGTCAAAGCCTTTCACTTATCCCCGAAAAGTACCCTTTTTGTTGCATTAAAAATGCAACAATTGCAGAAATGTTGCCAAATTAAAATATAAATCATTTGTTTGCACAAAATATCATCTGCGTTTTTATGCAAAAGCACTATGACTTTTCGCTTTTCTCAGAAATCAGAACGGCACGCCGTCATCTGTAAGCACGTCCTCAAAATCTTCAAGCGAGCCTATGGCGCTGTCAGCCTGCGTATTTGTCTTAGGCGTTGCAAAGCCCGTCTGCTTAGCCGCAAAGCTGTCCGCCTTCGATGCAGAGGATTTGAACTTATGCTTGCACTCAGGATACTTTGTAGGGTTGACAAAATCAATGCATTCCCGCTCCTTGCCGTTCCATTCCTTATGCGTGAGATCTACCCTTATGCACTTGTTCAGCAGGTCAGTGCAGTATGCTTTAAGGCTGTCATACTCCTTGCCGTCAGGGAGCTTAGCCGCCTTGCCCATTGCCATAAGCTGAGCAAAGTTGTAGCCCTCCACCTGCATATCGTTCTCGTTAGGCTCGTGCTTTTTCCATATGGTGTGAAACAGGCAGGAGTTGCCGTATTTCTGCCCCTGTACGTCATTTCTGATGACTAGCGTGAAGTTAAGACCCACAGAGCCTTTCTTTGTTGTGCGTTCCTCGATAGCGGTTATGATGCACTCGTAATCGCCCTCAGGCTTTAATCCGTTCTGAAATGCCTCTGATTGATTTGACTTAAATCCCATTTTTTATTCCTCCGTTAATAAATTTACTGCGTCCTCTGCTGAGCGGCATATGCCTGCCAATGCTCCGCACTCACGCATTTTTGTTATGAACTTCTTCTGCTCGGGACGAACTCGTCCCGACTTTGTTTTGACTTCGATAAAGACAGCTCTGCCGTCCTTATGCCTTACGCCGAACAGGTCTGAAAAACCTTTCGGCACACCTGTAGTGAAATATCTGCCGTCAACTGTTCTGCCCTCGCCCACGTTCACACGAAAGACAGTGCAGTAGGGCGACACCGCACAGCGTATCTCGTTTTGTATCCTGTGTTCTTCCGTCAACCTATAAGCCCCCTTTGCCTTGCCTGATAATACGCCCAGCCTGATTTGTAGCCGTGACTTTTCGCATACTGCAAAAGTTCGGGATAGGTATGACAATCGGCAGGACTTGAAAAATCAAGCTTAAATCCCTCCACCTTTACAAGCCCCACGCTGTTATCTGTTTCAAGCTTTCTCTCGGCTGAGGGGAACTCATATCCGCAATGAGGACAGCATACTTTAACCCCCGCAGGAGGAGCGGAGAAAGTATAGAAACATTCAGGGCATTGTTTCACCTTGTCGCTCTGCTCCTGCTTTTTATGCTGAGCTTTCGGCTTTTTCTCCAAGCTCCACTCTCTGTCATCGTCAGGCATACCAAACCTTGCATAGTTGCCAACGTGGTCGATTATGACGGCTCTTTTGTTGGGTCTGTACCGCATACATCTCATAGCCTGCTGAATGTAAAGAGTAAGGCTCTTGGTGGGTCGCAGGAGTATGGCACACTCGCAGTCAGGAACGTCAAAGCCCTCTGAGATAAGGTCAACGTTGCACAGCACAGTTATATCTCCCCTGCGGAAAGCTGAGATAATGCTGTCACGCTCTGCCTTTGGGGTCGAGCCGTCAATGTGTGCCGCCTTTATGCCGTTGTCATTAAATACCTCTGCCGTCCGCTGAGAATGTCTTACTGACGCACAGTAGCATACCGCCTTTTTGCCCAAAGCAAGCTGTTTGTAATACTTTATGACATCACCGAAAACAGTGTTTTTCACCATAGCTTTCTCTATCTCCGCCGCCATATATTCACCGTGAGAAACGTGAAGCCCTGTAAGGTCGGCAACGTCAGGAGCATAGTAGTCATAGGGTGCAAGACAGTTGTTATCAATAAGCCATTTTGCGGATACGCCAATGATAAGCTTGTCGTTCACGTCACCAAGCCCGTCACCGTTAAGGCGAACAGGAGTCGCTGTAACGCCCACTCTCGGCACGTCCGAAAAGTATTCGTATATGCGTTTGTAGGACTGAGCAAGGCTGTGATGATTTTCGTCAGTTATGATAAGTGCAGGTCTGGCAAGCTTTTTAAGCCGTCTTGTAATAGTCTGCACCATACCCACCTCGCAGAGCTTCATATCAACGCCCCAGCGGATAAACGTCTTTTTTATCTGCTCCACAAGCTCACGTCTGTGGACTAGAAAAAGCACTCTCTTGCCGTTAAAGGTCGTCCGCCTTGCCATTTCAGCCACTATGCAGGACTTTCCTCCGCCGCAGGGCAGGACTATGCAGGGTGCTTTATACCCTGCTCTCCACGCCTTTCTTACCTGTTCCACCAGCTCATTCTGATACGCTCTCAGCTTCATTGGACTTCGCCGCCTTTACCCTTTTCAGAACGCACTTCATGCAAAGCTGTTTGCCGTAATTCTTCATCGAGCCGTCTATTATCTGCTGAACTGTGCGCTTGCCGTCTGACATTATCGTCTTTCCGCACTCTGAGCAGATATGCTCGTCTGCAAGGTGATAGTATGTCCTCAGCGCTTCATCAACAAGTTTCAGATCGTTGCTTATATACATACTGTCGAACAGCCCGATAGGACTTTTGCAAGTGTCAGTGCCGTCCGTCTGAGTGGCGAAAAGATACTTGCCGTCAACCACAACAGTTTTAAGCACAGTTGTGAACATACCCTCGACAGTTATCTTCTCATCAAGCAGCTTGCCGATAGTTTTAGCTTTCTGCCTGCCGTCCTCGCCTGTATCAAGGTGATTGAGAAAATACACGATAACGTCCTCTGGAAGCATTTCAACGCTTCTCACAAGCTCCCAGAAATTCTTTGCAATGTCGGTGAATTTCTGATAGCCCGTTTCCTTTGCACGGCGCATAAACTCGTTCACCATAAGATACTGACTATCGTCAACGGCTATGGACTTTGCCGTCTGAGCTTTCATAAAGCGTTCTATCTCGCCGTAATTGTCGGTATGTATCGTTGACTTAAACTGCGTGCGGAACGGAAGCTGTTTTCCATTCACGTTCACAAGAGCAAGCTCGTCTTCTTTGAAATTTCTCAGGGAAGCAGATTTGCCGCTTCCTGAAAAGCCTAATACAAGTATCGCAAGTCCCATTCTCTTTCCCTCCTTATCTTATGGTCAGTCCCGGTCTGCGGACAACAGCCGCATATGGGATCTCTCTGCCTGCTTCAATAGCCGCCTTGACAGCCGTCTTGCTTATGTCAGGATCTTTGTATTTCAGCAGGCTGTCATCATTGACCTTTGCCCACTCCACAAAGGCCTTCGGGTCTGTTATCTCGGTGCTTTCCCTGCCCTTTGTAATGCTTATCTTAGCCATAACGCCCTCTATTTTGTTAAGGTTGACCCTCTGCATACTGTTCATAAGATAAGCTTTAAGGCTCTCTGCCTGCTTGATTTTCTGCTCACGTCTTGCTTTGAGGGCTTTCTCCTCTGCTTCAAGCATTTTCGCCTCGCTGCCCAGCACCTTAACATAAGCCGCAACGTTCTCCGCCTTGTCCGTAAACTCAGCCTCGACGCATTCAAGTGTATCAAACCACACCTTTTCAGCCTCAGCCTTTTCCTCTGCCGTAAGCTCGGCATTTTCCGTCATATCCTCAAGGCTGTCAAAAAGCCTCTGAAAATCGTTTGTAAGCTCATAAAGTTTCATTTTTATACCTCCAGTTTTGAATTGATTATATCCGCAAGCTGTCTTGCTTTCTGTGTGAAAAGTCCGTAATTGTCGCTGTCATTATGCTCGTTCACAAAGTCCACGAGCCTTGTTACGCTGTCAACAGCGGTGGAAAGATAGGCCTTGAATATGGCTTTATCGTCCTGCACAAGCCTTGCAGGAGCGTTCTCTGCAAGCTTTTTCTCATACTCCGCCTTAGTTCTGTCAAGCTCCTCACGAAGCTGTGAAAGCTTTTCCTGCTTGTCCTTTTCAGCGTTATCGGCTTTTTGCAAAAGTTCTCTGCGGTCTTTCAGGCTGTCCTCTTCAAGCTTTGAATATTTTTCTGACCAGTCAAGGTCAACACGTCGCATAGCGTCTTTAAGGTTTGCCACCTCTTTGCTGTCCGTTTCCACAGCTACCTCGATAGGACGGCTCTCAAGCTCCTTTATCTCGGCTTCAAGCTGACGTATTCGCCTGTCTGCCTTATCTCTCTGTTTCGAGATCGTATCGCAGATGTTGTTCATATCCTCAAGCCTGTGACTGAGCACATCAGCATTGGCAGCTTTGACTTTCAGCTCTTTTATCTGCCTTTCAAGCTCTCTCGCAGAAGTGTTCTCAAGGTCATTATTTTCTGTCAGCTCTGTTCGCTCACTTTCGGAAAGTGAAGATAGAAGATAGAGTTTTTTTATTCCAATTTGTCTCCCCGAGGAGACAAATTCAGACGGCAGATTTTCCGCTACTTTTATGTATTTGTAGACATTCTGCCTGTTTATCTGTGTTTCCTGCTCGCAATACTCCCCAAAATCCGAATACCCAAGCTCCTTGTAAAGCCTGCTGTCCCTCATTTCCTTAAAGCCCATACACATATCGTAAAGACTCTGCTGTGCAAGCTGGGCTGAGGTCTTTATCCTGCGGTCAAGCTCAGCCGCCTTGATATATTCTGCCGATAGTTCGTTCATGCTGTTTTACGCTCCTTTCGTTTCTCAGCGAACACCCTGTCAAGATACCGCTGATACTTCTGTTCAAAGTCCTTTATCGCCTGCGGTTTGTCCTCACCGCCGTTTTGTACCACGTTGTTCCTATACCCTCTGCACTGCACGATACCACCGTATTGGCTAACTTCCACAGTATAGTAAGGCTTGTCAGGCTCAGAGGCTTTCCGCAGGAACATTATGCTGAGTTTCCCCATAGCATGGCGTTCAGCATATCCGCCCACACAATGGGAAAGTATCCTGCCCTCGTCCTCTATCTCTTTCAAACTGTGTGGCTGTCTGACAAGTAAGCCGTCTGCCGAAAATTCAAGGCAGACACGCTCTGCAAGCCTCTTCGTGAAGTTCTGCAAAACAAGCTCGTCATGCTCATAATTGATGATCTTAGTGAGCCTGTTGTGCATTGCCCAGAAATCGTGTGGCAATGCTATCATTGTATCGTGAATGTTATACTCCAGTGTTTCACACTGCTCCAGATAGTCGCTGTAATCAAGAGGTGTCATTTCCTGCTCGTGTATGTATCGTGCCACCCTTTGCGGTGTAAGACCTGTTATCCTCACAAGACGTTCAAGAGTGCCGTGTTCGTTCTTAAAGACCTTTGCTATATTCAGTAAATCTTCCGGTCTTAGTTTTGGATATTCCTCACGATAGTCAAGATACTGCTCCCACAGCTGTTCACTGCCTTTGAGTGTCTTGAACTCCGTCTTGTTCAGTCCGAGCATTTTCAGCAGGTCATTACTTTTCCAGTTCACACGCTGAGAGAGCAGGAACTTTTCCTGATATCCCCACCAACCTGTGTATCTCACGCTTGTTACGTCATAGTCTTGCTTCATAAGATACTCAAGATTAGGGTGCTTGCAATATGCGTGAAGATAGCTCATCAGCATATTACCGTGATAATGCTGATACTGACTGTACCGCATATCCGATTTGTCTATGGCTTTGATGTTCAGTACCGAATAGGAATTATCATAGTTGTATCCCATACAGCACTTGCAAAAGACAGGCTCACGGAAGTCATTACGCACAGCCCAGTTAATGCCGTTATCACTGCCGTATCTCACAGATCCGTCACGGGCGAACACATACCGCTGTCTTTCCACAAGATCACCCGTTGAGTATCGGTGAAAGCAACGTGCGAAAAGTTCAGCACCCCTTGTGAGGAACACCACATAATTCTTAGCACCTCTGCCTTTCATCTTATCCATAAGCTCTTTATCCACCGCAGGAAAGCAGTAGATAAGAGCCTCTTTTCTTGTCTTTTTCATACTGCTACCTCAGAAGTCAAGCAAGCCGTCAAGGGATAGGCTGACAGGCGGTTTTGCTGTTTCTTCGCTGTCCGAGCCGTCGCCCAGGTCGATAGTCATATTGAAATGAACGTCCGCACCTTTGAAGTAAAAGCTTACAGCTCTGCGGTAGACCTCGATATCCGAAATACTTTCCCTTACACCCTTAACAGCGTTTTCCGCACACTCAGCGAAAGTCCTGTCCGTCTGCAGGACCGCCTGAGCGAACTCCTCGTTCTGCTCACAGAAAGTTTTGAGAGCCTCAAGAGTAGGTTTTGCAACCGCCTGCGCATACTTGCCAAGCTTAGCGGCAGAAAGCTCCTGCGACAGCTTGTCCTGAGCTTTCTTGGCGTTAATGTTCATTGCCGTCACCGCCTTTTCGCACACTACTCATCCACGCACTGGCACAGCAGATGCCCTTGTATGTCTCACCAAGGTCAAAAGCCTTCTTCTCATGTGGCTCCATTTCCTGACGCAGTGCCAAAAGGGTTGACATAGCACTTGCGAGCACTTGACATATATCCGATTTTGTGCTATCATCAATTTGAAGAGTGTTTTCTTTTTTCGTTGAGCTTGTACCTGTTGCCGCAGGTGCAGGCTCGTTTCTTATGTACTCTGTAAAATATGCACCACACACCAAATCTTTTCCATTAAGCGGACAACCTTTGCAACTAACAGTAAATTCTGTACAGTAGTTTACCGCCTTTTCAAACTCCTCTTTCGTTATCATCGGTATCCTCCTCTTTCTCAAAACGTTTCTCCCAGTGCCTATCCACCACGCTCAGCACAAGATACATCACTACATCTATCCCTGCAAGCACAGCTACTGTTATTAGCAGTATTCCTACAATGTTCATTACCACTTTCCTTTCATTTCAACTTCGACCTTGACCACGGGTCTGCCTGCTTCTCTCACCGCACGCTTTATGCTCTTCTCTGCTTCCTCGTAGGCAGTTTCTTTTACGCTTACATACCACCTGTACGCAACATACATTGCAAGCACCACCAAGAGCGCTACCGCTGCGGCACATCTGATTATCTCTAGTACGGCTATCATTTTCTCACGTCCTTTCCGTAAAGCGTGCGGAGTTTTTTAAGCCTTTTCTCGAAGTTGTCGATATCAATGCCCCACACCTCGTAGGCTATCTCGGTATTGACCGAGTGCGGCAGCCATGACGTCACGCCACGCTTTGCCATTTCTTCCTTAACAGCTTTCTTGATCTTGATAGTCTGCGTTTCACCTGTGCCGAACAGCTCCTTGATATCCGCATTGGTTATTTCGGGTTTTTCATAGTACAGCCGCACTGCCATTTCAATGTCAGGTGACCTCATTTTTATTCCTCCTCGTTTTATATTTTGTTGCTGTTGGGTAGTATTATTGTCCGTCATCGTCTGTCAGCTCAAAAAGCAGCTTGCCTGTCAAAGACCAATACTGCGTGACCTCTCGATATGGGTCATTTTCTTTTCCTGAGCCTTTAAGTGCTTTTGTGACAATGACCTGTCTTGTCATTGCACTGTCGCAGCCCCTCAATTCAATGTTGTTTGTCATTGGTTCACCTTCTTTTTCTGTCTTATTACTGTTGATTTTGTACTTACCGTTGCTGTACACGATCTCTACACCGAGTACATCTGCAATGTTTTCAGCAACACGCCTGCTATCAGTTGTGCCGCACATAAATGCTTTTATTGTACTTTCCTTTACACCTGATTTCTCAGCTATTTGAGCATACGTTAAGCACTTTGATTTCGCAATCATTTTGACTTTTGCTTAAAATCATCAAACATAATTTGTCACCCCTTTCTGTCCGTTTTAGTAAGATAACTATCTTTAGTACTTACATATTGACTTTTAACACTACATATGGTACAATACAAGCATACCACTATGAAATGAGGTGGTATGTAATGAATACTCGTCAGACGAGCAAGTCTGTTGCAAGCAAGGCTTCCAAAATACTTTCTAATCCAAAATCAACAAAGACTCAGAAAAGTGTTGCAGCCAGTGCTCTTACTCAGACAAAGACAGGCAAGAAAGGTAGATAAGCCTGTCTAAAAATTTTGGAGAGGGTGGAACATTTCGCAGATGTTTCACCCTTTATCTTTTAAACAGTTCCTCTATTGGAACATCTGGAAAAAACTTTTGCTGTATAGCTATTGCCTGCTCCAGTGAAAAGCTTGCGTTTCTCCTGCCGTGAAGTTTGACCGACAGCGTACACTTAGTTATGCCAAGCTCTTTTCGGATAGCTTTATGCTTTATTTCACGTTTGCTTATTTCTTCAAGCAAACGTGCGTATGGTTTGTCCACTTACCCTCACCCCCTCTTTAATCGCCTGTTGCATTATGCAACTCACTGGGTAAAAAAATATTTGCCGAACTCTCCAGCGTCAATGTGGAGCAAGTGTGACAGCTTCTCAGCCTCGTCCAAGTCAAACGGACGTACATTGTTTATTTTCTGGTTAGCCGTAGGTTGAGCTATGTTTAAACAATGTGCAACGTCAGCTTGGGTCAGTTCAAGCTCTTTCATTCTCCCCTTGATCTTGTTCGTGTTTACCATATGTCCGCCTCCTTTCTTGTTGCGTTATGCAACTTATTGCATTATCATAATAGCACATAACTTTTCACTTGTCAATAGCATTTTGCAACATTTTTTTATTTTTTTTAAAAAAGCTATTGCATTATGCAATTTAATGTGATATAATCATAGTAACGAAAGCAGGTGAGTAAGATTTGAATACTGTAGAAATTGGAAATAGAATAAAAACTGCAAGAGAAGAAAAAGGACTTACACAAGAAGAACTTGGTATCCGTCTTGGATTGAATAAATCAACTATTCAAAGATATGAGGCAGGAAAAATTCTCAGAATAAAATTGCCTGTTCTTGAATCAATCGCTATCGAGCTAAGCGTTAATCCTGAATACCTTGCATTAAAAACTGATGATCCTAGTCCTAAACATTCTTCTCATATTATAGATTCCAACGCAACCATACTCCCACAAGACAACGTACATATAGTACCTATATATGAGAGCGTGTCGGCTGGTTTTGGAGCATATGCTGACGATTGTGTTGTGGGCTATATGCCGCTCTATATCGTCAACGAGGAAGAGGCTAAGAATACAATGTGCATTGTCGTTTCGGGGGACAGTATGTACCCAAAGATAGAAAACGGCGACAAGATACAGGTGTTAAGGCAGGATTGGGCTGAGGACGGACAGGTAGTTGTTGCCCTTATCGACGGCGAAAACGGCGTTGTGAAGAAAATTAAGTATTCTGATGACAAGATAACCCTTGTATCATTCAACCCCGAGTATCAGCCAAGAGAGTTTGTCGGTGCAGAAAGAGACCGCATAAGAATACTCGGCATTGTAAAAACAGTTATAAAATCCTTATAATAAAAAAATTCCCCGCCAGCACCGCAAATACTGACAGGGATAGCACACAGAATTTTCTCCTGCATGATTACAAATACATTATATCACCAATTTAAGACAATGTAAATGATTTCATAAATTGTTTACAAATGTCGATTTATAGGGAGGAAAAATTATGACTTGTCCAAATTGTAAAGGTGAAAACGCACCAGGCGTAGCGGTATGTGAATATTGCGGTCACGAACTGCCGCAGCCACAGAAAATTGATAACCACGTTGAGCATAACAGCAATATCGTTCAGCACATCACATACGTTACAAACGTCCAGCAGGTCGCACCGCAAGCTCCTGTTGAGCAGGTAAGCCCTAAGAGTAAAAGCACAGCTGAAATACTTTGCCTGCTGACCTTTTTAGGCTTGGGCGGTTTGAACAGATTTTATGTAGGCAAAGCTGGCACAGGTTTGCTGTACTTCTTTACTTTCGGAGGTTTCTTTATTGGAGCAATAGTTGATATGATAAATTTGTTTCAGGGAAATTTCACTGACGCTCAGGGCAGAGTGTTAAAATAAAATCCCCTGCTAGTATTGTAAATACTGACAGGGAAAAAGGAAGTGTTCATTTGAATATTTTAGTAGATAAATTAACTGATAAGTCAAAAGAAGCCTTTATTATGGCAATAGAAGTATATAATAAACCTTCAATTAAATATAGAGTAGAAGGATTTAGCTTTTTTATATGCAATGCCTGGGAACTTATGTTAAAAGCTCATATGATTAATACGTTCGGAAATGAGAGCGTATACTACAAAGATAACCCAAACCGAACTATTACTTTGGAACTTTGCGTAAAGAAAATATTTACCAATGATAAAGACCCATTAAGAAGAAATCTTGAGAAAATTATTGAATTGAGAAATATGAGTACTCATTTCATAACCGAAGAATATGAAATGGTATACATTCCTCTTTTTCAGGCAACGGTTTTTAATTTTATTGAAAAAATGCAGGCTTTTCATAATATTGATATGACTGAAATTATTCCACAAAATTTCCTCACACTTACTGTAAGCTACAATACCATAGACAATGACGAAATAAGGGCAAAATATCCTCCTGAAATTGCAGAAAGACTAATAGGTACAAATGAGGAATTAACACCTATTATTGACGAAAATAACAGTCATTTTGCTATAAGAGTAAATCATCATTATTACATAACAAAGAAGAAAGACGAAGCCTCTGCGGTTGTTAGGATTGATAATAGTGCAGATAAAGAAATAAAAATCGTAAAACAAATGCAAAATCCTAATGATACATATAAATTTACCGCTAAGAAGTGCTGTTCAGAAATCAATAAGAAACTTGAAAAAGCAAATATAACTATGAAATTTAATATGTATCATTTTAATTTATTTTGCAAGCATTATGAAATTAAAGGAAATGATAAACTCTGTTTTGTTTCAAGAATGTTTTCACAGCCTCAATACAGTTACTCATTACAAACAATAGACTTTATTGTAGACGAAATAAAAAAAGACCCTGAACATATAATTCAGAATCTAAAAGAGAGATTACAAAAAAATAAGTCAACCCCAGGGGCAAAGGAATTCTAAGCACGAATGCCTACTCCCATTCGGGAACCCAGCCTTAATCCTTCACGAGTTAACTTACTTATATGATATCATATGCACATCTATTTGTCAATATGCACTGGCACAAATTCAGCATATTGCATAAAAAAATCTCGCCCCCAAGTGCTACCAACACTCAGAGGCGAGCAGAGCAGATACTACCAATATCAGCTCGATTCAAATTCACACTAACCCATTAAGAAAGGGCGAATTCTGCCCTTTTATTGTAGCACACTTTCGAGGAAGTGTCAAGAATAGGAGGAATATTTATGCCGATCTACAAAATGACGGACAAGAACGGAAAGAACATCAGAAAAGACGGTCTGCAAAAATATCGTGTGCGTGTCAATTATACGGACAGTTTTGGAAAGTCTCATCAGATAGACCGTGTGGTGTTTGGTGCAGAGGCGGCTAAGCAGCTTGAACTCCAGCTTACACAAAAGCTCAATGCTAAAGAGATAGCTCCAAAAATGACTATCGGACAGCTGTTCACGGAGTACATCACAGCCAAGCGTTCAGAGGTCCGTGAAACGTCATTGGACAAGTCCCTAAGAATACTGAGAAAGAACGTCCTGCCCACCTTTGAAAGCGTTAGGATAGATAATCTGAACGTACCAATGGTGCAGAAATGGAAGCAGGAGCTGTCAGAACAGGGATTGGCTATCATCACTCGAAAGAACATTTATGGCGAATTTCGTGCAATGATGAACTATGCTGTGAAAATGGAATACATTCCGAAAAATCCTGTTATCACCGCAGGCAACTTCAAAGCGCCCCTTGAAGCCAAGAAAGAAATGCTTTTCTACACGCCTGACGAGTTCAAGAAATACATATCGGCAGCTAAGAATTATGCTCAGGAAGCAGAGGACGGCGGCTCAATGTACGAATGGAACTACTATGTATTTTTCAACATAGCATTTTACATGGGTATGCGAAAAGGCGAGATATACGCTCTGCAATGGACGGATATAAAAGACGGCTACATATCTATCACCAAGAGCATTGCTCAGAAGCTCAAAGGCGGTGATCGTATCACGCCGCCAAAGAACAAGCCAAGCATACGGACGATACAGATACCAGAGCCGTTAAGAGCAGTGCTGTCAGAACATTACGAACGCTGTAAGAAAGCAGTGCCAAAGTTCAGTGATGATATGTACATCTGCGGCGGCGAGCGTCCTATCCGTGACACGTCCCTTGAAAAGACCAACAAGAAGTTTGCAGACTTGGCAGGTGTCAAACGTATCCGTATTCATGACTTCCGTCACAGCCATGCTTCCCTGCTTGCCAATGAGGGCATAAACATTCAGGAGATAGCAAGACGTCTTGGGCACTCCAACATATCAATGACATGGAACACCTACTCGCACCTCTACCCACGAGAGGAAGAACGTGCAGTGAAGATATTGAACACAATCGTGTAAAAATCGTGTATACAAAAGAAAACCACCGTATTTACGGTGGTTTTTGTTCGTTTGGCGGAGATGGAGAGATTTGAACTCTCGCTACGGTTTTGCCGTACTACCGCATTTCGAGTGCGGACCCTTCAGCCACTTGGGTACATCTCCTTGTGTCAACTATACTATTATACAAGTAATCACAAAAAAAGTCAAGCCCTTTGTGCAAATTTAAGCACAAAGAGCTTGTCCATCATCTATTGCTGAGCACGCCTCTGCATCTCCTTAACATATGCAAGCGTTTCAGGAGTGTAACCTACCATTGCGTTGGGACAACATTGGGAAAGCAATTGCATAAGCCCCATGGCGGTGTCCTTGCCCTTGGCATATACGTTAAAACGCAGTACATTCTTCTTGTGCTTCGTGCAGACGATTATCTCGTTGGTGTAGCTGATGAAATTCATACTCGCTGTGTGCTGGTAAATGCCGTAGGCTTCCTCTCGCCAGCACATCTGAAATGGCGCTTTCTTGTTGGCAAGCACCCTGTCGGATACGATAATATGATCGTCCTGATATTGTATGTTGGCGTAAAGCTCGTCAGCCTGCTGTAAAAGATCGGGATTGGCTTTGAATATGCCGCTCTTTTCAGGGTGCGTCCTCCGTGACGTACCAAATATAAGAAATATAACACCAGGCGTAAGAGCAAAAAGTCCAAGTATCAATACGCCGTATTCACCGGCTACTACCGCCGCAAATGAGATAAATCCACCCATTAGCGTGAGTATCACACCGCCAGCTATCATTGCTATCATTCTTTTTCGTATGTTGGAAAATACTACTTCTCGTCCCATTTTCGTTACCCCTCTTTACTTTTTATCCGTGATTCTGCTTTGCCACAAGGCTCTCTCCGCAGTATATCTTCCTGAGCTTCGGCTTCTCTATCTTGCCCGTCGGGTTTCTCGGTATGTCTGCAAAAATTATCTTGTGCGGACGCTTGTATCTCGGAAGCTTCTGGCAGAACGCCATTATCTCTTCCTCTGTGCATGGGTGGTCAGGCTTTAGCTCGATTATTGCCGCCGCTATCTCGCCCAAACGCTGGTCAGGCAGACCAATTACTGCCACGTCCCTGATAGCGTCATGACTTCTCAAAAAGTCTTCTATCTGTACAGGGTAAAGATTTTCTCCACCACTTATAATAACGTCCTTTTTGCGGTCAACAAGGTAAATAAAGCCGTCCTCGTCCTCCTGAGCCATGTCGCCAGTGAAAAGCCAGCCGTCTTTGAGAGTTTCAGCCGTCGCCTTTGGATCCCTGTAGTAACAGGTCATAACGCCGGGACCTTTTACGCAAAGCTCGCCCACTTCGCCACGCTTCACAGTGTTGCCCTTATCATCAACTATCTTGACCTTCCAGCCAAAGCCTGCCTTGCCTATTGCGCCTACCTTGTCAATGTTATCCACACCAAGGTGTACACAGCCCGGACCTATAGATTCGCTAAGACCATAGTTAGTGTCATATTTGTGGTTAGGGAAAACCTTTTTCCAGCGTGCAATAAGTGACGGCGGAACAGGCTGTGCGCCTATGTGCATAAGTCTCCACTGCGAAAGCTCATACTTTGAAAGTGTCACCTCGCCGCTGTCGATAGCGTCAAGGATATCCTGCGCCCAAGGCACAAGAAGCCATACGATAGTACACTTCTCCCTCGATACAGTATCAAGTATAAATTCAGGCTTCACGCCCTTGAGAAGCACCGCCTTGCCCCCTGAGATAAGGCTTCCGAACCAGTGCATCTTCGCACCTGTGTGATAAAGCGGAGGAATACAAAGGAAAACGTCCTCCTTTGTCTGACCATGATGATTCTGCTCAACTCTTGCGGCGTGCATAAGGCTCTCGTGATTGTGCAGGATAGCCTTCGGGAAGCCTGTTGTGCCTGACGAGAAGTAGATAGCCGCATCATCTTCGTCAGTAAGCTCTATGTACGGAGTAGTGCTTGCACAATTTGCAGTGAGCCTGTCATAATGCTCTGCAAATGACGGACAGTTCTCGCCAACATAGAAAAGAAGTCTGTTCTTGCTTATCTCATCAGCTATCTCCTCAACTCTGCCGATAAATTCAGGGCCAAATACAAGAATATCCACCTCGGCAAGGTCAAGACAGTATTTTATCTCCTCCGGAGTGTATCTGAAATTCAGCGGCACTGCAAGCGCACCCGTCTTGAGGATACCAAAATAAATAGGCAGCCATTCAAGACAGTTCATAAGCAGAATACCCACCTTGTCACCCTTTTTTACCCCACGGGATAAAAGCAGGTTCGCAAAGCGGTTAGCCTTTTCGTTGAAAACACTCCAGGTTATCTCACGGCGATAATGACAGACAGGGTTAGGCTCGATAAGCTCATATTCCTTCCAAGTCACACGTCTTGTCTCCCTTATCTCGGGGTTGACTTCCACAAGCGCCACGTCGCCGCCGAATTCTCTTGCGTTGCGCTCCAATATATCGGTAATTGGCATAATAAACTTCCTTTCGCAGATAAAAGCCTTAAAGCTTTAAAATCATAATACAAATAATAGTTTACCACATTTCACTCTCAATGTAAAGAGCTTTTCCACCGCCAATTCGCACAAAAACGCTATGGTTTTGTTGTATAATAAAACCATAGCGTTTATATAGAAAGTATGATTGAGTGTGTTTAATATCAAGCGATGTTTACCAAGACGAAACAACAATAGTAGTGCTCAAATATTTTGTATCTCCGTTAGGTGCTACAAATGTCACACTAATACCAATTCTCGTTCTAAGGTCTGAGCAAACAGTAATATCACGGGAGGTATGAGTTATAGTATAATTTGCGTCTGGATTTGTATTTGAAACTACATCAACCGCTGTAATCTCATAAGAAGAATAGTTTGCGTCGTATACTTTTATTTGGTCTCCTTCATATCCCAAATATGCCATAGATAATACAGGCTCTCCATAATCCTGTTGTGTTGTTGTGGTCTCTTTCTTAATAGCCTTAGAAGTCGTGGTAGTCGCAGCCTCAGTTTTGCGCTGAGTGGTGGTTTTGGGAGCTTCCGTCTGCGCAGGTTCTACATAGTCGTCATCATAATTATGACCGCCGTTGTCATTGTTGTCCTCAATATATCCATTGTTGCCGCCAACCTGTTTGGTCTGCTGAGTGGTCTCAGCCTCGGTCGTTTTAGTCGTCGTTGTGGTTTTGGACTTGCTTTCGGTGGTGGTCTTTTTTGTGGTGGTCGTCTCGGTGGTGGTGGCAGTCGTTGTTGTCGTGGTGGTGCTGCTCACGCTTTCGGACGCGGTTGAAGCAGTCGTTGCCTTAGTCGTTGCCGCCGCAGATGAACTGTCACTGACATCGCCGCAGCCCACAAGCCCAGCCACCAGCATATTCGCCAATACCACAAATGAAATCGTTTTCTTTACACTTCTTCTCATTTAAGCTCACGCTCCTTAAACTTCATTGTGTTAATTATACAGCATTTCCTTTTTTTGTCAAGAGCCTTTTCTTGAGAGAATTTGACATACATATTCACAAGTGATATACTATTTTGAATGTCAAGCTGTCGAAAAAAAGCATAGATAACAACATCTTTTGGTGTGTATGGGACGGCGTCCCCTACATGGTTTGTAAAGCATATAAAAATTGTGCGAATACAGCCAACAAAAAAGGCAGCCCCACATGGGAGCTGTCCCTTAACTTAAAAAGTGTACCGTTTCAGATCTTATTCTTCTGCCTTTTCTTCCTCTTTGCTCGCCTCAGCCGCTTGCTGTGCCTTGAGAAGATCCCTAATCTCTGTAAGAAGCACTATGTCCACCGGTGGCTCTGCAGGCTTTTCAGGCTCTTCATGCTTGCCAAGTGACGCAAGCTTGTTTATGACCTTCATTATTACAAAAATAACGAACGCCATGATTATGAAGTTGATGACTGCCGTCAGAAATGCGCCGTAGTTTATGTACTGATTTCCAAGCAAATGTATCTTGCCCTCTACGTCAGCGCCGCCTATACAGCCTATTATCGGGTTGATAAAATTCTCCGTAAATGACGTCACGATATTCTGAAACGCAGCGCCTATGATAACGCCCACTGCCAAGTCCATGACGTTTCCTTTGAGAGCAAACGCCTTGAACTCATTTACAAACTTCTTGATAAAACCTTTTTTCTTCTCTTCCATAACGGTTACGACCTTTCGTTTTTTGTTCCGAGCCACGCTCTTATGGTCATTTTATCACATATTTTGACCATTTTCAATAGTTTTTCTACAAAATCGTACGGTTTTACGTCGTTTTGCCCATGTATGTTAATACATTGTAAATGCTTTGTAAACAAACATGAAAAGGTATTGCATTTCCCGAAATGGTGTGCTATAATGATTAAGCTGTTTGAGTGAGGGACATGACGATGGGATATAGCCAAGAGGTAAGGCAGCGGACTTTGACTCCGTCATTCCGATGGTTCGAATCCATCTATCCCAACCAAAAACAAGCTAAATCGAACAAACATTGGGGTGTCGCCAAGTGGTAAGGCAACGGACTCTGACTCCGTCATTCCGAAGGTTCGAATCCTTCCACCCCAGCCACAAAAGACCGTAGATTTTTTCTGCGGTCTTTGTTTTTTTATACATTCTTTCAGCAACCAAAAGAGAGGTTTTGCAACTGAGTATAAGTAAACATAAAAAACAAAATGTGAACAAAAATAATTTGGGATTGCGTGTTTACAAACTGGTAAAAATGTGTTATACTTAAATTGCAAAAGAATTTCATCAAAGGAGGTCTGAAAAATGAAAAAGATAATAAACAGAAAAAATGCAGCGGCAGTGGCTTGTGCCGCTATGATGATATGTGCGGCAGGTGCTGTGCCTGACAGCGTGCTAAGTGTGAGTATGCCTGTGCAGGCGGCTGAAGCTGCGGTGCAGACAAGTCTGCCTCAGGTCACAGGGCTGACATCTAAAACCCCTGATATAAGCTCCATAAGACTTAGCTGGAACGCCGTGAATGGTGCGGACGGCTATTCTGTTGGAATGCGTTCAAAGGGTCAGTATCCTGAGATAGCAGACGTTACGGACACTACATATCTTGTTACTGGTCTGCCTGCGGCAACGAGGGAAAATTTCAAGGTAAGAGCATATAAGATAGTGAACGGTCAAAAGGTCTATGGCGACTATTCAGTGAACTACAATTCCGCAACAAATCCACGCCCTATAAGCGGTCTTAAAGCTCAGACGGGCAATGCTTCCGTTAGCCTTTCATGGAAAAAAGTAGGCTGTTCAAACTATCGTGTCTTTATGCTGAAAAACGGCAAGTGGAAGCAGATAGCGCAGACGGATACAAACAGCTACACTGTCAAAGGACTTGACGCAGGAAGCTATACATTTAAAGTAAGAGCCTGCAAGCGTGACGATAAGGGTGCAAACCACTACGGCAAATATTCGCAGGAGATAACGGCTCAGGCTGTCATGGTGGACAAGGTCACAGGGCTGACATCTAAGACCCCTAACACAAGCTCTATAAAGCTTAGCTGGAACGCTGTGAGCGGTGCGGACGGCTATTCTGTGGGAATGCGTTCAAAGGGTAAATATCCTGAAATAGCTGACGTGAAAGGCACGACCTACACTGTCAAGGGTCTGCCTGCGGCAACAAGGGAGAATTTCAAGGTAAGAGCATATAAGATAGTAGACGGAGTTAAGATATACAGCGACTATTGTGAAAACTACAATTCCGCCACAAATCCAAGGAAGGTAACAGGAGTAAAAGCTTCTGACATCACCGCTTCTACACTTGACCTTAACTGGAAGTCTGTAGGCTGCACAAGCTACAAGGTGTTTATATACACAAACGGCAAGTGGAAGAACATAGCTTCATCTACGGTAAATTCCTGCGCAATAAACGGACTTTACGCAAAGACTACATACAGATTCAAGGTAAGAGCCTGCAAGACGGACGATAAAGGTTCAAATCACTATGGAGCATATTCCGAGGAGATAACCGTCAAGACCCCAGACCACACTGTCGAGGTCATAAACGGCATGAGCTATGTTGACGGAGTGCTTTTGGCGAACAAAACATATTCTCTCCCTGCAAGCTACGATCCAAAGGGTCTGACCAAAGAAACATCTGCGGCGTTCAAAAAGATGCAGACCGCTGCTTATAAAGACGGCATAAGCCTGTGGGTATGCTCAGGCTACCGCTCTTATTACGATCAGAGGTATCTTTATAATATGTACTGTAACCGTGACGGCAAGGCTGCGGCAGACACATACTCCGCAAGACCCGGCTACAGCGACCATCAGACAGGCATGGCAATAGACGTAAACAACGCCAGCGACTCATTTAGCGGCACAAGAGAAGCCAAGTGGCTTGCAAACAACTGTGCAAAATATGGTTTTATAATTCGTTATCCAAAGGGCAAAGAGGCTTACACCGGTTATCAGTATGAGTCTTGGCACATAAGATATGTAGGCACGCCTTTAGCGCAAAACATAACCAACAGCGGACTTTCTCTTGAAGAATACTTCGGGATAACTTCGCAATACAAGGATTGACATATGGTTCAGACCGCTGTTCACGGGCATCTGTGAACAGCGGTCTTTTGTTATTATCCATGCTCACTTATCACTTGAAATCTTGCATTTCACCATGATCTGTGTTATACTATATTTAAGGTAATACCGCACAAAGATCGTGCGTCAGATGCGTAGTCAGATTTTTGTGTGATATGACGGAAAATCCGCAAGCAGATGGCGCGCAAAGCCGTCAGGCGGGCTTTGTGCGGTGTTGCCTTGTATATTCCACTAAGGAGGTCATCTCTATGCTTCTTTCAGGTAAGACGGTCGTTCTCGGCGTCAGCGGCAGTATTGCGGCTTACAAGATCCCAACTTTAGCAAGGCTGCTCAAAAAGCAAGGCTGCAATGTTCAGGTACTCATGACACAGAACGCCACTCAATTTATAAACCCTATCACTTTTGAATCCCTCACAGGCAATAAGTGCCTTATAGATACTTTTGACAGAAATTTTCAATACAGTGTTGAACACGTTGCTCTTGCAAAGCAGGCTGACCTTGTTATGGTCGCTCCTGCTTCCGCTAATGTTATCGGAAAGATAGCATACGGCATTGCTGACGATATGCTCACCACCACTGTCATGGCTTGCCCTTGCAAGAAAATGATATCCCCTGCCATGAACCACAATATGTATCACAATCCTATTGTGCAGGACAATATCCGGAAGCTTGAGCGTTTCGGCTACGAGATCATCGCCCCTGACAGAGGTATGCTTGCAAACGGTGATGACGGCGACGGCAGAATGCCTGAGCCTGAGGTGTTGTTTGAATACATTCTTCGGGAGCTTGCTTTTGAGAAGGACCTTGCAGGCAAAAAGGTTCTTGTGACTGCTGGTGCGACCATGGAGGCTATCGACCCTGTGAGGTACATCACTAATCATTCAAGCGGAAAAATGGGCTGTGCACTTGCTAAAGCGGCTATGCAAAGAGGTGCAAAGGTGACGTTGGTGGCAGGTCACATGGAGGTTTTGCCGCCTATGTTCGTGGACGTTGTGAACGTAAAGTCTGCGGCGGATATGTTTGAAGCTGTCACAAAGCTTGCTCCTGAGCAGGATATTATCGTAAAGGCGGCGGCTGTGGCTGACTACACGCCTGTTGCGGTGGCTGACAACAAGATAAAGAAGTCTGACGATGACATGAAGATAGAGCTAAAGCGCACGCAGGATATTCTTGGCTATCTCGGTCAGCACAAATGTGACGGTCAGGTCATATGCGGTTTTTCCATGGAAACGCAGGACGTTATCAAGAACTCTGAGAAAAAGCTCACTAACAAAAACTGCGACATGATATGCGCAAACTCACTAAAGACCGCTGGTGCAGGCTTCAAGACGGACACTAATGTTATAACCCTTATCACTGAGGGCGGTGCTGTGGAGCTGCCTATTATGACTAAAGAGCAAGCCGCTCACAGGATACTTGACGAGCTTGCGAAAATGATATAAGTGTACGATAATATGTACAGATAAATAGATCACGAAGGGAAATATGCCAATATGAAACGTATTGAGATATATGAAAACGGCATTAATATAGTATTTGAGATAACAGACGAGAACGAGGCGAAGCTTCTGCACTTCTCTGCTCTGCCTTTTGATGAAGCCAAGACGGCTTCATACATGGGGCTGAAAACTTTCAGACCTGTAGAGATACAGGCGAGCGGTATCGACCGCCCTGACGAGCGTCACGGCAACAAATATATCGTGACCGCTCCGGGTTGGAGAATGAAGTTCAAGGACTTCCGTGATGTGAACAATGATTATGGCAGAAAGCTTGAGCTTGTGACATTTGATAAGGGCACAGGTCTTGAAGCTGTGTCCCACTATCAGTTTTACACCGGCACGTCTGTTGTACGCTGCTGGACTACCCTTACAAACAAGGGCAGCGAGGTACAGACCATTGAATATATGTCCTCCTTTGCGCTGACGGGCGTAGAAAAAGAGGGGCTTAAAAAGCCTGAGGACAAGATGAAGATATGGGTATGCCACAACTCATGGCAGCGTGAATTGCAGTGGCAGGACTACACTCTTGAACAGGTGGGGCTTGCGTCCTCTGCTAAACCTACGGAGCAGCGTTCATCAAAGGTATTTGCCTGCACAAACGTTGGAAACTGGTCGGCAAAAGAATACATACCAATGGGTGTGCTTGAAAACACAGAGGCAGGCTCGGTGCTGTTTTGGCAGATAGAGCAAAACGGCTCTTGGCACTGGGAGCTTTCGGACGTGGGAGGACACTTCTATTTACAGCTTTCAGGCCCGTCGGAGATAGAGTCCCACTGGTATAAAAACCTTGTGCCTAATGAGAGCATAGAAAGCGTGAAATGTGCGGTAGGCTCGGTGACAGGAAGCTTTGACAAAGCTATGGACGAGCTTACGAAATACCGCAGAAAGATACGCCGTCGCAACAAGGATAATCAGAGGCTTGCGGTAATATTCAACGACTACATGAACTGTCTGTGGGGCGACCCAACGGCTGAAAAGGAGTTTCCCCTTGTGGACGCTGCGGCAGAGGCAGGCTGTGAATATTTCTGCATTGACGCAGGCTGGTATGCTGACGGCTTTTGGTGGGACGAGGTCGGCGAATGGAAAGAGAGCAGAAAGCGTTTCCCTAACGGCGTAAAGGAAGTTGCCGACTATATCCGCAAAAAGGGCATGATACCCGGACTTTGGCTTGAAATAGAGGTCATGGGAATAAAGTGTCCGCTTGTGGACAGCGTTTGCGATGACAGTTGGTTCTTCACACGTCACGGCAAGAGAGTCTATGACAGAAGCCGTTATCAGCTTGATTTCAGGAATCCTAAAGTCCGTTCCCACGCTGACGAGGTAATAGACAGGCTCGTTTCTGAATACGGCATAGGCTATATAAAAATGGATTACAATATAGAGCCGGGCATCGGCACTGAGCAGAACTGCGACAGCGTTGGCGAGGGTCTGTGGGGTCATGAAAAGGCTTACCTTGAATGGCTTGACGATGTTTTTGCTCGTCACCCTGACCTTATTATAGAAAACTGCTCCAGCGGTGGACTCAGAATGGACTATGCGATGCTTTCAAGATACTCCATTCAGTCCACATCAGATCAGGACGATTACAAAAAATACTGCACCATTGCGGCGAACTCCCCTACTGCCCTTTGCCCTGAGCAATCGGCTATCTGGGCTTATCCTATCACATCAGGTGACAGAGAAGAAGTTGTTTTCAACATGATTAACGCAATGCTTTTGAGAATACATCAGAGCGGTCACCTTGGCAACATCGACCCTGAGCGCAAGGCACTTGTTAAGGAAGCTATCAGCGTTTACAAGAAGATAAGGGCGGACATAAAGGAAGCAGTGCCGTTCTGGAGCTTGGGTCTGTCAAAATTTTCGGACGACTGGGTATCTCTCGGTCTGAGAAACGGCAACAAGGCTTATCTTGCCGTATGGAGGAGAGAGGGCAAGAGCGACACCTGCGCTCTGCCTATCGACTTCCTCAAGGGTGTTGACGCAAGGGTGAAGTGCATTTATCCTGATTTCAGCGAAACCCCTGTGGAGTTTTCAAAGACAACGGGCAATGTTTCCGTTAAGTTTGACAGACCTTATATGGCTAGACTTTTTGAGATAGAGTGGTAAAAAAAGCTATCTGCCAATAAGAGTAACTTTTCCCCACACCGCACCTTTTGCCTTGTCCGATTTTACAGACAGTTGCTCGCCTGTGGGAGATATTATCGCTGATATTCCGCAGTTTCCTGCACGGAGGACATATCTTCTGTTCTCAACGGCTCGCATTATGCAGTGGCGGTAATGCTGTTCACGGGCGGAACTTTTGCCAAACCATGAATCGTTGGTGGAAACGCAAATTATCTGTGCGCCCTGCTCTTTCTGTGAGCTTACAAGGCTCGGAAAAATGGACTCTATGCAGATAACAGAGCCTATGGTCATGCCGTCTGAGGTGAGGGGCTTGGTGTGTCTTTCGTCTGCACATTCGCTCATAGTGTCAAGGTGAAAAATGCCTGCAAAAGGTGTCTTTTCACCGAAAGGCACAAGCACTTGTTTCAGGTAGGGCGAAGACGCAATGCCGTTTTTATCATAGGCGAAAAGGGCGTTGTAATCCTTGCCGTTTTCAAGATAGAACGAGCCTGTCACAAGGGTACACCCATGGGTGGCGGCAAAGTCTGATATAAGGGAAAATTCTTTTAGCTGTTCGTCATAGTCTTTCGGCACGGCAGTTTCAGGAAGCAGAACAAGGTCAGTACCCCAACGCCAACAGCTTTCCATTATAGAAAGATAGGAGCGTGCTGAGTCAAGGGCTTTACGGTGTGATTTTTCCCTGCCCTCCAGACTATCCTGAGCGCAGATAACGTCTATCTGAGGGTAGATGTTATCAAGCTTTTTGTCGAGGTTTATGGAATATAGTCCATAGCTTAAATTTGCGCCTTGCAAAAGCAGTGCAAGGGCTGTGCAGGCAAAACGCTTTTTGCTAGTATATATCTCCCCATGCAGACCGTTGAGCAGGAAAATTATAAAGCTTGTAAGGCGGCAGCTTATGAGCGTGGCGGATTGCAAAAGCAGTGGCGAACTTGTTACAGCTAGCCATGCCGCAGACCACGGAAATGCCAAAATCGGAACTTTCTCCTGAAGCCACTCCCCTGCTGTCAAAAGCAGGCAGAGCAAAACTATCTCAGACAAACGGTGTTTGAGATGCGGTCGCAGGGGCAGGAAAAGGCTCAGTGGAAGATACATAAGGATACACTCCCACAAGGTCAGACCTAACCACGCTAAAGTAGCAAGAGGTATAGAGACAAAGGACGGCAGAGGACATATTTTCCATATGGTGAGCATAAAAGTGAGCTGAAAAAGATAATATGGTACAAAAAAGCACAGAAAATCAAGCCTGAAAGCCCTTTTTTCATGGCAGACTGACAGGCAATGCACCATTGGCGCAAAGATAAAAAACGCAAGCCACGGCAAATTCAAGATAGATTGCATAAGTGCGCTCACTATACCCATGAGGGCGAGAAACGCTCTCCGTGAGATTTTGGGGTCAATTATTTTCGAGATATTCATGTAAATATTATGACCCGAAAGTCGCACATAATTCACAAAACTATAAAGGGAGGCAGTAAATTGGAGATCTTTATTCCGCAGTTTGTCAGGACGGCTCTTGACAGGCTGAATGAGTGCGGCTACGAGGGATATATAGTCGGTGGCTGTGTAAGAGATAGTTTGCTTGGCAAAAAGCCTCATGATTACGATGTCTGCACAAACTGCACCCCTGACAAAATGCTTGAAGTTTTCGCAAATTTCCGCACTATTGAAACCGGGCTGAAGCATGGCACGCTCACTGTTTTGATAGAGAGCGAGCCGGTGGAGATAACCTGTTATCGCAGTGACGGAGAGTATATAGGGCATAGAAAGCCTGCTCAGGTGACATTTGAAAGCTCGCTGGAGGAGGACTTAAAACGTCGTGACTTTACTGTGAACGCTATGGCATACTCACCGAAAACGGGGCTTATAGACCTTTACGGTGGACAAGGCGACCTTGAAAAGGGTATTATAAAATGCGTTGGCGAGCCTGAAAAGCGTTTTGACGAGGACGCTCTGAGGATATTAAGAGGGCTGAGATTTTCTTCATGCCTTGGGTTTGAGATCGAGGAAAAGACCTCAAAGGCTATACTTGAACAACGGGAGCTTTTAAAAAGCATTTCTGCCGAACGCATTGCGTCGGAGCTTAAAAAGCTTCTCTGCGGAAAGGGTGCAAGGAAGATATTGCTTGACTATCGTGAGGTCATAGCGGTGTTCATACCTGAGCTTCGGGAAAGCTTTGATTTCAAGCAGAATAATCCCCACCATTTTCTTGATGTTTACGGTCACATTTGTCTGAGCGTTGAGAACGTCAGACCACAGTGGCAGATGAGGCTTACTATGCTTCTTCACGATATCGGCAAGCCGAGAATGCACACTGTTGACGAAAACGGCATTTCGCACTTTAAAAAGCACCAGTTCCAGGGGGCTTACATGGCGGAGAAGATATTAAAAAGGCTCAGGATAGACAATGCGTCGGCGAAATATATTTATGAGCTTATATGGGAGCATGACAACAGGATACCTGCCACGAAAAAGTCGGTTCGGAGATTTATGGCTCAGCATGACTTTGACTTTGTTATGGATTATCTGGAGGTGCGCAGGGCTGACACATATGCCCAGTCGGACTACAAACGGCAGGAAAAGCTTGCAGAACTTGACCATATCGCAGAGCTTGCAATGGAGATAAAAGAGGACAACGAGTGTATCCACATTTGCGACCTTGACATAAACGGCAAGGATCTTATACAAATGGGCTTGGGCGGAAAGGATATCGGCATTGGGCTGGAGCTTGCATTGAATGGTGTTATAGACGAAAAGGTGAAAAACAAAAAAGAGGAGCTGAAAGGCTACATTGAAAGCAACTTCAAAAGGCAGGATAAAGATAATACTTAAGGCGTTGGCACTTGTGCTGTGGTGCGTGGTGATATTCATGTTCTCGGCAAACAATGCTGACGAGTCCAACAAGCAATCAAATGCGGTGTTTAACACAGTGATAGAATTTGTCAACCCTGTATATGACAGCCTTGACACTACAGCGCAGGCGGAATACAAGGACACCGCCACGTTCATCATAAGAAAGCTTGCGCATTTCAGCGAATACGCCTTGCTTGGAATACTGGCGTTCATCAATTTTTCAAAGGTGAAAAAGCTTGGATACAGAGGGCTTTTTTCGGCAGTTTTTTCTTGCATCTACGCTTCAAGCGACGAGATACATCAGCTTTTCGTGCCGGGGCGTGCAGGGCAGGTGCGTGATGTTCTTATCGACACAAGCGGTGCAGTGGCAGGAATTTTACTTGCAGTACTAATACGAAAAATATGGCTCAAAAGCCGTGAGAAAAAATCGTGATAACAAAAAATATCCGTGGGGGCATTTCGCTCTCACGGATATTTTATTCTAGCAAAACCTATTGCAAATCATATCGTGACCCATTGGTATCGCCTCATTCAAAGCCTTGGCTTTACTTAAATCACTTTATCTCAAGTCTTTTGGTTTCAGGCTTTACCTCCTGCATCTTTGGCAGGTCAAGGGTCAGGATACCATTCTTGTACTCTGCGGAGATATTGCCCTTATCAATGCCTGTAAGGTCAAAGCTTCTCTGGTAAGAACCGTATGTCCTCTCACGGCGGATATACTTGTCTTTCTTATCCTCTGTCTCTGCCTTATGCTCAGCGGTAAGAACAAGATCGTTGCCTGAGATGTCAAGCTTGATATCGTCCTTATCAAAGCCCGGAAGCTCTGCTTCCATTACATATTTGTCGCCCTCGTCCTTGATATCGGTCTTGAAGCTCTGGAGTGCATTTTCTCCAAAGAAATCATTCTCAAAATCATGGAATGCGTTAAACAGGTCGTAGCTCTTTCTTTCAAATGGTGTAAGTCCAAACATATAAATTCCTCCTTGATGTGTTATATCTTAATTTATCTTGTAAGCTTTTATAATTTATTCTGCTCTTCCATTGGTATCATTTCCTTTCTTCATTGTCTTTATGATACCCCTGCTATGTGTTCATTGTGTGAAGATATTGTGAACATTAGCTGAATTTTAGCACTCTCGTTATACGAGTGCTAGCATATTAGTTTTATGAGTGCTAAAACAATGTCATGACATGATATGATAATCAGCGGGCGAACGCTGTTCGCCCCTACTGTGTCAACGCCTATCACTGCTTATCGAAGCGGTCTTTAAGAAGCTTCAAAGCTTTCTTTTCTATCCTTGAAACATAGGAACGTGAGATACCAAGGCGTTTTGCGACTTCTCGCTGCGGCAGTTGCGGCTGACCGAAAAGGCCATAGCGCAGAGTGACTATCTGTCTTTCACGCTCATCAAGAGAGCTTTCGATATAGCGGTAGAGCTGTTCACTGCGAATGGAAAGCTCTATTTTGTCGGCAACGTCCTCTCCGTCTGCGATTATGTCGATAAGGCAAAGCTGATTGCCGTCCTTATCGGAGTCAACAGGCTCGTCAAAGTGGATATCGTTGGCAGACTTTTTCTGGGAGCGGAAGTGCATTAGTATCTCGTTCGCTATCATCACCTAATGTCGTATTTTCATCAGAGCTTGTCTTTGCCCGTTTTCTGTGGGCTTTTTTATAGTCTGCGAGTTCGTCCTTTATATCCTGAAGTTCTACTGTTCTATTGCCAGCAAAGAATAATTTTACATTTTTGCCATCCCATTCAGCGTGTTCTATGACTTGCCGCACAGCGTAACGTTTGTCCTCAAAGGTGGTTTGGGTATCTAAGGCTGCTGAAAATTCAGATAGGCGAGTTGCAAGATCTTTGAAATTAGCAAATGCTTGCTCGCTTTGTGCGACAACTTCTTCAAGCTTGATTATTTTTGAGCTGATCTCTTTGTTGCTGTTTTCAAGCTTTCGGTATTGCTCATTAGCGTCATTGGACATTTCAGGTGACATTTTACTTCCATTATTGGCAATAAAATTTATAAGGTTCTTTTGTTTTTGTTTATTGTCGTTAAGCCTTCTTTTCATCTGCTCCAGTTCTTTAAGTACAGGCTGTTCGTCGCTTTCAAAATTGCCCTGTGCCTTTTTTAGCTGCTCTGCCAATTCAGATTTATCCGATGTAAGAGCTTTGATTTGCTCCCAGACAAGATCATCGAGAAAGTTGCCGTTTATGCGTTTCACATTGCATCTTTGTCGATTTGAGTTAAGCATCATCTTACACGCATACGCAAAGTTTCTTTCTCCTCGTTCATTATAAGTCTTTGCCACACGAGGGTACATTATAGAACCGCATTTGCATCTGAGCAATCCAGAAAGCAATGCACAATGGCTGCGTGGACGATTGTAGTTCTTATCCTTATTTTTATCCAGAATATTTTGAACCCTTACCCAGTCTGCCCCATCTATAACACCATCATGTTCGCCAATAGCTACGATCCATTCATTGTAAGGTTTAACTTTATGGCTGGTATTCTTTTCTTGCTTGGTTTTATTATAAACCATCATTCCTTTAGTTCCGTCAAATGCATCGTCATCTGCATATATTGTTGAACCTTTATTCTCGAAAAATTTAAGGACAGCGTTATCAGCCTTAGCGTATACGGGATTTCTTAGAATAACCTTTACTGCAAAACGTGAGTACTCATTATCCATTTTTGTTTTGATGTTATCATTAAGTAAGATTGCCTGAACAGCCGTGAGGGATTCTGTTTTGAGATAAAGCTTATAAATTCTCTTGACAAGTTCCATTTCTTCGGGTACTATCTCGAGCTTTCGGGCGTAGTGCACTTTGCCCTCTTTATTAGTACTGCCGAAGGTTTCAACGCTTTTGTAACCCGTTGGAGTTGTGCCGCCGAGCCACCGACCTTTCTGTGCTAGCTCGGTCATATTATCAATAATACGTTCAGCAATTATATTTCGCTCCAGTTCGGCAAACACGGCTACAAGCTGTATCATTGCCTTATCCATAGGGCTGTTAGTTCCGTTGAGACCATCGCTGACGGAGATAAAGCGAATATTGTGTTTTTCTAAGTTGTTGAATGTATTTGTAAAATCTGACACAGATCGGCTTATTCTATCGAGCTTATAGCATATTACGCATTGGATTTTGTTATCCTCGCACATATCCATCATCTCTTTAAACTGAGGTCTGTCGGTATTGCCGCCAGAATAGCCCTCGTCCTCGAATATGATAATATCTTCCTCATCGACGTTCATACTGCTAAGATGAAGTTTACAGCGGTCGATCTGCTGATTTATACTTTCGCCTTTTGCTGTAAACTTCGATTTACGGGCATATATGGCGTACTTCCGATTATCGCAGCCAGTATTGCTTGTACTCATATGAGGTTCTCCTTTTTTATTTTATTGGGTATCATACAGCATACCACAATAAGTAGTTTAAGTCAATCGCTGTTTTCAATTAGCTTTCTTTTATTTTTTATAGTTTTGAAATGTGTTTCAATCCACCTTAAATAATGGTAGAATACTATAAGATCACTCATTGCATCTTCACATTGCTTATCAATCTCGCTATCGGATAAGCCATTTTGTTTTCCTTCTTTTCGAATACGCTTAATCACACCAGACTTATCTGGATTTATTTGCTTTTCTAAGAAGTTACAAAAATCGCCAAGGATTTCAAGTGGTTCACCACTTAGGTTGCTGTTGTGCTTTTTGCTGATAGCATAGAATAAGTTGCCGCTAAAGATATCTTTTATATTTTCAGTATATGGTTTTAAGCTGAGAGTTGATGTCTTTCCTCTGGTTTGGAATTTGTCAAATATAGCTCCAAGCACATCGGCTTTTAATGGATTGTCGATATTTGTGATTATTCTTTCTGTGTTGGGATTAAGTTTAGTTTTAGTTTGGTCAACTTCGTTGGCGTTAAGCTCAGCACTGTTTTCGGATTCGGCATTGCTGTCTTTATCAGCTTTTTTCCGCATTGGTATATCGACATTAATGTAGTATACATCTTTACATTTGTTACAAGGTCTTATTTCGTTATTCTTAAGTTGTTTTGCTTTTTCAAAGAAGATTTTGTTTATAGTATCGTTATTCCTGTAATAATAGACATATTTGCCTTCAAATCTGAAAAGTAAGTTGATGAGTTTCTTATGTAAATCGAGCTTAAATGTTGTCGGCTTAGTATCATTTCCTTTTGGATATTGTACTGTTTCGTAATAAGGTGGATCTGCTATGATCAAGGAGCTTGCTTGATTCTTTAGAGGAATATATTCACCGAGGTTATGAAGAATTGTAAGTGCATCTTCATTCAGTATTGTAGCCTTTTGTAGTCGTTCATTATAGATAGGAATACAACTAACTCGTTTTATTAGTTTTAATTTTGAAAATCTCGATTTGCTTTTATAAAAGGATTTACAATCAGACATATAACTGAATGCACTAAGAAAAAGAAATCGCACTGCCTCAAAAATATTGTACTTATTACTATCAATATCATTTTTTTCTACGGTATACTTTTGGTCTTTCATTATGTTAAAGTTTTCTTCTGTATATTGAAACCTTAAAATTTCGCATATAAGTCTAATCGGATCATTTTTAAGGCAAAGAAATAAATTTGCCTTACGAACATCAAAGTCATTAATAATCAAGTGCTTGAATTGAGAAGTTATATTCATAGTTAAGCCAAGACCGCCGCCGAATAGATCAATGATATATGTGTATTTATTTGCAAACATCAATGAGCGATTTGTCGATATCATATTATTTTTCCACTTTGTACCCAGAAGGTTTAATAAGTGAATATCCATTCCCTTATGTGTGCGAGAAAATGGTTTGTAGCTGTCATAAATGTAAAATACAATAGCATATGTTAGAGCTTTTGCTTGGCTTGTGAACAGCTTATTATTTTCGCTCTTAGGTGTGCATACATACAAAAGAGTTTCCAACAAATAGTCTGGAACAGAGAAAGTGATCTTATGAGTGGGAATACCCTTTGTCAAAAAATAATTGATATCTATAAAGTCTGTGCCGATACCTGATGCTTTTTTCTGTTTCTTTTGAAAATGGTTAATATATTTATTGTTTAACGCTAGATCTGAAAAAATTGTATCTCCTTTTTTATCAAAGAAAAAGCGAGGCATAAAGTCGTGTGGGCAGTACGTCAAATAATGTTCTATAATGTGTTTCATTGTGCTAGGCGTAAATTTGTCAAATTGAGTTTCTTGAGAATTATCATTGCAGCTTTGACTTTTGTCAGCCTGCTTGTCCTTTTGCATTTTTATAATCTCAGCCAGCAACCTGTCTGAGATGTTTACAGAATACTTTTTTGTCATTATATTAAGCTCCCCTGTTTTAATTCTAATTTGTATACATTCTTAAAGCCAATGGTGTTTAGCTTTGAGTTGACCGAAGTGTGAGTATGATTTCTGCTTGGAAACCATAGAGATGCTAGTTTAACCTATAAGTTTGCTGCATTGATACTGTCATCCTCATTTTTCGGCATTGGCTGTCTTGATTTGCAATCTGAGTCAACTACCTAAGAAGTGGCTTGTTTTGGCTAATATTTTATTCTACCGATTAGTTCGGCTTACCTTTTGCTGAGGTATGAACTATTTTTTCGTAGGTCATACTTATTTATTGTAGGTAATACTTATATGGTTAAGAACAGCATACTTTTATGTGAATATGTATAATAATTCCTGATTTGTTATATTTTCTTGCGAGTTCAGCCATATTTTCATGGTGATATATGTAAATTTGTTAGTGCAAATAATAATTTGTTGAGGTGGATTTTTGCGTGAAATCTGACTTAAATTTATAGCGAGATTTTAGTATATACTCTATTTTTCGCTCGAGAAACGCCATATATTTAAGGATATTTATGTAAATAGCTAAGTGCAAGTAAGGATTAGTTCAGGTGGCGGCTTGACATCTGAACCTGCCTTATGATATCACTAAATAGCTGTAAGAAAGCCCATAAACACGGGCTTTGGCTCCATAATTTTTTATTTTAGCTAAAGTAATGTTCAAGGACTGTTTCTACAAATCGAGTTTTGTAAATCGCATAAGAACAATACTAAGATAAAATATAGTACAATGATGTTTGCAGGAACACAGTATGACGGATATGAGAACCCCTAAAGAATATGACGGAGTGCACCCTAAACAGCTAATATCCATCGAGGTGCAGTTTACAAAGTAAGTTTCTACCGTCAGCTAACTCCAGTATCACATCAAGGGGTGGTTGGGTGGGTATAAGAAAAGACCTACTCCTTAGCCAAACCTGACAGGTACGCAGCTAAGAGTTTCTTATCACTAGCAGAAAGCCTATCGTACTTGGTGAGTATCTCAGCTTGTTCATCAGAGAGCTTGACAACGTGGGAGACAGGCTGCTCTAGGGTATCGTCTTTGAAGAAGTCCGACATAGATACGCCGAGACCATTACAGAGTTTCATTAGGGTACTTACAGTTGGCATTGTATTTCTTATGAAGATATTATTCAGACTTGAGTATGGTATATCAGACTCTTTGGCTAGCTTATAAATGCTCCAGTTATAGTCAGTGAGGTACTTGCGAAGTTTTACGAGTATCCAGTTTTCATTAATCATTTGGGTATCTCTCCTGTCAGTTTCTTTAACTTTGCTTTATATTATTATTTTAAAGAAACAAGATAAATAATTGAAGATGTAAATATGAGTTGTATATTTCAAATAAAATTACTCATATGAGAAATTAATTATTAAGAAACTGTTGACTTTAAGTAAGAAAAATGTTATAATAAAGATCAAGAAAAATTTTTCTGAGAAATGTGGAACTTTTTCTGCACCTCGATTGTCTATATATACAGAGAGCAAGAGGTGGTCAGATGAATGAAGAAGTTCTCTGCAAGATCTTTGGGAAACTTGCTGATGGGTATCAGCTGACCCAAGATCAGCAAAAGGCATTGTTTAGGAAAATCATTGAAGATGGGAGTAGTTTAGAAAATGAAGGAAGAAGTGGATTACACCGAAACGGTGGAGAAAGTGAAACAAGGTGATCAGCAGGCTAAAGAAGTGCTGTACACAGAAACTTGTCAGCATATGTTTTTCCTTGCTAAGAGCATCGTCAAAAGTGACGAGGAAGCAATGGATATTATCCACGACAGCTACATATGTGTATTTCAGAAATTAGACAATATAAAGAACTTATCCGGTTTTAAGTCTTATCTGAGAACAACAGTAGTAAACAGATGTAAGAATTATCTTAGTAAGAAAAAGCCTTTATACCTGTCAGATATGACAGAGGACGGCGAGGATTTCGAGCTTGAGGACATTGACGGCGAGATACCTGATGAGCTGCTTGAAAACAAGGACGTTATCGAATGTGTACGCAGGGTAGTTGAAAGCCTGCCTGAGGAGCAGCGTATGTGTGTGATACTCAGGTATTACGATGAAATGAGTTTGCAGGAGATAGCAGACACGCTTGAAGTTTCTTTGGGTACTGTGAAAAGCAGGCTCAGCAGAGCGTCTAAGAAAATGCGTGACGAGATAGAACGCCTTGAGAAAGAAGAGAACAAGAAGTTCAGATGTATCATTCCGTTCTTCTGGCTCAGAGCTGGTCTTGAGGGTATGGAGAATGAAACTGATGTGCCTAAGGCACTTGAAGTAAAATTATTTGGAAAATCTATTAAAAGAGGGGTATCAAAAATGGCGAGAAACATTATTGTTGCGGCAGCAGCTTTGGCGATAGCAGGAGGGGTATATCTTACCGCTTGCGGAAATGACGAGGGCAAGAAAGACACAACAAGCAGCCTTGCGGACACAAGTTCGGTATCTTCCGCAGCTGAGGAAAGCAGCTCTGAGGCTGAGGTGAAAGAGCCTAAGGTGTTTGAATGTGAGCTTGAGGCAGGCAGCGAAATGACCGCAGCTGAACTTGCTGCAAAGCTGAGCAGTGATAAGATCGACACAGCTGCATTTGCCAGCGGCGAAGAGAAGATCGCACTTGACAAGTTGGGCGTACAGAGCATTTCACTTAACATCAAGCTTGCCACAGGTGAGGAAGAACTCTGGAACATCACAGTAACGGTAGTAGACAGTGAGAAACCTAAATTTACGGGTATCAAGGAGAAGTATGAAATAACGGAGGGTGGCAAGCTCCCTGATTTCAAGAAAGGGGTATCCGTGAAGGATAACTACGATGATAGCGTAGAGTTCACAGCGGAGCTTGACGGCAAGGCAAAGAAATCTGATTACAAGGCTGGAAAATACACTATTACCTACAAGGCTAAGGACAGCAGCGGAAACGAAGTGACTGCCACATCAAAGCTCATCATCAAGGAAAAGCCAGAGGAAGAGAAGAAGGACGATGAGAAGTCGGAGGAGACCTCAGACAACAATAACAATGGCAACGGCGGCAACTCGGATAACAATGGCGGAGGTAGCTCCAATAACAATAACGGTGGCAACGGAGGCTCCCAGAATAACGGCGGAGGCTCAAGCAGCAACAATGGCGGAGGTAACTCCAATAACGGCGGAGGGTCAAGCAATAACAATGGTGGAGGCTCTGGTGGTGGTCAGTCGTGGTCTTGGGATGATGAGAACGGCAGTCATCAGGGAACATTAAACGAGGATGAAACACCACAGGGTAATCAGCGTGGTACAGGCACCCAGATGTGGGGAGACCCATTTGGTTTAGGGTACGAGTATCCTTACATGGTTTACCCTAATGGAGAGATAACTGGTCTTTAATCTACCCACGAGTTAGTCATATCTACTCCAGTTTAGATATATTGAAAACGAGAGCGATTTCTTTCAAAGAGTTCGCTCTCTTTTCTTTAAAGAGAGGATTTGAAAGTATGATAAGTTACGATAAGAAATTGAGACATCTGATAGTATCATCAGGAGAAGCAGTAACCTTTGACATACAACTCAGAGGTAGAAGAAATGTAGTTAGAGGTGCAGCCGCAACAGGTAAGACATATATGTGCAATCTGATAAGAAATGAAAATCCTCACCCAGATGTAGTCGTATTTGAAAGAGGCGTAGACTCAGTAAGAGACTTAACTTCCCTCTCAGATAAATTGATTATAATAGATAGAGCTGATATGTTGAGTGCTGAAGTAGTTGAACACATATCTCAAGACCTCGATAACACCTACTCAATAATGGCACGAGTACCTTTAGGCTTGGGTATCACACCTAGCTACATAGGTGAGTTTGTTAGAGATAATCGACTAATCACGATGAAATACAACTTTTCAGTTCCAGGTTGGTTCTAACTACCTGATAAGTTATTGATTTTCACTAAGAAAAATGTTATAATAGATTAAATGAAAGGAGTGATTAAAGTGGGTACGCAAAGGCTTTCCAGTATAGAAACAAAGAGGTTCATATTTGAACCGTTATCTGCTTTCCTCAAGGCACGAGATGTATCTTTAGCGAACAGGACTGTAATAAATGACATTGCAGTAATAGCAATCTTAGGTACTCGCAGCATAGGTAAAACAACTTTACTAAAGCAGTTATATGATACCGCTCCAGATGTATCTGAGTATTTAGATTTAAGTGTTTCAATAAGAGACAGCAAATTTGAGGAATATTTCGCCGCCTGTAAGGCGAGTGGAAAAACACGCATTCTGCTTGACGAAGTATGTAAGATAGATAAAGAGTACGAGGCAGATTTCGTAAAAGCAGTTAAGGATTATGTACCTCACATGACATTTATAATAACGGGTAGCACACAGGCGGTTGTATCGGCATTATCTGCAAAGATATGTAGGGGTATTGATGTAGAGTTAGTGCCTATTATGTATGCAGAGAGTTTGGCTTGGAGTTTGGGTAGTTCAGTGGTTAATCCTGAGAGTGCGGTTTCAAGCTCGACTATATCTTTATTCGAGGAGTATTTGCGTAAAGGTGGAATTGTGACTGAGAGTTTAGCTGTGCAGCCGTTGAATTTTCTATCTGGAACAGTTACAGATACATTGGACTCGTACCGCTCTCATTTTTCTTGTTTGAGGGGTATCGATAAGCAGACTTTGGATAATTTACTTGCGTATATTGTGCTTTGCCAATATGTTTTCAAGTGTAAGAATGGTTCATTCTGTCAGATACCGTCTTTGGAGAAAGAGATTAGAAAAGCCCTCGGAGATAGTTATGTTTTGTTACGCCGTTTATGTAGCGACAAAGAGGTCAGGGGTATGCTTACCGAGTTATGCGGGGTACTCACTGCATCGGGGTTGGCTTTGCCATTGAGTGTGGTAACTTCTGACGAGATTCCAAACGAATTGACGTACAAGGGACTTGTCCACATACCGCAGATTGATACTGATATACCAGCGATAGTATTTGCGTATCCTTGGTTCATAAGTCATTTTGGTATTACAGATGATTTGTTGAGTGAAAAGCATCTGGGTATGTGGTTTGAGAACTTGGTTCTATATAAGTTGAACAAGTGCTACACCTTTGCCGATAAGTATAGAACACCCAATCAGCTTGGTGAGATTGGTTCACCAGGAGATGAGCTTGATGCATTATATACTGTACGCTCTTTGAGTTCGTCTAGGGTTTGTGGTGTCGAGTCCAAGTGGCGACCAAGAGAAAGTATTTCCAATATAAGAATAGCTGGGTATGTCAAATTAGCTAACCGTTTAGGGTTAGATGAATTAGCACTCACTAGCACTACGGTTAAGGCTGAGGAGTTTACAACTGGCAAACTTGATGTGCCGACTAAGATATATCGTTGTGACCTATTAGTTTTAGGTTTAGAGGCTGAGTATATGCGACTGGTTAAGAGAAACTTATCTGGCAGGGAGTGTGTGGGTTCTTCAAAGAGCGTATCGGAGATTATGAAAGAGCTATTAGGGTAGCGATGAGTTTAGGTACACCTTAAAGAAGTTCAGCAGAAAAGATGAAAGGAGCGACAAATATGCCTACAAGAGAGAGCTGGATTGGGTATGATACTAAGCGTTATGCTTTCGATGCGGTGTCAGAGTGGATAAACACCATCGAGACACAGCGACAAGTATCCCCATCTAGGAATGGGTGTTTAGCGATTCTAGGGGTACGTAAAGCAGGCAAGAGTGTTTTACTGCAACAATTATATGAGTTAGCTCCAGAAAATTCTGTCTATGCTGATATACGAAATCTTGATTTTGATACTGCACAGAAAATCAAAGATTGGTTTGCACAATGGGATATAACATCTATAACCCGCATTTATCTGGATGAAGTGTGCAAGATACCAGATAGCCTGCGTAACACTTTCTGTTCTTGTATACAGGGGTATGCAAACAGAAAGGTCATTGTCATAACAGGTAGTACTAAGTATGGTGTCAGAAAGATAAGTAACGAAATAGGTAGCGGTACTATCTTTGACCTATGCCCTATATTGTACAGCGAGAGGCTACTTTGGGGTAGTTCTAGTGAGGGGACACAACAGAGCCTTAGGGATTTGAGTTCTGTTGACAAGTACAGGTTGTATCTTCATTACAATGAGATTTTCGCAGATAAGACAGGTTTGACTTATATAGCGAGTGTGCTGAGCGATACACTTAATTCGTGCTTGCACAACTTTAAGAACGCTGAAAATGCTAGTTTAAAGCGTATTGTATCGGAGATTTCAAATGACTCCTCTAAGCTCTCGAACCTTTTGACGTATGTTTCGTTGGCTCAGCATATATTTGTAATGCCTAGTTCTGGGCAGATTGTTTCAATTCCAAACTTAAATAAGCCTGATATAAATCTGTCGAAGGAGCTGTCGAATTTGTATGACATATTAGCCTCTCGACAGGGTATCAAGAAGGCGGATATCGTAGCTTTCTGTAAGCTATTGAGAGAGGCTGGTTTAGCTAGAGATGCTTATAATTCCACGGATTCGCAGAAAACTCTGGACGTAGTTAATAAGTGTTTGGGTATAGCAAGCTCACCTGCACATAAAAGACTAGAGGCATTAACCCGCTTAGACTCGGAGACTCCGTCAATGTTATTTGAGTTCCCACAGTTTTCAAGTTATGTTTTTCAGGATAGTCTAGGCAATAATATAGACGTGGAGAGCAAATGGGTAGAGGACTCTATTTTGTTGAAAGCGGCATATTGTTATTCTTTTGTGGATAAATACCGTAGTTCCACAGGAGATACGGAATTAGACGTTCTGTACACTTCCTTAATGGGTATGTCTGACGTATTTGCTATTGAGGTCAAAAACCGACCAATGAGCAATCTAAACCGTGACCAGTTGTTTGGGTATGCCAGAAAAGCAACGGAATTGGGTATCTCGGAGCTAGTGTTGACAGCTACAGATGTTAATGCATTTGTAAGAAATTACGAGGGGTATCTCCCGATTAATTTTTATAGAGTGGATTTACTGTATCTAGCTCTTGAGCAGGAGTATGTAAGCCTTAGTCATGATTATTTGCTCGGAAAGATAGATATTCCATACACTAAGCTGAGAATTTCTGAGCTTATGCAAAAGTATGGGTTAGATGAGAAAATTGAGCAATAGTAAGTAAGAGGTGAGTATAAATGATTTTTCACGTATTGGAGAGATTAAAGTATCATGGCGATACATCTGGGTATATTGTTCAGGCTGTGTCATCTGGAAAGGTAATGTTTTTATCCGCAGCCCAGGCTATGTCTTGTCAATTCGATAACGCTGTGATTTGCTCCAACGGGGTACTAAGAGGAAAATTGGGTATTCCAGATAAAATAGTATATGATGAAAAGACTTGGGCAGGACAAAAGACAGGGTATTTCAGATTGTATCACGGCTCACCAAACGAGGCATTTACACCAACATATGGGTATGGCGATGATAAGCACGATTACGGCAAGGGGTTTTACTTAACACCTTACGCTGAGTTGGCTAAGGAATGGGCAATGTGTTTGGGAAACTCAATCGGGTACTTGCATATGTATCTGTTACGGCTAGACGGTCTGAGTTACTTGAATTTTAACTCATTAAGTGAATTAAGCTGGCTAGCTGAGTTGATGAAACATAGAGATGCGTCGGACAGTGCCAGATACAAAAGATTTGCTGGGCAGTTCATAGCGAAGTATGGCGTAGATATTTCGGGGTATGATTTCATTTATGGCTGGAGAGCTGATTCGTCTTACTTTGTTATAGCTAAGCGTTTCGTCAAAGATGAAATAGACTATAATTTGTTGGGCAGATTATTCAAGCTTGGTGACTTAGAGAACCAGATTTGCTTGAAGTCGGCGAAAGCTTTCTCTAGCTTAGTTGAGTATGCCAGACCAGTGCCTGTGCCAACTAATTATGCTGATAAATATTGGAGCAGGGATAGACGTGCAAGAGATTTAATGAAAAAACTGATTGATTCTCCAGAGAATACGATGACTCGTACTTTTAGTAGTTTGCTTAAGTGAGGTTGTTACAATGAACGAGAAAATGGATTTGTATATAGACGATTTAGCCGAAAACCAAGGAGTACTCTTCACAAAGGCAGTTGAGCAGGGTTTTGACCTTTGTTCTTTCGCTAATATGTATTTGCGTTCCAGCCCGAGGGGTTTTATGGATAAGTGTTATCCATACTGGATGACCCTGATACCGAGTATTCTCATAGACAAATTACCTCTGTTAGAGGTGCAAAAGACCGCTGAGTGGCAGGACACTTGGGAGGCAGAGTGGTTCGGAGAATTTTACGCTTGGTATCAGTATTTGACAAACATTCCTAGCGTGCAGATTGCCGAGTCTGTATCGCCAGAATTTCTTCACGCACATTACAACGTATTGCACGACTTAGATATAAGGTTAGCCGTAAAAAAACTAGCTAAGTTTAGAGGGGTGAATATATGATATTCTTTCACAATCCAAACGAGGAAAACGGGTATCTCAGTAATTGGTTTATGTCTGAGTTTGATTGCAATGGGGTATCGTTTGCCTGTGCCGAACAGTATATGATGTGGAGTAAAGCTGTGCTGTTCAATGATACAGATATAGCCAAACAAATATTGAGCACATCTGATTGCGGTGAGATAAAGCAGTTGGGCAGACAGGTTAGTGGCTTTGACGAAAAGACTTGGGCGACCGAACGTTGTCGCTTAGTCACGCAGGGGCTTATCGAAAAGTTTAGACAGAACTCTGATTTGAGAGAAAAGCTATTAGCTACTGGAGATGAAGTACTTGCTGAGTGTGCCGTACATGACCGCATTTGGGGTATTGGTTTGAGTATGACTGATGCTAACCGATTTGACTGTAATAGGTGGAGAGGTCAAAACTTGCTTGGGTACTGCCTGATGCAAACTAGGGATTATCTGCGAACTGAGAAGTGGGATTTCGATTAGCGTAGTGAGAAGGGCATTTAGGAAGAGGTGTTACGATGGGAGCTGTTTTACCAGTTTTAAAGACTAAGCGATTTTTGTATGATGTGATGACTACTCGCTTGAATAAACTAGATGCTTGTGCGACTAGAAATAACGATGCCTATGAAGATAGTGCAACGGCTATATTAGGTGTTAGGCAAATCGGTAAGACTGTACTTTTAAAGCAGCTGTACAATGTCGCACCTGATATTTCGGAGTATAGAGATTGTACTGGCTTACCTAGTGGCTTCGACTTCGATGGGTATCTGCATAAACTATTAGACTCAGGCGTAAAGAGATTGTTTCTCGATGAGGTATGTAAGATACAACGAGATAGTCTGGCAGACTTGGTCAGGTTCATTAAAGATGCTTGTGCTTTTATGAGTGTGACTTTTACAGGCAGTACTAAGCAGGCTGTTGCAACGCTGAGTGCTGATGTTTGTCGGGGTATCTCTATAGAGTTTCCACCAATAATGTATATTGAGCGATTAGCTTGGGCACAGTCTGAAGAGGTTAGTTCTTTGACGGGCAAAGACTTATTGGGTATGTCTTCGATAGACGCTTTTGCTAGGTATTTAAATGTAATTAAAGCCGATGAAGAAGCCTGTTTGAGTAACGACTTGTGTGCAAAGTCAGGCTATTGCTATCAATTTGTGAATGATTGCGGGTACGGAAAAACCGATGAGTTAGACGTAGCGTATATGACAGGTTTTTATATTGGTAGTAGAAAAGGTGGCATAGAGGCAAAGTGGCGACCGTATAGTGAAGTCAATAATGTGGATGACTTATCAAGATGTATTAAAATCGCTAAAGCGTTAGAATTAAACGAATTAGCGGTATCATCTATAGATAAGAACTGGGTAGTTCCATCTGCTTTAGCTAAGATTGATGTGAAAGACCGCATAGAGACAATCGTATGCCGTGCAGATTTGTTGCACTTAGCCCTTGAGTTAGGGTACATTGAGGTTCTGGAACGTGGCTCTTGCTTTTCCACTAAGACTACCATAGAGTTGATGAGGCATTTCGATTTAGATAAAGTTATCGAATAAGAGGAGAGAACCAAAGAGGTATCTCTCCTCGAACTATAGCTAACTGATACAGCGGCGGACGGTATGATGAGTTATTTATTTTCACTAAGAAAAATGTTATATTAGCCAAAACGAAAGGGGTGCTTTGCCTAATGGAAAATAAGATATATGAGTTGCTGGATTCAGATTTTAATACTGTATCGTACAGGTTTGAAACAGATATTGGTACTTTCGATATTCCTTTGGGTATACTTGAGAAAGAGCTTGAGTATCTCCCAGAGCCTGATGACAAAATACAATCTGTGAATAGAGAGGGTGTTATCTCTCTTAGTGCTAAGTATAATGCGAGAACAATTTTGTATAAGCATCTTGGGCTGGGGAGAAAAGAGAAAGAGTTTTCTCGGATAACTTTTGACTTGTTTATGGGGGATTCATTGCTTGACTTGATTGAGCGTGGAAATACCGTTAACCGCAGAAATTGCTTTGATGAAGTCAAGGCGTTTTTGGATAATACTGATATTACTAAGCAGAATATTCTCTCGCTGTATGGCGTTAAGCATACAGGCAAGACATTTTTAATGTATCAAGCAGTACAATATCTTCGTGATAAGGGGATATCTCTGGATAAAATAGCTTTTATAACAATATCTCCAGATAAAACGGAGGCTTTAGAACTGATGCAATACATCACAATGCTAGTTGAAGTTTACGAGATAAAATATGTGTTTATTGATGAAATAACTTATGTTAAGGATGAATTATCTCTTCTAACAGAATTGAGTGATTGTTACTTTAAGGTTAAATTCATACTGACGGGTACGAACTCTGCGGGATTCTTGCCGCTGTTTTGGCAGTATTTGTATGGCAGAACATTGCGTATATCAACTTCGTATATTTCGTATAATGAGTATATAAAGTTGGTGGGTGAGTGTAGTGTATTGGAGTATCTTAGGCGAGGAGGAACTTTGCAGTCGGGTGCGTTGTGTACTAGCACTCGTGAGACGTATCTCGAGCAGTGGGCTGAGATTGGCGAAGAACATATCAATACAGCTATTATACAGAATTTGTTTAGCACAATAAGACAGTCTGATTATTTCTCGGATAATTATTCTTCGTTATCGAATATGTATTATGAGGATAGCGAAAGTCTAAAGACTTTGTTGTTTAAGTATTTAGGAAAGTATTCTGAACCATTGGCTGTGAAATCCTTGACCGAGACTCTGAATATATGCACTCAGGAGGTCGTCAACGCAGTTAGATTTGAAGAGAACTTGGTTAAGCCCTTGTTGTGTTTTTCAACTTTGTCTGAGGAGACTGACTTTACTGCTGAGGCATTTAGGGGTCTTCTGAATGGCATTGGTTGTTTGTCCGAAAATTTGAACACGGGCAAAAAATTTCTCGTTCCAGTTGGATTACATTATGGCTTAGTTTGTGTAACACTCTCAAAATTAGTGAATGGGTACTACGAGCTGGCACATCGATATAATATTCCACTAAGTTGGGCTGAGTTTGCTGATTTGCTTGTACAGACGACAGAGCGTATTTTGATAGAGGAAGACTTTTCTATGCTATATTGTGATTAAATAGAGAGCAATTTCTATAATAGAGATTGCTCTCTTTTACTTTTAGTTGCAAATAAACGATTTATAGGTGCACTAAAATTCAAAGATGCCAGCCATCAAATCAATTCCTGTTCGTGAAAACGCCTGCATACGGAGTTTTGCCTGAAAATGGTGTCGAGTAAGTGTGATTATTCAATGAGCTTCGTTTTACCCCTGTTTTCAGAGCGAGCTGTACCTATTCATTTGGTGCATAAAATACCCTTAGATTTTCAAGTCAGATTTCTCAAATATTTTTGAGAATTGTTTCTATTCCCACCCGCAAAATAATTTTTGCAGATTATAGATATTTTTCATTGCGGCGTGTTAGTCGCTTGAGCCTAAAGAGCATTTGAGAAACAAATTTTTTTCGGAGATAGACTTCAAAATTTCTGAGATAGCTGTAATATAACGAAGCCCTGATGAACCAACAACCGTATTACTTATTTTTGATAAATAACACCTTGTAGTCCACTTTAGTCAACGTAAACAATAGGTAGTTTTTCCAAAGTGACCTTTTACCGATATAAAACCAACAGAGTGCTACAGCTATGAATCATCACATCATTTGTTTTTCGGACGATTAGTATATAATAGACTGAAAGGACGAAAATACGATGATCGATGCACTTTACAATTACCGCCAGGGCGATATTAACTCAGCTGAGTTCTCTGACGAGTTCAACGCTCTCTGTATTCCGTTCGAGGAGTCGCTGACAGAAGCACAGCTCACTACCTTCCACAAGCTCCTCGACTGCGTGAGCGAAACTGCCGCCGCTGAGATGAGAGCTTCATACAAGGCTGGCTTTAAGGACGGGGCAACTATGATGCAGAAGATTCAGAAGTAGTAGAATGGTTACAACTATTCTTGACATAATTCTGTATTTGTGGTATAATGACTTTAGAAAAACGTGAGGTGTTTATATGCAGGAAACAAAAATTATTGTGCCACCCATAAAATGCCAAGGTATTAAAACAAAGATAGTCCCTTTTATAAGAGATCATGTTGTGAGGGATGAACAAGGCTTATGGATTGAGCCGTTTGTAGGAACAGGTGTTGTTGCATTTAATATTGCTCCACAAAGAGCATTGCTGATAGATAAGAATCAGTATATCATTTTGTTGTATCAGGGGATACAAAACGGTTCAATAACGCCGCAAACCATTAGAGAGTTTTTAGAGTATCACGGGGCTGTCCTTGAGCAACGTGGCGCCGAGTATTATCGTGAGATGCGTGATAGTTTCAATCAGAATGGTGATCCTCTATTTTTCCTTTTCCTTAATCGATCCGATTTTAATGGGATGATTAGATTCAATCGCCAGGGTAAGTTTAATGTTCCGTTTTGTCAAAAGCCAAACCGTTTTTCCAAAGCCTATATTACCAAAATATGTAACCAAGTTGCTAAGGTTGGGGAGATTATGCGCGATAAGGATTGGGTATTCAAGTGTGGCTCTTGGAAAGATGCTTTTTTTAATGCTTCTGAATCCGATTACATCTATCTTGATCCTCCTTATATTGGTAGAGATACTTCATATGTTGGGGAATGGCCTGAGGAAGAAGCAATTGCTTTGGCGGATTACTCGAAAAAAACTCCTGCTAACGTATGTCTTTCAATGTGGAGAGAAAATGAGTTTAGACGCAATGAACATCTCTACGAGCATTGGAGTGACTTTATGTGGTATGAGTGCGAACATTTTTATCATATCGGAGCCAAAGAAACTAACCGCCACCCGATGATGGAAGTATTAGCTATTAAAAGATAAAGCAAAAAGCCGTACATTTCTTAAAGTGTACGGCTTTTACTTTATAGCAATAATCTAATTTATTCCAGAGAAGACTGTATGAGTGCTTTAATATTTTCATAATCATATTCATACAAAAGAGTTACATCTTTTGGGGATTGGTCAACAAACCATCGTAGAAATTCCGGAAGAGAAGTGTATTCTTTAGATGCTGCCCTGTATTTTGGGTAGTATTTCCAGTATAAGTCAAATACTTCTTTCCCATAAGAGGCGAAGGGTCCAGTTCCATTTTTAAGATCCTCAAAAGATTTTGTACTAAAAGAACCTATGTTTTCGGTATTACCAGAGCCTGGTTTATCGCCGGCAATTTTATACTTTTCTTGAATGAAATATCGCACGTCAGTAAACGGACACTCTATACTATCTTTGCTTTCATAATTAAACACTTTGCTTTCTTGTGCAGAATCATTACGTTTATAAATAAAGCATATTACAAAGTGTTTGCAATAATCTGTATACTTATACTCTATGTTTTTAGTGTTATTTCTCATGTAGGAGCCAAATGATCCCAGTGTAAACATTATACTCGAATCATCATTAACGACATATGTTGTCTTAACGTCAATTGCAATCTTTTCATTAGAATCCTCTGAGGTCATCATAACAAAATCAGGATAAATTGTTTGTGATTCTGGTGTTTTAAGTATTAAGCCATGTTCATCGGCAATTTTTTTCAAGACTGGTTGAACTAACATTTCAAATATTCTACCAATGATTTTTGAATCCGTTCCTAATGTGTGAATATTGTCCTGAGAATCTAAAATACCATACACATTCAAATCAACATTAGGCATTTCTTTATAGAATTCTGGAATTATAAAATCATACATTTAATCTTCCCCCATGTACTATTGATTTTGTTGATCATCGATGAACAACTGATATGCTTCTATTCCAAGTGCATCAGCAATACGTTGAACGTTTTCAATTGATATATTACGTTGAAACCGTTCAACAGTGCTGATATATGTACGATGTAATCCACATTTTTCAGCAAACTTCTCCTGCGATAGCCCCAGGGCAAGACGATATTTTTTTAGATTTTTGCCGAAAACCTTCACAATGTCCATATATGCACCACCAATCTTTATCTCCTTATTATAGCACATTACTTAAGAAAATTCTACATATTATAAGTAACATCTACAGATTCTGACATAGGATACATTAGTCTATAGTTTTATTCTCCTTGCACTATATTAAGCCAATTAAGAACAGTCATTTTTTCGTAAGATACAATGAAGCATACTTGATTTGATAATAGAAACCGTCCTGAGATTTGCTCACACAAGCACTTCTCAGGACGGTTCTTTTCAGGCGGTAGTTTTCCGCTCCGCAGGCTCGAACGGCTCTGAGGGGCATTTCCGTTCGCCAGAGGGCATAACAAGAGCGAGCTGCCGAAACAACTCGCCCTGCTGATTATTCGTCCTCATCACTGCACTCGTCAAGCCCGTGAAGCAACTAAATGTATACGCACTCTGCACGGTCACGCCCCTCGCCCTCGGCAGTCATCATCATTTCAAGGAAATATGCCTTAGCTTCTTCGTAGTCCTCACAGACCTCACGCCTGCTGTTGTACACTGTCGTGACCTTGCGTGACCTCGGCATTGCCAATTCGGGTATTGCTAACATTTGAAGCACCTCCAATTTCATAGTAATCATATTATAGCCTTCAATGATTTCGGAGTCCAGCTCTGCGAATTATTTGTAATAATTCTTGTGCAGGGCGCATCACGGAGCTTGACAGACTGATCGGAAGCGTTTACGAGGATAAGGTATCAGGCAAGATGCCGTAAGATATGGCATTCTCGCTCCTTGAAAAGTATCAGGCTGAGAAGAAGTCTTTGCAGGCAGAATATGACGAGTTTCAAAAACGCTCGGACATGGCACGGCAGGACGAGGCAGATGTGGACGAGTATATTCACCGTCTGAAAAGCTATGCAGGAGCAGATGAGCTGACACGGCGTATGGCTCTTGATCTGATCGAGTACATCACGCTTGACGAAAATCCGAGGAAGAAATCTATCCCTCGTGATATTCACATCTACTACAAGCTGATCGACAGACCGCTTACGGACAAGAAAAATGCCCTTGCATAAAGCAGGGGCATAGTCCGAAAAACAGATGATTGATACGATATAAGCTATTTTGTTGGATAGAAAATTTGATGACTACCCATAATTGACCTTTACATTAGTCAACGTCCGAGATTAATTTTTTATGTTCGTAATGTTCATTTTGATTTAATCAAGATGCTAAATTATCAAATTCAGATCATATTGAATTTTTATAAGAATAATGCTATACTACACCAACGGTAAATGCAGCGGCTTTGCCCAATTTATGGATGATTAGTCCTGTAGATAGCGTTGTCGCACACGCCTTCACAAACGCCGTGTGTGGGGCTACGGCTGCTTCGTCGTCAAACTACTCTACCCGCTTGGTGATGGGGCGTTACAGCGGCGTACGGTGTGTTCTGTGGCGAATGGCTTCGTTCACTGCTAACACGGGTATCAATTCTGGGCGGGGTACGGAATTATTAATGGATCGGGGGTGATTATACTTGAGATTGTCGGAAAAAATGCCATCGCAAAAACTTAAAGTCGGTAGTAAGTTTATATATAAATGGATCGATAACGAAACTCTTTTGGTGGCAGAAGCAATCCATAAATATCCGTATGGTATGCTGTGTCAGTTGTATCGTGCAAAGAGCAAGAAAGATGGCAGCATAGAGATTGAAAAACCTTTGTTTAAGGCTTTCGTCTAAATACAAGGAGGTATTCGTTATGTCGAAATTATACATCTCAGATTTGCATTTAGGTCATAAGAATGCTATAGTGCACGATAACAGACCGTTTGCCGATCTTGACGAAATGCACTCCTCAATTATCGCAAACTGGAATAATGTTGTCAAGGAAGAGGACGAAGTATACATACTTGGTGACTTTGCGTGGAAAAAATCAGTCGCTAATAAGATACTTCCACAGCTTAAAGGACATAGGTTCCTTGTTCGAGGCAATCACGACAAAATAAATGATGAGATGAGATCGTATTTTGTGTGGATAAAGAACTATTCGGTGATAACTGATGGCGAAACCGAGTTGGTACTTTCACATTACCCTATTGCTCATTGGTATAACCAGTACCGTGGAGCTGTGCATTTGTACGGTCATGTCCATAATTCGAAGGACTATAAAGCGTATTTGCAGTATTCAGATATATGCAGTAAAATGGGTATTTCTTTTGAAAGCTATAATGTCGGCTGTATGCTGCCATATATGGGGTATTCCCCTAGAACGCTGGAGGATATAAGGAGAAACATAAAATGATTTTGATAACAGGCGATATACACGGCAGTCACGATATTTCAAAGCTTGATAATACAAAAATCCGATTTTTAAGAAACTGACTAAAGAGGATTATCTCATAATCTGTGGAGACTTCGGATTGGTGTGGTATAATGATATGGCAGATACGTTGTGGAGAACGTGGCTTGATGAGAAACCCTTTACTACTCTTTTCGTTGATGGAAACCACGAAAACTTTGATCTGCTTTATGAGTTTCCAGAGGAAGAATGGCACGGCGGAAGAGTTCACAAAATCTCAGACAGCATACTCCACCTTATGCGAGGTCAGCTGTTCGATCTTCAAGGCAAAAGCTTTTTCACAATGGGAGGTGCCGAAAGCCACGACAAGGCTCATCGCACGTTAGGTCGCAGCATATGGCTTCAAGAGCTGCCAAGCGATGAGGAGTACGCTAACGCTTTGACTACGTTGGAAAAATGCAATTACAATGTTGACTATGTTATCACACATTGTGCTCCTACTGATATTCAGAATGAAATAGCTGAGGTCAAGCAAAATTTCACATATACTGATAATCGGCTTACTAAGTTTTTCAGCGATATAGAACCCAAGCTCCAGTACAAGCGTTGGTTTTGTGGTCACTATCACAGAAACTATGTAAGTCAGATAAACCCAAACTTTGAGATACTTTTTAATAAAATAGTTAAATTGCCTTAATGGTTAAAAGTTGTTCCCTGCTGTAATTGACATCACAGCAAGGAACTATTTTTTTCAAAATAAGATGAGCTGAAACTCTTTTAAGTCAAACTTTGTTTGAAACAATATAGACTTACGATTGTTTTCAGATAGACTATAATCAAAAATAAACTTATGAGGTGGTTAAAATGGCACTTGTAGATATAATCAATTTACCAAAATACTATGTTTGCAAAAATAAAGAAACTGATGAAATGTTCATTTGCTGTGTGAATGGCATCTGTAACATTCCAGAACCTACAGGCGATGGTGTTCGCTTGTGTATGTCAACGAGTAATTGCAAAGGAAAAGTGGTTTATAAGATAGATGCTGAGGATTTGAAAAAACTTGATAAGATGATCCTAAGAGCCGTATTTGCAGGCGTTACAGTATACAAATTCGGTAATAACGGTATTGAGCTTGTAGACGGCACTTGTTTTATCAATAATGGTAAGGCGGTAATACCAAAACCAATTACTCACATAGGCAGCAATCCTTTTGGTGCGGCTGCAAAAGAATTGAAGACACTTCAGCTGCCATCATCATTGCTGACTATTGATTATTTTGCATTTCATCAATGTGAGGAGCTTTCCGTGATCGTTTTATCAGAGGGTATCAAGGAAGTAAACTTAGGAAAGTTTTGGAGATGTAAAGGTTTGCGAGAGTTCTATCTACCCAGAAGTATTACTAGAATAAGCTGTAATAATTTGACTCATGATGAGTTGAAGAGAGCATTCAAGAAGTGTGTGTTCTGCGTTTATAAAAACTCTGAGGCTGAGAGGTTTGTTGATTTAGTCGAACTGAAATATAGACTGATAGATGAAACAAGCCCAACTTGATCTGTTTTCAGTTGTTCTTAAACGCATTATCAGCTTATAACGTACAAACTTTCTCCAATGGTCTGTGCTGTGATTATTATATTGATTACTAAAAGTTTTTGAGATAGCAGCGAATGATTATGATTTGCGATTATATATATGTGTGAAAAGTAAACACTTTTTGCTTTTCACACATTTTTTCTTTTGAGAGCGGCATTTAATGCGGCTTTTGTGAGTCAAAAAATAATTTATAATGATTGGAGGATTGATTAAAATATGTCGTTTTTTAGTAGGTTCTTTGCCGTTAGTAAGGATATTGCCAATGATATTAAAAACAGTCAGAACGGAGTCTCTGAACGCAGATACTCTCAAAATTCAGTTTTGTGTATGAAACTGATAAGGACTTATATGATGAGCTGTAAATGGCACAATACAGAGCGAACAAAGAGGCTAATGACTTTTATCACTCTTAAAGATTCCGAAATTGCAGAGAGGCTTAATATTGAGAACAATACTGTGCGTTGTCACAAAAGCAATTATTCCGCTAAGTTATACGAAAAATTGGGAGATGATTGTTTTACGATCGTGTGTTCAAGTGATGAACAAGCAAAGCGAAATCTTATCTATAAGCTGCGTTATTTAATTGATGGTTACAGCGATATATCCTCGTTTGTACCATCATCTGTTGTTGACAGTATTATGCTTGCACCAAGAGAGGGTGATCAAGTGTATGATTTTAAAGACTGCATAAAGGAGATAAAGTTTTTGGCAAGATTTAGCCTTATTGATATGGCTAGATCAATAGATAATCTGGACGAGGATAAACTGGCATTTATTTTTGAAGTTCTAATGGATGCCAATGCTCATACAAATGAGCTCCAGAAAGAGAGATTAATAAAGCTAATTCTTATGGGCGAAGATAAAATCAAAGAAAAGTGCAAGTTGCTTTGAGTTAGCAGTTCGTAATTCTATACATTTACGAACCACAAAGAAAACGTCCGCAAAGTCTGTGTTTTTGACTTTGCGGACGTTCGTATATAAAGTGAACTTTTACGAACAGGAGGACAATTTTTATGGTGTTTGGGTATGCGAGGGTATCAACTAAGCAGCAGAACGAAGACAGGCAGCTTGCCGCCTTGAAAGAGTACGGCGTTGCCGATAGCTGCATTTACATTGATAAGGAGTCGGGGAAAAATCTCCAGCGTGAACAGTATCAGATTTTGAGGAACGCTATTCTCCGTGAGGACGATACGCTGGTAATCAAGGAGCTGGATCGCCTGTCGAGAAATAAGTCTGACATAAAAGCCGAGCTTGAGTACTATCGGCAAATGAAAATTAAGGTAGTAATACTTGATATTCCCACTACCAAAATCACATACGAAAATGAGAATAAATGGGTAGGCGATATGATAACCGCCGTGCTGATTGAAGTGCTTTCCAGTATGGCAGAGCAGGAGCGGCTAAAAATCAGAAAGCGGCAAGCAGAGGGTATCGCCATTGCCAAAAAGCAAGGCAAGAAATTTGGTAGACCCAATGTAACTAAACCACCTAATTGGAATAACGTGATAATTGCTCTTGATCGGGGTGAGATAACAGCTGTTGAGGCGATGAAAAAGCTGAGATTAAAGAAGACATCGTTCTATAAGCTTAAGAACGCCGATAAAAACGCTGAGATGAAATAATAAATCGAGATGAAAAGTGTACAACGTGATGAAACCTGAGATGAAATATTTCTGGTGTACGAAATCGGCAGAAGTATGCATATCGGACGAGCTTTTCGTATAAATATGTTTATAGGAGAGGTAATCTAAATGAGAATTGTTGTACACGAACCAGAAACTGAGTCGGGAGTTCTTGAGCTGCAAAAGCGTGTCACAGACCTACACGGACACATCATCAAGAATTACATAACGAGAAATGTTCCCGAAGCAAAGAAACGTGAAGATGTTTTGCAGGCAGTAATTTCAGTATTACAGACCAATGTCACCTCAGTCTAAATAGCTTTTTATTTTGAGGTAGTTTTCTTGGGTCATATTGGCTTTATTGTACTCCCATTGTTTAAGGGTCGAGTGACCCACGTTCAATAATTCAGCCATTTTGAGCTGCGTAAGCGATAATCGTTTACGCAGCTTTTTTATTTGCTTGCCTTGATCGTTATATAAGAATTTGTTATAATCGTCCAGCAAGTCGCAAACGTCCACCTTATATAATTTTGCAAGTAAGATGATCTTATCGATAGGATATACACTTAATACGTTCTCCTCATATCTTATATATGTTGTTCTGTCAACATTAATGTAATCGGCAATTTCGCTTTGAAGATAGCCGTTTTTGCAGCGGTAAAATTTAAGCTTGTCCGAAACCGTTTCTGGACTTTCAGAACTCTGCATCTTATGCACATAGTCAACATTCTTGTGCTTAGGAAAAGGGTTATGAATAGAGATGGTGTGAATGTATACAGGAGTGAACAGGGGTATTTTGTCATTTGAATAAAAGACGAAGAAGTTGTTGCTAAATGCCTTATAAATTCGCCAATGTCGCCCAGATGGACTATCCTTTGCAACATAGTGATAAAAATACGACTTTATGTTAGTGTTGCGTTCTCCACGCACCTGCTCCCATAGGTGGCGAAGCGGCAGCCTTTCTTGTGGTCAAATGTTGACACAGCTTTTATTAGACCGATAGTGCCGATAGAGATAAGATCCTCCTGATCTGTGGAATTTGAATAATACTTTTTTATAATGTGTGCCACAAGACGGAGATTGTGTTCGATAAGCTTATCCTTTGCCGCCTTGTCACCCTGCGCCATTCTCTCAAAACACTCACGCTCCTCCTTCGCCGAAAGCGGTTTTGGAAACACACTGCGGCTGTCAAAATGCAGTGCGAAAAATAGAAAATTTCCCGTAAGCAGTTCAAACAGTGCTGAAAACATATTTGTCCCTCCTTATATAAAGTATCGCTCATACGCTTTTTAATCATATGATTTTTAGGGATTGTACTATTCTGATTTTGACATAAGGTTGCAAAATGTTTCTGATTTGTTAAATTTGCTGAAATATTGATTGTCTTGTTTGCTAAAATCACGAATATTATTAATAATCTGTAAACAGACGGCATTTTACTTTTATCGTTAATCAAATGGTGATATAATTATATCAGACAGGTATGTTTTTTGGGGGTGAGCGCTCATGATAAGCATAAAAGGACGATCGGTATTCGGAAGCATTGCAAGAGGAAAGCTGACCTTTTATCATCGTGACGAATTTATCATCAACAAGATAAAAGTGTCCGACCCTGAACTTGAATACAAAAAATATGTCAAGGCTAAAAACGCTGCTCTTGTGGAGCTTGGGGAGCTTTATGACCGTGCAAGGCTAAGCGTTGGGGAAGGCGACGCTCAAATATTTGTGATACACCAAATGCTTATCACCGACGAGCAATACGACAGCAGTATTCGCACAAAGATACTTGACGAGCATTTCAATGCCGATTATGCGGTCGCAAGCACTTCAAGAAGCTTTGCGGAGATGCTTGCACAAATGGACAGCGAATATATGCAAAGCAGAGCGGCTGACGTCAAGGACGTTTCAAACAGACTTTTAAGACACATATTAAACTGCGCCGACAAGCTTCCCATACTCAGAGAGAATGCCATTATCTGCACCGGTGACCTTATGCCCTCAGAAACCCTGCTCATGGACAAGACGAAGATAAAGGGCTTCTGCACAAGGTCCGGTTCTGTGAACTCTCATACTGCGATACTTGCGAAAAATCTTGGCATACCTGCCATTGTGAACGTTGGAACGGAGCTTTCTGACGAATACGAGGGCAAGGAAGCCGTCCTTGACGGCTACAGCGGAACGCTTTACATAGAGCCTGACGAGCATACTCTCAGACAGCTTGAATACAAGGAAGCCGTTGAGGGCAGGAAAAAGGAACTTCTCACAAGGCTCAAAGGCAGAAAGAACATCACTCGTGACGGACATGAGATAAAGATATATGCGAACATACTCAACTCTGAGGAGCTTGAATCGGCGGTAAAAAACGACGCAGGTGGGATAGGTCTTTTCAGAACGGAGTTTATGTGCTTTGACAGACCTGCTTTTCCTGACGAGGATTTTCAGTTTTACACCTACCGCAAGGCATTGGAGGCAATGGAGGGTAAAGAGGTCATAATAGGCACTTATGATATAGGTGCAGACAAGATACCTGATTGTGCAGACATGAGTGCTGAGAGAAATCCCTCTATGGGCTGTAGAGGCATACGATTTTGTCTTGAAAGAGAAAGCATATTCAAAACACAGCTAAGGGCGTTATACAGAGCGTCTGTTTACGGACAGCTTTCAATACTTCTGCCTATGGTCATAGACGTGAGCGAGATACTTAGAGTGAAAGAACTTATCGTGCAGGTCAAGGCAGAGCTTATAAAAGAGGGCAAGAAATTTGCCGACAATGTTAAGCTCGGGGCAATGATAGAGACCCCTGCGGCGGTGATGACAAGCGATATCATAGCCAAAGAGGTGGACTTTTTCAACATTGGCACCAACGACCTTGAACAGTTCGCTTTCGGTCTTGACAGGCAGAACCCATGTTATGACAGGGTGTCCCCGAAAAATCATAGGGCACTGCTGAGAATGATAAAAATGGTGTGCGACAACGCCCATGCAAACGGCATAAAAGCAGGCATTTGCGGTGAGATAGCAGGCGACCCAACGCTCACAGAGATATTTCTGGAGCTTGATGTGGATATGCTGTCGGTAGTTGCGTCAAGGATACTGCCACTGAGAAAGGCGGTAAGGAGCATAAGTCTTAAAGACCCGAAAAAGGCAGAGAATGACCTGAAGCTGTTTTTATAAAAAGGGTAATTTTCCTCATTCCATATAGGCGGTGGGATACGCTATCGTGCGTGTTCCACCACCTTTTTGCTTTGCTTGCAAATACGCTAATAAGGAGAGCGAACTGTTCGCCACTACAGATATTTAAACAAAGAACGTATTTTATCTTATGGTCTGTATGGTTGTCTTATGAAAATCTTAAGCGTTTCTTAAAGCGGTTGACAGTTGGAAAGGGCTATGATAAACTTATATATGCCACTAAAAAATACGTCTGAAAAAGATAAGACACAAGGAGGAGAAACTTTGAAACTAAGAAACATAAACAGAGGTCTGGTTCTTGGCGGTGTGCTTGCGCTGGGCGTTGTATGCTACTCAGTGTATGATAACAACCAGTTCAAGACTTCCAAGCCTGAGATAGAACAGACCATGAGGGATTATATCGCAGACTTGACAAGTGCAAACGTCGGAAGCAGTGATAAGTTAAAAAGTCAGCTGACAGATTTCGTGAATAAGCATTATGCTGACTACACCACATCGGACAATGAGTACGCTTCGTCAAAATCTGGACTTCTGGAGGAAATAAACCAGGCTGAAGTTGCAGCGCAGGGGGGAGATATCACCTCGGCTGAGTATGACATAAAAGAGATGTCAATAAACAAGAGTGGAGCTGACGGAGCAAAAGTCATTATGATATACAATGTGTGCTATGACGTATCAAAGGGCGACCCAACTTTTCTCACAACCAGCGGCATAAACACCATGACAAGCGGCAATTACACAAACGCCGACAACTATAAGCCCAGCACATCTTCATACAAGGCGATTTTCAGTTATGAATATGCTGAATTTTATCTTTTGCGTACCTCTGACGGCTGGAAGATAGCAACGTCCAGCGACTATGGATATGGCGAGGATTACAGCTTTGATGATAACAACAGTGACAGCGTGGCTGATGAAAGCAAGGCTGAGTCTGAGATAGTTCCGGACAGCAGTGCAGAAAATACCAACAGCGAGGGGGCAGACAGCGTTGAGTGATACTATTCTAAAGATAAAGGGGCTTAACAAGACCCTTGGCAAAAAGCAGATACTTCACAGCATAGATATGGAGTGTTACAGTGGCGAGGTCTACGGCTTTCTCGGTCCTAACGGTGCAGGAAAGACCACAACTATAAAGATAGCAGTGGGACTTTTACAGCTTGACGAGGGGGAGATATCCATTGACGGAAAGGATATCAGAAAAGACTTTGAGGGCGCAATGGCGAACGTTGGAGGCATTGTTGAAAACCCTGAGATGTACAAGTATCTTTCTGGAATGGAAAATCTCCGTCAGTATGCAAGAATGAGAGAGGGAGTAACTGAGGAGCGTATCAAAGAGGTGGTAGAGCTTGTAAGGCTTTCAAACCGCATTAATGACAAGGTGTCGAAATACTCTCTGGGTATGCGTCAGCGTCTTGGCGTTGCGCAGGCTATCCTCCACAGACCAAAGCTTCTTATACTTGACGAGCCTACAAATGGTCTTGACCCGCAGGGCATAAAGGAGCTTCGTGACATACTCAAAGAGCTTGCCCACAAGGAAGGCACTTGCGTTGTGGTATCGTCACATCTCATGAGCGAAATGGAAATGATGTGCGACAGAGTGGGCATTATCGCAAACGGAAAAATGATAGGCTCATACACAATGGATGAGCTTATCTCACAGTCTGACAGCAGTATGGCTGAATATGTACTTGAAGTTGACGACCCGCAAAAGGCTATGGGCCTTATAATGCTCGCAGACGAGGGCAAGCGTATCGACAAGGAAACAGGTGCAGTTGTCCTTTCTATCCCTGTGGAGATAGAGAAGAAAAAAATAGCCTCGGTGAATAAGACGCTTATCGAGGGCGGAGTTTCACTTTACACTGTTCACCGCAGAGAGAACAAGAAGCTTGAGGACGTATTCATCGAGCTTACAGGAGGAAAGGAAGGGGGCGTACAGATTGGCTAGATTTTTCAGACTTGTGAAAAACGAGTACATAAAGGTTTTCAAAAAGCTATCAACAAAAATAATGATCGTGCTTATAATAATATGTGCGCTTGGACTTTCAGGCATTGCACTTTTTGCAAAGCACAATATGGAGAGCAATAACTATTCAAGCTATGACGCAACTGGTGATTATCAGCAAACCATAGATTGGCTCAAAGACACAAACGGCGACCCTAACGAGATCGCAATGTGGCAGTATCTAATCGACAACGATATCGACAGCGATGATTGGAGATATGATGTACTGTCAGCCATATTCGCAGACGGCACTGGTGATATGTCAGGGATAAAGAAGTATCTTGACGACAACGATTGGCGTGGCTTCTGTCAATACAGGCTGGATAATGAAATACTCACAGAGGGCGAAAAGTGGGAATATCAATACAGGTTGGACAAGGATATTTCCTTTGACAAGTCAAACGAGAAGAAAAACGATCTTATCATGACAGTTGCAAACGCAAAAAACACCATTGCGACCATGGGCGACGCAAAGTCTGACGGACAGAACAGCAGAGCAAAGCTGGAGGATAATATAAAACTTGCACTCTATCAGCTTGACAATGATAAGCTCGACAACACAGCAAACCAAATGACGCTGTTTGAAACAAGCGAGCCTGAGCAGATAACATTCTGGACAGTGTTCCTCACAAGCACTTCCCTTGTGACAGTAGTCGCACTGCTTGCTATCGTTATCGCAGGCGGCATTGTATCCTCTGAATTTTCACAGGGAACTGTCAAGTTCCTGCTTATAAACCCTGTGAAACGCTGGAAGATACTGATGTCAAAATACTTCACTGTCATCACAGTGGGTTACATAATGCTTTGCATACTTTTCGTGGTGATGATACCTATTACAGGGCTTATGCTCGGCTTTGACGGCTTTTCAACGCCTTATATCTATGTAAGCGGCAGCGAGGTAAAGGAAATGCCTACACTGCTTTATGCGGCAGAGCAATATCTGATGAAAAGCGTTGAAATGGTGGTAATGTCAACACTGGCGTTCGCTATCTCGTCACTGGTAAGAAGCACGGCTCTTGCTATCGGCGTCAGCGTATTCACAATGTGCATAGGCTCAACGGTCACACAGCTTTTGGGTCAGCTTGGACAGGATTGGGCAAGATTCCTTGTGTTCGCAAACACAGACCTTGCTTCTATCTCAAAGGGCTACTCAATATTTGCTCAGCACAGCCTGACCTTTGCCGTAGGCGTTCTTATAGCACACATGGTGGTGTTCCTGCTCACTGCATGGGACGGCTTTACAAAGCGTTCTGTATAAAACAGAATAAAAACATCAAACGGGCGGAGAAATTTCGCTCGTTTTTTGTCGCTGAAAAGGGTAAACAAATGAACAGATTATCATATAAACATAAGATTGACAAGGGTGAATAAATATTGTATAATAGTCGAGTTGACATAAAGACCGTTTTAAAACCATAGATAATTTACAGGAGATAGATATATGTTTGAAACTTTAGTTGACGTTTTTCTTGACGCATTAATAGACAGCCTTAAGATCCTGCCTTTTCTGTTCGGAGTTTATCTGCTTATAGAGTATATAGAACATCGTTCTGCCGACAAGCTTGGAAAGGCTCTTAGAAAAATGGGACCTTTTGGTGCGATAGGAGGAAGCATACTTGGAGCAGTGCCGCAGTGCGGATTTTCCGTTGTGGCTTCCAACCTTTATTCAGGCAGGCTGATCACAATGGGAACTCTCATTTCGGTATACCTTGCCACAAGCGACGAGGCAATACCAATGATGATAGCAAACCCTGCATTTGCCGGCAAGCTTTGGCAGCTTATTCTTATAAAGGTAGCTGTGGCTATAATAGCAGGTGTGCTTGTTGACCTTATCTTAAAGCTTATGGGCAAAAAGCAGGACGAAGAGCCTTTCAAGGAGATATGCGAGGACTGCGACTGCGAACACCACAGTATTTTGCACTCGGCACTTCACCACACTGTAAGCATAATACTTTTTATATTTGCGGTAAACCTTATTCTCGGTGCGGTAATGGAGTTTGCAGGAGAGGACACAGTAAAGACCCTGCTTATGTCTGACAGCATAGTTCAGCCGTTCATAGCAGGAATAATAGGCTTTATCCCGAACTGTGCGGCTTCTGTTGTTCTCACTCAGCTTTATATTGAGGGTGTTGTGAGCTTCGGCTCGCTTATCGCAGGACTTTGCACAGGAGCAGGAGTGGGACTTCTGGTGCTTTTCAAGACCAACAAACACAACATGAAAGAGAATTTCGCCATAATGGGAATACTTTATGTTTTCGGTGTGGCAGCAGGCTTTGTAGCAAGTCTGTTCTAAAATATGACAGACAGATAAAAGGAGCAATTCGCAATGAACTGCTCCTTTTTGTTTGCAATAATTCTTCGTATGTATAATGGGTTGCACCTACACTACATCATATCCTCAATAAGATAAGGCAGGCTTATGCGGAAGCAAACGCCGCCTTTTTTCATATCGTTTTCTACCTCTATGCTGCCCTCGGAAAGCTCGATTATCCTTTTTACAAGTGCAAGTCCAAGACCGTTGCCCTCTGTTGCACGGGAGCGGTCGCCCTGATAGAATTTATCAAATATCTTCGCCTTTACGTCAGGGGCTATAGACGGACCGTTGTCCCATATCTCCGCCGAAATATTCTTCTCGCTGCGGAAAAGCTTCACGCTTATCTTTCCGCCCTCCGGGGTGAACTTGATAGCGTTGTTGATGATATTCTGCCATATCTGCGCCATAAGCTCCTCACTGCCCACATACATGATATCCTCAAGGTCGATATCAAGGTCGATTTTTTTCTTCGACCACTCAGGTTCAAGCACAAGAAGTATTTTTCTTATCTGCTCGTCAAGAGAAAATCTTGTCTTTTTGCCCACTGTTTTCTGATTTTCAAGCTTTGTGAGCCTCAAAATATTTGACGAAAGCTTTGAAAGCCGTGATGTTTCGTCGATTATTATCTGCGTGTATTCCTCACGCTCCTGCTCGGTTATATCGTCAGATTGCAGAAGCTTTGCAAAGCCCTGTATGGAAGCCAGGGGCGTTTTGAACTCGTGGGAAACGTTTGAGATAAAGTCACCTCTCAGCGTTTCCGTGCCTGCAAGCTCCTCAGCCATTTTGTTAAAGTTCTGCGCAAGTATGCTGTATTCAGGATCAGACGGCTCTCTTACTCTTACCTTAAAATTGCCCTTTGCTATCTCAGCCGCCGCCGCACTAAGATCTCGTATAGGCTGTATAATGCTTCGGCTCATGAACGCTGTTATAATAGTACCGATAACGATACAGACCATAAAAGCTATGATGACAACAAGGTTTACTACCCAGTAAACGCTGTCGCTTGAAAAGCTGTCTATGATAACGAACTTATCATAGACCTGGGAGATTATAGTTGCGTTAGGCACAACACCCTCTGAGGACACATAATATCCCTTATGCACGATATCTGCAAAATGGTCGTGTACTCTTGGATCGTTTTTATCCACCACTGACAGACTATAGGCTGAATTGTTCACAATGGAAACTATCTCGTCCACAGTGAAGCCGCCCTTTTCTTCAAGCTGATCCATTGCCATGGAAAGCTCCACCAACTGCTGTTCGGCATTGCTTTTCATTACAGGACTGCACACCATTACAAGCACTGACACCGATATAGAAGCCGACACCAGCATCACAAAGAAAAACATAAGAGTCAGCTTGAACTGCAAACTTGTTTTATTTTTGGTCTTTTTCTTATCCAAACCCCTCACCCCTCAAGCTTATCCCTCACTGCTTTTTCACAGCCTTATAGCCAAGTCCACGAACCGTGACAATATCGAATGACTCACAGCTTCCGTAACGCTCTCTCAGCCTTTTAACGTGAACGTCAACAGTACGCTCATCAACGTCCTTATCCATGCCCCAAAGCTCGTCAAGGAGCTGGCGGCGTGTGAATATCTTGTCAGGATAGCTGAGCAGTTTAAAAAGCAATTTGAACTCCATTTGCGGTATAGTTTCCGCCGCTCCGCCGTCAACCGCCACGCTCATAGCGTCATAATCAAGCACGCAGTTTCCCACAGTAAGAGAATGTTCCGACGCCATTTTTGAACGCCTTAAAAGCGCACCCACACGGAGTATCATCTCATTTATATCAATAGGCTTTACCATATAATCGTCTGTGCCGGCAGAAAAGCCCTCCTGCTTGTCCTCGAAGGTCTCCTTTGCGGTGACCATAAGTATAGGCAGGTTGAAATCAGCCTTTCTGAGCTGTCTTGTAAGCTCGTAGCCGTCCATATTCGGCATCATTATATCTGAAATTATAAGGTCTATATTCGTTTTTTCAAGAACGTCCAAAGCCTCCAGACCGTCATTTGCAAGAAAAGTCACATAGCCATGCTGTTTAAGTGCGGCAGACATGAGCTTTCTAAGGCTTGCGTCGTCCTCCACCACAAGTATCTGAAACATAAAATATCCTCCCTCGTAAAAAAAGAATTCCCCAATAATGACATTATAGCTTATAATTGTGAACTGGTGATTAACATTTATTTTTTTCAAAAAACTCTCCGAAATCCCCTGAAAATTCATATTCGGTTCACACAGAACTGGTATTATATAATCACAGCAGAAGAAACAAAAAAAGCTTTGGTAATTGGTAAAACTTAAAGTCAGGTTTTTGTCTTCTTTCCCTCTGCGATTCCCCAAGTCGCTGATACATTTCCTCGTCTTTAGGTTTTACCAAATACCAAAGAATCCCTTTCATAATTCTATAAAAATTAATGCTCATTTCAGCCGATGGAAGTGGGTATTAATTTTTTTATTGCTCTTTTAAGACAAGATACGACAAAAAACCGCAGAAGCCATATAAAATGACCTCTGCGGATATTTTTTGCCTTTATTAGCCCGTTAGCTGCAAAGCTTTTCACGAAGCTCAGCCGCCTTTCCAAGAAGCGCACAGATGTAGCTGTCCACATCAGGCTTTGCAAAGCCGCCAAGCGCTGAACCTTTAAGCTTTCGCTGACCTGTTTCTCCGGGAATAACAAAGTTATCACCGTTCTTTTTCTTTTCGATAGCCGACTCCAGCATATAGATCTCGCTTGTTATGGTGTCGATATATTTTAATGTATCAAGCTTATCATAGCCGCCAAAAAAACACGTTTTCAGACTATCCATTTTTCTTCCCCCTGCCTTACTGCTGTTTTGTACAGCAATTGTTATCAAAGCCTACAATCTTTATTTGATTTAATTATATCACAAATACTTAGCTTTGTCAATAGGTTTGAAAATAAATGTTCACAGTTAAGTAATTTTATATGAATTTTCGTGGCGTTTTATGTTGAATAATTATAGATATAAAAAACGCAGCCCTTGCAGACTGCGTTTTTACGTTATATAAGTCTTTTGATTATAGTGATGTTGTTGTATCTTGAAAAATACTCAACATTTGAAATAACGATACCAGTGGCAGTGTTCTGGGCGTGTACCATTTTGCCGTCGCCGATATAGATAGCAACATGGTAAATACTTGAGATCGACGCTCCGCCAAAGAAGATAACGTCGCCCTTCTTCATGTTGTTATATGAAACTGTAGTGCCGTATAAAGCCTGCGAAGCCGCATAGTGTGGAAGATTTATTCCCACCTGTGCGAACGAGAGCATCACAAGACCCGAACAATCCGTTGCACCAAACTGCGAACCGCCCCATACATACGCTCCGCCCACCATGCTTTTGGCATATGAAACAACAGTGTCTATTTTAGAACTGCTTGAATTATCAGGCTTAGGTGCAGGCGCTGCTGTTGTGGTGGTAGTGGTCTTTTTGCTTGTTTCAGGCTTTGGCTTAGCTGTTTCCTGCGGAGTTGTGGTAGTCTGAGCCGTAGTTTCGTCAGGCTTTTCCGTCTGAGCCGGCTTCTTCGTGGTGGTGGTCTTTTCACCGCTGTTGCCACTCTTTTTGGTGGTGGTAGTCTTTTTCTTGGTGGTGGTCGTAGTCGTGGTGGTATCCGCCTTTGAGGACACCTCCGAATACTTATTGTCCACCTGCTGTGACTTATTTTCAAGGTCGCTCTTATCATTCTTTATCTGCTCGATAAGCTTGCCCGACTCCTGCTCCATTTTCAGAAGCTCCGCCTGCTCGCCCGCCAAAGTTTTCTGCTCCTTGGCATATTCCTCAGCCTTTGCTTTGAGCTGTTTTATCTGCTCGTCAAGCTCCGCCTTGGTCTTTTCAAGCTTTTTATACTGATCCAAAAGCTCGTTAAGCTCGTCATTATCGTGCTTTGCAACTCTCGTCACAAGCTCTATCCTCATAAGAACGTCATAAAAATCAGATGAATTTATCAGCACGTTTGTGTACGAATTTGCTCCGCCTGCAACATACATTGCACGAATACGCTCCATAAAATCGTCCTTGCCCTCGTTTATTGCAGTTTCCTGCAAGTCAAGGCTGTGCTGAGTGTCAAGCTGTTTGCCGTCAAGCTCTGCCATTTGGTCTTCAAGCTCAGAGGAATATTTCTCTGAATTTGCTATCTTTTTCTGTATGGACTTATATTTTTTCTTTATAGCCTCAAGGTTGTCCTGCTCATCGGCAAGCTTTTTGTCAGCGTCAGCTATCTGCTTATCAAGCTCCTGCTGTTGCTTTTTCAGCTCTTCAAGCTGACTGCTGTATGTATCGTTATCCGCCAATGCGATATCACTTACGCTTCCGTCAGAAAAACCAAAGGCGGCAAAAGCTATGCACAGAGCCATACAGCCTGCGGCTATTCTTTTCATGGGGTAAATTTTTTTCATAATATCAGTTCTCCAAAATATAAGCGTATTATATATTTCTCACGCTGTAACGTTTATGTAGTCCCTTTTATTATAACGCAAAACCCCGTTCTTGTCAAGAAACCAACCGCTAAAAGCCGTATTTTCGGCATTTTAAGACAATTCGCCACACATATTTTGTGCGTTATTGCACCTATTCTCCTCCGAACATCTCACCCAAGGTCTTTCCTATAAGCTCGCCTGTATACTGTGCCTGAGTGATAGAATTGCCGTGACTTCCCACCTCTATAAGAAGCGAGCCGGTGGTCAAGTCCTGATTATAGTGGCGATAGTCAAACAGAATAGGACGTGTAAGCCCCTGCCAGTCGCTTTCCAGTGCCGACTGCAAGGCACAGGCAAAGTGAAAATTCTTCATATAGTCAGGCATACCCATAGTGCCGTCATCACACCCTGATATTATCATAAGCTGAGCCGCTTCCCTGCCCTCTATCTCCGCTACAGGTGCGAGCCTTGTGCCGTCCTCACGCTCTATGCCGTCACGGTGAACGTCAAGACACACCTTTATAGAGGGGTACTCCTCCAATATCTGCTTTACCGCCATTCGGCTTGAATCGTAAGAGCCGTCATAGCTGGGATAATCATGCACAAGTGTATCGTGGATATACGCAACGCCTGCTTTGTCAAGCTGTTCGCATATCTTGTCCCCTACCGACAGCATATTCATTTCAGGGTCGGTGGTCTTACAGGAAAAGGAGCTGTCATAGTGGTCTTTGTCTGTGGGCTCAAAGCTTTCCGTGGCATGGGTATGATAAATAAGTATCTGCGGCTCAGAGGAATTTCCGTCTATTTGAAAATCATATGGCTTTGAGCTTTCCTCGTAAAGCTCATCATTTGAAAGCTCAGTGCAGTTTCTCACCTGACCGCCGCCGTCAAGGTCGAAATACTGCTCGCCGTCATATCTGCCGTAGGTGTATTTTTCTATAACACCGTCATTCCCCTCCATGCTTGCAGGATATGGTATCTTGTCCGTCACGTCCTGAGCAGGCAAAGGGCTTGGCACTTCTGAGCTTTTTGAGGGCGTTTGCTTCTCCTGTGGCGCCATATCCATATCCCATATGCTGTGCTTTGACACCACCGCCGCTTCAAGCTTGTTTGATACCACAGGCTTTGATGCCGTGTCCGTTTCACTTTCCATAGCAAAATACGGCTTGTATTCTCCCATAGCTACCCCTGCCGCCACAGCCGCCACCCTGCCGAACCTGCTTGCAGATCTTGCATAAAGCCATATACCCGTGGGCATAACGAACGCCACAATTATAACTGCAACACAACGCAGGCAGACTTTCTTTATATCCAATGCTGTCACTCCCATATACATCTTAGTATTATAATGTATATGCAGGACGAGCCGTCATATTACCTGCCCAGCTTCACTTTAACAGGCTTGCCCACTGTCATAGAGTCATGGGTCACGTTGCAGTCATAGCATAGTATCTTCACGCCCTTTCGGGAAGCTTTCTCCAAAGCCTCTCCGAACTCAGGGTGAGTGTCATAATTTGGAGTGAAATATTTCACATCGCTCATTTGAACGAGTATCATTATATAAGCTTCATACCCCTCGTCAAGACAGTGAGAAAGCTCCTCTATATGCTTCACCCCACGGAGAGTGGGTGCGTCCGGAAAAAGCACAACATCGTCTTTCTCCAGCGTACAGCCCTTGACCTCCATGAATATCTTCCTGTCCTGCGACTCTAAGTAAAAATCAAAGCGTGAATTGCCGTATTTCTTTTCGGGATAGACCGAGAAGCCCTCGCCAAATGGTCTGTTCTCTCTCAGCCACTCACCCACCGCCTTATTCGGGGCTTGGCTGTCCATGTTTATGAGCCTGTCACCTTTTTCCACTGCAACAAGGTCAAAAGCGGTCTTTCTCGATTCGCTGTCTGAATGTTCCAGCCAAACAGTACACCCCTCGATCAAAAGCTCTTTGCATCTGCCCGTATTTTTCACATGGCAGACCTCAGACTTGCCGTCTATCTCAACGTTGGCGATAAACCTGTTCGGTCTTGATAGAAATTTGCCTTTATGTATATTATCGTATCTCATAATTCGCTCCTTTTATTCTTACTATTCACATTATACCACAAATATGTTTGATTATAAATACCTAAATCATGCATTCTTAGCTTTGCTGATTTGTGATTCGATACGAAAAGGGAAAAATATTTCACAAAATCTATTGACGTTATTTGTGAAATATGTTATAGTTTTGAGTATAGGTTATATAACAATAATAATTTATTAAAATTTCAGAAAGAGGTATTTATATGAAAAAAATAACTGCACTTCTCGTTTCACTTATAATGTCATGCGCAGTAATGGCAGGCTGTTCTGACAGCAGTTCTTCAAGCTCATCAAAAGCAGACAGCACATCAAAGGCAGAAACAAGCGCAGCCGCTGACGAGTCAACTGCTTCAGAAGCAGGCACAGCCACAGATCTCGAGGATACTCTCACAGCGCAGTATACAAAGAAGATACAGGGCGAGAGCCTTGCTATCGACATGACAGTGGCAAGCGAATATGACAATTCATCAGCTGTTGTTGAGATAGCAGGCGGCAATATGCACATGAAAATGAACTTTATGGGCGTGGATATGGACATCTATAGTATCGACGGAGTTATGTACACACTTGACAGCGAGTCAAAAACGTATTACACTGTTGATATGGAAGAATCTATCGACGACTTCAAGAGCGAAATAGGCTACGGCATTAACGACAGCTACAAGTTCATAAGCTCTGAAACAACTGACGACGGTCTTATCTGCGAAACTTTTGAAAACACAGAAGATCCTGGTATCGAGCTTGAATCAGGCGTAACTCTCGACACAAGCGATTCTGACGATCATTCTTTCACAACAACATTCAAGTATTACTTCAATGCTGACACAAAGGATATTGTTAAGATAGAAACTATCTCTGACGGCTCAACGACTACTGTTACAGTAAACTCATTCACAACTGAAAACGTTGAAGTCAAACTCCCTGACGATTTTGACAGTTGGACAGAGCAGTCTTTCGATATGAGCACTGACGATATCCCTTATGACGCTGAACTCGATGTTGAGTCAGGCGCTGAGTCAGCCGAGTGATTCTTGTCATTTTTCGGAGGCAAAATATTATGAACAAGAAAATGGTAACTATTATTGCAGCTTTGGCAATGTGTACAGCAATAGCAGGCTGCACTGAGAACGATACTGCAAGCTCTTCAAAGGCTGAAACAACTACCACAACAACGGCTGCCGCAGAATCGGCTGCTCCTGTTGAAAGCACAGCAGACGAAAGCTCCGCTGACAGCACTTCCACAAACGCAGGCACAACAGATTATGACGTTGACGGTGATTTCAGAGCTTTCGAGCAGATGAAAGACAAGTATGAGGGCAACTATCTTGCGAACCTTACAGGTCAGATGTCAAACAACGGCACAAAGTATGCTATCTGCATAAAGGACGGCAAGGCTTATCAGGCACTCACAGTTCAGGGCATGAAGTCATACACAGTTTGCCCTGGCGACGGAAAGCTTTACAACGTTTCAGAAGGCACGACCACCTACAGCATTGAGGACGACGACGGAAATCAGTGGAAGTCAGCCGACATTCTTTTCGGCGCGACCCTCGATTTTGACCACGCATATATTGACACAACAACAAACGTTGTTCAAGAGTATTATAACCTCGACAGCAGTGTTTCAGGCGGTGAGGGTCAGATAGTTTACGGCTTTGACGGTGCTACATATGACCTTAAGCAGGTAGTTCTGCTCCCAGAGGGTGCTGACGAATCAAGTGCAGTTTACTTCACTGTAGATTCCATAGGCGAAGCGGACGACAGCCTACTTGCTGTTCCTGATCTTTCTGCTTATACAAAAGAATAATTTTATCTGATCTTTTTCCAACATCGGGCGGACAGACCACTGCGGTCTGCCCGCTTTTTTTGCATTTTCAGCAAAGCGTTGTGCAATATGACGGAAAAGAAGTTCAAATATTTTTGAAATTTGTGAGAAAAATAGTCTTAAACCCCTTGACAAAATCGTCAAAAGGGTATAAACTATACTTAGCACTCGAGAAGAAAGAGTGCTAACACTTAAATACAATAAGTGCTAACAAGAAGAACGGGTGGTGAGCAAATGGACGACCGCAAGCTGAAAATACTTTCAGCGGTAGTCAATGAATATATCGTAACAGGCGAGCCTGTAGGCTCAAAGGCGATAATGGCTCACGTCAAAGCGTCCTCAGCGACCATAAGAAATGAAATGGCAGAGCTTGAGAAGCAAGGCTATCTCGAACAGCCACACACCTCCGCAGGCAGAATACCAACATATAAGGGCTACAGGCTTTATGTTGACCAGCTCATGGAGCAAAACCAGCTGACAGCAAATGAAAAGAAAATGCTGGATTCAATGATACCGCAGGAATATGTCACAGAGGAAGACCTTGTGAACAAGGCTTCAATGGCATTGGCGGATCTTACGAAATGTGCGGCGGTGGTCGCAAACGCAACGCCAAAGTTCTCGCTTATCTCAAAGGTAGAGGTAATACCTACAGGAAAGAGAATGTACGTTATTTTGATGATAACGTCCAACGGCTCTATTAAGAATAAGGTTTGCCGATTGGAGTTCGACCTCAGTCAGGATCAGCTTGAGTTTTTTGATAACTTCGTAAAGGAAAATCTCAACGGCGTGCCTATCGACAGTCTTTCGGACGCTTATCTTGAAAAGCTCACAGAAGCAATGGGAACGTACATGATGACCCTTTCACCGCTTGTTTCCGAGATCATGAAAATGACAAAGGAAATGAGCAGCGTGTCTATCAAAGGTCAGAGTAATCTTCTCACCTGCAAGGACTTCAACCAAAATGAGATAATAAGCTTTCTCGATAATCAGAAGGAGCTTAAAGGATTTATTGACGAAACGTTCTCGGGGCTTCACGTTATGTTCTCCCCTGAGCGTGACGGGTTTGTTATCCACAACTCCTCTATTATAACAGCTCCGTTCTCAAAGGACGGCAAAACAGCAGGTGCGCTGGGGCTTATAGGTCCTATGAGGCTCGACTATGCGAAGTTTATCCCATATCTCGAGTATTTCACAGGAAAGATATCGGAAATGATATCCGAAAAGCCACAAGAGCAAAACAAAGAAGATGACGAAAACGAATAAAAAGAAAGGCAGGCGGCGTAAATTGAGTAAGGAAACTGAAAAGGACACCGAGCTTGAAAAAGAGGAAAACACCTCTGCTGAAAGCGAAGAAGTGAAAGAAGCGGCGGATACCGCAGAAAATGCCACTGAGGATACAAAGAAAAAGGCGGAGGAGAGCGAAACAGAAAAGCTGAAAAAAGAGCTTGCCGAAGCAAATGACAAGTATCTCAGACTTATGGCTGAATATGATAACTTCAGAAAAAGAAGCGCAAAGGAAAGACTGGAGCTTACAGACACAGCAAAGGGAAATGTTATAAACGGCTTTCTGCCGGTGTTTGACAACTTTGAGAGAGCGTTAGGCACAGAAACTCAAGACGCAGTTTATAAACAGGGTGTTGAAATGATCTTCAATCAGTTCAGCGACGCACTTAAAAAGCTCAACGTTGAGGTAATGGAGCTTGCAGGCAAGGAATTTGACCCAAACGTTGCAACGGCGGTCAGCACAGTTGACGACCCTGACCTTGGTGAGAATATTGTGGCGCAGGTGCTTCAAAACGGCTACACCATAGGCGGCAAGGTAATAAGGCACGCAATGGTAATAGTAGCAAACCCATAAACAAAGACATCGGGACTTAAGGTCTTGATATAAATTAAGTAAATTTTGAAAGGACTTGATCTTATGAGCAAAATCATCGGTATAGATTTAGGTACAACAAACTCTTGTGTAGCAGTTATGGAGGGCGGCGAAGCCGTTGTTATCCCTAACAGCGAGGGTGCAAGAACAACTCCGTCAGTAGTTGGCGTTTCAAAGAACGGCGACAGACTTATCGGTCAGGTAGCAAAAAGACAGGCTGTTACAAACTATGACAACACTGTAATTTCTATCAAGAGACATATGGGCTCTGACTACAAGGCTCACATGGGCGGCAAGGATTACACTCCACAGGAAATTTCAGCTATGATACTCCAGAAGCTGAAAGCTGACGCAGAAGCTTATCTGGGTGAAAAGGTAACAGAGGCCGTTATCACAGTTCCTGCATACTTCACAGACGCACAAAGACAGGCTACTAAGGACGCAGGTCAGATCGCAGGTCTGACAGTTAAGAGAATAATCAACGAGCCAACAGCCGCTGCACTTTCTTACGGTATCGATAAGGAAGATGATCAGAAGGTAATGGTTTATGACCTTGGCGGTGGTACGTTTGATGTATCTATCATCGAAATGGGCGACGGTGTTACAGAAGTTCTTGCTACAGCAGGTAACAACCACCTGGGCGGCGACGACTTCGACCAGAGAATTATCGACTGGATGATCGCAGAGTTCAAGAAGACTGAGGGTGTTGACCTCTCAGGGGATAAAATGGCAATGCAGAGACTCAAGGAAGCTGCTGAGAAGGCTAAGATAGAGCTTTCTTCTACTGCTTCATCAACTATCTCTCTCCCATTCATCACAGCAGACGCTACAGGTCCAAAGCATCTTGAAATGACACTTACACAGGCTAAGTTCAACGAAATGACAGCAGACCTTGTTGAGTCAACAATGGGACCGGTTCGTCAGGCACTTTCAGACTCAGGTCTGTCAGCTAACGACCTCCAGAAAGTCCTTATGGTCGGCGGTTCTTCAAGAATACCAGCCGTTCAGGAAGCTGTTAAGAAATTCCTTGGCAAAGAGCCATTCAAGGGCATCAACCCAGATGAGTGCGTAGCACTTGGCGCTGCATATCAGGGCGGTGTACTTGCAGGCGACGTTAAGGATGGTCTGCTCCTCCTCGATGTAACTCCACTGTCACTTGGTCTTGAAACAATGGGCGGTATCTGCACAAAGATCATCGAGAGAAACACAACTATACCTACAAAGAAGTCACAGATATTCTCAACTGCCGCTGATAATCAGTCAGCCGTTGATATCAACGTACTTCAGGGTGAGCGTGAGTTCGCAAAGGACAACAAACAGCTCGGTATGTTCAGACTTGACGGAATCGCTCCTGCTCCAAGAGGTGTTCCACAGATCGAGGTAACATTTGATATCGACGCTAACGGTATCGTACACGTTTCCGCTAAGGATCTTGGCACAGGCAAGGAGCAGAACATCACGATCACTTCTTCAACAAATATGTCTAAGGACGATATAGATAAGGCTGTCAAGGAAGCTGAGGCATATGCAGCAGAGGACGCCAAGAAGAAAGAGGACGTTGACGCAAGAAACGCTGCTGACCAGCTTTGCTTCCAGGCTGAAAAGTCACTGGGCGAGTTCGGCGACAAGGTAGACGCTACTGACAAGTCAGCTTGTCAGGCTAAGATAGACGCTCTTAAGGAAGCCCTCAAGGGTACTGATATCGAGGCTATCAAGGCTAAGCACAAGGAGCTTGAGGAAACATTCCAGGGCGTTGCAACTAAGGTATATCAGCAGGCTGCACAGGCACAGCAGGCTGCAGGCGGTGCCGCAGGCTTTGACCCTAACAACATGGGCGGAGCAAATGGCGGCAGCAACGGCGGCGCTTCAAACAACGGTGGCGACGACGTTATAGACGCTGAATTTACTGACGCAGAATAAATCATAACGGCTGCCTCTGCTCCGATTTTTCGAGCAGGGGCTATTGCCGTATTAAAAGGCTGTGTGAAAAGCGTGAAAGGACTATACTTACAAAAAGGAGGCAAGCCCATGCCCCAAGACTTTCACGATCTGCAGCTTACAGAGCATGGGCGTTTATATGGCTGAAAAAAGAGATTACTATGAAGTGCTTGGCGTTTCTAAAACTGCCACAGACGATGAATTAAAAAAGGCATTCCGTAAGCTTGCAAAGCAGTATCACCCTGACCTTCACCCCGGCGACAAAGCGTGCGAGGAAAAGTTCAAGGAAGTAAATGAAGCTTATGAGGTGCTTTCAGATAAAGATAAAAGAGCAAGATATGACCAGTTTGGTCACGCAGGCGTAGACCCGAACTACGGTGCAGGCGGTGGAGCAGGTGCAGGAGGCTTCGGCGGATTTGGCGATATGGGCGATATTTTCGATTCCATTTTCGGTGGATTTGGCGGTGGCTTTGGTGGCGGACGTTCTGCTAACCCTAACGCACCAAGACGTGGCGAGGATATAAGGGCGAACGTTGTTCTTGACTTCATGGAAGCCTGCAAGGGCAAGACCGTGAAAATTCGCATAAACAGAGCCGAAAAATGTCCTGACTGTCACGGCACAGGCGCAGCCGCAGGTTCTTCGCCTAAGACCTGTCCTGACTGCCACGGCACCGGTACAGTAAGGATAACACAGAGAACGCCTTTCGGAAACATCGCTCAGACCACGACTTGCAGTCGCTGTGGCGGTAAGGGTCAGATAATCGACAACCCTTGCCATACCTGCAACGGTCAGGGCAGAGTAAAGAAGGTATCTGAAAAGGAGATAAACGTTCCTGCCGGCATCGACGATGGTCAGACACTTAGAGTAGGCGGTGAGGGCAACTGCGGTATAAACGGAGGTCCTAACGGCGACCTGCACATCAACATTACAGTTCGACCTGACCCTATTTTCGAGCGTGACGGCTATGACGTGTGGACAGAGATACCGCTTACTTATGCACAGGCTACTCTCGGTGACGAGATAACAGTTCCTACAGTTGACGGCAAGGTAAAATACACAGTGCCGGAGGGTACACAGACAGGCACAGTGTTCCGCCTGAGAGGCAAGGGCATAAAGAAGGTAAACAGAAACGACCACGGCGACCATTACGTTCGTGTAACAGTTGAGGTTCCACGCAATCTGACCAAAGAGCAGAAAGAAAAGCTCCGTGACTACGAAAAGTCCCTCGGTGAAAAGAACTACGCAAAGCGCAAAACATTCTTTGACAAGCTCAAAGACAAATTCAAATAACAAAAAGGAGAACGGCACAAAGCTGTTCTCCTTTTTGTTTGCAATAAAAAAATGCCGCAGGAAGACCCACGGCAATTATCATCTTATCAAGCCATACCTGTGTGCTTTTTGATAGCCGCAAAGGACTCCGCACTGATAACGTGTTCCATACGGCAAGCGTCCTCTACTGCAACTTTCTCGTCAACGCCAAGCTTTATGAGCCACTGTGAAAGCAACGTATGACGCTCATACATTTTCTCGGCTATCTCCAAGCCCTTGTCTGTCAAACGAATATAACCGTCCTTGTCAACAGTTATATAGCCGTTCTCACGGAGATTTTTCATTGCCACACTTACGCTCGGCTTTGAAAACTCAAGTTCGTTTACTATATCTATGCTTCTTACCTCGCCTTTGCCCTTGCGCTGGCTGAGAATAAGTATCGTTTCAAGATAATTTTCAGCTGATTCTCTTATCTGCATTATAACGTCCCTCCCTAGAACAAGTTTGTCATCAGGTCATTACGACTATTATATCACATTTCAAATCGCATTTCAAGTGCAAGCACGCTTTTTCAGCGATTTCGATAAACTTTACATCAATGAATTGTGTTGATATACAAAGGCACTGCTCATAAAAAGCAGTGCCTTTAAAGCTGTCTGTTATTTACTGTATACCGCACTCCTCATAGTCTTTCCACTTTTCGGCATGCTCCTTATCCTCAAAATATTTGTATACAAAAAGCGCAGTTGACGCAACAACAAGTATCATCGCACCCATTAAAGTCCAGAACGACTTTTTTCTTGAATAGTTTGACATAACAAAACTTCCTTTCTTTCGCAATAGCATACAAAAACTTGCGGCTATCGCTCATAGCTTTGTTATAATTATACTACACAATGCTCTTTCTGTCAATTATTTTCACAGGATTTTCAGATATATTTTTCCGAGTAAAAGTGCAGAAATTCCTCAAGGCAAAGCCCGCCTTCTGCAATGATACGAGCGGCTTCAACGCCCACATAACGATAATGCCACGGCTCGAAATCAATGCCGGTCATCTGCTCTTTAAGGCGAGGATAGCGAAGGATAAAGCCGAAATCTGCGGCATTTGCACAAAGCCACCGTGATTCAGGCGTCTTGTAAAAATCCTCGCTCACATCATTGTCACCCTCTCTGCCGAGATCCACAGCAAGCCCGGTGTTGTGTTCGCTTGACCCGGGGAGAGCGAGAGTTCTGCCCACCTTTTCCACGGCCTTTTCATAACTCAGACCGCCCCACATTTCGTGAGATACTTCACGCTCCCAAAGCATCTGCTGATATTCAAAAGAGCGATAGGCGGAAATAATTTTCAGCTTTATGCCGTCAGCTTCCGCCTTTTTGAGCAGAAGCCTGAGCCTGTTTCCTGCCTGAGATTCCATAAACTTGCCGTTCACCTCTGTCAGCTCCACACGATCGCAAAATCCCATATCTATGGGATTGAATTTATCCACAAGCATAAGATAATCCATATACTGACCTCCTTGTCCTGTTGGGGAGAAATGTTTTAACTTAGTATATGCAGATGTGTGCGGAGAGTATACACGCTGAATGAGGAATGAGGAGTGAGGAGTGAGGAATTAGCATAGCAGACCAAAGTTGTACACAAGCATGAGGTAAAAATAAAGCAACGAGCGTAGCGATTTTGCGGCACAATAAACTAGCCCGAATGATCTGTAGGGGCTGGCGCCCTCGACAGCCCGCTCGGAGGAGTAATGCTGTGGTTGCCATATCCTTGATGCCAAATTATTTTTGGGTGACATTGTGTGATATTTTTCAACAATTCAACGGGCGAGAAATATCGGGCTGTCGCATTTCTGCAAAGCAGAAATTGCATCGCTCCCCTACACATTTCAAAAAGCGGTGCAAAATTACATCATATCACAAATTGCAGCGTAAAATGCCCGTCACGGCCAGTGACCTATATCCAGCACCCGTCCACTCTGACGACCTGCCCGTGAATGTAATCTGCTCCCTCTCCACTGAGAAAACGCACAACATTCGCCACATCTCTCGGCTTGCCTATCCTGCCTGCCGGTATGTCATCAACTATCACACGAACATCTTCCTCGGTCAGCTCGCCGTTCATTTTCGTGTCAATCATTCCGCAGGATACGCAGTTCACCCTTATGCCGCTTATGGCAACTTCCCTCGCCAACGCCTTCGTAAATCCTATAAGCCCAGCCTTTGCCGCCGAGTATGCAACCTCGCAGGAAGCTCCCTTTTCGCCCCATACGGAGGTTATATTTATCATATTTCCACTGTGTTCCCTTATCATCTCAGGAAGCACCGCCCTGCTCATACGCATTGCGCCAAGCAGATTCACGTTCATCATCTCGCATAGCTTCTCGTCAGTCATGTCAGTGAAAAGCTCTATATCCGCTGTGCCTGCATTATTCACAAGAAGCGTAACAAAGCCCAAACTGTCCCTGACTTCCGCCACGCATTTATCTATACTGTCCTTGTCACCAATGTCGCAGTAAAAAGCCTCTGCACATAAGCCACGCTCTTTAAGCTCAGATACCAAAGCTTCCGCCGCCGCCCTGCCATTCTTGTAGCATACAGCCACCTGCCAGCCGTCCTCAGCAAGCGCCCTGCATATCTCAGAGCCTATCCCGCCAGAGCCACCTGTTACCAATGCTGTCTTTTTCATAAAAATACCCCCGCAGATCATGATATACTGTAATTATATCACACCTGCGGAGGTTTTTCAACGGCTACTTTTCGTTCTCGTCTACCCATTTTCTCGCCCAGCCTGCATTCTGCTCCTGACGATTGTATACTCTGCCGTTTGGCGCAGTGTAGTTGTCCGTCACAACATATTCCTGACCTGCCGAGATAACGTCATGGGGCTTGTATACCTTTGTGCCGTCTGAAGCCTGCGGGAAACGGCTCTTGTCACGCTTTTTCATGGCTATCACTCTCCTTTTTATGTTATTATCCTGCCCGAAGCTTTTGTGATTATCAGATGAAAAATCTGCATAACAGTTGAAAATATCACGATAACGTGGTATAATCATCTTATACTATTTTTATCGGGAGTATTAAAATGGAAAAATACAACAAACAAAAAGCTATACTCACCGCACTGCTGAAATGGGTGGAAACAGAGTTCTTCGGAATTTTCGTATTCCTCTTTTTTATCGCAGTTGCAAAGCCTTTCGGTGCATTGGCAAATATAATTTTCGGTCTTACAGGACTTCTCACAGTGGTCTGCCTTATGGCTGACTTTGGTCTGAAACAGGGAGAGGAAGCCAGAAATAAGGTCACATTCCACGGTGAAAAGGATTGCCCTAACTATGGCTTCACACTTGGTCTTATTGCAAGCATACCATGCTATATCACAATGATACTGCTGATGATATCAAAATTCAGCGGTTCGTTCAACTTCATGCCTGCCTATAAGCTTCTCGACGCCTGCTTCTATCCTCTTATAGATTGGGCTGCCCACTCTGCCGACGTGAAAGATATGTCGCCGTTCGTATTTATTATGACTGCAATATTCCCTCTGCTTTATCCTTTCTCAACATGGATAGGCTTTAAAATATCCTACAAGCAGATAGACGTAAAAGAGCGTGTGGTCTACAAGCACAAATAAAATCAAGCCTGCCGTATCAGTCCGATACGACAGGCTCTTATCTTTTTATCGAAAAAACTCAGTTCTCCACTACACATTAAACTATTTCATTACTGAAAATCTATCTCTATATCTTTTAGCGTCACATAGTTTACTACATTGCAGTTTTTATCGCTTGCAGTGTTTGCGATAAGCGTTATCTTTGCCGTGCCTTTCACATAGTCGGCACCAATATCCGTCTTGTAGTCATACGTGTAGCTCTCTCCGGCTTTGAGCAAAGTGTTCATGGTGTTTCTGTCGCCATTTTCGCCATAGCTCGTGGAATTGCCCTTACTGTCCTCTGTGGTGATATACTGGTCAGTCGTGAAGTCAAGCGCCATGTCCTTGTCCCAGTTGTTTGTGTAGGTAATATGGCTTATGAACTCGCCTCCGCTTACCTCATAGGAGTATTTCGCCGTGAGCCTGCCGTCCTTTGTTGTAAAGGTATTGTCCCCAACGTCCTCAAAATAGTCGATATATCCAATATCAACTTTGTCAGCCATATCAGAATCGTCCTTGGCAACAGAAGTCACAGCTTTCTCGCTAGGGTCAACATCGTCAGCGACCTCAGCGTTTTTCTTTACGTCAGTGTATTCGCAGTTCTCATTGAGCCATTTTTCTATCTCTGTGACCTTTTCACTGCCAATATTGTATTTTTCTGTATATCCTAGATTTGCATCAAAATACATCCTGCCATCGTGAGTGAAGTATATCTGACCTTCTGTGCCAAGCATATCAATATTGAAATACGCTGTTATGCCGTTTGAAACATACCACTCATCATCTTCAGTGGTGGAAAAATCAATTGGTGTTTCCCCCTCAGAGGTTTCCGATCCGTCATCAACAGGCTCGGCAGTGAAAACGCCGTTTTCGTCCTTGAGCAGATCAAGAAGTCCTGCAATGTCAACATCAGAATATGTTCTCAGCTTGCCCAGTCCAATATCATTATATACTGTCCTGATCTTTGCGATCTTGCAAAGGTTCATATTCTTCACTATAGCGTCAAAATCAGACGGCGTATCGTTGAACACCCCATACCACGCCAAAGTGCCGTCATCAAATTTTACTGCCAGATAAAAACTTGATGACAAATCTTTTATTGAATAAATATCCGCTTTTGTTGTTTCCTTTTTGTTTGTTTCATAATTTGTTGTTTCAAGGGTCTGGGCTGTAAGCTTTTCATCAAGATAGCTTTCATCTATAACGCCCATTGAGCTGTACTTCACGCCGTTATATTCCACAAAATCATACTTTGCACCCATAGACAGATACTCCCACGGCGTCACCAAACCGATCTCCGTTGTTGCAAGATCAGTTCCATCATCGGCATAGTCCTGTGCCTGCTCATTTCCCGATGCCGAACTTACTTTTATCTCTCTGTCCGACCTGCCTGCAAACATCATAACACCCGTCGCTGCAGCGAAAACACCGCAGGCTGCAACTGCCGCCCACTTTTTCCACACTGTTTTTATCTTTACTCCGCTTCCGCTCTGCCGACACTCCTCGATAAAATGCTCGTCAGCATTTTCCAAAGCCTTGAAAATATCCTCTCCTGTTGTTTTCATAAAAGAACTCCCTCCTTTTCAAGCAAAGCCTTTAACTTATTTCTGCTTCTGAAAAGGCTCGCCTTAACTGTGTTCAGGTTCATAGCATACTTTTTTGATATCTCTTTTATAGGCGTTGCAAACCAATATCGCTGGAGAAATATATTTCTGTCTCTCTCCTGCAACTCGCCAAGAAATTCGTTTATAAGCCCCTCAAGATGTCTGCCGTCGCAAAGACTCTCGGTGGTGTCATTGTCAGGTATGCACTCGTCAAGCTCCTCCAGGACCGCCGCTATCTCACCTTTTCCACGCTTTGCGGCCTTTGACGCACGATATCTGTCAAATGCGATATTTCTTGTTATCCGCCCGAAAAATGCCGACAGCATTCTGGGTTTCTGTGGCGGAATGGAGTTCCATGCCCTGAGCCAAGTTTCGTTCACGCACTCCTCCGTGTCCTCCCTGACTCCAAGAATATTGTAGCCCACAGAATAACAGTATCCGCCGTATTTTATATCCGATTGTGAAATAGCCTGCTGATCTCTGCTTTCATAAAGCTCGATTATCTTGCTGTCCTCCATTTTCCGCCCCCCTATACAATATACTTCATTGAAAGTCCTTTCACCTATAATGACGAGATGTCCGCCAAAAGGTTTTATGAAAACGCAAAATAATTATAACATATGATAAAAAATTATGCAACACAAAAACGACGTCCCACATCACTATGGAAACGCCGTTTATATGAAGAATGATTTTATGACAACTCGTTAAGAAGATCCATATACAATTCGTTGTAATCTGTTCTGTTATCCTTCAGGAATGCGATAGCCGCACGAGGGTGGCGGTTGAGCGCGCCTGTGAGCATATAAGGCACGTCATAGCCCCACTGTGAACCCTTTGCCCTCTCCTCAGCAACGTACTTTTCAACAAATTTCAGTGTAGGAGTAAGCTTGTAGTTAGGGTTTCTCAGGAAGCTGAGCATCTGCTCCATAAAGCAGTTTCCTGCACCTCTGCCCATTCCGCTCATTGTAGCGTCAGCAAAGCTTGCGCCGTGAGAAATGCTCTCGATAGTGTTTGCAAAAGCGAGCTGTTGGTTGTTGTGCATATGAACGCCCACCTTTTTGCCACTAGCCTCAGCCACCTCGCAATACTGCGCAGTAAGTCTTCTCACCTGCTCTGGGAAAAGTGAGCCGTAGCTGTCAACAAGATAGATAACGTCAACAGGGCTTTTTGCCACAAGGTCAAGAGCCTGTGCGATATCGTCCTCACGGCTTGCGGAAACAGCCATGATGTTGATAGTAGTTTCATAGCCCATGTCGTGGCAGTAATTTATCATCTCCAGCGCACCGGGCATCTGATGAGTGTACGTTGCGATCCTTATCATGTCGATAACGCTCTCGCTCTTTGGCAGGATATCTTTCTTGAAATCACATCTGCCAACATCAGCCATAACAGAAAGCTTCAGAGGGCTGTCATTCTCACCAACGATAGCTCTGATATCCTCCTCATCACAGAACTTCCACTTGCCGAACCCCTTGACGTCAAAAAGCTCCTTAGAAGCCTTGTAGCCGAACTCCATGTATTCAACGCCTGATTTTATGTTAGTTTTATAGAGTTCTTTTACAAACTCGTCTGAAAATCCAAAGTTATTTACAAGTCCTCCGTCACGGATAGTTGCGTCCAGAAGCTTTATATCAGGACGATATGACATAAGGTCACCTTTCTGATTTATTGTCTTTGCCTGATTTGCCATTGTGATTACTTCCTTTCCAAAAGCAGGTACTTATCACGCCTGTATAAGATTTATCACTTTAAAGATTTTATGCTTTTAAGCTTTTATGTATTAAAGTATAACACTATTTTTCTTCCCTGTCAATAGCCCCAAAGCCCTTTAAACACATTTTTTACATTTTAATAATATTTCTCTCCCCAAAGCCTGAACTTTTGTACATTTCCAACTATCAAAACGACGCAGTATTGTGATAAGTACTGAAAAATATCCACGCTCCTTGACAAATCAGACTTATAGTTGTATACTCTAAGTGTACTACAACAGATAATACAGTTAGTACAGCAGAACAAATGAAACGAAACAACAAAATCGAAAGGAGGTATTCAAGGTGATAACGCTTGATCTTACAGGAAGAGCACCTATCTACGAACAGATATGCAGCCAGTTCTCAAGCCTTATATCAAAAGGCGTGCTGAAAGAAAACGATAAGCTACCAAGCTCAAGAATGTTGGCAAAGGAACTGGGTCTGAATCCAAACACAGTCGCCAAAGCCTATAGCAGACTTGAGCATGACGAAATAATCTATTCCGTGGCAGGAAAAGGCTGCTTTGTGGCAAAGCAGAAAGGCTCTATAGAGAAAAAATTACTGGAAGAATTTAAGCTCCATGCCGCCGCCGCAATGCAGGCAGGCATAAGCCTTGGATCGCTTACCTCCGTCCTTGAAGAACTGGCGGAGGAACAGAAAGAAAGGAGTGACAAAGAATGATAGAAATAAAAGACCTGTCACTTACATTCAAAAACGCAGACGAAGATCATGAGGCACTGAAAGCCGTCACCCTGGATATCCCCGAGGGCTGCATATACGGCTTTGTAGGCTCGAACGGAGCAGGCAAATCCACCCTGCTGCGTGTTATAAACGGGATCTACCGCCCCGACAGCGGCAGCGTCACCATTGACAAAACAGAGGTCTATGACCGGCCGCAGGCTAAAGAGAACATCTTCTTTGTGAGCGACGAAACGGTGCAGTTTTCAAGACTGACAGTGAATGACCTGAAAAGCTTTTACCAAAGCAGCTACCCGACCTTTGACGACAAGGTGTTCGATGACCTTATCTCAAAGCTTGACCTGCCACGGAAGAAACCTCTGTCCCAGTTTTCAAAGGGCATGAAAAGGCAGGCTATCGTTGCGGCTGCACTTGCCTGCCGAACAAAGTATATCCTCCTTGACGAGGCTTTTGACGGCCTTGACCCTGCCATGCGAAAGCTTATCCGCACAATGATAGTTGACGATATTTTCGACCGTGGTGCGACCCTTGTGGTGTCCTCCCACAACATCACCGAGATAGGCGAGCTTTGCGACAAAGCAATGCTCCTGCACAAAGGCGAAGTCATTTTTGCCAAGGATATCGATGATGTAAGAGAGGGCTTTGAAAAGGTGCAGATAGCCTTGCCTGAGGGCGAGCTTGACCGCTCCGCCATAGAAAACGCAGGCGTCGAAGTGCTCAGTTTCAGAAACCTCGGAAGAGTTTCCACAGTGATAACAAAGGGCGAAAAAGCGGATATCACTGCAAAGCTTAAAAAGCTCTCCCCTGCCGTTTTTGAGCTTGTCCCTCTGACCCTTGAAGAGATTTTCATTTACGAAATGGAGGTGCGTGGATATGCTGTCAGCAGCGAAGAGGATAAGTAAGACCTCAAACCGTGATCTTAAAGCGAACAGTTTGTTTTTTATAATCACAAATCTGGTACTTTTTGTAAATTACATCGTGCAGATGTCCATACGGAATTTTATTACTTACTACAATGAAAGCATAACGAACTATTATCAGGGCTATGACATTGCATACATTGGCGTTGCCGCTGTCGCACTGTGCGGAGTTTTCACTGTGTTCGCTCTTTTCCATGAGAGCTACAGCAAAAGTCACGCAGACCTTGCCTACTCACTGCCCGCAGGTGCAAAGGAACGCTTTTTCTCAAAGCTTTGCACACTTGTAAAGCTGCACATCTTGCCTGTAGTTTTTTGGAACATCATTCAGTTTATTTCCACTATCATAACCACCGATCTATCTTTGAAGATACTTGCAAGGTATGCCGCAGTGCTGTTTCTCACTGAGCTTTCTACCTGCCTGTTCGTTGACCTTGTTGTGATACTGTGTCTTGTCTGCTGCGGCAGGCTTGCGGAGGTCATATACACGGCTGTGATAATAACAGCCTGTGAGGCGATACTGCCAAGGTGCATAGTTCTTTCATCTATCAGCATTTTCTCAACACGAGGCAGTGATGATATTGAAATCATTACAGATAAGTGGTTTGCGTGGAGTGCATTTCCTGCTTATCTTATGGATAACGGCTATTCAAACGCACTGGTTTTAATGCTCATGGGCAGCTCGCTGCTTTCGGCAGCACTCATATGCCTGCTGTATTTCATCTACAAAAAGCGTGACGGCAGAGCCACAGGCAAGCCATTTGTATTCACCGCTTTTCGTGAGATAGTTCTTATCCTCGGCATTGTGACCGTGACGACCTACGTTCTTTCCGATCCTGACAACATAGTTCTGCTGCCAGTGGTGCTACTGAGCTACCTTCTTATAAGGATATTCTCTGCAAAGAGCACCTTGACAATAGCGAAATTCGTAAAATGGATAGCAGTCTTTGCTGTATATATGATCATGATATTTGCCTTTAACTTCATTTCATATCTTTGCGACGGTTTCGCTGGCAAGCCTGACCTGTCAGCGCTCACCGACTATGACGACGTTTGGGTGTGGGTGCAGACAGACGAAGATATAATGACCTATACCCCAAGCTACAAAAACCCAGAAGGCAGAAAAACTCTCACTAAAGAGCAGGCTGAGCAGCTTACAGACATTTACATTAAAGCTCTGGACAGCCGTGAAAAGAGCTTTAGCGATTATATTGACTGTCTGAAACACCGCAACCTTGCAGGCAACTTCGCCTCAATAACTTTATACACCCGTAATTCGGACGATATTTACAGCGACAATAACAGCATCATTGATGTGATCGACATTGACGTCAGGCTGACAAAGAACAGTACCGAACAGGTGGCAGAAGAAATAAAAGCCCTTGATTTTATTTCACCGGAACAAATATCCTATCTTGAAACGAAAGAATTCTATCACTAACAAAAACCCCCTCAGAGCCACGCTCCAAGGGGGTTTTATCTTTCTGTTCTCTATTAATCCATGACCGCATTAGCAAGCATAAGCTTGATACGGTTCTCCTGATTGACCTTTGTCGCACCCGGGTCATAGTCGATAGCAACTATATTAGCGTCCGGATAAGCCTGCTTGATAGTTCTTGACATACCCTTCGCAACAATATGGTTAGGCAGACAGCCGAATGGCTGAGTGCAGATTATGTTCTTTGTGCCTGTTTCTGCAAGAGCCGCCATTTCTGCGGTGATGAGCCAGCCCTCGCCCATTTTTACGCCCTGACTGATGTACTTATCAGCACACTTTCTAAGGTGTTCAAAATCATGAGGTGGCTGGAAAATGCCCTGCTCGTTGATGACCTTTATCTGCTGCTTCTGGAACTTGTAAAGCACATCATAACCAATGCCGTACATAAGGGTGCGGCTGGTTTTCTTGTCATAAAGCTTTTCGTCATTGATAGCGTCCGACGCACAGTAAAGCACGAAGTCCAACAGCCCAGGCACATTAGGCTCACAGCCCTCAGACAGCAGGAAGTCGTTAAGGTGATTGTTCGCAAGGGGTGAATACTTAACGTATATCTCTCCCACGATACCGACCTTAGGTTTTTTCTCCTTTGTCCTCGGCAGTGCCGCAAAGTCTTTCAGCATAGCATTGTAAATGCTCTTTGTGTGCATATATCTGCTCGGGGTAGCAAACAGCTTTCCAAGCCTGTGCTGCCACCTTGCCAAAAGCTCGTCCGTAGAATTTTTCTCTATCTCGTAAGGCTTGCACTGATTGTACAAAAGCATGAGCATATCACCGTAAAGCACAGCATAAATAAGCTTCATTGCAATGGCAGGGGTGATATCTATGGAAGCGTCCTTTTCAAGTCCGCTGAAATTCAGCGACAGAACAGGCACTTCAGGGAACTGCGTTGACAGCGCCTTTCTTATAAGGTGGATATAGTTTGAAGCACGGCAACCGCCGCCCGTCTGTGACATAAGCAGAGCCGTGTGTTCAAGGTCATACTTGCCGCTTTTGAGAGCGTCCATAAACTGTCCGATAACAAGAAGCGCAGGATAGCAAGCGTCATTATGTGTGTTTTTAAGTCCCTCGTCTATAACGTTTCGTGAGCAGTTTTGCAAAAGCTCCATGTTATAGCCGTATTTTTTGTATATCGCCATGATAAGCTTGAAGTGTATAGGAAGCATATCAGGTATAAGTATAGTGTATTCCTCACGTCTTGACTTGTCAAAATAAGACCTTTTTACTCTGTCCGAGCCTGCGTGTTTTATCTCTTTTTCAGCCATTACATTGCCTCCTTGTCCATTTTCTTCTCAGCATTTGCGCTGGCTTCTTTTTCCTCCAGTGCCGCCGCCAAAGACCTGAGTCTTATCTTAGCCGCACCGAGATTCGTTATCTCGTCTATCTTTAGCTGAGTGTAAAGCTTGCCCTTTTCTTCAAGTATAGCTCTCACCTCGTCTGTTGTAACAGCGTCGATACCACAGCCGAAGGATACAAGCTGAACGAGCTGCATATCATCATTCTCGCATACATACTCTGCCGCTCTGTAAAGCCTTGAATGATAAGTCCACTGATTGAGTACGTCAAGTGCGGGTGTATCCACTTTCATCGCCACGCTGTCCTCGGTAATAACAGCAAAGCCAAGAGAAGCGATAAGCTTGTGTATGCCGTGGTTTATCTCAGGGTCGATGTGGTAAGGTCTGCCTGCCAGAACGATTATTTTCTGACCCTTTGCTCTTGCCTCAGCGATTATCTCCTGCGCCTTAGCCTCGATATCCCTATGGTATCTCACCTGCTCAGAATAAGCCTTGTTAAGCACTCCAATCACCTGCTTTGCAGTTATGTTATACTTTGAAAGCGCTCTTGCCATTGCCTTTGCAACGTGCTTTTTGATATTTATGTCAAGATAAGGCATGATAAAATTATCATCATTCAGCTTGTCATTGTTAGCCTTTAGAAGCTCAGGATAATAAGCAACGACAGGACAGTTATAGTGATTGTCCGACTGACCCTCGTCAGCATTGTAGCTCATGCAAGGATAGAATATAAAGTCCACGCCCTTGTCAAGGAGGCTCTCTATATGACCGTGACAAAGCTTCGCAGGATAACATACCGTATCAGACGGAATAGTTTGCTGACCCTTATAATATGTATCTCTCGTTGACTCCTCAGACAGCACCACCTCAAAGCCAAGGCTTGTGAGAAGTGTTGAGAAGAAAGGCATAAGGTCATAATAAGACAGCGCAAGTGGCAGACCTACCTTTGCAATAGGCTTTGCAGGCTTGTTGTCAGCATAAGAGAGTATCTTGTTATACTTATACTCTATCATGTTTTCCGTTCTGTCGGTTATCTTTATGCCTGCACCCTTTTCACAGCGGTTTCCGGAAGTAAATCTTCTGCCGTCATTAAATCTTATTATAGTAAGGTTACAGTGCGCACCACAGCCACCGCACTGAACGGCTCTTGAATTGTAAGCAAATTCTTCAAGCTGAGCCTTTGTAAGAACGCCTGACTTGCCGTCCCTGCCCTGAGATTTTTCTTTTGCGAAAAGTGCACAGCCGAACGCACCCATAAGTCCCGCAATGGCAGGTCTTATAACGTTTCTGCCAAGCTCCATTTCAAATGACCTGAGCACAGCGTCGTTAAGGAACGTTCCGCCCTGAACGACTATATTCTTGCCAAGCTCGTCAATAGACTTTGCTCTTATTACCTTGTAAACTGCGTTCTTGATGATAGACGAAGAAAGTCCTGCAGAGATATCCTCAACGGAAGCTCCGTCCTTTTGCGCCTGCTTTACAGATGAGTTCATGAACACTGTACATCTCGAACCAAGCTCCACAGGTGCTTTTGCAAACAGACCGAGCCTTGCAAACTCTGCAATGTCATATCCCATTGCACCTGCAAAAGTCTGAATGAACGAGCCACAGCCTGATGAACAAGCCTCGTTGAGCATAATGCTGTCGATAGCATTGTTTTTTATCTTGAAGCACTTTATATCCTGTCCGCCGATGTCGATGATAAAATCAACGTCGGGACAGAAATAAGCCGCCGCCTTATAGTGCGCAACAGTTTCAACTATACCATAGTCAACGCCCAGACCTGCCTTTATAAGATCCTCACCGTAGCCTGTTACCGCAGAAGCTTTTATGTTAAGCTCAGGGGTAGCAAGGCTGTAGATCTCCTCAAGCTTTGAAGCGATTATATCCAGCGGCTGACCCTTGTTTGAGCAGTAGTGCTGATAAAGAAGCTTTCCGTCAGGTGTGATAAGCACAAGCTTTGTGGTTGTCGAGCCTGCGTCTATGCCAAGATAAGCGTCGCCCCTGTAAGTTCTGATGTCTTCATATTTAAGGTCAGACTTCTTGTGTCTTTCCACGAAAGCATTATATTCCTCACGGCTTGCAAACAGTGGCTTGCCTACCACGATATTGTCAGTAGCCTTTGCGTTCACTATCTTGTCGATAGCCTCATCTATAGTCATTTCCTCAGCAAGAGTGTCAGCATGAAGTGCCGCACCGAAAGCCATATAGCATGAAGAATTTTCAGGAAGTATAGCGTGTTCCTCGTCGAGGTTCAGAGTAGTCCTGAAAGCCTTTCTCAGTGCACTGAGATATGTAAGCGGACCGCCAAGGAAAAGCACCTGACCGCCGATCTTTCTGCCCTGTGCCAGACCCGAAACTGTCTGGTCAACAACAGCCTGAAAGATAGACGCAGATATGTCCTCTTTTCTCGCGCCCTGATTAAGAAGCGGCTGAATATCAGACTTTGCGAAAACACCACATCTTGAAGCGATAGGATAAGTCTTTTCAGCCTTAAGAGCAAGGTCGTTCATCTCGTCAGGGGTAACACCCAAAAGTCCTGCCATCTGATCGATAAAAGCACCTGTGCCACCTGCGCAAGAGCCGTTCATACGCTGTTCAACGCCACCTGTGAGGAAGATTATCTTAGCGTCCTCACCGCCAAGCTCAACCACAACGTCAGCCTTTGGATACTTCTTGTTTACAGCGATAAAAGCAGAAAAGACCTCCTGCACGAAAGAGATACCGCTTGCCTCAGCGATGCCAAGACCTGCCGAGCCTGTTATGGCTATCCTGAACTTGTCCTCAGGATAAAGCTCTCTGATAGTGCGAAGCTGCTCAGCCACCGTTTCCCTTACCTTTGAAAAATGTCTTTCATATTTGTTATAAATAAACTCGCCCTCGTCAAGAATTACCGTCTTGACCGTGGTCGAACCTACGTCTATGCCTAAATCATAAATCTTGCCCATAGTAAAAACCTCACTGATTCTCGTTTATACACTCTTAGTTATTATATCACACTTTTTCGCAAATTACAAGCTTTTTATATTAACAAATATGTATCTGAAAACTACCTATAAAGCTAAAACGGGCGAACACTGTTCGCCCCTACAATGCAACTATTACAATGTATGGCAAAATGCGTTCGCCCGTAAATATTCATTTTTTATCTATGCTTATTCCTGCTCTAAAAGGCAATCAGTAAGATTAAGGTCATAGAGATTGTTGTAGGTAGGCTGCTGAACAGGCTCACCTGCAAGTCTGTAGAACTGCTCTGAGCCGTACTTCTTGATGAAGTTTGTGGTGTGGCAATTTATTTTCAGCTCCTCGATAAACTTCTTCATAACATTGCTGTCAGCGCCATAAGCATTCTCAAGGAAGTCAAAAGCATATTTCAGACCATTCATAGACTGCTGTGTAACGTTGTTTGCGCCATGGAGCAGATTGTTGAAGGAGTTCTGCAAAATAACAGTACAGCGGTTTTTGTTATCTCTTCCCTCGTTCGTACACTTATCAAGATAAGCTTCCAGATTGTGGAGTATCCAGTGCTGGATCTTCTTGTTAGACGGTGAGATGTTTCTTGCTCTTACCGCCTTGTCAAGGCTCTTGTTGCAGTCCATGATGTGTTCACTGATTATCTGACGGCATGAAAGACCATTGTTTATCTTCACAAGGATATCTTCCATTCTCGGATGGATAAGTCTTATCATCTTCTCCATTTGGATACAGCTTCTCATCGTGTATGTGATGCCGTCCATAAGCAGATTCATAAGAGCCACAGCTTCCTCAGTGCCTGCCGCTCTTGCGTCGGCAATGTTCTGAGCAGTTATGCCGCCCTCCAGGATAGCGTCAACGTCATATTTCTCACGATAGTAGTTGAATCTATCATAATATTCCGCGAAGCCCTTTGAGAACTCTGGGTTCTGTACATACTGAGCAGCCAGAGCGTGGTCAACAAGGATACCGCTCTCCTCATAAAGCTGCATCATTTCAGAAAGGTCCTCCCAGCCACGGGCAGTAACAAAGCGGTAGTTGTTCTTATCGCTTGCGTCTACCATATAATAGTGGTCAGGGTGAAGCTCAAGATATGATATGATAGCAGGGTGAACGCCTGCATAGTAAGCATATTCTTTCCAAACGCCGAAATCAGGCTGACACTCGACTCTCTTAACACGGTCGAGAGTAACGATATCGAACTCAGAAACAGACTTGTTGAACTCAGGCGGGTTACCTGCTGTAACAACTACCCAACCTGCCGGAACCTGATGAAGTCCGAAAACCTTATACTGCAAAAACTGGAGCATTGCAGGAGCAAGGGACTCGGAAACGCAGTTGATCTCATCGAGGAAGAGAATACCCTCTTTAATGCCAGTGGCTTCGATAGTGTCATAAAGAGTAGCCACGATCTCACTCATCGTGTACTCGGATATCTGCACGTCAGCACCGGTGTAGTTTCTATGTACAATAACAGGCAGACCGAGGGCAGACTCTCTTGTGTGGTGGGACATCGAGTAGGTAACAAGGTTTACGCCAGTTTCCTGAGCTATCTGCTCCATGATAGCGGTCTTACCGATACCAGGCGCGCCAAGCAGGAACACAGGTCTCTGATGTTCTATGCTGATTCGGTAATCGCCAAATTCGTCTTTAATGAGATAGGCTTGTATCGCATTAAGTATCTGTTGTTTTGCGTCTTTAATATTCATAGTCATTTCTCCTCAGTGCAGTCTGAAGCTGTGAACAAAAAGCACTGCACAATTAAATAATCTTACCATTTTATTATAGACTATCTCCAAATTAAAGTCAATAGTCATCACAAGTTTTGTCAGCTTACACAAACAATTGAAAATATTTTAGTTATTCTGTATCAAAGCCATAAAATTTAACTGTTAAAATATTGATATCAACGCAGAATTTTCAACAGGCCTTTAATTTTTTTCAAACGTTTTCGCCCATGCCCCAGCCGACCTCATAACCTCACTGCTCACTTGGTTTTGACATCTACCAAACAATGTGCTATAATAATAAGGTATAAAATTTTCCCTCTCGGAGGTCATATCTATGCTTTATGAAATAAAAAATGATAAACTCTCTATCTCAGCCGACACTTTCGGTGCTGAGCTTCACTCTATCAAACTGGACGGCAAAGAATATCTCTGGCAATGCGGTGACGCTTGGAAACGCTACGCTCCTATTCTCTTCCCGTTCATCTGTTCCCCTAAAGGCCGCACCTACAAGGCAGGCGGTCAGGAATATCACATGGCTGCAAACCACGGCTTCGCCCGTGACAGCGAATTTACATACGCTGGAAGCACCAAAAATTCCGTAAGCTTTCTCCTAAAAGATAATGACGTGACACTTGCTCAATACCCATACCACTTCGAGCTTGAAGTCACCTACTCCATAAAAGGTTCAAAAGTCACCGTCACAAACACAGTAAAAAACACTGATGAAAAGGCTATGTACTTCTATCTCGGCGGTCACCCTGCTTTTATCTGCGATATCCAAGGTGGCAAATGCACAGTTGAGTACGAGAAAAACGAGCATATCGTTCAGCCTATCCCAAACGGCGAGAGGACTATCCTTGACGGTGAAAAGACTATCACTCTAACAAGAGAGCTTTTCGACTATGACGTTATCATGAAAGATCACCCTGCTTCAAAGGCTGTCACCCTGAAAAAGTCTGACGGCGGTTTCGTAAAGCTTTCATTCCCACACTCTGAGTGCATTGCCGTATGGACTTCCACAGGCAACTCTGACGCTCAGTTTATCTGCCTTGAGCCTTGGACTAGCGTGCCTGTTTACGAGGACGACGCTTTTGAGGATATCGAAAACAAGCCTCACGCTATCAAGCTTGCACCTGAAGCTGTTTACACCTACAGCTACACCGTGGAGGTGGGCTGATGAGAGCGGTAATACAGAGGGTCACAAGTGCAAAAGTTGAGGTCGAGGGCAAGGTCACAGGCGAGATAGGAAAGGGCTTTCTGATACTTTTCGGAGTAGGTCAGGAGGACACTGAGACTGACTGCGACAAGCTTGCAGACAAGATATCAAAGCTTCGCATTTTCGCCGACGAGAACGACAAGACAAATCTTTCTATAAATGATGTTGGCGGAGATATTCTTTGCGTTTCACAGTTCACCCTTTATGCAGATTGTCACCATGGCAACCGCCCGTCATTTATCTATGCAGGCAAGCCTGATGAAGCCAACAGACTTTATGAATACTTCTGCAAGGTCTGCGGTGAGAAAATTACAGGCAAGGTAGAAAAGGGCGTTTTCGGTGCAGACATGAAGGTTTCACTGCTCAATGACGGTCCTTTCACTATCATTCTTGAATGCAGAAACGGAGAGATAATCCCATGAACATACAGATATTCGGCAAGTCAAAATCCTTTGACACAAAAAAGGCTGAACGTTATTTCAAAGAGCGTGGAATAAAGTTCCAGTCTGTTGACCTGCCTACAAAGGGGCTTAGCAAGGGCGAGCTTAACTCAGTGCTTGCGGCTGTTGGCGATATTGACAAGCTTATCGACCCAAAGGCAAAGGGCGAGCAGGCAATGCTCATAAAATATCTTGGAAGCACCGAGGAAAAGATAGAAAAGCTTCTTGACTATCCCGAGCTTTTTGCCGCACCTATCGTAAGAAACGGCAAGAAAGCCACAGTAGGCTTCTGCCCCGAGGTGTGGAAAAGCTGGGAATAGCCCTAGATGAAAATACTGTGAAAATTGCCGATATTCGTTGAAAGAGGCTTGAATTTGTGGTATAATACCATATGGAAAAGTATTTTCAGAAAGAGATGTTTTAAATGGTAATTGATTTTCACGTTCACGCCTTTAATCCAAAGGTAGCGGAAAAGGCTGTTGAAAAGCTTCAGGCTCAAAGCGGCATAACCCCTTTCACAAGAGGCACTGCAGAGGAAACCATACAGCGTTTTGACGAATGGGGCATTGACAAGGGCGTGCTGCTGTCAGTGGCGACAAAGCCTGCTCAGCAGAGAGTTATAAACGATTGGTGCGTCCAACAGGACGGCGGAAGATTTATAAGCTTCGGTGGAATACACCCTGACGCTGAGGACTATGAGCAGGAGATAGCCCACATAAAGGAGCTTGGACTTCACGGCATAAAGCTTCACCCTGATTATCAGGGCTTTATGATAGATGATGAGCGCATGGACAAGATATATGACGCCATTGAAAGAGCTGACCTGCCTGTTATATTTCATTCCGGCTATGACTGTGTTTCCCCTGACCTTATCCACTCCACACCTGAGAGGGCGCTGAACATGATAAAAAAGCACCCTAAGCTCAAGGTCATTCTTGCACATCTTGGTGCAAACATGATGTGGGAGCAGGTGCGTGACGTTTTGGCAGGAGTTGACGGTGAAGTTTATTTTGACACCGCTTTCACAAGTATGTGTCCTGACGAGCTTATGCAGGCTATCGTTGAAAAGCATGGGGCTGACAGGATACTTTTTGCAAGCGACTGCCCTTGGGACAGTTCCTACCTTATAAAAGAAAAGATACTGCGCTTGAACATTTCCGAGGATAACAAAGATAAAATTCTCGGCGGCAACGCAGAAAGACTTCTTGGCTTAAAATAAAATTGTGTAAATTCTGAAAAGAGGATATAAAAAATGAGATCAAAACTGCTTGCGGCTGTGCTGGCTTGTTCTACGGTTTTCGGGCTTGCGTCATGTGGGGCAATGCTTCCAGAAAGCTCCTCCGAAACGGAGACCACCACGGGTACTGCCGCCCAGAGAGTTATAGAGACCACAAAGACCGCCACAATGGGTGACGATTATGACGAGGACGATGAGGATTACGAGGGCTACACCACCACCACTTCTGTGACGGCAGGTACACTTGAAAACCCAGACGTAAGCATTGACGAGGGCTACGACCCTGACATAATCGCAACGGCAACAAAGAGGACGACCACCACCACAACCACAACATCTGCCGAAACAAAGGCGTCTAAAAAGACCACCACCACAAAGTTCAAAAAGGACGCACTTTTCCCTTTGGGCGATGATGTGAAATACCCTGATTCTATCCCATTTCTTGTAAAGTCAGACACCTCTTATCTTAATCTCAGATACGGTCCGTCAAAGAAATATGACGTGATAGAAAAGATACCTGACGGAAAGACCATAAACGGCTACGGTGAGAGAACAGACGGCGACGGAAACATATGGGTATATGTAAAATATAACAATAAAAGCGGCTGGGTAATGAAAGAGCTTCTCAGCGGCACTGAATAAACGGAGGACAAATAATGGACAGCTTCAAGGAACAGATAGTTCGCAAGATCCCCACAAAGAACGATAAGATACAGAAAATTTTCATCATGATAGCAAGCGTGGCACTTGCCGCACTGTGCTTCATTTTCCCATTCGGCACGCAGTTTTCTGTAATAGGCATTTTTCTTGCCGCTGCCGCACTTTATGGCGGTTATTATCTTACAACAAAACTCGATGTGGAGTATGAATACATTTTCACAAATGGAGAAATAGACGTTGACAAGATAACGGCTCAGCGTTCAAGAAAGCGCCTTATCACATTCCGCTGTGGAAGCGCCACAGATTTCGGCATTGCTGACGAGAATTTCTCTGTACCTGAGGGCGCAACACAGGTCCTTGCCTGCGCTTGTGACGATAGCCTTACAGACTACTACATAACATTCAACCACAAAAATCTCGGGCTTACAACTGTTATCTTCACACCAGATGATGATATGCTTGAGCTTATGAAGCCTGCGCTTCCGAGAACACTGAGGAAATAAAAATGAAAATATTTGTCGGAACTGATCTTATTGAGATCGAACGCATAAAAAAAAGCTGTCAGAGCCGACGTTTCTGTGAAAGGGTTTACTCCGAAAAGGAGCTGACCCTTTTTTCACAGAAGAAAAACCCATACGAATCCATGGCGGCGAATTGGGCGGCTAAGGAAAGCTTCGCAAAGGCTTTAGGCACGGGGGTGGAGGGCTTCGCCTTGAACGAGGTGTCATGCTTGCGTGACGAGCTTGGCTGTCCTTATCTGGAGCTTACAGGAAACGCGCTTTTGGCGGCTGAAAATAGGGGGCTGACCTTTGCGGTGTCTCTTTCCCACATCAAGGATATCGCTTCGGCAGTGGTGATAGCTTACGAAAAGGAGGATAAAAATGGATAGGATATTGACAGTGGAGCAAATGACATTTTGCGAGCATGAGGCTGAAAAATATGGCGTGAGCCTTGCTCAGCTCATGGACAATGCGGCGACACAGCTTTCGGAGGTCATTGCGAGCAACTCGTCTGCGTCATCAAAGATAGTGCTTCTTATTGGCAAGGGAAACAATGGCGGTGACGGACTTGTGGCGGCAAATTTACTTGCGGAACAAGGCCTCAAGCCTGCGGTGGTCCTATGCTGCGGCGAGCCTGACACTGACCTTTCTTCGGCAGCGTATGCTAGGCTTGATAAGAGCGTAGAGGTGCTGAAAGCTGAAAATGCACTGGATTTTATCGAGGGTGCAGATGTGCTTGTGGACTGCATTTTCGGAACGGGTTTTCACGGAAGCCTGCGTGAAAATATCCTGCCAGTGTTCAGAGCTTGTGAAAAATGTGAAGGCATGAAGATAGCCTGCGACCTGCCGTCGGGAGTAAATGCACGGAATGGTCAGGCTGACAAGCTGTCGTTCAAGGCTGACGTGACAGTGACCTTTCATCGTGGCAAGCTGGGTCTTTATTTACAGCCTGCGGTGGACTTTTGCGGTGAAATTCTGGTAAAAGATATCGGTATTGACGAGCGTTGCGAGAATACCTTATACCCTGTTATAACGCCTTTTGACGTGGTAAAAGCAAGGGCGGCACTGCCTTTTAGACCTGCTGACGGACACAAGGGCACGTTCGGCAAGGTGGTGAGCGTGGCAGGCTCGGAGAGCTATATAGGTGCGGCAGGGCTTTCAGCAATGGCGGCAATGCGAACAGGCGTGGGGCTTTTTGAGCTTTGCACTGCAAAAAGCGTAGTTAACTCCCTGTCGGCTGGTATGTATGAATGTACATACTCGGCAATGAAAACCGACAAGGACGGCTTTATGGTGGCTGAAAATGCGGAGACGATACTGAAAAAGTGCAAAAAGGCAAGCTGTTTGCTGATAGGCTGTGGGCTTGGTCACACGGCTCAGACTGAGAAGCTTGTGGCGGAGCTTACCCAAAATGCTGAGATACCAATAGTTTTGGACGCTGACGGAATAAATTCACTTTGTCCGAATATAGATGTACTGTTGAAGAAGAAAAGTACAGTTATCCTCACCCCTCACCCTGCGGAGCTTGCAAGGCTTTGTGGAGTGACAGTGGGCGAGGTCATGTCGGACAGACTTGGGTTTGCATATAGGCTGTCGGAAAAATATGGTGTTACAGTGCTTGCGAAGTCGGCTGACACCTTTGCGGTGGGCGGTGGAAAAGTTTATCTTTGCACCGAAGGCACAACTGCGCTTGCAAAGGGTGGCTCAGGGGATATGCTTGCAGGCATTGTTTCCTCCTATGTAGCTCAGGGGTGCAACGCTCTCGATGCGGCGGCACTTGGGTCGTTCACACTTGGCTCGACGGCTCTGCTTGCAGGATACAAAAGATCTGAACGTGGAATCATTGCAAGAGATGTTATTGACGCTTTGCCACGATTTTTGTATGACCTTGAAAACGCCGACTAGGCTGTACTAAAAACAAAGACCTTCTTCTTATGAAGAGGGTCTTTTTTAATGGAGGGCAAAATGAAAAGAACAAAGGCATTTTTTCTTACGATTTTGGCGGTAATGGGCTTATGCTCATGTGGTGAAAGCAGCGAAGTCAAACCCGTAAAGCTGGCAGAGGATTACAAGACCCCGGCTGAGTTCACCATTGACGGCACGGAATACGTCGCAAGCTTCACCCGTGGGGGCGCAGATATGTGGGAGTGTGAGATAACTGCGCCAGAAACTGTCAGCGGTATGGTGATAACCTGCTCAGGAGAAAGCGCACGACTTGAATACAAGGGTTTGACCTACGAAACTGACCGAGGGAACATACCCGAAAGCTCCGCTGTCACAATGACTGCCGCTGTGCTTGACAAGCTTATTTCGCAGAAAGGCGTGACGTATCTCAAAAATGACAAGGGAGATATCACCGCCACGGGTCAGATAAAAGGGCAGGATTTTTCGGCTAAAATCAATGGCGGAAAGGTAAAAAGCTTGGAGATATCAGGGGAGGTAAGCGTAAAATTCACATAAAAAAAGGTGCAGAGAAAATCTGCACCTTTCTTATGTATGGAAATGAATTATTTGCCAAAGTTTGCGCAAGCGATAACGTTACCGTCTTCGTCCTCAAATCTGAGGTCAGCAATGTAGAAATCAGCCTGGTTTGGAATGCCCCATCTCATAAGTGAAACATACTGTGGTTCAGTTGAGTTTACAAATGTAGCGCCGTCCTTGATACCAGGTCTCATTGTAAGCTCATAGGAACCCCACTCAGATGTCCACTCAGCCTCGCCGAAGTCATAGAGGTCGTTCCAGCTGTTTTCGCCTTCACCTGTTGTAGGCTGTGTAACGAATGCGCCCATGAAGTTACCAGGAACAAGTGAAGAAACTCCATCGTCACCAGTGAACTCGCCAACTGCCTTTGTAACTACGTCAGCCTTGATAGTGAAGATCTTCTCAAGATCAGCCTCGTGACCCTCAAAGAACTTCTCCATGTGGAACTTGATCTTAGGGATCTTGTAGTTGCCATTATCCTGATCGAGAACCTCGACCTTGAGCATTGGAACACCTGCAAGTTCCTCAATAGATAGATTTACATGAGACTCATCGTTCTCGTAATCCTTCTCAGCGAAAGGTTCAACGATAGAAGCAACGTCCATATCCTTCTTGAAATATACAGAAGCCTCTTCATAGTTCTTCAGAGTAGCTGGCATTTCGGAAATATCCTTTGCAGCCTCACCCTCAGACTCTGTGCCGGAAGCGGCTGTTGAATCAGCTGTTGACTCAGGAGCAGCTGTTGTTGTAGTAGCCTCTGTTGTTGTAGCAGCTGTAGTTGTTGTAGTAGTTTTTGCCTCAGCCTTTGATGAAGAAGAATCATCAGAGCTGCCGCAAGAAGCGAACATAGCACTTGTAAGTGTAAGTGCAAGAGCGCAAGCTAAAAACTTTTTCATTTTAATAACCTCCGTTTAATTGTCATGCTATACACATAGCCTGACCTATATTTACTTTTGTATTATAACACAATCGTCACATATTTTCAATATACTATTTGCACAATTTAAGCGCATGATTTCATATGTTTTGCACAGAAATCGTTTACAAATTAGTGCAGGTTACACAAACGAACAAAAAAACAGAGCTTCCCGAATGACAGAAAGCTCTGTATAAATTCACTTATTCAAGTGTGTTATCTGTGAGAGATTACTTTCTCTTAGAGATAACGATAGCTGCACCAGCAAGTGCTACGCCAGCGAGTGCAAGACCAGCTGTTGCGCCTGTAGCTGCTACGTTGTCAGAAGCTGCTGCTGAAGAAGTAGCTGCTGTGCTTGTTGTGCCAGCCTTTGAAGATGTAGCTGCTGTTGAAGTAGCTGCTGCAGAAGATGTCTTAGAATCGTCCTTCTTGGAGTCAGTCTTAGAATCTGTGCCTGAAGCTGTTGAATCAGTTTTAGAGCTTGACTCCTCAGCTACTGGCTTCTTCTGAACTTCCTTCTTGTCCTTGTTAGAACCAGCCTCGTAGATAGCATTGCCGTCAGCGCCAAGAACCTTAACGCCTACAACGTCGATGCCCTTGAGGTCAGCTGCCCAGTTGTTGATACCAACTGCTGCATAACCCTTTTCCTCATCGTCAACTGCGTCAAAGAGAGGTGTATCGCCCTTGTATTCAAGAACGTATGTACCTTCCTCGTCTGTTGTGTAGCAGAGTGTGTCCTTTGGCTTATCATCTTCAACCCAAGAGCCGCCAGCCCAATCCTTAGCGTTCCAGCCGTTCTTTGTGTCGTTGAAGTTGATGGATCCGCCGCCGCCGATCGTGTTCCAGTCGTTGTTGTCAACCTTGATAGTGAAAGATGCACCGTAAACAGCTGTGATATCAGTGATACCGTCCTTAACTACGTTGCCCTCAGACTCATCGCCTCTGAAGAAAATTGCAAAAAGGTCATCCTGTGACTGTCTGCCGATTGCAAGAAGGTCATCGCTTACGTTGAGCTTTGTGCCTGCTGCTGATGCTGGGATCATTGCCATAGAAGCTACGATAGCTGCTGCTGACATACCAGCGAGAATCTTAGAAATTTTCATCGTTAATCTCCTCCATATGAATATAGTTTTATGAATTGTCATTCAATTCTAGTCTTATTATAGCAGACTTTTTCCCTAAAATCAAGGGGTTTTCACGTTTTTTATTCCAAAAAGTGTTGAAATTTCTAACAATATTGTCACACTTCTTTTGTGCATTAATCACAGAAAACGTTATCATTTTTTGCTTTTTACAACAATTGTCAGTCCTATCTGTCATTGAATCTCTGCAAGAACTGCTTGGTTCTTTCGTTCTGGGTCTGACCGAAAACCTCCTCCGGAGTACCCTCCTCCACGATATAGCCGTCGTCCATAAAGATAACATGGTTTGCCACATCACGGGCGAATGCCATTTCATGGGTGACGATGACCATGGTCATTTTCTCTTTTGCAAGCTCTTTTATTACTTTTAAGATCTCTCCTGTAAGCTCAGGGTCAAGTGCGGAGGTCGGCTCGTCAAAGAAGAGTATCTGCGGTTTCAAAGCCAAAGCTCTTGCGATAGATACACGCTGCTGCTGACCGCCTGAAAGCTCGCAGGGATAAGACTTGCCTTTAGTTTCGAGTCCCATTTTTTTCAGAAGCTCTTCGCAGTTGGCTCTAGCCTCCGCCTTTGACTGTTTGAGAACGTGAACAGGAGCCTCGATTATGTTCTGCTCCACCGAAAAGTGCGGAAACAGATTAAAATTCTGGAACACAAGACCTATTTTCAGGCGGATATCCCTGAGGGTCTTAGAGGGTGCATACACCGCCTTGCCGTTTTCCGTGTGGAACATATTCACGCCGTCAACGTTTATCTCTCCGCCGTCTGCTTTTTCAAGCTGGTTTATACAGCGCAGAAGCGTTGATTTACCGCTGCCCGACGGACCTATTATTGCGACTACCTCGCCCACCTCAACGTTAAAAGAAATATCTTTGAGCACCCTAAGGCTGTCAAAGCTTTTAGAAATATTTTTCACTTCAAGAATAGCCATATGAGTTCTCCTTATTTATAATAGTCGAATTTCTTTTCTATAACGGCAAATGCTACCGTCACGATAGCGTTGAGCACAAAATAGAATGCGCCTGCGATAAAAAGCGGTGTTATTGAGCTATACAGGTTCATCTGCTGTTTTGCCTTCATTGTTATCTCAGCGAATGCGATAACGTTTGCGAGAGAGGTATCCTTTACAAGGACGATGACCTCATTCGATGTGGCAGGGATAACACGCTTTGTGACCTGGGGCAGGATTATTCTAAAAAAGGTCTGCATTTTCGTCATGCCGAGCATTGAAGCCGCTTCGTACTGACCCTTTGGGATAGCCTCGATACCGCCTCTGAATATCTCTGCGAAATACGCCGCATAGTTAAGGACAAATGCCGTAACAAGGGCGATAAACATATAGTTCTCGTTGTTTTTTATATTGGTAAGCACGTCATATACGCCGCCTGTCTTGCCCTGCTTTGCAGCACTTGCGATAATAAGCGGCACTGCATAGTAGATAGCGATTATCTGAAGCATAAGCGGTGTGCCACGCATGACAAGTATATAGAGATTTGTCAGCCACGAGATAGGCTTGAAGCGGCATTTTTTCAGCATTGTCACAAGCACTCCCACAGGTATTGAAAGCACGATGGTCCATGCGAAAAGCTTCAGTGTATTAGGCAGGAACTCCAGCAGGATCTCCGTGACCTTTTTTACTTCCTCAAAAGTCATAAATATTCATTCCTTAACAAAATATTACGATAACACGTCACCGTATCAGCGTATTAATACATTATACTACATATTTTGCGACTTGTCAAACGGAAAGAGTGAGGAATGAGGTTGAATGAGGAATGAGGAGTGAGGGTTTAGTGAGGAGTGAGGAGTGAGGAATTAGCATAGCTGTGGTTTAAGATACTCCAAGAGGTAAGTTAATAAGAACGATTGTGAATAACTTGTGCGAACGCAGTTCGCACTAAAAAATCATCGCCGCAGGCGATTCCTTCATTCCCCACTCCTCACTCCTCACTCCTCATTCCTAATTCCTCATTTGTCATTCCTCACTCCTCACTTTAAATCAGTTCTCTTCGTTCTTCAAAGCCAAAACCGCTTCACGGACTTTCGCCATAAGCTCTTCGGGGGTTTCGCCATTAGGATAAATAGGCTCACCGTAAACGACTTTTACTTTATATTTGCTAAGACGCTTCCAGTTGAAAAGCCTTGGGAGCTTTCTGTCTGGCGGGAAAATCTCGTGTCCGCCTTTGATGTAGGCTGGTACTATAGGTACATTGGCTTCGATAGCAAGGACGGCTGCACCGCTTTTGAACTTGCCCATTTCACCGGTTTTGCTTCTTGTACCCTCCGGGTGAACCAGCACACCCCATTTCTGACCAAGCTTTTTACGCAGAGCCGCCATTGTTTCGTCCACTCTGCCGCCCCTGTCAACAGGCACCATACCGCCTATTCTTACTATAAGTCGGCTGGCTAAACTGCCGTTGAAAAGCTCTTTTTTCGCCATACAGCAGAATTTTGCAAAACGCTCGTATCTGAAATTCAGGGTGAGGAAGATAAAATCGAAGTTTGAAACGTGGTTGGCGCAGATTATATAGCCGCCCTTATCAGGGAGGTTTTCCTCATTTGCGACCTTGACCTCATAGAAGGCTGTCACGAGGTTTCTGTAAAAGCGGTAAATACGATAGTCTATCTTTTTCTTGTCCAGTGGATAGAGCATTGATTTCACTGTCTGGGGCTTTATGCGGTTTGGGTTCTGAACGAGGGCGATAAGCTTGCCCACTGTCATGTTCTTATCCATACAGCCGTCAACACGCACACCACTGAACTCCTCTATCTCCAATGCAAGCTCGATAGCTGAGAGGGAGTCTATGGTGAACTCCTGCAAAAATTTTGTACTGAGCTTGACTTCATTCGTCTGAACGTGTGCTATTTTTGCCACGGCGTTTCTCACCATTGACGGGATATCCGACGGGTCGATACTCTTTTCTGCCTGCTTTGTAAGGCTGTCAAGATTATCCTCCATGACCATTTTCTTCAGCAGATAACGCTTTGGCTTGCCGATAGCTGTTCTTGGTATAGAATCCACAAAATGTATGCCGCTGAGTTTCATTGCCTGCCCTGCGGATGAGCTTATCTCTTTGAGTTTTTCTTCCGTCTGCTCACGCTTATCCTCAGCACAGACCACAAAGGCGTGCACCTCGTCATAGCTTCCCTCTTTCGCAGGCACTCCGCAGACCACAAGCTCGTCAACGCTCTCGATGCCCCTATAGACCTGCTCGATATCGTCAGGGGCGGCTTTTTTGCCTGTGGATAGGACGATATTTTCTTTACATCTGCCGAGAATGACAATATTTTTATGCTTATCGAACTTTGCAAGGTCGCCTGACTTGAACCAGCCGTCAGAAGTGAAAGCTTCATCTGTGGACTTTTTGTCGCCATAGTAGCCTATCATCATATAAGGTGACTTTATAAGAAGCTCACCGCTGCGGTCTATTTTAACTTTTATATCAGGATAGGCCTTGCCGCAGGTGTCAGCATAGACGTGCTTGCCATATGTGCCGACGGTTGGTATGCTCGTTTCGGTCGCACCGTAGTTGTTCACAATATTAAAGCCTGTGCCGTAGAAGAAATCAAATGTATCCTTTGACATTGGCGAGCCTGCGGAGCAGAGAAATCTAAGCTCACCGCCCAAGGCTTTGTGTATCTTTGCGAAGATCTTTTTGCCGCTGTTTATGCCGTAGATCTTACGCTGATGAAGTACAACAGGAAACATTTTCTTGAAAAGTGCTGAAGATACCTTGCCCCCGTTGATCTGCTGCATTATCTGGGTTTTCAAAAGCTCATAGACCTTTGGCACGCCCGGGAAAACTGTAGGCTTGAAGTTTTGGAAGCCTGCGGAAAGACCCTTCGCACTGAGGGACTCAATAAAGCACACTGTTCCCCCTGTGAGAAGAGGGGCTAATACCTGTGCAAAAAGTCCGTAGATATGGCTGTTTGGCAGGATACCGAGATAGCGTTCGTTATCGGTTATGCCGTTGCACCGGCAGACCATTTTGCAGGAATTTATCTGAGAATCGTGGGTGTGCATTATGCCTGAGGCTGTCCTTGTCGTACCGCTGGAGAAGATTATCACTGCGATATCAGGGTCGCCTACTTCACCTTGACGGAGTATATTTTCCCCCGAACCGTCAAGTCTGTCAAGCTGGTTTTGGATATCGAGAACAGGCATATTTTTCACGCTTGTAAGCTTCTTTGCCGCCTTTTGAGAAGCGACAACGCACACGGGCTGTGACTTTTTCACCAGTGCGACAAGCTCTGCCGCAGGAAGCGAATAATCCAAAAGGACGGCTGTGGCATTTAGCTTTGCACAGGCGAGAAATGCGATATTCCACTCAGGTCTGCCCTCAGAGGCGATGCAGACCCTATCCCCTGCCACAACACCCATGGCTTTAAGGCGGCTGCAAAAAATATCTGCCTGCTGCAAAGTTTGTCCGAATGTATATTCCTTTGTTTCACCCTCGTCATTCATCATCACGAGAGCGGTCTTGCTATAGCGGTTTATTGCCGTTTTTCTAAATTCGTTATAAATGTTCATAGCAGTTTCCTTTCCGCACCTCAGACTTTCTGAGAGTTGCCTTTCATTGTATGTTCAAGTGCCGCAACAGCTTTTTCGGAGCTGTCAAGGAGCATATGAAGATTTTCTTCTCCCAAAGCGTCAACAAATACAGTGAAATATTTTTCAAGACGCTGTCGCTTTTCCTCTATAGTTTTTTCGCCCTTGGGGAGCAGTTTCACCTGCACACGGCGTTTATCCTCAGGGTCACGCACAAGGCTGACAAAGCCTTTTTTCTCCATTGTGCTGAGAACAGAGGTCACACGCTGACGTGATATCATAAGGTCACGGCTTATGTCCGAGGGGTAGACTATGCCCTCGGCTGTGCTAAGATAGACTATCACTTTGCTTTCTCCCTGAAATAGCTCTGCAAGGTCGTCCATATATCCTGTTTCAAAAAATCGTCTGAAAACTTCTCCAAAACGCTGGGCTGTTTTATCGTTCATTGTTATTCCTCCAAATGTCAAGGCGGTTGATTGTCAACACTGTTGATTATACACCCTGTTGATGAATTTGTCAAGTGCATGGCTTGTTCTGGTACAAATGCCCTTGACAAAATGCCTATATCATACTATAATAATATGGTATAAATCTTTCGGCAAATGCCGAAACACCGAAAGGAGGATATGCTTTTCAAAGGTCGAAAGGCATGATCTGGATATGATTAAGGACGTACAGGAAAAAATTCTTCAGTTAAAGAAAGAAAACGATATTTGTATACTTGCGCACAGCTATCAGGCTAAGGAGATAGTGGAGGTAGCAGATATTACGGGTGATTCATACAAGCTAAGCGTTGAGGCGCAGAAGGTCTCAAACAAAAACATACTTATGTGCGGAGTGCATTTTATGGCTGAGGCGGCAAAAATGCTCAACCCTGACAAGAACGTATATCTTGCAAATCCATCGGCAGGCTGTCCAATGGCAGAGCAAATGGAACCTGAGATGATAGAAATGATAAAGGCGCAGGAGCCTGACAGAAAGGTAGTATGCTACATAAACACCACAGCCGCACTCAAGAGGGTTTGCGACGTTTGCGTTACTTCCTCGTCTGCGGTGAAGATAGTAAAGAACATGGACGCTGACAAGATACTGTTCATTCCTGACTGCAATCTTGGTGCATTCGTAAAAAAAGCCTGTCCTGAAAAGGACATAATGCTTTTGCAGGGCGGATGTCCTGTTCATGCGTCGGTAACAAAGGCTGACATGATAGCGGCTAAGACGGCTCACCCTGATGCACTGGTGCTTTGCCACCCTGAGTGTATCCCTGCTGTAAGCGAAATGGCTGATTATGTTGGTTCGACTTCAGGCATAATGAATTTTGCGGCTGAGTCTGACGCAAAGGAGTTCATCATAGGCACTGAGATATCCATTGCTGAGCATTTGCAGTACAGATTCCCTGAGAAGGAGTTTTACATACTCTCAAAGAAGATACTTTGTCCTAACATGAAGCTCACCACTCTTATGGACGTTTACAAGACTTGCGAGGGCATTGGCAACGGCGGCGGTTTTGAGATAAAGATGACAGACGAGGAGATAACCTCTGCAAGAAAATGTATCGACGAAATGATACGTCTTGGGGGCTGACAGAATGGACGGCTACATCATAAAGATCGCAAAAGGGCTTGCAAACAACGCAGACGCCAGACTCATAAGACAGCAGGTATTCGTTGAGGAGCAGGGCTTTGTGAACGAATTTGACGATATTGACCATGAGGCTTATCATGCTGTTATCTACACAGGAGGATATCCCATTGCAACAGGCAGGCTGTTTGACGAAAATGGTGAAGCGCACATTGGACGTATCTGCGTGAGAAAGGCATATCGTGGCAGAGATCTTGGCAGAATGATAGTGGAAGCCCTTGAAAATCAGGCTGAAAAAGTGGGCTACAATGAAGTCGGCTTATCGGCGCAAACGAGAGTACAGCAATTTTACGAGAAGCTTGGCTACAGGGCATATGGTGATGTTTACAAGGACGAATACTGTCCGCACATTGCAATGAAAAAGACCCTTTCAGGGGAATAGATATGAAAAAGGACGACTTGGGGTCGTCCTTTTTTGTGGCGTTTAATGAACAAAACAGTTTGTGATTGAAACGAACGAGAGTGGCAGGACGTCGAGGGCGCCGTCCCCTACACAAAAAAATTGCACCGCTCCCCTACATAAATGTATTGATAAAAAACGATAATAATATAAATTTTTGTAGGGGCGAACAGCGTTCGCCCGTTTACCGCAAGATTGCCCACCGCTCGCAAGATATCAATTCGCCCCACAAAAATTGCACATAATTCGCGCACAAAAAAAGGACGGAATCGCTTCCGTCCTTGATTTTTTTAGCTATTTACTGTTTCCATGATAGCGTCAACTATTTCAGGGAAATACCAGCCGCCCTCGGATCTGTTGAGAAGTCCGAAGTTCTCACCGTTTCCTATTCTTGTGCCGTTATCCCACCAACAGCATGGTACGCCATACTGCTTTGCGGTGCTGAGATAATCCTTCACACACTGAACTCTTGCTTCTGTATTATCCTTGTTTACAGAGCCGAACTCACCGATTATTACAGGTATTCCCTTGCTGAGGAACACTTCATTGATATCAGTAAAGAGTGTTGTGATAGAAGAGTCGATACTTGTATACTGATCTGTGCCTGCGGTATCAAGTGCAAATGAATATGGTAGATAAGCGTGGATAGAAACTATTATCTTATCGTCGCCCTGCGGAACTTCCAAAGCCTCCATATTCTGCTTTGTTGATGATGCGGCATATGGTGTTACCATTATACATCTGTTAGGGTTGTTTCCGCCAGAAGCACGGACAGTTTCAACAAACGCCTTTGCGTACTGATTTACGACTTCTCTTGACTCGGCGTCGCCTATCCACTCGTTGCCCTCGCCTCTAAGTCTAGGCTCGTTCACGCCCTCGAAAATGAGGTGCTCGTCATAGCCCTGGAATCTGTCGCATATCTGCTTCCAGAGGGCTTTGAGCTGCTCGACATCTTTATCGGCACGGTCTTTCTTAGGCATATACCACTCCTCGTGGTGGGTGTTGAGGATAACGAACATTCCGTTGTCGATACCGTAATCGACAATTTCCTGAACTCTGTTCATCCATGCTTCGTCAACTGTATAGTTCTCGTCCATGTGAGTACCCCATGAAACAGGAAGTCTGAACACGTTGAAGCCTGCGTCCTTGACCTGGTCTATCATCAATTTTGTGGTTTCCACATTTCCCCATGAGGTTTCAGCGTCAAGACCTGAGCCGCTTGTGGCGTCCATGGTATTGCCAAGATTCCAGCCCACTTTCATCTGAGCAACAAGGTCTTTTGCAGTGGTCACTGTCATAGGGTCATTGGTATGCTTCTGAGTATTTTCTGTAGCTGAAGAATCGTTTTCAGCCTTTGAGGAGCTGTCCGAACTGCCACAGGCTGTCATCATTGATACGCCCATTGCAAGGGAAAGCACTGCCGCAAGTAGTCTTTTGATTTTCATATTTTGGTTTTCCTTTCTCACCATATAAAATAATAACATTTATATTTTAGCTCATTAATGTGGATTTGTCAATAGATTTTGCGTTTCAACTTACACAAAAAGTACAAACAATGTCTACAAATAACACAGACGCTTTTTGAAGGAGCGACCTTGGGTTGCCTGATAACCACTAGCTTTGTCAAGAAGCTACGGGTGAACATTATTCGTCCCTACCTCATGTGATAGGATACTGCAAAAAAAACAGGCAAAGCTTATTTGCACTGCCTGTTATCTTTTTATCTATCCCTCCGCAGGCTTTGGCGGCACTATGACCTCCAGTTTGCCCTCTCTAAGCGAGGTGATATAATCTTCTATGGAATTGATAAGCTCGTCAGTTGCAACGCCGCTGATACGGCTGTCCTCCACCCACAGGTGGTGATTGTCCGTACCGCCTGTTTGCTTGAAGCCGAACTGTTCAGCATACCATTTCGCACGGTCGTTGTATATTTCCTTGCCGTTGCCGCTGTTATAGACCTCAACGCCGTCTATCCACTTTGGCAGGAGCTTTATTTCATGGATATACCAATCTGCTTCACGGAAAGGGTGGGCATGGACTAACACTCCCCCTGCTTTATGCACTCTGTCAGCAAACTGATAAAAGCTTATATCACTTATGTTATCATTGGCAAGAAGAAAGTCCTTGTCGATACCATAGGTCAAAAGGTCTGCACCGAAGTAGGAATACTCCAGACCGAAAAAGACTTTCAGACCTATCTTGTCACCCACTTCTTTGGCATTCTCATAGCCCTTGCAGAACTTGTTCACTCTGTCCTTCCAACTGTCAAAGTTGGTAACAGCACAGTTGCCGTTGAAAAAGTGATCGGTGACGATGATCCCGTCATAGCCAAGGGCTTTATAACGCCTTGCCTGCTCTGCTCCGCTTGCAGAGGCACAGCCGCTTCCCTCGGCGGTATGCAGGTGTGTTTCATACCTGAACATCAGAAGTCCACGCCTCTGTTGATGACCTCCATGCACATTCTGCCGTTATGATAAGGGCATTTCCATGGGCCTACTATCTCTTTCCAATCGTGGGGTTTATGGTCATAGGAAACCTCGGAATACCACTCTGAGCCTTCTCTCTTGTCGATCATCTCAGCCTTGATATACTCCCACACACTTCTTGCACTTTCAAGGAACTTCTTTTCTCCGCTGTGCTGATAAGCATTGATGAAGCCAACAACAGACTCTGCCTCTACCCACCATACACGCTTCTTGTCTATCTTATCGTTCTCACGCTCGTTGTTCAGTGCGCCGTTATCCAAAGCGATGTTCTGGATATTATGAGAGATCTTAAGATCCATTTCGGCAAACTGCTTTTTAAGCTCCTCGTCCCCAAGAGTATCGCAGGCAAGATCCATGAGCCATGTTGCTTCGATATCGTGACCAAATGAATGAATATCTCCCACAAGGTCGAACTTTGTGTCAAAGAAAACTTTCAGAGCGTTTGTTTCAGGAGTATAAACAATATCTCTCATCTGACCAAGCTGGAATTTAAGCCTTTTAGCAACTTCCTCGTTGTGGTCTGCCTTATAAAGCTCGGTATAAGCTTCGATAAGGTGGAGGATAGCGTTCATGGTCTTATCAGCATGCAAGCCATTCTCAGAAAGAGCGTCATTTGATACCAGATTCCACTGTCTGTCAAAAGCTTCTCTGTAGCCGTACTCATCGAGAGTGTTGTTCTCGATGTCGTGGAAAAGCTTATATGCAAGCTCCAGAGCTTCCTTATCTCCGCTTGCGTTATAGTAGCATGACAGTGCATAGATAGCAAATGCGATGTTGTATGTATGCTTCATAGTGTCGGCAGGCTCGCCCTTATAGTTCATCATCCAATAAACTCCGCCGTACTCATAGTCGATACAGTGGTTTTTGATAAACTCGTAAGCGTGGCGTGCGTTGTCAAGAAGTGTCTTATCGCCCAGAGTGATATACGCTTTTGAATAGAACCAAAGTATTCTTGCGTGGAGGATAACGCCCTTATCAGCCTGCTTATCAAGCTTGAGGTCATAGCTCATAAAGCCGTAAAATCCACCGTTCTCATCATCTCTCAGCTTGTTCCAGAAGGGAATGATATGTCCTGTAAGTTCCTTTTTGACTTCTTCAATTATCATCGTAAAAACTCCTTTTAAAATATATTGTCTACGATTTTTCTATTTCAACATTTCTTTAATATTTCTATTTCAATATTTTCCTTGCCTCAACATAAAATCTCTTATCCTCGGCATGACCCATGGAGAACGTTTTTCTTGGCAGTGCGCCGTCAACGATAACTGTAGGGAAAAGCTCTTCCTTGCCCATGTCAGGGAGCATAAAGCCTATAGAATTTTCCTTTGCGGAAAGCTCTCTTATGACCTCTGCACCGTGGATATAGTCCACCTTGCCGCCTTTTTCCTTGATATAACCGTCAAGGAAATTCTGCAATGAGCCAACAGTGAGCTTTGAAGTCGGCTTATGTATATAGAGCGTCTTTTCCTCGCCATTGTCGCAGACAACTATTGCCTGCTCTGACTTTTCCTCAGAAAGCTCAAGAGCCGCTGTCATTTCGCTCATAAGAGCCTTTGTGTCAACATCTGTAACTATTCTATGGATAGCTTCAAATTCAAGTGCAGGCGAATGGAGATTAACTATCTCCACAAGGGCATATCTGCAAAGAGCATTGCTCATGTCCTTATGAGGGTTCTCTCTCTTCTGCTCCTCGTAAAATTCCTTTGCGGTAGCGAGAGAATGGTTGCCGTCACCCATTGCGTAAACGAGCGGTGAAGTTTCCTTAAGACCATACTTTGTATTGAAAGCATCGATATTACCAAGCTTTTCAAGTGCGGCTATTATCTTTTCCTGCATAGCCTTGTCAACGAGATAGCCTGCGATATGGCCACCCTTTTTCATAAGGTCAAAGTCATAGAGCTTTTTCATTTCTCCCTTGTGGGCTTCAAGCGGCTCAACAACGCTTTTTTCTGTATCGTCAACGAGTATCATGATATGCGGCAGCTCAACAGGTGCGCCACGTCTTACCTTTATTCTAGGCGGTATTCTCTCCACAACTGTGGCTTCTGTTGCTCTTACGGCAGACTTCGAGCCTTTGCGGTAGTCATACTCTTCAAGGTCGATAGCGCCAACAATGCCCGCTCTGACCTTTCCGTCAGACTGTGTTCTTTCAACGTATATCATAGCGTCCTTATACTCTTCAAAAACGCCCTCGCTGATATAGCTGTCCATATTCTTATGTATGTCGGCTATTCTTTCATCAACGTTATCGTCCTCCAGATAGACCTCAGGCAGGATAAGGTTAAGTGCGCTTTTTGCACCCTCTGTTATCTTTTCCACGTCAGCCCAATACTCAGGCTCAGAGGTATACTGGTCGCAGGCAACTACTGCCCATTTTGACATATCGGCGTTCTTAGGCAGAAGTATATCTGCGCTTTTAAATGCTGTTGACATTTCACTACACTCCTATTATTCTTATATCCAAAACAGGACGGCTGTTTTCACCGTCCTGCATATTGTTTTTATTCCTCAGAGCTATTCTCTGCCTGCTCGGCTTCGTCAGCCTGTGCACCGTTTCCGGCACCACAGCAGTTCTTATACTTCTTGCCGCTTCCGCATGGGCAAAGATCGTTCCTGCCCGGCTTCTTAGCCTTTCTTACGGTCATGTTATGATGCTCGCCCGGCTTGAGAACGTCCTCTCTCTTTGGAGCGGCGCTGTTCTTCCTTACCTGAATGGTGAACAACATTCTTACAGTGTCCTCACGGATAGAAGCTACCATATCGTCGAACATATCCATACCTTCCATACGATACTCGACTACTGGGTTCTTCTGACCGTATGAACGCAGACCGATACCCTTTTTCAGCTCGTCCATATCGTCGATATGCGCCATCCACTTTGTATCTACTACTTTAAGAAGGACAACTCTCTCTATCTCATGAAGAAGTTCCTGACCAAGGTCTTCCTCACGCTTTGCGTATATCTTCAAAGCTCTGTCTTCAAGGAGGTCAACGATATCCTTCTTTGTTATCTCGTCAAGCTCCTGTGGGGTATAGTTGAAGTCGTCCTCAACTGTGATTATGCCCATAAGTCTATCCTTAAGACCCTGCAGGTTCCAGTTATCCTGAACGTCCTCGTCAGTGATATACATATTTACAGAATCCTCAACAAACTCCTTTATCATGCCGAGGATATTGTCATGGAGATCTTCTCCGTCAAGCACCTGCTGTCTTTGCTTATAGATTATCTCACGCTGTGTGTTCATAACGTCGTCGTAGTTAAGGACGTTCTTTCTGATGTTGAAGTTTCTGCCCTCTATCTTCTTCTGTGAGGACTCAATAACACCTGTGAGCATTTTTGACTGTATTGGAGTATTCTCGTCAACTTTGAGAGTGTCCATCATGGCTGTTATCCTCTCTCCGCCGAAAATTCTCATAAGGTCGTCTTCAAGTGAGAGGAAGAATGTGCTTTCGCCCGGGTCGCCCTGACGTCCTGAACGTCCTCTCAGCTGGTTGTCGATACGTCTTGACTCGTGTCTTTCTGTACCGATGATATAAAGTCCGCCTGCTTCTCTAACCTTTTCTGCAAGCTTCTTTACCTCGTCAGAATACTTTGCATAGAGCTTCTTATATTCTGCTCTCGCAGCCAGAACTTCCTCGTCCTGAGTATTTGAGAAACCTGCTGCCTCGACAGCGACTTCCTCAGAATAGCCCATTTTCTGGAGGTCTGCAAGGGACTTATACTCAGCATTACCGCCAAGCATGATATCAGTACCACGTCCTGCCATGTTGGTAGCGATAGTAACAGCACCGTATTTACCTGCCTGTGCAACTATCATAGCCTCACGGTCATGGTGCTTGGCGTTAAGCACTTCATGCTTGATGCCCTTATTTTTCAGCAGTCTTGAAAGATACTCTGACTTCTCAACGGAAACAGTACCAACAAGAACAGGCTGTCCCTTTTTATGGCACTCTATCACCTGCTCGATAACAGCGTTGAACTTGCCCTTTTCTGTTTTGAAAACAACGTCAGGGTGGTCAATTCTGATAACAGGCTTGTTTGTCGGTATCTCGATAACGTCAAGCTTATAGATCTCTCTGAACTCGTCCTCCTCAGTAATGGCAGTACCTGTCATACCTGACAGCTTGCCATAAAGACGGAAATAGTTCTGATATGTGATAGTAGCGATAGTCTTAGACTCTCTTGCTATCTCAACACCCTCTTTTGCTTCGATAGCCTGATGCAGACCGTCATTGAAACGTCTGCCCTGCATGATACGGCCTGTGAACTCGTCCACGATAAGAACTTCTCCGTCCTTAACAACGTAGTCGATATCCTTTTTCATAACGCCGTTTGCTTTGATAGCCTGATTGATGTGGTGGGCAAGAGTCATATTGTCAGCGTCCATAAGGTTTATAACGTTGAACGCCTTTTCTGCTTTCTTAACACCGCTCTTTGTAAGAGTTGCGGTCTTAGCCTTTTCGTCGATGATATAGTCGCCGTCCAGAAGGTCGTTATCTGCCTTATCGTCCATTTCAACAACTGTAACAGGCTTCAGGGTCTTTGCAAATCTGTCGGCAAGTGAATAAAGCTTTGTTGACTTGTCGCCCTGACCTGAAATGATAAGCGGAGTTCTTGCTTCGTCTATGAGGATAGAGTCCACCTCGTCCACGATAGCGAAAGCGTGCTCTCTCTGAACCTTATCTTTCTTATAGATAACCATGTTGTCACGGAGATAATCAAATCCGAACTCGTTATTTGTACCATATGTAATATCGGCGTTATAAGCTTCCCTCTTCTGCTCCTTGTTCATGCCCGTAAGCACAACGCCGATAGAAGTGTTCAGGAAGTGGAACACCTTGCCCATTTCCTCAGACTGGAACTTAGCAAGATAGTCGTTTACTGTTACAACGTGAACGCCCTTTCCTGTAAGGGAGTTAGCATAAGCCGCCAGACAGGCAACGAGAGTTTTACCTTCACCTGTTTTCATTTCGGCGATACGTCCCTGATGAAGAACGATAGCACCGATTATCTGAACAGGGTAAGGCTTTTTGCCAAGCACTCTGAACGCAGCTTCACGGCAAACCGCAAGAGCGTCAGGAAGAACGTCATCAAGAGTTGAAAGCTCGTCCAGCCTGCCCCTCAGAATGGCAGTCTGTCCGCCCAGCTCCTCGTCAGACATATCGGCATACTTACTTTCAAGCTCGAGTACCTTATTCTTTATAGGCTCGATCTTGGCAAGCTCTTTTTTAGAATAGTTGCCGAATATTTTATCAAATAATCCCATGTTTCAATCCACCTTTATTTATTCTCCTGCCAGAATTTATGACAGGAAAAAGTTAAAAAATATACTATGTTATAAATACACTATTATATTATACAATATCCCCTTTTAAAAGTCAAGCAATTTATGTAACGTTTTACAAACAAAAAACGACGGACAGTGTTTTCTCACTGCCGCCGCACCAATGGACTATTTCTGCATTAGCCTGTATTCGCTGATACCTGTCAGCACTGTAAACGCCACCTGACGCTGATAGTCCTCATTCTCCAATTTCTGAGCCTCCTCAGGGTTTGAAAGAAAACCGCACTCTATCATAACCGCAGGATTTTTGGTATTATTAAGTAGATAAAGCTCGTCGCCTACCGGCTTAGTTTCTCTGGTATTGTCAGGCTGTAAAAGGGAAACGAACTGCTTTTGCATCACTCCCGCAAGCTTTTCACCCTCGGCATTGTCTTTAGAATAGAACATCTGCGCACCGCTGTAGCGGCTGTCGGTAAACTGATTTTGGTGTATGGAAACTGATATGCCCTCGGAATATTTCGAGAATATGGCAAGGCGGTTTTTCATATCGGACTTTTTCTGCTCCCCAAGCCCCTCTGTGCCTTTGTCATAGATAGAGATATCGCTTTCACGGGTGCAAACGACATCATAGCCAAGAAGCTTCAGACCGTCACGGAGGCTTTCCGCCACCGCAAGGTTTATCCCCTTTTCAGGCGTGCCGTCAACGGATACACAGCCTCCGTCCATGCCCCCGTGACCTGGGTCGATGACCACCACAGGCTTATCCATGGTCGTTTTCACCGCCCCACCTGTCATGACGGCTTCACCGTTGTTTTTGCCATACCAGCACACTGCCGCAAACCCTGCTATCACCACACAGCACAAAATATTCTGCAATCTTCTGAACATATATCCGCCCTCCTAGTTTTTGTCCTTTGTACAAGTTATGCGGACAAAGGACGGCTTATGCAAAAAAATCACCGCACCACGAGAGGGTACGGTGATAAAATATTCAGCACACAGATAATATGCCAATATACGGGCGAACGCTGTTCACCTCTGCATATATTAGGCTGAAAAGACTATTTCTTTTTACGCTTTGCACATATCGCCAAACCTGCTCCAGCGGCTATTATTGCGGCTGTAACGCCTGCCGCCGCACCTGTTGACGGATTTGTTGACGAATCGGTATTATAATTCTTTGAAGCCTGAGAGCCTGCTGTTTTGTCAGGGATAGAGATATCATTTGAAGTGTTCTTCTTTTCTTCATATGTAAAGTTTGCTCCGCCCACAACGTCACCAAGCTTATAATCGTCATATGACTCTGCAAGGGTGCCTTCATTATTAGGGACTTTGTTTTCGCCCATGGTGCTTATTGTTACAGAAAGCTCATCATAGTCGCTGTTAAGCTTTGCAAGATACGCCTGAAACTCCTCTGATGTGGCTTCCTTTCCCTCGATGGTGTATGAAGTCACGCCTTTTTTGCTGTCATATTCTGCGGTGCAGATATCAGCGGTGAGACATTCACCAAGACAGCTAAAAAGCTTTCTCACTGCGTAATGCTCCTTGCCGTCCTCTGCATATCTATCCTCTGAGAGGTATGTTTTTTCGCCAGTCTGCTTGTTTACATAAGGCTTGAATCCGAAGCCGTTCTCACCGTCGCCATGGTCGTTCGACACATTGGTATCCGCCAAAAAGCCTGCATTGCCCATACCGATAACGTCATAAAGCCTTAAAGCAGTACCTTCATCTAAGAGGTCTGCAATACCGCCGATAACAAAGTCAGGAACGCCGTCAAAGTTTAAATCCTCAAACCAACTGTTATAGCTCCAATCAACATCACTAGCAATTTCATAAGGAGCGTCAGCCATTATCTCTTTAAGAAGATCGAACACCTCGACTATTACGCTTATCATATCGTCCTTTGTGTTCTCCGCCGTCATGACAACGCAGTTATACTCGTTATACATTTCCAGAAGCTTATCAGCGTCAGCCTTTGCAGTTTCATCTGATGTCAGCTCTGTATTTTCCACTTCAAGAGGGATAAATCTGCTGAGGGTGGATTTATAGTTATAATACTCGCTCTCGCTGACCTCTTTGCCGTCTGTTTTGTAAACAGTGCTGTCAGTTTCCAAATCGTATTCTTCCGAGCAAAGCTCCTTTTCAGTAACGCCTTTTTCAGGGTCAAAGGTCATAGTTTTTATCTTATCGTTACTTGAAAAATATGATACCTCCCCTGTATAAAGATCTCTGTAAGGCATATAATCAAAGCCCATAAATCCCGGAAAATACTGTCCGTTTGCAACAGTGTCATCTATCTTTATCTCCTTGCCGTCCTTGGTAAGAATAGAATAATGTCTGTCGCCGTCAGCCATTTCACCGCCTATTATAAACTCAGGCACACCGTCAAAATCCAGATCCATGAACCATGAGCCATAGTCGAAGTAGATCTTATCGCCGTCTGCAACACTGTCCATACTCTTTAAAATATCAGGCAGCTTGCTGTCTATGAAATTGACGAAGTCTTCTCCTGCGTCCTTATCAAGAACATAGGAAGCGTCTGCCGAAGCTGTAGTGAACATCATGCTCGCTGACATAATGACCGCAATTGCCGCCGCACTTATCTTTTTTATCATACATATCACCCCACAAAAATAGTTTTCATACATATACCTACTTAATATTTCATACATATATCTACTTAATATATAACATATATCAAATAAAAAGTCAAGAAAAAAACTGACCAAAGCACACACTTTGGTCAGTTTATCACTTTTTAGAAAAGGGTATTTAGCAATATTGTATTATTGCAGGTCGCCTCTGTTAAATTCTGAAAGCTCAAGACCCTCGTTTCTTTCAAGCGCCCAGCGGATATTCCACTCGCTTGTGAAAAGAAGCAGATAGTTGTCACGGAAGTCCTTGACAAGCTTTGTGTCACTTGAAAGCTTCAATGTCTTAGGGTCGATATCCTTGTTATCTATCCAGCGGATATAAGAATAAGGCAGACCCTCTTTGAAGAGGTCAACGTTGTACTCATTTTTCATTCTGTATTCAAAAACTTCAAGCTGAAGAACGCCCACAACGCCCACGATAACTTCTTCCATACCGCTGTCAGGCTCGTGGAAGATCTGTATCGCACCCTCTTGTGCGATCTGTGTTGTACCCTTTACGAACTGCTTTCTCTTGAGGGTATCCTTCTGACGGACTCTCATAAAATGCTCAGGTGCAAAGGTCGGGATAGACTCGAACTCGAACTTTTTCTTTGGCGAGCAGATCGTATCACCGATAGCGAAGATACCTGGGTCAAACACACCGATTATATCTCCTGCATAGGCTTCGTCGATTATCTCTCTTTCCTGAGCCATTATCTGCTGAGGCTGAGAAAGTCTGAGCTTTTTATTGCCCTGAACGTGGAGAACTTCCATATCCTTATCAAACTTGCCTGAGCAGATACGTAGGAAAGTGATACGGTCACGGTGAGCCTTGTTCATATTCGCCTGAATTTTGAATACGAATGCCGAGAACTCAGGGTCGAACGGATCTATGATACCGGCAGAAGAATTTCTCGGAGTAGGAGAAGTTGTCATTTCGAGGAAGTTTTCCAAAAACGGCTCAACGCCGAAGTTTGTAAGAGCAGAGCCAAAGAACACAGGCGAAAGCTCACCCTTTCTCACCTTTTCAATATCAAACTCATAGCTTGCGCCATCGAGAAGCTCGATATCATCGCAGAGAGTTGAGTGGAGATCCTCGCCGATAAGGCTGTCAAGTGACGGGTCGGAGAGGTCAACTTCTGTAGCTGCCACCTGATGCTGTCCACCGCTTGCCTCAAAAGAGATTATATGCTTTTTATCTCTGTCATAAACGCCCTTAAACTCCTTGCCTGAGCCGATAGGCCAGTTCACAGGATAGGTCTGGATACCAAGCTCAGACTCTATCTGCTCCATAAGATCGAAAGGATTTCTGGACTCACGATCCATTTTATTTACGAAAGTAAATATAGGGATATGGCGCATAACGCAGACCTTGAAAAGCTTTCTGGTCTGATTTTCCACACCCTTTGAAGCGTCTATTACCATTACGGCTGAGTCTGCAGCCATAAGAGTACGGTAGGTATCCTCAGAGAAGTCCTGATGTCCGGGAGTATCCAGGATATTTATACAATAATTTTTATACTGAAACTGCATAACAGAAGAAGTAACAGAGATACCTCTTTGTTTTTCTATTTCCATCCAGTCTGAAACAGCATGGCGGGAGTTCTTTTTACCTTTTACAGCGCCTGCCTGTGCTATCGCACCACCATAGAGCAGAAATTTTTCCGTAAGAGTTGTTTTACCTGCGTCAGGGTGGGAAATTATCGCAAAAGTACGGCGGCGTTTGATCTCATCTTCAAGCTTACCCAAAATTATTCCTCCATATTTCATTGCATTTTTAAACATACCTTGTTAGTATAGCACAGTATCGCTTAAATTGCAAGAGATTTTTTATGAAGAAAGCGGCGTTTGTAGAATGAGGAGTGAGGAATGAGGAATTATGGTATCGCCTGTCGGCGATAAATTTTTTGTAGAGGCGACCGCTGGTCGCCTGTTTCTTGTTTGCAAAACTTGCGTTATCCCCCATATTTGGCTTCAAGTTCTACTGCCGCAAAATCGCTTCGCTCGGTGTTGGCTACCCCACTCTGTTCGGCGCTGTCATTCCTCGTTCCTCACTTAAACAGCCGTTGACATTCTCCACAAACTATGCTAAAATCAAATTATAAGCAAACAACTGTCAAACCTACAAAGGAGGCTGTTTTATGAAAGATCTGCTCGAACTTATGAAAACCAGAAGAAGTGTACGAAAATACAAGCCTGACATGATACCTCAGGACGTTCTCGACCGCATCATAATAGCAGGAACTTATTCCGCCACAGGAAGAAACTTGCAGTCGCCTATTATCATTGCTGTCACCAACAAGGAAATGCGTGACAAAATTTCTGAGATGAACAGAAAGATAGGCGGCTGGGCTGAGGGCTTCGACCCGTTCTATGGTGCGCCTGTTATTCTTATTGTACTATCTGACAAATCCTGCCCGACTTACATTTATGACGGAAGTCTTGTTATGGGAAATCTTATGCTTGCCGCTCACAACGAGGGCGTTGGAAGTTGCTGGATACATCGTGCAAAGGAAGAATTTGAGTCTGAAGAAGGCAAGGAGATCCTCCGCAGCCTTGGCATCGAGGGCGAATACGAGGGCATCGGTCACTGCGCACTCGGCTACACTGAGGGTGAATATCCCGAGGGTCACGAGAGAAAAGATAACTGGGTATACTATATCAAATAATCCTGACAAACTATCTTAACAAAAAACGGAGCGGTCAAAGCCGTTCCGTTTTTTTGTTCTTATTAATGAGCTGTCACGTCAGAAAATTCTATGCCGACCTGCTTGCCCTCATATGTTGCGGAATACTCAAACGTTGTGCCAACAACTGTCGCCTTGCCATTGCTGTCTATCTTGAGCTTGCACTTCGGAAGCTTCTGGATATAAAGCTGTTTTGTTTCACCGGGATAGTTGTTGTCATATATCTGAAGGATATATTTTCTGTGGCAATCAGAATCCTGAATAAGTCCGATAGCGTTCACTGTATGAGTATCGTCTATAGTTGTAACAACTGGTATGCCAAGGCTGAGCTGGTCTTCAAGCTTTTCAAAGCCCTTGCTGTCGTTGTTAAGGTTATACTCTGACGAAGAATCGTCCCACTGGAGGGCGTTAAGTCTGTAGAGTGCCTTTGCGAACTCTGCGTCATTTGAGGAATAGCCGCCCTTTATTTTGTCAATGCCGTTTGCTATATCCATATCAAGCAGTTCTACCTTTTTCCAGCGGAGATTGCCGCCTGATATTTTCGTAACGTCCTTTACCCAGCCCTTGTTCTTGCTGTCATACTTATAGTCATCATTAAGGGTGAGAATATCCCCTGTGCAGGAATAGTCGAGATACTTTGTAACGTCTGAATATGTGCCTGCGAAAAGGTCTGAGGTTATCTTGCTAAGCGGCACTCTTTCGTCATACTGTTTACCAAAGTCTGTTCCGCTTATGTCATAGCCTGCGGCATTCACCTTTATGTCGCTCTTATCTGACGGAGCGATATCCCCAAGAGAAGTCTTTACGTTTCCGAGATACCAATCTCTTGCCATAACAGCCATGCCGAAGTCAACGCTTGCGGTAGTTGTTGTTCTGAAATTCTTGAATGAGAAGCCGTTCACCTTTGGGTCAAAGCCTGTGTTGTAGAGCGAATAACCTCTTACGTTATCGTCAGCGTTTGTGTATGTAACGATATCATAGTTCAGTGTAGTAACTATCTGCTTGTAAACGTCATTGAGGGCGTTTGCGTCGGAAGCTGAGTAATACTTTCCTCCTGTGGAATAAGCAAGCTTCTGAAGCCAATCTCTGTCAACATCTCTGCCAAGACCAACTGTAAGAACGATTATGTCCTTATCCTTTGCGGTATTTGCAAGGCTTGAAACGCTTGCAGGATTTGGCTCGTCAGACTCGCCGTCGGTGAGCATTACAATGATATTCCTGTATTTTCCACCAGAAGTTGTCTTGAACTCGTCCATGCACTTTTTAAGAGCCGTCTGGCTGTGAGTGCCGTTAAATATCTCTTTCTCAGACTTTATCTTATCGAGAGCTTCCGTAAGCTTTGTCTTATCATCAGTGAAGTCTACCATTTTTTTGTAGCTTCCTGTGAACTTGCAAATGCCGACCTGATAGTGGCTCTCAAACTTGTCGATAAGATTCTTTGCAAATTCAAGACGCTTGAAGTCAACATCATTCTCAGAAGAAGTTACACACTGCTCCTTTGGATACATAGAGCCGGAGTTATCAACGAGGAAGCAGATCCTTGTTGTGGCTTCATCGTTTACAGTTTTCTCAACGCCTACCACATAAGTGCCAAGCTCTGTAAGAGAAGCCGAAACTGTCTTTTTGCTCTTGTCTGCCTTTGAATCCACCTTTGTGTAAAGGGTCGAGCGTGAATCAAATCTCAGCACTGTAAGATCATCAAATGAATATCCCATTTTACTCAGCTTTGCAGTGTCGATATCGAAGGTTATCTTTGCCGAGTTGAACTTATAGTCAGAATAAGCGTCATAAGCCTTTGTGACGATACTTGCATTTGAAGAGATACCAAAGAGGTCAAGCTCAACGAGGGTCGCACTGGCAGCGTTTGCGTCGCCCTTTATTTCAAGGCGGCAGTCTCCTGCATTTTTTTCCACTGTAAGCTCTCTTTCAGCGTCATTGGTCTTTCCGTCAGACTTTGACTCTCTCGGATTTGTGCCTGCCATAAGCTCATAGCCGTCAAGAAGACCGTCGCCGTCAGTATCGGCTTCAATAGGGTTCGTGCCTAGCTTTATCTCATCGCCGTCGCTTATTCCGTCATTGTCAGTATCCTCGCTTTGAAGGTTAGTGCCATGACGTACCTCATCGGCATTCTTTATGCCGTCACCGTCCCAGTCCTGATCGTCAGAAAACTCCGACTCCTTGAAGGTAGTGCTTATATCAAGCTTTGTTATGACCGATTTTGCCATGGCGATACGGTTATTTTCCCTTATTTTCAGGCCCACGACAACACAGGCAGCCACAAGGAACGCAAGCACTATACACAGCACCAGCAACGCTATCTTCTTTTTGCGCTTTCCTCTGTTCATGCTCTGAACAAAATCATTCGTATCAGAAAAATTTGCTTTCATAAATATTAATTCCCCTTATCAGATCACATATTTCACGATATTAATATTCTAGCATATATGTACCTCATTTGCAAGCAAAATAGCCTAGAATAATTCACAAAATAAACTGTTCTTTTTTGTTTACAAGCAGTATATCTTACCAAAACATTAACAAGATAATTATTTTATTATTAACCTAAAATAATTTAAAACCTTCTTTTTCCACAAAAAAAGGGCAGCCCCTCCCGGAACTGCCCTTTGGCATAATACTATCACTCTTCTGTAACAGTATTATAAATAACGTTCACAACGAAGTCCTTGTCATAATCTACCTGCAAGATAGAATCAGGCTCAAGCTCGTCTGCAATGATCTTCTTTGCGATAAGAGTTTCGATACGTCTTTGGATAAACCTCTTGAGAGGTCTTGCACCGAAGTTCTGATCGTAACCCTGATTTACGATAGCTTCCTTAGCGGCGTCTGTTACCTCTATGCTGAGCCTCTTGTCTTCAAGACGCTTGCCAAGCTCTGCAAGCATAAGGTCAACGATCTTGTATATCTCCGTCTTCATAAGAGGCTTGTAGTAGATTATATCGTCAAGTCTGTTAAGAAACTCAGGTCTGAACTGCTGTTTCAGCAGAGCGTCCACCTTGTCCCTTGCTTCCTGAGATATCTCGCCCTCAGGTGTGATGCCCTCAAGGATATAAGGAGAACCAAGGTTTGAAGTGAGGATTATGATAGTGTTCTTGAAGTCAACCGTCCTGCCCTGTGAGTCTGTGATACGTCCGTCGTCAAGCACCTGCAAAAGGATATTGAAAACGTCAGGGTGAGCCTTTTCGATCTCGTCAAGAAGAACTACTGAATAAGGCTTTCTTCTTACAGCCTCGGTGAGCTGACCGCCCTCCTCATAGCCTACATATCCCGGAGGCGCTCCGATAAGACGGCTTACGCTGAATTTCTCCATGTACTCCGACATATCTATACGAACGATATTGTTCTCGTCGTCAAACAAAGCCTGAGCAAGAGTTTTTGCAAGCTCTGTTTTACCAACGCCTGTAGGGCCAAGGAACAGGAACGAACCTATCGGCTGATTTGGATTTGCGATACCGGCACGAGATCTCATGATAGCCTCAGACACACGCTCAACGGCTTCGTCCTGACCGATAACTCTCTCGTGGAGGATATCAGGCAGGTGAAGAAGCTTCTCACGCTCGCCCTCCATAAGCTTTGCAACAGGGATACCTGTCCAGCGGCAGATTATCCTTGCGATTTCTTCTTCTGTTACCTTATCTCTTAGCAGAGTGTTCTTTGTCTTTGACTTCTCTGCCTTTTCTTCTTCCTCGGCAAGCTGCTTCTGCAAGTCAGCCATTCTGCCGTATTTCAGTTCTGCAAGCTTGTTAAGGTCATATTCACGCTCTGCTCTCTCGATATCCTTTGAGCATTGCTCGATATCCTCACGGAGCTTCTGCACCTTAGAGATAGCAGACTTCTCATTCTCCCATTTAGCTTTCATCTCATTGAACTGCTCACGCATTTCTGAAAGCTCTTTCTGCACCTCATGAAGATGTTCAACTGCAAGCTTATCAGTTTCCTTTTTAAGGACAGTTTCCTCTATCTCGTGCTGGAGTATCTTACGTCTTATCTCATCAAGCTCGGTAGGCATTGAGTCCATTTCCGTTCTGATGAGGGCGCAGGCTTCGTCCACAAGGTCGATAGCCTTATCAGGAAGAAATCTGTCTGTGATATATCTGTTTGAAAGAACAGCCGCCGCAATAAGCGCCTGATCCTGAATTTTTACGCCGTGGAATACTTCATATCTTTCTTTCAGACCACGGAGTATAGAGATAGTGTCCTCAACTGTAGGCTCGTCTACCATAACAGGCTGGAAACGTCTTTCAAGAGCGGCGTCCTTTTCGATATACTGACGGTACTCGTTAAGAGTCGTTGCACCGATACAATGGAGCTCGCCCCTTGCAAGCATAGGTTTCAGCAGGTTGCCTGCGTCCATTGCACCGTCTGACTTGCCTGCGCCAACGATATTGTGAAGCTCATCTATAAAGAGGATTATCCTGCCCTCAGACTTCTTTATCTCCTCAACGACAGCCTTGAATCTCTCCTCAAACTCACCTCTGTATTTTGCACCTGCGATAAGCGCACCCATATCAAGTGAGAAAACCTGTCTGTCTTTCAGACTGTCAGGAACATCTCCGCTGACGATACGCTGAGCAAGACCCTCTGCAATGGCGGTCTTACCAACGCCAGGCTCACCAATAAGGCAAGGATTGTTCTTTGTCTTTCTTGACAGTATCCTTATAACGTTTCTTATCTCGCTGTCTCTGCCGATAACAGGGTCGAGCTTGTTCTGTCTTGCAAGCTCCACAAGATCCTGACCGTACTTTTTCAGCACGTCATAGGTTTCCTCCGGGTTCTGGCTCGTTACCTGAGCGTTGCCCCTTACAGCTTGAAGAACTTTCAGAAACTTTGTTTTTGTTACCCCAAAGGTCTTGAATATTTCCTTCAAAGCACTGTTTGGGCTGTCCATGATACCCATAACAAGATGTTCAACTGAAACGTATTCGTCCTTCATTCTTGAAGCTTCCGACTCGGCTTCCGCAAAAGCCTTGTCAAGCTCGCTTGAAATGTATACAGAGTCCTGCGCACGTCCGCCTACCTGTACCTTAGGTATATCATCAACTGCTCTTGTAAGAGCCGCCTCTATATTTTCAGGGGCGATATCCATTTTTACAAAAAGCTGCGGCACAAGACCGTTTTCCTGTGAAAGCAAAGCCAGCATAAGGTGCTGCTGGTCAACAGCCTGATTTGAGTTTCTTGAGGCAATGCTCTGCGCTTCCTGCAAAGCTTCCAATGATTTCTGTGTCAATTTCTGAGCGTTCATAAAATTACCTCCCTTATCATCTTAAAAAGATATATGCTCACAGCAGGCGGAATGCTCCGCCCACCGTTTAAAGAACGACAACGCCTTTTTTCAGATATCTTTCATACATTTCAGATACCTTTCTTGCCGCCGTTTCAGGTTCTGCAGCGTTGTCAAAGTAAAGCTGAATACAGCTGTCCATACAGCTTATATAATCACCGATAGCGTTCGCTATATCCTCGTCGGTCAGCTCCGACTGAGGCGGTGCGTAAAAATCTCTTGTAAATCTGCCCTCGGCTGTTTCATAAGGCACACCCGTTGTGAAAAGATACGAAAGATATTTTTCCTCGAGCCTTGCCCACAGCTTAAAAAAGCTGTCAAGCATTGAAATGAGCTGCAGGCTTTGAGTTCTGAAAGATACTTTCAGTCTGCCCACCTTTCCGTGAAAATCTCGGCTCAGCTCTATGCTGTATCGTATGGTCGGCTTATATTTATATCTCAAAGGACTTTTTATAGACATCATAGCGTCAGAGGGCTGATTAAGGGTCTGAAACCTGCTGTCCATAAGCTGTTCTATTTTAGCGAATATCTCACGCATTCTTTTTTCAGGGGTGAGAAGCTGGACACGCTCCGCCAGTATCTGATTTATCAGATTTGAACGGCTGGTATTCATGGAATATGCCAGTCTGTCAATAGCCTCCACAACATCGTCTGCAAGCACCAGACTATACACGCTCTTGTTCACTTTGCTCTCATTCCTTTCTTTAAGGCGTTCCCATATGGCGTCGCCTTTTATCACTGTACTTATTATACCACATTCTAATAATTTGTCAATATGATTATATAATTTTAATTACGAATTATATAGATGCACAATAGAATGTATGTTCTGCACCTCTAATTTGTGCAGTTTTATTGAAAACTTGTCAAAAGTGTGATATAATAACAGATACCAAGTTGGAAAGGCGTGATAAAAATGCTCAAAGGCGTTATATTTGATATGGACGGACTAATGATAGATACGGAAAAGCTGCTCACAAGGTTTTGGTGTGAGGCGGCGAATCATTACGGCTATCCAATGACAAAGGAACACGTCCTGGGCATACGCTCTCTTGCAGCGAAGTATGCTATCCCACATCTGAAAGGCATTTTCGGAGAGGATTTTGATTACTACAAAGTTCGTGCAAAGCGCATCGAGCTTATGAACGAGTTTATCAGGCAAAACGGCATAGAAAAGAAAAAAGGGCTTGATGAGCTTCTTGACTATCTTGACAGCACAGGGCTGAAAAAAGCCGTTGCCACTGCCACCGACCTACAGCGCACCACGCTGTATCTCAGCTCTATAAATATCATTGACAGATTTGACAAGCTTATCTGCGGAAACATGATAGAAAACGGCAAGCCTGCCCCTGATATTTATCTCACCGCCGCAAAGGAGCTGGGGCTTGACCCTAGCGAGTGCATTGCCCTCGAGGACTCACCAAACGGCATACGCTCCGCCCATACCGCAGGCTGCAAGCCTGTTATGATACCCGACCTTTCACAGCCTGACGAGGAAACAAAAAAGCGTCTGTATGCCTGCTGTGATGACCTTTCCAAGGTCATAGGTGTGATACAAAAGCTTGTGTGATATGATATATTCTGTCAATCCATGTAGGGGCGAACATTGTTCGCCCGCTTTTTGTAAAAACGCTATAAAAATTGATACAATGTTACACGAATTGACACAAACGCTACATAGGGATAGTAAAACCGATAGCTTTATCACTTCGACGGGCGAACGCTGTTCGCCCCTACATTAAATTGCAATCAAATACAAAAATGCGGATACCTCCATGAGATATCCGCATTTATTATTTATCCTATCTAATTAATCCTCGACCTCAGAAACAGAAGACGTGTCAGTGTCCGTCTTGCTGTCCTTGTCTTTATTATCAGAAGCCTTGCCGCCCAGATACTTTTCATAAATAGCTATCTGATCCTCAACAGCCTTCAGCTCGTCCTTAGACTTTGTTGTAACACAAATATATGTGTGTCCGTTATCATCAAGTATAGTTGAAAGAGTGTACTTTGCTTCGTCGGTGAAGCCTGTCTTTCCGCCCTTGATGCTTATGCCGTCGTCGGCCTCGCCGTCACCGTCACAATCCACATAGTAGCCCTCAATTCTCTGTGCAACAATGCTTGTAAGCTCGATACCGTCCTTGTGCTGTTTTGTCTTTGAAGTTGTGTACTTTGTTGCTGTAAGCACTTCACGGCAAGTTTCGTTATCCATAGCCGCCTTTGTGATAACTGCGATATCCTGCGCTGTGGAATAATGATTTTTGTTGTGCAGACCGCTTGCATTCACAAACTTCGTGCCGGTAAGACCAAGCTCCTGGATCTTAGCGTTCATAAGCTCAACGAACTTCTCCTCTGAGCCTGCAACTGCGTTTGCAAGACCTGTTGTGCCGTCAGCACCGCTCACAAGGATAGCTGAATAAAGCAGGTCTTTCATTGTAACAGTTTCCCCGGCTTCAAAGCCTGCTCTTGATGCGTTGTCCTCGATAAGAGGGTCGATATCATCGCTCGTGAACTTATATGTAGCGTCCATATCCTGAATATTCTCTGCGGCTACAAGAAGCGTAAGCATCTTTGTAAGAGAAGCAGGATATACCTTTTTCTCGTAATTATAACCTGCAACTATCTCGTTTGTGTCAGCGTCAACAAGTATAGCTGTGTTTGCTGTCATACCCTTTATATTTATATCCTGATAATTTGCAGACTTCACAGGATAATTGCTCACAGGCTCTTCCACAACTGATGAAAGGTCGTCAACCTCTGAAACCTCCTCAGAAGAGCTTTCCTCAGGTTTGCTGTTCACCTTAACAACTGCGTCTGCCACCTTGCTTGCCTGAATGGTATATCTTCCTGTCACCACCAGTGCCGCCGAGCCAACAGCCACAAGCATTATAACTATAAGCACAGCAACTATAGCTGCACCGCCCTTTTTGTTTGTCCTCTTCATTTTTACAACAATTCCTTTCCTGGTGCTTATACTGCACCTATCTCCTCTTTTTCTTCCTTATGACCATATTTCGCTTCATACTCGTTAAGAGTATCGTGACAATATTTAAGTATATCTCTTCTCGTCACAATACCTATAAAAACTTCCCTGTCATCAATAACAGGCACAAAGTTCTGATCCATTGAAAGAAGTATCAGATCCTCAATAGTAGAATAAACATAGACGGGTTTCATTCTGACACGCCTTGTTATCTCGCTTATCTTATATTTCTCCAGCTCACGCATATCCTGAATGCCATTATTGAGCATGAACCACAGAAAGTCGCCCTCTGCAAGGGTCTTTACATATCTGCCCTCACGGTCGATAACAGGCACAGCGGTAAAGCCGTGATTTTTCATTTTCTCAAGAGCCTGCCTTGCTGTGTTGTCATCATAGACAAAATCCACGCAAGCCTTCGGCTTCAAAAACTTTAGTATATTCATTTATATATATCCTCTTGTAAGCATACGTTTTTATGCGGTAAAGACCGCACCTATAATTATACCAAAAAAACGCATACAAGTAAAGCATAGAGAGGGCATTTTCCGCCCTGCGTTTTCAACAAATCTCCACGCTGAAATTGTGCATTTTGACTTACTGCTGTGCAGGCTTGTAGCCGTATGTGTAAACAAGGCTCACAAAGTTGTCATAGGATATGGTCTTAAGATCGTCCGTCTGATATCCCCCTGCACTGAGATCGTCTGTTGTAACGCCTGCTTTGTTGAAGATACCCTGACAATAGCCAAGCCTCTGATCCTCTGACATACTGTCAAAGTCCACAAGACTTGTCGCCTGAGATACGTCAAACAGGCTGTCGTCAGCGTCCCCCGAAAGCTCGTCAACAGTGTATTCTGAAACTGTATCATCTGAGCCTTCAATGGTAAAGGTCTGCGTGTATTTTTTTAAGCTTCCGTCAGATTTATCAAAATACAGGTCGATAGCAGTAATGTATGTGTCGCCTGTATAAGTGTACTCCTCGATATCGAAATCATCAGCCTCATCACTGTTTATATGACCATAGGTTCTCGGCAGGTTTTGCTTGACTATGCTTTCAAGAACGCCGTCAAGCTCCGTCACGTCTGACTTGTGATAAACACCGGTCACGTTATCGTAATCATATCCTGCTCCGTCAACATAGATAAATCCGCTGGTGCCTATATCCGATGTGACTTTCAGATAGATGTTTCCGCCCTTTTTGGCTCTTACTACCTCCTGCTTTGAGCCGTCGGCTTCTGTGCAGGTCGTTTTCAGAGTGTAGTCACCGTCAAAGATCGCAGCGGTTTTTGTAATAAGCTCGCCCTGCTCGTTCACTACCTTACTATCAGCATCACTCTCGTTGCCCTTGCTGTCCTCAGACTTTTCGCCGTCTGCATTGTCGGCTGTTGAAACGTTCACCTTGCTCTCTGTGGCAGAAGAGCTGTCCTTACTATCCTTTGAACAGCCCGCTGCACACAAGCATACCACGCAAGCGCAGAGAGCCGCACATATTTTCTTTACAACCATATGTAAATATCCTTTCAGACCATGTACTATATTTCTTTTCCAAGGCAATATTGCCCTTAACATTATACACCTCTCAAACTTTTATGTCAAGAGATAAGGCAGAGTGTAAAGATCGGTGCATTATTTGCTTTTTTACCTTATTTACGCACATAAAAATACAAAAATCACCTATCAATGTATACTGTGAGTTCATGCTTTTTTCACAAAAGTCTGGTATACTATTTGGGTATTCTGACGAAAGAACAGCCAAAGAAGAAAAATATATGTGAAAGAGGAAGTAAAAATGGAAGCAGGTCTGATAATCGGAAACCAAATAATAATAATGTTCATTATCCTTATTATAGGCGCATTTTGCTATTTAAAAGGAATAATCACAAAGGACGGTACAAAACAGTTGTCCTCATTCGCACTGAATATAATCAATCCTGTGCTTATATTCATGTCCTATCAGTCAAAATATGACAAGACCCTTGTACATGGTCTGCTGTGGTCGTTTCTGCTGTCGGCGATATCCTATGCAGTGACTATCTTGCTCACCTATGTTCTTATAAGGAAAAAGACTCCCGACCTTGCGGTGGAGCGTGTTTCGTCAATATATTCAAACTGTGCATTCATGTGCATACCCCTTATAAACGGCATTTACGGCTCAGAGGGCGTTTTGTATCTTACAGCGTATCTTACGTTCTTCAACGTCCTTATCTGGACGCACGGACTTATGACAATGAAAGGCGAGCGTGACTTTTCTTCTCTTGTGAAAGCCCTTATCTCACCGTCAGTTATAGCCGTTGTGGTCGGTCTTATTTGCTATCTTACAAATATCAGACTGCCGAAAGTTCCTGCAACAGCTTTGCAGTACATAGCAGATATGAACACGCCTATCGCCATGGTGATAGCAGGTGCAACAGCCGCACAGACCAACGTTTTGAAAGCCCTTCAAAACCGCCGTATCTACTACGTTTCACTGTGCAAGCTCATAATACTCCCTGTGGCAGGCTTCCTTGCAGCGTGGATACTTGATCCTCCTCCAATAGTTCTTATGACAGTTACCATAGCCGCCGCCTGCCCTGCAGCGACTATGTGTACAATGTTCGCTGTAAATCTTGACAAGGACCCTAAAACAGCTTCAGAGATCTTTACAGTCACCACTATCCTCAGTGCTGTAACTCTGCCGCTTATAACTATCTTTGCCGACAGAATTACATATCATATTTAAAGTCAGCCTAAGCAAACATATCCATATAAACAAAAAGACCTGTCAGCATTTCGCTGCACAGGCTGTGAAAAGATAAATAAGCTACGCTCTGCAATGCTTTCCGAAAACCTCGGAGAGCATTTTTTTATCACTCTTTTTGCTGCACCGCAGGTAATTCTATAAAAAGCCTGCCGCACACACTGATCCCCTTCATGACAACACCGTTCAAGAGATCTCGAACGTCTTGTCTTTATAATTTTTTATCCACCCATAGTATACACCTTACTTCATCGGTGCCTCGGATAATAAAAGTATAACATATAATCAATTCACTGTCAATATTTCTTTGAACAAATAGCATATAAATTGTATATTTCAATAAAACAACCAGAAAATTTATAGCGTTTTACACAAAATTGTCAGAAAGCATTCCCAAACAAGACACAATTTCTCCGCTATTTTACTTTTTTCTGCAAAATATTATCCTCCGCCCTCATAAAAAATCTGTATACATCTCCAAGAGAAGCAAGGTCACTGCATACTGTGTCCAGCAAGTTCACGTTGAAAAGCAGCTTAGGGTCTTCACTGTCAAAGCTTACACCGATATCCTTTTTATTGAGCCACAAAGCGTCCTCACGGCTAGCATTTGGAAAATGGTCACGCTTATACTCGTCACCGAACAAAACGAACTTGCTGTTGTCTTTCAGCGCCTTGTAAGCCTTTTTATATTCCTGCGCCCCTGCAAGTATCATCGCCCTCATTTCGTCCATGCTTTCTCTGTCGGTTTTGTAATATCCACAACCATAGCCGAAACCATGGGTAGAGATATAGAAATAAAACTCAGGCATGGGGTGATATTCGCTTTTGTCACGCTGGCATTTCAAAGAACACCACACGCTCTCTCTGAATATCGGTCCGCCCTTGTTGTAACGTGCGTCTTTGTAAAGCCTTGATATCTTTTTCGGGTTGCATACTATCCTGCTGTCAATATCGTTCATTATAGGCGTGAGCGCAGTGATAAGCTCCGCAAAAGGCTCTTCTATGAGCCTGTGATAATCCGCCTTATGCTCCTTGAACCAATCCTTACTATCTCTCGTATGATTTTCAAACAAAAAGCCGATAGCTTCTTCACTAAATAGCATTTTTTCTCTCTCCTTGATGTTTCTAAACTTATTATAGTATATCACGATTTGCATTTTTAATCAAGAAAAAAGAGCCTGCCAAAGCAAGCTCCTTAATGACAAAATTTACTAAAGTGTCTTTATAACGTCCTCAGCTATCTGCTCAGGAGTAAGATGATTTTCTTTCAGCACCTCGGCAGGGTCATAGCGGTCATAGAACTTCTTTTCAAGACCAAAGCAAAGGGTCTTTACATCGCTGTCGCCGTAAAATCTTGCTATCTTCTCGCCAAAGCCGCCTTCAAGAACACCGTCTTCAAGAGTGATAACGGTCTTGTGGTCAGCCTTGAGGCTTTCAAGCATTTCCTTGTCAATGCCTGTGATGTAGTAAGGGTTTATAACAGTAGCCTTGACACCTGTCTTTTCCTCAATAAGCTTTGCGGCCTCAACGCCCATGCCGTAGAACGAGCCAAGTGCGATAACAGCAACCTGACTTCCCTGCTGTGTCATCTCATACTTGTTGAGCTTTGAAAGATCCTTTGTGAAAGGCTTGCCGTCTGAAACAAGGCTTGCAGGAACTCTTATTGCAACAGGGTGTTCGTTCTGTTCAAGGGACCAATCCAGCATTGCAAGATATTCTTCCTTTGTTACAGGTGCAAGATAAACAAGCTCAGGGATATTTGATATCATCGGTATATCGTAAATTCCAAGGTGAGTAACGTCACTCATGCCGTAAACCGAAGCCGCAAAAACAGCTATTGTAATAGGACTTTTATTTATGCAAACGTCCTGAGAAAGCTGGTCATAGGTACGCTGTAAGAACGAGCTGTAAACACCGTAGAAAGGCTTTCCACCGTTTTTTGCTATACCTGAGGCAAGTGCCATTGCGTGTTCCTCTGCAATGCCAACGTCCATAAACTGCTTGCCTGCTTTCTTTCTGACATCAGGAGTGAAGCCGAAAACCGTCGGAGTAGCGGAGGTTATAGCACACACGGACTTGTCAGCCTGCATTTTCTCAAGAAGATAATTGCAGGTAACAGTTCCGTAATCCTCGCCCTCAGAATTGTAAAGGGACTTGCCTGTTTCAGGGTCGAAGGGCATATGCCAGTGCCATGTTTCCTTATCCTTTTCCGCAGGAGCATAGCCCTTGCCCTTTTGTGTTACAATGTGAACGGCAACAGGCTTTTTGCTGTCCTTTACGCACTCAAAAGCCTCAATAAGCGAAGGGATATCGTTGCCGTCCTTAACGAAAACATAGTCAAGACCCATTGCCTTGAAAAGGTTACATTCAGCCTTGCCCTCGGTATCACGAAGAAGCTTGAGATTTCTGTACATACCGCCGTGGTTTTCTGCGATAGACATATCGTTATCGTTCACAACGATTATGAAGTTTGTATCCATTTCCCCTGCAAAGTCGATACCCTCCAGAGCTTCGCCGCCGCTGAGAGAGCCGTCGCCGATAACAGCGATAACATTGCCCTCCTCGCCCTTGAGATCTCTGGCCTTTGCAAGACCGCTTGCAAGGCTCACAGATGTGGAAGTATGGCCAACCGTAAAAAAGTCATGCTCGCTCTCCTCCGGGTTTGTGTAGCCTGAGATATCATCGAACTTGTCAGCGTCAAGGTAGGACTCCTTTCTGCCTGTGAGCATTTTATGTGGATAGCTTTGATGTGAAACGTCAAAAACTATCTTGTCATTAGGGGACTCAAAAACATAATGCATTGCGATAGTGGCTTCCACCATGCCGAAGTTAGGACCAAAATGTCCGCCATGCTTGCTGAGCCTGAAAAGCAGAGCCTTTCTCATTTCCTCAGCCAGCGCTGTCATTTCATCAACAGTGAGCTTTTTAACGTCAGCAGGTGAGTTTATTTTTTCAAGATACATTTTCATTTCCTCCTGTTTTACTTATAATTTTTCTTAGCTTTAGCTTACTTATATTGTACCACCTGGAGTTAGCTCTAAGTCAACAGGTTGTAGAGATATTTTACATTTTATTAACAATCGGCCTAACAAAAAAAGCACGGTCATGTGCCGTGCTTAGTATATTTCTCTTGAAAAAAATTAATGCCGTGCTATAATTATAGTATCACCAATATCACACCGGAAAGGTCTTGAAAGCATGAAATACAAAGTTATAGACATAAGTGAAGAGGATTACGGCTGCGAGGGTATACCGGAGGACAGCGAACTCATGTGCAGCGTTTTGATCGAAAGCTCTGACGGCACACAAAAATGGTTGAAAATAGCTGACCGATATCTCAGAGAAAACGACATTGATATAGGCAGTGTCATCACAGCAGACTAGCCTGCCTCCCCTGGAATATCACGCATTATCCACGCAAGCTGTTCTTCTGTAGGCTCTTCTATCTCATAGCCGTTGACATGGTCGCCCTTGAAACAGTTTTGATACAGCTCCACCCATGCAAATGTTGACAGTTTGCAATCAGAATAGATTTCTTTTTCACCTTTGTACGGCAGATCTTCAGGATAGCAGGTCTTGATAATAGGATTTCCATAAGTGGTGCAGTCCTCGAACTTATCCGAAGAAGAACCCACACAGCACACTCCGCTCAGTGAATATCTTGCCGCAAGATACTTTTCACCCTCCTCATCAGGGTTCTTTTTAAACGCTATCTGCGCCAGCTCTACAATAGCTTCTGCGGCGTATATAAGATAAGGAATTAAATATCCGTTGTGAAGCTCAAAGATCTTGTCCTTGTAATGAAAAGTCTTTCGCTTTTCGATAGTGCCATATTCTGCATACTGAAAAATGTTCAGCTCAGGGGCATCGGAGTAATAGTCGGTGACAATTCCCCCTGCCTTACTGCGGAAATAGCGTTGTTTCTGCGCTTCAAGCTGGTTCGATCCCACATTTTCATCAGAAAAATAATTGTGTTCAAATTCGTCGATATCCTCAGTAAAAAACGAAGCTGTGCCGCTTGTGCATGAGGGACAGTTGGCGTCAAACAAGGTTATTTTGTATATCATATGGATTTCCTTTCTTAGAAGCAGTGCCAAGCATTTCGGTACTGCTTTTATTATATCCTATTATGTTTCCGTTTGAGGTAAACAAGACTATTTTTCTTTGTCGCAAAGGAGAAAATATTCGCTCATGAGTTTGGCGAGGTGCAACGGCGCAGGCAGGCGGACAGATTGCCTAGAAGGATTTTCAGGCATAAGCTCTCTCAGTAGATTTGCATATCCCACCCACTGCTTAGGGTCGTCCTCCTCCCTGAGTTGCAGAGGATAATATTCCATAAGGGCGCATTCGTCAAAGTTCAGTTTTGGATTGTCAGCCCTGCATTTTTTGTAGCTCCTTTTATACTCAATATTTCCAGGGCGGGATTCTATTCCCCAGAATACATCTTTTCTGCGATAAACTCCCGAAGCCTGCTTAAATTCGCCCTTTGCATTTATTTCAGTATAATAATCAGGCACTTCCAAAGTGCTTACGCCCTCTCTAAGACGGATAATTCTAAGATGAGAGTCTGTGAAAGCTTCCGTCCTTTCAGAGATAGAATTTCCTATCTTAATTTTCTCAGGAACAAAAGGCTTTTTCATGTTATAGCCTGAAATGCTCGTGTCAGATATTCCGTGCCACAACTTTCTTGTCAAACCATTGCAAGAAACAAGCACAAGTCCGTCGCTTTCCTTATAAAGATCTCTCAAGCCCAAAAGCTTAGTGACAAATCCACCCCTTGCGGCTTTATTGCACTTGTCTACAAAATCGTCCTTTCTTGAAAGCTTTGAAAAAGCAATAAGCGCTTCGGGATAAGAAAGCTCTCTTTCATCAAACAGACCGCACTCGGCTTTTACCTGTCCGCTTCGTGCGTTAAAAGTCACATACGCAGGCAGGCACTTAGCCGTCAACACTGGCGATTTACTTTCAGCCGCCCACAAAGGTCTTAAAGTCTGATAAGCATACACACCTATCACATCAGCGGCGCAGGCAGGATTTTTCACTGTGTTCCTGTTGTCAGCAAATTCCGTGTATCCAAACTGTCTGAAAATATCCAGCACCGCTCCATGTATCCTGCTTTTTGAAGGCTTATCCTTAGCTTTCTCATCTAAAACGTCAGGGACAATAAACTGCGTAAGGCGATTTGTGTCCGCAAAACCTGCCCTCAGTGCGGCTTTCGGATCGCCCTTTTCCTCAGAAGTGTTTTTCAGGATAACCAACGCGCCCTTTATCTCAGCCGACTTCTCAACGCTTTCCTGCACCCTTTTTATGCGCAAAAGGTGGTCTTCATAGCTTTTGCCGTTCATCATATCCCCAAGAGAGCCTATACTGCGCTTTTCTATCTCTATTTTCACATCTGAGCCGTCCGTGTTGCCAAAATACTGGCAGATATCCTCCATAATAGCATTTTTCAAAGGCTCGTCGCTGTCATGACCGTATATCTCGAGAGTGATCTTATCCCTGCCCGTGCAGACTTTCAGCCTTTCTCTGCGCATTTTCTGAATATCAGCCGCCTCAAATTTCTTTTTATCAGGTTTTTTATAATGCACCGCACCCACAGACTGCACCTCGCCCATAGGCTCTGCGATATCTTTCAGAAGCGGCGTCAGCTCATGATAAAACTCACATTTTTCCTTTACAGACACTCCTGTGCCGATATTCATATTAGTGAAATCCATGCAGAATTTATAAGGCAAAAGTATCTGCGGCATAGCATTTTTGCCCACATAAATTTCAGGGTTTTTAAGCACCTCGTCCGCCGCAGGAAAATTTGAGTTACTATGATACAATCCATAGCAGTTTATGTCAGCATAGTTCCAATCACGAAAATATTCTGTCTTTTCTTTATCAATATTTTTTCGCTGCTGCTTCATTTTCATAACTCTGTATTTATTTTCAGACATTTTCACAAGAGCGTTTATGTTCTCTTCAAGATATATCTTCTTTTTCCAAGCATTTGAAACAAAGCGTTTCACACTTGGAAAAACAAGGAGCATACACTCACGCTGAGGCGGAGTTGTCTGAACAGAGAATTGAAGTCCGTAGGAATAATATTGCTTATCATATTCTATAGGCTGGCTAACAAGCTTTTTTAAACCACAATTGCTGAACGTAAGCTCCTGACCGAAAAAGGTTATGGCCTTTCCATTAAGAGAGTTCGCCACATACAGCGCAAAGGCGTCAAAGGCATAGTCCACCGCCGCAGTGCCGTCCTCGTTGAAAAGGCAAACTTCTTCCGAGGTGATACCATATCTCAGCACATCAGGGTCTATCTCGCTTTTAAACTTTTCTGCTATCGCCTTTGTTTCCGAGGTCGCCTTATCATTCAGCTCATATTCTGCCGTGACCCATATTTTCATTATCTTGCATATCTTATGAACATCAGGCTCATTCAAAGACACGAACCACCTGCTGTCATCAGAATTTGCTTTCATGTTGCCCACGTTTACAACTTCGTCAAGCCACCCGTTCAGGCATGCTTTCAAGCCGAACAGCTTCATATAATACTCCGGATCGTATTTTTTGTAGGCAGAAACTTGCAACTGTATGAGCAGTTCTTTCCAAGTCTTTGGAAAAGCAAGATAATACAGCTTAAAATTCCTCTTCTTCGGAATAAATGTCATCGAATATATCGGCGAATTCATTTTTTTCAACTCCTTTTTTGAATGCTTCATAAAACGGCTGATAAAGCGTTTCAGCTATCTTTCCCGTTTCTTTGTTGTCAATCATGCTGTCAATATAATCTATAAGCTCGTTTAGCAGGTCATAGCCTGCAGTATTTTTCTCAGAACGGCGAAAAGCTCCGTCCGCAAAATAAACTCTCGGTGCAGGCTTGCTCTCGTCCGTTATCCTGCAAAGCCGTCCGAATATCTGCAAAATAAGCACAAACAAGCTTGCCGTTACGTCAAGCTTCATCACAGGGTCAAGGGAGCTTAACTGCATTTTCCCCTGACGCTCCATGAGCGACCATTGCCTTGTGGCTTCACTGCGAAGCTTTGCCGCCCTTTCAAAAGCGTTTTTCTTCCCCGACAGAACACAGTGTCTTTCAAGATAGCCGTTTAGCTTTGTGCATTTTGAAGATATCTCGTCAGGAACTTCCATTGGGCGCACCAAAAAGAATACGCTTCCAAACGCCGAATGGCCGTCCTTGTCAACAATGTTATAACCTCGCTCTATCGCCTGCGCAGGGGCTACCATTATATCAGCCGAATGATCTGAAAAGTCTGCTATCTCGCTCCTGAGTATCATGTTCTCGTCAAATTCATCTGCTTCCCTGCTCATACACGCTGCTTTCTTTCCATTCAATAAAAGTCTGTTGAGATAATTTGCCGCAGTTTGTGCTTCACTGTAACTGTTCACTATCATAAGCAGTTTTCCCTCAGAGCGAAGCTCTGCTTCTATCGTCCCCATTATCTTTTTTATGACCTCTGTAAGGTTTTCTTCACGTTCTTCACTGCCACTGCCTGAAACTCTTATAGCCGTTCCAAGATCTATCATTTTCGATTCCGCTATCTTCCTGCGCTTCCACTCCTCCGCTTCAAGAAGATACTTCACAGGCACATTGACATGATACTGCAAACAGCCGTCCGCCCAGCTTGACCCTGAAAGCATCAGCACATTAGGTCCTGCGGGCTGACCCTCCTCCGTGAGCCGAAGCCAAGGCATACGGTCCATAAGCGCACGTCCGAATGCGTATTGACGGTAAAGAATAAGCCCCTTTTGCGGGTCGTTCTTCATGCCGAAAAGATTACCCATTGCAGATGAAGGGAGAATATTCTGCTGTGCGCTAAAACGTGTAGACAAAAAGTCAGTAAGCTCTTGCTGTGTTTTCCGCTCATACGGCAAAAACAAATAGGAATCGCTTATTTCCCTGATGTAATTATCGAACGCCGCCACCACAAGATAAAGCTTGATATGGTCAGAAAAAGTCTTGTCAGACTTACAGTTATTGTCCGTGAGCCAATCATTAAATGCTTTGGATAATTTCTTACTTTCTTTCTGTTGAGATAGTACAAGCATCATCAAATACTCAATGTCCTTATCATTATCCATTCCAAGGGTCACACGTCGCATATGAGCCAACGCCTTGTCAGATATATACTTATTGCCCTTATTATCTTTGCAAAGGCTGTTATAAAGTATCTCAGCTGAAAACGTCCTGCTAAGTATGGTCTGCCACTTGCTGCCGTAAGAGTTTATAGCATTTCTAACTGCCATACAAACCCTAACAGAAATAGAAAGCTTATCAACATATTCTTTTTCATTATCGTCCAAGCTCTCAAGTACCTCTGTATCCATATTCATGACTTCACTGCACAAAGCCGCCGCATTCTGCCTGAACTTATCAAAGCTTGCTGACGGTGTGAAAAACTCGTCAAGTGTTTTCTGTACCTTGTCACATTCATCAAATACCACAAGGTCGGCTTGCTCCAGCACATATTCCAAAAACAGCTTGTTATCCCCCAAAAGCCTTATTGCCGCAAGCCCCTGCACAGTGGTCACGATAACATTTGACGTATAAACATCTCGGTACATTCTCACCGCAGGGCAAATATCCATATAAGGGCAATTATAGTGCTTTTTATTTTTCATAAGCGACCTGCACGGCTCGTTTCCAAACATTGGCGCAGAACTTTTGTCGCTCTTATTTTTTGCCATGCCGTCGATAATACAAGGGGCAGTGAGATACTTAGAATACTCATTTTGCAAATATTTTTCTTGAGCTTTCGCCACCTGATCAATGTATTTTTCACGTCCGCTTCTGCCTATCACAGGTGAAACACTAACTCCAAACTGAGATAAATAAGAACACATCTCCAGCACACTTGAAACAGTGTCAAGCACAAGAACGACCTTTTTATCAGCCTTTGCAAGGTGATAAGACAGCACTTTCATAAGAGTGGATTTTCCTGAGCCGACCATGCCCACAAGATTTGTTATCTTGTCGATCTCAAGCCTGTTTGCACTCTTAACATTGCCCTCCGTGACAGCTTTTAGGGTGTTGCTTTTTAGTATAGAATAGCAATAATCATCAGGCTTTTTCTCAGCCATTTCAGCCGCACTTGCAAGCAACTCATCTGTAGAAACACTTATCTTTTTTCTGGTTTTCTTAGGCGGAGGACTTATAGGCATTTGCGGTGTGCAGTCAGGTATCTCAACGTCAGCGCTATACACAGTGGAGCTTGTCTTGTCCTTAATGCTGTAGCTGTATTTTCCACCTTTTGCGTATCCAAAATGCTTTTCTTCCTTGTGTTTTCTGATATATTCAAAGTAAACGTCCGCACGGTCAGGCTCAACTGCCAGCTCAGTGTTTCGGGCAAATTTCAAGACCTTGCTGCCCTTTTCAATTTTTTCTGTAAAAATATATAAACAAAACTCGGACTGAGCATTGCGGTAATTTTCAAGAACCTTTGCCCAATTCATCTTTGAACTGCAAGAATGTAAAAGTCTGTGAGCTTTTTGAAGCAGAAAAGCAGTTTCATCGCAAACTACCTCGCCCAAAAGGCTGTAATTATGAAGCAGAAGATACGCCTTTGTGGGGTCGCCCTCGGGCTTGCATTTTTCCAAAAGAGCAAGGGTCATTTCTGCCTTGATGAAATCATCAAGATTCACAGAAGTTGGAAGATAATTTCTAAGACTTCTTTTGATAGTTTCTAAGCTTGACATCTTCCACCTCTCCTTTCAGCTCTTTTGAAAAATTTCTCATGGAAACGCATTTAGCAATTGAATCAGGAAAACTGCTTGCTAACGCATCATTGCATATCTTGCAATAATCAGGATAATCCGTCAAACAATCGTCAGGCACAACATAAAAAACTTTTTGTGCCTTAGTATGAGTAAAAACATAGTCATTTTTAATGCTCTTTTTCAGCATATAAGGATTTCTGTGGGTCTTTGCGTCAATAGCCCAAACCTGCCCGTCAGGCAAAGTTATCTTTACATCATACTTATCTGCGTCAGGCCAAAGCTCCGCCCCACATCCACATTTTTCTGCAATTTTCTGTATTTTCAATTCCAACTGCCCAGGCAAACACATATATCTCATAACACCATGCCTAAGCCGCCAATTGCCGTCCTGAAATCTCAATGGCTTCATATCATCTTTTTTCGGTATATTTTTCAAACAGCTTTTGTTACAGCACTGTGCCTGCGCGCCATAAAAAGTCATTGTCCAACCGCATTTCGGACAAACATAACTCCCGTTTGGAACATTTTCGTAGGCTTCCGAGAATATCTTATTTATCATCTTAAAGTCTTGACAATGCTCCATTTTAAATTCACTCATTTTTTCATCAGCGCAAATTGGATTTTCCACAATAAACCGACGCACAGCCACATACAACTCGTTGGGAAGATTAGTCAAAAGAGTATAAATGTAACGCTGCTCCAAGTCATTTACGTAATCTTTCTCTGAATCAGAAATAAGATCAACGCAATCATCAGTAAGAGTATATCTGCTGTTTTCACTTAACTCTATCAGCGCATTTGTATGATAAAGATCAAACTTTTCCACCATTTTGACAAAATAACTATTCCACCCCTCAAACCACGTTTTCACGGGCTTCACAGCATAATTCTCAATAAAAGCACATTCATGAAGATCTGAAAGCATATCATATTGCTCATTCACAGCCGCCAAAGCTGCAAGCCTATTTATCCCAGCAAAAAGCTTGCTACTGTAACTATACTTATCGTTGCACTGCCGTTTCTCATACAGCCCATATGCTATCAATCGTACCATCAAGTCAAAATCCAACTCATTCAAATCTTCCACTCCTTTTACCATATAAATAAAAAAGCCACCTTTTGAAAAATATCAAAAAGCGACCTGATATACCAATTAAAGCAAAACAGATATGAATACCGTTATTGCCTAATGTCAAAATATGATGTTTTTCGTGTACACTCATATCTTAAATCAACATCATAATTTTGTCAATAGTTTTATTTATAAATTGCCAATAATTTGTATCTTTATACAAATTGATACTGCAAAATTTGTAACAGATAAACAAAAAAAGCCGTAGACAAAACGTCTACGACCTAGAAAACACTCTGTGTTGCTACTATAAAATAGATGACAATAAAAATGCCAATTTGACGTCATCTATCAAGCGGTCTTATCCTACCGAGTCAGCTGTCGTTTTATATATTCCTTCCCCTCACAATCAACAAAATCCTTGGCAAACTGTTCCGCCTCCGCAAAGCTGTTCTCCAGTATCTCAAACCCCACAGCCGCAGAAAAGCTGTCGATCTCAACACGTTCGGTCTCGTCTGCGAAAACCTGTATTAAAAATCCTTCGCAAAGAACATCTCTGCCGTTCTTGTCGACCCTGCTAATGTTTATGTCGGGTGAGATCTTTATGTAAAATCCTTTGTATCTCATTTGACCACGCTCCTTAAAACTTCATCTGAAAATCATTATCTTCTTCAAAATCCTCGTCCGGTTCATCATCAAAATGCTGCCCGTAAACCGACCTTTCAAGTGTCGCCCTCAGATAGCTTGTGTCCATACCATTCGCCTCATATCCCTGATTTATGACGCTGTAATAATAACTGGTCGGCGGCGAGATATGACCCTTGTTCATCAAGTACGCCATGCACTCTTTCTTTTCTCCGTTGACGTTGATATCAAACAGCTCCTTTCGGTAAAGATTCGGAAAACCCTCATATCGGTCAAGACTGTGTTCGTCCCGACCATCTATCTCCCAAATCAGCACGGGAACTTCCGACTTCTCTTTCGGCACAATAGTTGCCACACCACGAAATTCAAGCTCATAGCCCTGCATCATTTCTTTGCTTACGACCTTTGAATTCGGACAGCGGTTTGCCATTTGTTCAAGATTGATGTTGCTGCCATAGGCGATATATAATCTTCTGTATTCCATAAAAATCTCCTTTTCAAATTTACATACTCATTTCAAGTTCTTCTTCAATGCCGTCACATTCGCTTTCTGACGGCACAATGTGTTCTTCGGGTACATTTTCGACTTGTGTGCTGTTGTCGCTTACAAGCTCGACACGTTGTTCAAGAGCGGCTTGTTTCTCAAGCTCTCGCTTTTCTTTAAGCCTTGCCCTTGCAGCAATTCCGTCCTCCGGGTGTCGCCAGGCTATGTCACCATCAAGATGTTTCAGCAGATGTGTTCTGCAATTCTTGAATTCATCTCCTATCAGTCCAAGATTTAAAAGCCAGACCCTAAAGCTGTACCGCATATTATCACTTTGAGAAACGTGAGGAGAGCAATATTTCTTGGTCATAGCCGCATTACTTATGGCTAATGCAAGCACTATCTGACTTCTTACCTCTCCTGCGTGAAGAGAACCGTTGTACGCTCTTATCTCATAATGTCCGTGCTGAAAAAAGCTGTGCAGATTGCAGATCACATATCGGCTGTTTGAATAATGCTGAAACTGCTCGCTCATTCTTCCACGATACCAAAGCCTTTTTATCTCCTCCATATCTTTGGGCTTCTTGCGGTTTATGTCCTCTATGAACTGCTTATTCATCTTGTGACAGTAGCTTTCACGGGCAGATGATACCTGCAAAGCGTCCCATAGAAAATCTTCCTTGCTTGCGAAGATGTTTACAAGATTTCGTATCTGCTGCGGTGTATAATCGTCTGCCGAAATGTGAATGTGCGTGCCTGCACAATATCTCGGACCTGTCACTCCGCCTGCACGGCGTAAGGCTC
>CDZE01031506.1_pt1 | contig 169698 bp, 169 predicted proteins | sample 557341 | NCBI WGS metagenome assembly CDZE01 (sample SAMEA3182109, study PRJEB8094) | gut metagenome | biome: human; feature: gut; material: Stool; isolation source: human stools | place: Canada | collected 2013-04-23
CTCTCAGAGAAACAGTGGCGATAGCTGTGAGGATCACCCGTATCCATGCCGAACACGGAAGTTAAGCTCACAAACGCCGAAAGTACTTGGCCGGAAGCGGCCCGGGAGGATAGGAAGCTGCTGATAAAGGAAAAGACACTTACAAATGTAGGTGTCTTTTTTCATATGCCGGAGCTTCCTATCCGAACGGGTTACCCGGGATAGGCGGAGAACATCTTTTGAAGGAGCGAAGGGACGCGCAAAAGATAGTGAAACGGCTACGCAGAGGGGAGATAGGAAGCTGCTGATAAAGGGAAAGGACTTGCAGAGATGTGAGTCCTTTTTGCATGCATAAATTTGAAGGGAGTAGGATAAAGGTGCCCGGAAGAATCCGTGAGAGATGTCATCCGAGTCATAGATTCTTCACTCCGTGTCATATTTCCGCTTTCCTGCTTTCTTACAAAGCATTCTTGTCTCCATTCAGAATGACGATTGAAGGAGAGAGTTTCATAATGAGGGAAACGTTAAGCGTCATAATGAGGAAAACGATAATTCCGGGCCGGCAGTCGACAATATTCAATATCCGGTACCTGTGTTTTTATTTCCTTGAAAATTTCTGCATTTTAACGGCGGCATCCCATTTATAAAAACGACTTTAATGGTATAATGAAATCGTATGTGTATGATAAAAAATCGATACCGGACCATTACCGTGCACATAGGATCGATTCACTGAACATCGACAAGGAGGAAGATGGAGTGGAAAAGAAAGATTTTATCTGGAAAATGGGAGGGCAGCAGGGACAGGGCGTTGAATCCTGCGGAGAAATTCTGGGGCGTGTTCTGGCACAGGAGGGATATTCCCTTTTCAGCCAGCGTCTGTTTGCATCCCGGATCAAAGGCGGACATACGACGATTGCCCTGCGTATCGCGACCAAGGAAATTGCGACGATCGGGGAGCATGTGGATTGTCTTGTAGCTCTTGACCAGGAAACGATCGATCTTCACGGAAAGGAAATTTGTGAAGGCGGTGTTATTATTGCCGACGATGCTTTTAAACCGAAATGGGAGGCGCATACGGGACGTATTTTCCTGCCGCTCCCCATTACGGAAATGGCAAAGAAGTACGGATCCATGCAGATGAAAAACATTGCCGCTCTCGGTATGAGCGCAGGACTGCTCGGATTTCCGGAAACGCCGTTCTACCGCTTTATCGCGGAACGTTTTGCGAAAAAAGGGGAAGCGGTCATCAATAAAAATAAAGAGATTTTCAAGGAGGGTTATGACACGGCTGTCGCTGCCATGCAGGGGGTGGAGCTGGGGAAACTGGCCGTTCCTGAAAAGAAAGACCAGCTGTACCTGCTTGGGAATGAAGCGGCCGCGCTCGGCGCTATTTCCGCAGGATCCCGTTTCATGGCTTCTTACCCGATTACTCCGGCATCGGAAATTATGGAATATATGATTAAAGTGGCCCATAAGATTCATGGCACGGTCGTGCAGACGGAAGATGAATTGTCATCCGTTATGATGGCGATGGGGGCGGGCTATGGAGGTGTCCGTGCGTTCACTGCGACATCCGGCCCCGGGCTTTCTCTCATGGCGGAATCCATTTCCATGGCGGCTGTTGCTGAAATCCCGGTGGTTATTATTGACGTGATGCGTGCAGGGCCGTCCACGGGGATGGCGACAAAGGTGGAGCAGAGCGATATCCGCTATGCTGTCGGCTCCGGCCACGGAGATGCGGAAAAGATTGTTCTTGCCGCCGCGTCTATCGAAGACTGCTACTACATCGTCCAGGAAGCGTTTAATCTGGCGGAAGAATATCAGACTCCTGTCATTGTGCTGTCCGATCTGCAGTTCGGTATGTGCAAGCAGTCTGTTCCCGCTTTTGACAGGGACCGTATCGGCATCCGCCGCGGTAAATTAGTGACGGAAGGCCTTTCTGAACTGGATATGAAAACGAAATCTTATTTCCACCGTTTTGCTGACACGGAAGACGGTATTTCCCCAAGGACGATTCCCGGCGTGAAAAATGGCATGTTCCTTTCCACAGGCCTTGAACATAATGTATTCGGCAAACCGGCGGAAGGACAGGGCGACCGTGTGATGGAAATGGAAAAGCGCCACAGAAAGTTCGCTGCCGTTTCCAAAGCGATTCAGCCGTTTACCGCAGCCCATGAAGAAACGGACTGCGACCTGCTCCTTGTAGGCATTACTTCCACCAATGGCGCGCTGGAAGAAGCGCGGGAATGTCTGGAAGCAGAAGGCAGGAAGGTAAATCACATCCAGCTCCGCCTGATTTCCCCGTTCCCTGTGGAAGAGCTCCGTCCGTATATCGAAGGGGCGAAGAAAGTTCTCATTGTAGAAGAGGATTTGACGGCGCAGCTCCGCGAGCAGTTTGCCATCCGCTTTGACTGCCACGATAAACTGCTTTCTCTTTTGCAGTATGACGGCACGCCGTTCCTGGCTTCGACCATTATCAATAAATCCAAGGAGGTCATCTGATTATGGGTTCACCGAGAGATTATAAAAATACTATCGTGCCGAACTGGTGTCCCGGGTGCGGCGACTTCGGGATCCAAAATGCGATTGCCGCTGTCTGTGCGGCTAAAGGTTGGCCGAATGAAGATATCGTTTTGATTTCCGGTATCGGCTGTTCTTCCCGCATCGGCGGGTACCAGTACTGCTACGGCGCCCACACGACCCACGGACGCGCGCTTCCTTTTGCCCAGGGCATCAAATGCGCCAACAAAGATATTCATATGGTCGTCTGCTCCGGTGACGGCGACTCTTACGCCATCGGTTTGGGACACGCCCTCCATGCGATGAAGAGAAATATGGATATCACCTATATCGTTTTCGACAACCAGGTTTACGGCCTGACAAAAGGGCAGACGAGCCCCATGTCTTCCAAAGGCTTTGTGACCAAGACGACGCCTGACGGCAATCCCCTTACCCCGCTTGACGCTCCGTCCATGGCTCTTGCTGCGGGCGCTACCTTCGTGGCGCAGGCGTATGCCATCGACATGAAGAATATGGTGGATGTCATTACCAAAGCGGTCGATCATAAAGGTTTCTCCTATGTCAATATTTTCACGCCCTGCGTCACTTTCAACCAGTTCAATACAGTGGAATGGTACAATGGTCATCTGAAAAAACTGGAAGATATACGGGAAAACTATGATCCTCATGATAAGGCAGCCGCGTTCCATCTGCTTTCCGACACCGACAGCCTCGTACTGGGCGTTATTTATGAAGAGGAAGGCGCTGTACCTTTCGGTGAAATCGTTCCGTCGGCGGATGTGCGCCTTGCAGATCACGTGGAAAAGCCGTCAGCTGCGCTTTTTGAAGATCTCTGTATGGAATTTCGGTAAAATCGTTCTCCGGCGGCGGTTTTCCGCTTTCGGAATTAAGAAAACATTTATAAATCAGATTCTGCGATTTAAGCAGCAACTACTTGAAATAGCGGGCCTGTCCCGAAGTGTGAAGGGCGCTTTTGCGTCCTGAGGAAAGGATAAGCATCATGGCATCAGATCGAATGATGGAATACTATTATTCCATGGGGCAGGATACCCTGGCTGCCGGAGATATCGACGAAGCGGTCACTTATTTCCGTAAAGCGGCCAACCTAGGTGCCGGCGAAGCGGCTCATGAAATCGGCGTTATCGGTCGCCGGCTGGAAAAGGGAGACGGGCTGGAAAAGGATGAGGAAAAAGCGGCCCACTGCTACCGCCTGTGCGGAGAAATGGGCGATGATGAAGCGTGGCTGTACCTGGGGAAGCTGTACCTTCGGGGGCTTAATGGAGGAAAGCCGAATCCGCGGAAAGCCAAACGTGCTTTGGAGCATGCGTCTGAGGCAGGATATACGGAAGCGGCCGTTCTTCTTGCCCGGATATACGATGAAGGTGTCATGGGGCAGGTTAATCCCGCAACTGCTTTTAAATACTACCTTTTGGCAGCACAGCGGGGAGATTCGGAAGCCATGCTTATGACCGGTCTTTTTTATGCGCAGGGAGTATCCGTGCCCAAAAATACCGTGGAGGCAGAAAGATGGATACGGAAGGGGAAAGAAGAGGGCGACCCCGATGCCGATGAAACGCTCCGCGGATTTCTGGCGGTGGCCTGCACGGAGTATCTGACAGGGGCGGCAGGCGTGGTGGATGAGAAAAAGGCTGCTGCCATGGCCAAAGAAGCGGAAGTGATGGGAGATAAGGAAGTCTATCTCCGCATGGGATACGCTTATCGCGCAAGCCGTGTGGAAAATCATGCAAAAAAAGCTTTTGAGGCTTTTAAGGAGGCGGCGAAACACAAACTGCCCGAAGCTGATGCGGCAATGGGTCTTTGCTATGAGTCGGGCCTCGGTGTGGAAGCGGATATTTCCAAAGCCGTGAAATATTATAAAAAAGCGGCGGAAAAAGGAAATGCCTTTGCCATGGCCCATTACGGCTGTGCCCTTGCCAATGGGGAAGGCGTGAGAAAAAATAAAAAATCCGCCATGGAATGGCTTATCAAAGCGGCGATGAAGGGCGATGAAGGCGCCATCCTCATCCTGAAAGAAGATTACGATTACACTTTGAAATGATAAAGACACCTTCTCTGCAAGCAGGGGAAGGTGTTTTTTCATGGTACAATAGAAATATATTTCATGGAGGATCATTCATGCTCATTCCTTACCGCTCGGTGCGGACACCTTGCCGAAAAGAAACGGAGATAAAAAAATCAATATTTATTGCGCAGCTTTTTCCTGTAGAAACAGAAGAGGAAGCGCAGTCCATTTTGGAAACTGTGCGGAAAAATCACAAAGATGCGGCCCACCACTGCTGGGCATGGCGCATCGGCACCATCCGCATCCGTGAGAAATCAAGCGACGGCGGAGAGCCGCAGGGGACGGCAGGACATCCCATGCTCCATGTCCTGCAGATGAAATCGCTCACTAATACTTTATCCGTTGTGACAAGATACTTCGGCGGCATCAAACTGGGGACGGGCGGACTGGCGAGAGCATACGGCGGTACTCTGGCGGAAGCCGTGGAGGAAGCGGGTATTCTTTGTTTTATGCCCCACGTCCGCCTGGAACTTACGATTCCCTATACCGCGGCAGGCACGTTTGAACACTACATCAAAGGTACGGATATCCGTGTACTGGACAGAATCTTTGCGGAAGAAGTGCAAATCACATGCCTCTGCCTTCCGGAAAATAAAGCAAGGCATGAAATGTATTTCCGGGATATGACCGGCGGAAAAGTAAAGGTGGAAGACCGGGGCGAAGAATATGTGGGAATGGAAACAGAGGAGAAGGAGTAAAGGGAATCGGATCAGCAGGGATTTTTTATCCGGTTTTTGCAAATAAAAAGGAAGTTCGGTACGGCCTTTGCTTTTTCTGAACCCTATGGGAGCCTGTTTGCGCTTTTACGGAATTTGTTGACAAAAGGCATATAAGTTATTACTATTTTTATAGTTATGATTCAAATCAGGACAGGAATTTTATGTTGAAGTCGTCATGGGCTCGGGGACTGAAATGAAGTGCCCGGGATTTACCCGCGGACGCAGAGGGGGAAACGGTTATGATGCCAATTCTTGATTATCTGGACGGGATACTGTATTATCCCATCCTCGTTGTGGTATTAACGGCGGCAGGGCTGTATTTTACATGCAGGACGGGTTTGGTGCAGTTCCGCATGTTTTGGGAAAGTATCCGCCTTGTAATGGAAAAGCCGCAGAATGAAGGGGCGGTTTCTCCCTTTCATGCGCTCATGGTTTCCACGGCATCCCGCGTAGGTACAGGAAATATTCTGGGGGTTTCCACGGCAATCTGTCTTGGCGGGCCGGGTTCCGTTTTCTGGATGTGGGTTATTGCCGTCATCGGCGGAGCGTCCGCGTTTATTGAAAGTACCCTTGCCCAGGTCTATAAGAGAAGAGACAGCAAGGGAGACAGCTACGGCGGGCCCGCTTATTACATCGAATCCGCCATGCACAACCGCACCCTTGGCGTACTTTTCGCTTTCTTCCTCATCATCACCTATGCCGGCGGCTTCAATATGCTTGCCTCTTATAATCTGCAGTCCACTTTTGCGGCATACAGCTGGTATGATCCGGCTGTCACACCGTGGATTATCGGTGCCGTTCTCGGCGCGCTTGTAGGGTACTGCATCATGGGCGGCGGAAGACGTATCCTCCGTGTCACCGGTGTTCTCGTGCCGATTATGGGGCTCATCTATGTGGCGGCGGCTGTGATTGTCGTTGTGATGCATATAAATCTTATTCCGCAGGTGTTTGGCATGATTTTTGCCGATGCTTTTGATTTCCGGTCCATTCTGGGTGGTGTTTCCGGATCCTGCCTCATGTTCGGCGTAAAGCGCGGACTCTTTTCCAATGAAGCAGGCGTAGGTTCCGCGCCGAATGCCGCCGCTTCCGCTGATGTAAGCCATCCGGTCAAGCAGGGACTTGTACAGATGCTGTCCGTTTTCATTGACACGCTTCTTATCTGTACGGCGACCGCTATGATGTGTCTGGCTTCCGGTACTCCGATTACGAAAGAAATCGCCGGTGCGGGATATGTGCAGAATGCCGTGACTGTGGCTTTTGGAAGCTTCGGCCCTATTCTTATCACGGTGTGCATGGTGCTTTTTGCCTTTTCCACACTGATCGGCAACTTCTTCTATGTGGATAACTGCCTGATCTTTATCCATAAAAAAGAACCGGGAAAATCTTTTATGACGGGATTCCGTATTTTAGCAGCCCTCGTCATTTTCGTCGGTGCGGGCATGTCCATGGCGGCTGCCTGGGATATCGCCGATATTCTTATGGCTCTTATGTGCCTGATCAATATTCCCGCCTGCCTTGTTCTCGGCGGAACGGCAGTCAAAGTGATGAAAGACTATGAGCGCCAGAAAAAGGAAGGCAGGGATCCGGTCTTCCGTGCGGCTGACGTGGGTCTGAATCTTGACGAAGTGGAATACTGGAAATAGTAATTTCGTACTAAAAAGCTCATTCCGGAAATTGACGGGGTGGGCTTTTTCAGGAGGCGGCATATGTATCCCCGGTTGAAAATATACTTGAAACGGATTGAAGAAAATACGCGGGTCGTCAGACAGCTGTGTGCCGATCACGGTATCCGCGTCATGGGCGTGACGAAGGCATGCTGCGGTGCACCCGAACTGGCGGAAGCTTATCTGGCGGGCGGCCTTGCCATGATTGGCGATTCCCGCGTGGCGAATCTGAAGAAACTGGAAAATGTCGAAGCGGAAAAGTGGCTCATCCGTCCGCCCATGCTTTCGGAAATAGAGGATCTGGTCCGCTATGCGGATGTGTCGCTCCAGTCTGAAATGGAAACCGTCCGTGCGATAAATAAGGAGTGTGAAAAGCAGGGGAAGCGCCATAAAATCATCCTCATGATGGATCTTGGCGATATCCGCGAGGGATATGTGGATGAAGAGGAATTGATTGCCGCCGCGGTGGAAACGGAAAAGCTTTCTCATGTGGATCTTTACGGTATCGGCACCAACCTGACTTGCTTTTCTTTTATTCAGGCCGATGAGGAAAAAATGGAATGCCTTGCAGAAATGCGGAGGAAAGTGGAGAATGCCGCCGGCCATACATTGGAAATCGTCAGCGGCGGAAACAGCGCGGCCCTGGATCTCATGATGCGCGGTGGTATTTGTGAAGGGGTAGATAATTTCCGTCTTGGGGAAAGCCTTCTTTTCGGCAAGGAACGGAGCAGGTATACTTTCCTGCCGGGAACGAGGAATGACGGATTTATTCTGGAATGTGAAGTGGTGGAAGCGAAAGTAAAACCGAGCCTTCCCTGGGGAACGGCGGGGGTGGACAGCTATGGACGGAAACCCGTTTTTACAGACAGGGGTGAAAAGAGGAAAAAGGTCATCTGTGCCATCGGACGTCAGGATTTTGATGCGGAAACGGCAACGCCTGTGGATGAAGGCATTCTTATCTTAGGTGCCAGTTCGGATCATCTCATGCTGGATGTGACAGACAGCGTGAAGGAATACAAAGTGGGAGATATCGTGGAATTGCGGCTGGGGTATTTCTCCGTTCTCCGCGCTTTCACTTCGCCTTATGTGGAAAAGATATTTCTTAAAAAATGAAGAAATCGGGAGCAGGACAGGGCGCTTCTTCAGCAGAAAAATATGTCTGTTTTTCTCATGAAACAGTGGCGAATTTTTAAGAATCCCGTATAATAGAGAAAAGGATTTTTTGTAGTCTGGAGGATGGTACTATGGACGCAATCGAATGCCTGGTTACAAGGAGAAGTATCCGCAATTATACGAAAGAGCCTGTTTCCGCAGGGGACATCGAAAATGTGGTGGAAATCGCGCAGATGGTTTCCTGCTGGGAAAATACGCAGCCTGTCCGTTATGTGGCGGTGCTGGACAATGATCTGAAGAACCGTATTGCCGATGAATGCACGAAGAAGTTTCCCTGGAATACGGAAAATATCCATGAAGCGCCTGCGCTCATCGTGCTTTGCACAGTAAAAGGGCTTTCCGGCTATGAACCGAATGGAGAAGCGTCTACGACAAAGGGGACCCACTGGCAGTCTTTTGATGCGGGCATGGCGGCGGATCATTTCTGCCTTGCCGCACGGGCGGTGGATCTGGGGACGCTCATCATGGGACGGTATGACGAAGAAAAGATCAAAGAAATTCTTGATCTTCCCGAAGAGTATGATGTGTCCTGCATCATTGCGGTGGGACATCCCGAAGTCATACCCGCTGCGAATGAAAGAAAGCCTTTAAAGGAAGTGCTGACTTTCAGATAAGGAATAGGAGAAAAGGAAAATAACGGAACTCTCATAAAAGGGAGTCCGTTATTTTATTGGCAGGGAAAAATTATTTTCTTTATCCACTTCCGTCTGCTCCGGCAGGCCGTGATATAATGGAACAAAAAACAGGGGGAGTCTATGTCTTTGCTTGAAACTGCCTGTCCTCACTGCGGAAAGTCTATGGTGTTTTCACCGATTGATTATATCAATACGGAAGAGCGGCCGGAGATGATACAAAAAGTGCGCGATGGAGAGGCTTTCGTGTCGATATGCGGCCATTGCGGTAAAAAGTCCCGTATGGACTATTCCTTTTTGTACTATCAGCCGTCGGCGCTGTTCCTGGTGTACTATGCAGCAGATCAGGAAGACTATGAAAAGGCGTGGAAGATGCTTACCGGGCAGGATAGAGAACGCCGCCTTGATGAAGAAAAACTTCGGGGCGTGAAGAAACGGCTTGTCACGTCACGGGAGGCACTTCGGGAAAAGCTTATGATCCTTGACAGCGGTTTCGATGATCGGGTCATTGAATTGATGAAGGGGCTTGCCTTTATGTCGCTCCGGCGTCATAGTCCCGAACTTCATCCGGAGCGTGTCCTTTTTGATATGGGGGCTGACGGGAACCATTATTTTCGTTTTGAGGAAAAGGGAAAAGTCATCGCGGCATATGCATTTGAGGCGCCGATGTACCGAGAAATTGAAACGGGTGTGAAAGATATGCTGGAAACACTTTCAAGGAACCAGCCGATTATTAATGCGGAGTGGGGTGCTAAAGCCCTCCGCACGATTCATCAATCATAAGGAGCAGTTATGTCACAGTCACAGATGCAGGAAATCACCTGCCCGAAGTGCGGGAAGAAACAATTTTTCCGTGTGTGGGACAGTATCAATACGATGGAAGATCCTCCGCTTAAGGAAGCGGTCAGGAATGATGAAGCCTTTTCTTTTCATTGCGGGGACTGCGGTGCGTCTGCTGTACTGCATTATAATTTCATCTACCATGAACCGGCGGAGAAGCTTTTTATCGTATGCAGCGCTGACGGTTCCGATTACACGGCGATGAAAGAAACACTCACGGCGGAGGACAACGCCTTTAAAGGCTACACGAAACGCATCGTCCTGTCTCACAATGAATTCAAAGAAAAACTATTGATTTTTGACGCGGGATTCAATGACAAGATTGTGGAAGTCATGAAGAGCGGTATTTATGCCAATGTGGAGGCTCATTACAAGGATAAGGAGATTGATGAAATATTTTTTGCCACCAACGAAGAGGGGGAGCACGGATTCCTTCTCCTGCGCCATGGGGAGATGCTGGCGGCAGTGGAATTTGACAAAGCCCTGTATGACGCGCTCCTGGAAAAGGCATTGGAAACCATAGACGCCCTTTCACCTGCGGATGTCATTATTGATACGGAATGGGCGCGGGCAATGGTGGAAAGGCTGTAAGCTGTCATCAGCATAATAGATTCTTCACTCTGTGTCATTGTTCCGTTTCTCTGCTTTTTCATATGGCATTCTTACCTCCGTTCAGAATGACGGCGGACGGCAAGGTGTCATAATGAGTGAATGTGAAGGATCTGCTGCCGTAATGACTCAAAAGAATAGAATGAATTTTTACAAGCAAAAACGCCGCTGTTGAATATGCGGCGTTTTTTTCATCTGTAAGCCGGCGGCTGCTTTTTATTATTTCATATATTTATAGAGGAAGGCATTGACTTCTTCCGTGACGAACTGGTTGGATTCTTCGCTCAGCTTGAAAGAGCCGCCCAGCATGCACCATGTGATGAGCGCACCGTAAAGATGGGAGAGAAGAAGTTTCGTAAGGAACGCGACCGGTGTATCTTCTTTCAGCCGGTTTTCTTCTTTGGTGTGCTTGAGAATGGTATAGATTTTACGATATCCTTCGCGGAGATTTTCCGCGCCTTCTTCTGCGGAGCGGGGAGACATGATATCGCGGATCCATTGGCGGATCAGATTTACACCCATGCGGTCCGCTTCGTGGAGAATGGCATTGAAGTAATAGGTCAGTTTTTCCTGAGGGCCTCCGGGCATCGTCATGGCAGTGGTAAATATTTCTTCTATGACTCGGGTGGAAAATTCACGGACGACATCTTCCTTGCATACAAAATAGTGGTAGAATGTGCCTTTTGCCACACCGGCATCTTTCGTGATTTCTTCGACGGAAACGTTGTCAAATCCCCGTTCGCTGATGAGTTTTCTGGCGGAAGCGGTCAGCTTGGCTTTTGTCCGCTCGGCTTTTTTGGTTAAAGGCATTGCGCATCCTCCTTTATTATTTATATTATATTAGTATAAAATAAGCGGGGTATAAATGCAATGACTTTTAGTCATTTAAATGATCCGGGAAGGGTTTGGAATAAAATTTCCGCCGCTGTAATTGGGCGGTTTCCTTTGGTATAATGAAGACAGGAAAACGGAAAGAATACAGTGTCCGGGTAAATGGTTTGGAGGAGCTTCATGGACGACGGCCATATATGGTTTGAATTATTTATTATTGTTCTGCTTGTCTTGGGAAATGCCGTGTGTTCATTGGCGGAAATTGCCATTGTGGGAGCGAGGAAGACGAAGCTGCAGGAGCTGGCGGATGAGGGGAAGCGTGGCGCGGCACAGGCGCTGAAGCTGACCGGACGTAAAGAGGAGCTGTTCTCTACCATCCAGGTGGGGATTACCACCATCAGCATCGTGACGGGTATGTTCTCCGGCGCCTCTCTGGCAGGCCCTCTTGCTGATTTTCTTGGCGGCATTCCTGTAGCCGGCGCTTTCCTGGCACCTTTGAGCATGTTCTTTGTCATGGCGCTGGTGACGTATTTTGCTTTGATTATCGGGGAGCTGGCACCGAAGTGGATCGCCATTGCGGAACCGGAGAAAGCAGCGTGCCTCATCGCCCGTCCCATGATTTTATTTTCCAACCTGTGCAAGCCTCTTGTGGTATTCAGCACGTGGTCAACGAAGCTTGTGGTGGAGATGCTCGGCGTCCGCATGGGGGGCGAAACGCCCGTATCGGAAGAGGAAATACGTGTCCTTCTCCATCAGGGGGCGCGGCTAGGCACGATTGACAAAAAAGAACCGGAAATGATTGAGAATGTTTTTTCTTTGAATGATCTTACTGCGTCGGATACTATGACTCCGCGGCCGCAGCTTGTATGGATTGATCTGGAGGATACGGAGGAAAATATCTGGGAGGATATTAATCATTCCACCCACTTTCGTCTTCCCGTGGGGAACGGCTCCCTTGACGATTTCAAAGGTCTTGCCGATATGAGCGAAGTGCTCCGCGACCAGCACCGGAATCCCGGCAAGTCTATCAAAGCGTCCATTATGGACTCGGCTTATCGTCCGCTCCTGATTCCGGAAACACTTATATTGACAAAGGTTCTTGCCCTGTTTAAAGACCGGGTGGTCCACGAAGCGGTGGTCATTGATGAATACGGCACCCTGACGGGACTGGTCACGCTCCATGATGTTTTGGAAGAAATCGTGGGGGACATGCCTGGCGACAAGGAAGACATGCTGGAGGCGCAAAATAAGTTTATCCGCCGCACGGAAAATTCCTGGCTGGTGGAAGGGCTGTGCACCATTGATGAATTCAGGGAGTATTTCCATATTGAAGAAGAACTTCCGGGAGAAGCGGAAGATGATTATAAGACGCTTGGCGGGTTTATCACGTACCTGTTTGGCTATATTCCGAAAGAAACGGAAAAAATTTCCTTCGGCCGTTTTACCTTTGAAGTGATGGACTGCGACAACCGCAGAGTTGATAAAGTATTAGTTACGGAAGGGGAAGAATAGTATGTACAAAGACGGAGATTACAGGGGGTTGTCCTTAGAAGATGTGATTCTTGCCATTCATGATGAACTGCGGGAAAACCGCGCTTTCCTCCAGATGTCTCTTCTCGATCCCGATCCCGACAACCGTCCCGCGGAAGATCTTCGGATACGGAAAATCATGGAGCTGGCAGGCGTCATGGAAAACGTGCTGGACACGCTCGTGAGGGACACTTGTGGACCGGAGGCGGAAGCCGGCCATGATGGGGAAGAAATCCCCTGTCGTGAAGAATCTGAAGGCGGTGTCGACGTGGAGTATAGAAGCCATACGCCCGGTAAGCCTGACGAGAGTGAAAATATCGAGCAGGATTGGAATATGGATGCTGTGGGGGATGAAGCGGAAGACGTAAAAAAGAAGAAAGATAAGACGAAAAAAGGAAAGAAAAATAAAAAGGATAAAAAAGGAAAGAAGAAGGGGAAAAAGAAATAAGCAGGGAGAGCCGCGCTGTCATCGGGCGGCTTTTCCTATGCCTGCGCCGCTCTTTCCTTTCCTGAAGTATGGGACAGGGGGCGTTTTCATGGCGGAATTTTCTCTTTTTATTTGACCGGTACGCTTTTATTGGCTACACTGGATATAATGTTTTTGAAAGGCGGTAGTATGGAATTCAGTATAAGAAACAGAAAAGTATGGTTCGTTTTCCTGCTTCTCTGTATAGCCCTCTTCCTTTTGAGCGGCTGCGAAATGAAAAAGATGGGCGGCGATGCCGCGTCGAAGGAAAGTTATGTCGTCACTGACGCGTTTGACAATCAGGTGACTATTCCCCACAAACCGAAAAAGATCCTCGGCACGGACTCTGCTATCGATACGATGCTTCTTGGCGTTGTCGAACCGTCACGGCTGGCGGCGTGCTTCATCGCGGATAAAGATCCCGGCATGTCCTATATCGCGGACGAGGTGAAGGATATCAAGCCGGAGATTCCCCTGAACGGGATTTCTATGGAAATATTGACAAAAATAAGTCCCGATCTTATCGTGGCGTCATCTTATACGAGGCAGAAGGAACTGGATATGTGGCGCAGCCTCGGCTATCCTGTCGTCATGATCGACGGCCCGACGTCCATCGCCCAGGCAGAAAAGGATATACGCATCATCGCGGCTGCCGTGGGGGAAACGGAGCGGGGCGAAAAGGTGGTCGCCGAAATGGAACGGCAGTTAAAAGAAGTGGACAGTACACTTTCTGCAAGGAATCTTCCGCCCCAGACAGGACTTCTTGTTTCCCAAATGAGCCGTTACGGCGGACCGGGTTCCATGTACCATGAACTGCTGACAAGGGCGGGAATCAAAAACGCCATTGCCGAAGTGGGCGTAGCCAACGGGCAGCTTTTGTCGCAGGAGCTGATTGTCAAATCGGATCCGGATTTCTTCTTTGTTTCTGCTGACAGGGAATCGGATGAAACGGGAGCGGGGAAATTCAGGGACAGTTTTCTGGCAAATCCCGCTATTCAGAATATGCGTGCTTACCATCGTGTCATTCCCCTGGAGGACCGGTATATCTATGCGTCGTCCCAGAACTGCGTCTATGCGGTGAAAGCGATGGCGAACGCCGCTTACGGTCCTCTTTTTGATATGAGTGGGGAAAAACAGATTAAAGGATATTGAGGAGGGGCTATGTCGAAAAAAAGTAAGAAGAAGAACAGAACGTTGGATATCATTATCTTAATGATGCAGATGATTTCACTCATCGCCAATCTCTGGCTCCTGAAACATGCCATTGACAGAAGTATCGTAAAGAAAAAGACGGCGGGGGAGAGACATTGAAGCAAAGTGTGAGCCACTATGTCATGCCTGATGAAAAAGAAGAAGCAACAGCGGAATTGGTGCACCGCTTGGGGCTGGACGGCATTGAAAACCTTATTTACGGCGATGAACCGTCATCCAATCTTTTCACATCGCTCACGGTGGGGGCGCATCTGCGCTTTTGGCCGAGGTGGATGGATTTTTACCTGGGAAATACAAAGCGCTATAAAAAACAGTTCCCTGATGAAAAAGCCCTTACCGCTTACTACGGTGCCTGTGACACAGACGGCTGGCTTGAGGAAATACGGAAAAATATCCGCGCGGCGCTGGCGGAAAAGCCGGAGTACCTTGTGTGGCATGTGGCGGACTGTACTCTGGAAGAAGCATGGACACGGCAGTTTTATTACACTTCGAAAGACGTTCTTCGGGAAACGGCGGCTATTTACAATGCCGTTTCCGAAGAAGTGCCTGAAACGGTGGAAGTCCTTTTCGAAAATATTTTCTGGCCGGGGCTGTGCCGCCTTCTGCCTTCTGAAATAGACTATTTCTTTTCCCTTTTGAAAGGGTCAAATGTAGGACTTGTCTTAGACACGGGCCATTTCATGAATACCAATCCGGATCTGGAAACTGAAGCGGACGGCGCGGAGTATATCTGTGCCATGGCGGAAAAACTGGGGAGCATGAAAAAACTGTTCCGCGGGATGCACCTGTCCTGTTCCCTGTCCGGGAAGTACCAGAAATCCTGTACCGCCGTGCCGCCGGAGAACATGGACGGAGAAACCGTCATGATGCATATTACCTCTATCGACCAGCACCGTCCTTTCACCACGGAAGCGGCGCGGAAAATCCTGGAATGCATAGAGCCTGCATACCTCACGCATGAGCTTTTTGGTGATTATGGGGAAATCTCCGAAGAGAAACTGAAAATTCAGCTGGCCGCCATCGGAGCATATGGAAGCGGCGGGAAATCCGTTTTTTTATGCGGGTAAAGGAGTCATGATGAAGAAATGCATCTGCCTCTTATGGCTGCTCATGGCCGTATGTTTTTGCAGTCCGGCAGGCGCGGAAACAGGCCTTTACTTTTTATCCTGGGATATGGATGGGGACGCAGTCTGTTATGCGCTGGAAGTCACTACGGAGGACGGAGAAGTTCTCTATGCCGATGATTCCGTCTGGCAGAATGAAGTCATATTTCCGGCGGATATCCCCTCGGAGGCGGAAGAGAAAATTTTCTGGCGTGTGCGGCCTTTCGATTTATACGGCGGGCCTCTCCATGGCTGGACCGAAAGAGAGCCTTTCGAGGCGGTCGGCAGTTTTCTGGAACGGGAAGCGCCTCTTCTCCGTCCGGATAATCACGAGGACCGGCGGATGAAACTGCTCTACCCCGTTTATTCCTATGTGGGGCTTCCCGGCGCAAAATCATATGAAGTGGAAGTGACGGACAGCGAGCCTGAAAATCCTGACGGTACGGAACCGTCCATGTACCGCGTATGGTCGGGGACGACGGAAATCATGGAGATTTACGATGACTTTCCCCGTACGGGCGTGTACTGGTGGCGGGTGCGGTGCCTTGATGAAGACGGAAATGCCCTCGGTGTGTGGAGTGAGGCGCGGAGAATGGAAATGCCTGTTGACGGATGGGAAACGGGGCTCTTCGGCGACAGCATCAGCCACGGCGGAGGACGGATGTCTTTTTCGCCGTCTGATGCGCTGTACAATCTGGGCTTTTATCTTGACGAGCCAACGGTGAACCTGGCACAAAGCGGTGACACGAGCCGGCGGATGGCGGAACGGTTCGAGGCGGATGTGCTTCCTTTCCGCTTAAGATATCTCCTCATCATGGGCGGTACGAACAGTCTCCGCGGAGGAGAAGATCCGGAGGAAGTCATCGGTGATCTGCGATATATCGGCGACAAGTGCAGGGAAAATGGGATCAAGCCGATTTATCTCACTTTGGCACCAATCAATCCTGACAATATTAAACGTTATTTCGATGAAGACACGGCACCCGATTGGAAAGAGCGCTTTTCTACGGTGAATGAATGGATACGCACGCAGGATCATATCGATACGGCAGTGCTCTTTGCGGATATGGATGTATTATCACCGGAGTACGGCGCAGACGGTATCCACATCGACTGGAAAGGGAAATTCCTGATGGGGCAGCTTATTAACAGGGAACTGCCGAAATTTAAGGAATAAGGTATCGGCGGATGACGGAACTTAAGACAAATCAAAAATGCAGACGGTCACAAGTACACTGTCTGCGTTTTCTATTTCCTGATATTGAGCTTTCAGAACAGCCGTGATTTCAGTTTCATGGCTGTCCATTTGGCAAGAGCGTCTTTTGCTTCCTGCGGCGCGGTATCCACAAGGCGCACCCGTGCTTTTAACCGCTCCTCCATGGTGACGCTTTTGTCGATGTAGGGTTCGAAAGTTTTATACAGATTCATTTTTGTGATTTCTTCATTGATGTCCATAGGGCCTCCTTATTTCTTGTCATTGGAAAGATGAAGTCTGTCAAAGATCAGGAATGAGAGGGAGAGGATCATGGCAACGATGGTGGCAAGTCCCATGCCTTTCAGCTGGACAGGTCCCAGGGTAACGGTCGCGCCCGATAGTCCGGAAATCATGGTGACGGCGGTGAGAATCAGGTTTCTTGATTTCGTGTAGTCCACTTTCTTTTCGATGAGCATGCGGATCCCTGAGGATGCGATGAAACCGAAGAGGAGAATGCACACGCCGCCCATGACGGGGGTGGGGATGGCATGGATGACAGCGGCCACTTTGCCGATGAAGGAAAAGATGATGGCGAAGACTGCCGCGCCGCCGATGACCCAGGTGCTGTATACGCCTGTCATGGCCATGACGCCCATATTTTCACCGTAAGTGGTATTTGGCGTGGAACCGGCAAAACCGGAAATCATATTTGACAAACCGTCGGCAAAGAGGGAGCGGTGGAGCCCCGGATCTTTGATGAGGTCGCGGCCGACGATGTCGCTGGTGACGAAGAGGTGGCCCAGATGTTCGGCGAAGACCACGAAAAGGGCGGGCATGATCATCATGACGGCGCTGAAATTAAAGCGGGGCGAATAAAAGGTGGGGACGGCAAACCATTCTTTCGCGGCTACATTGGAGAAATCGACAACGCCCATGATGATGGAAAGGATATATCCGGCGATGACGCCGATAAGAATCGGAATAATGGAAATAAATCCGCGGCCCAGTATGGTGGCGAGAATGGTGACGATGAGGGTAAACATGGAAATCATGACAGCCATGGCATTTGTCATACCCTGTGCTTCTCCGGAGAAGCCCGACATACTCATGGCAAGCGGGGCAAGCTCCAGGCCGATAATGGCGACGATGGAGCCCATGGCAGCGGGAGGGAACAGCACATCAATCCATGACGTCCCTATCTTCTTTACAAGGAGCGCGAGAATCATGAAAGACAGGCCGAAGCAGATGAATCCGCTTTGCGCGTCGGCATAAGTCATACCCTCTGTGGCGGTAACCGCAAGAACCGGGGAGATGAAAGCAAAACTGGAACCGAGATAGGCGGGCAGTTTCCATTTGCAGATGAACAGGTAGAGCAGCGTGCCCACACCGTTCATGAAAAGACAGGTCGCCGGATCCACATGCAGGAGGAACGGCACGAGCACCGTCGAGCCGAACATGGCGAACAGGTGCTGCAGGCTGAGAGGTATAGTCGGCAGCAAAGGCAGTCTTTCTTCCACTTCGATAATTCTTTTTTCCATAAAACCCTCCATAAAAACCTTCACCCGCGAAAAAAGGAAGACCGCGTCCCAAACAGCGATCCTCCCTTCTTTAAAGACAATAAACTTATCTCAAATATTTTATACTTTCATACCTGTAAAAGCAAGAGTAAAGCAATATTTTCTGTAATTCCGTATAAAAACTATTTATAAAGAATGCATCCCAAAAAGTTATGCTCCGCTTTCATAACTTCGGATTTTTCAGCCTAAAAAACGCAAAATTTTCCCTTTAAATTCCAAAAAAGAATTTTAGAAATAATAAAAACAAAGAGTAAGAAGAAAAAAGAATAATATAGATAACTCTTAATTATTTTATTCCAAACGATTTTTCATGCTATGATTTTTTGGAAAATTAAATTTTACGAAAACAATATGAAGATGAAAACGTATTACCAAACAGGCATGATTCAGAACAGGAGGGCACAATGGCATTGATTTCACTCGGCTCGCTGGCAGCGGCTATTTTCCTTGGATTTTTCAGAAAAATGAATACGGGGCTTGTCTGTATCGGCTTTGCGCTGCTTCTGGGGAAACTGGCCGGCATTCCGGACAAGGAAATCATCGGCGGATTCAACTATTCCCTTTTCCTCATGCTTCTCGGCGTTACTTACCTGTTCGGACTGGCGGAATGGAACGGGACACTGAAACTTCTTACAAAGAAGATCACCGTTCTGGCAGGGAAACGGACATATCTCATCCCTGTCGTCATGTACCTTTTCGCCACAGTACTGTCCGCGCTGGGGCCGGGTACGATTCCCACCACCGCGATTATGATGGTTTTCGGAATGACACTGGCCGTGGAAATGAAGATCAATCCTGCCATGCTGGCGGCAATCATATTCCTCGGTGCGGCCGGCGGAGGTATGTCGCCTCTTGCAGCGACGGGGATCATCGGACTCAACCTGTGCGAAGAATTCGGACTGACCGGTATCGAAGCGCCTCTGCTGGTGAACGGCGTATTTTCATCCACCGTGTATGCCGCTGTCGTTTACATCGCTTTCGGCGGGTATAAACTGAAATCGGAGAAAGCGCTGAAGTTTTCCGACACCGCTTCCTTTAACAGAGCACAGATCATCACGCTCCTCGGCATCTGCGCAATGGTAGGCATGGTAATGATTTTCAAAGTGAATGTGGGACTGGCCAGTTTTACCGCGGCAATGGCACTTTCCTTCTTCCGCGTGTCCGATGAAGGAGAGGCGCTAAAACGGATTCCCTGGGGGACGCTCCTCCTGATCTGCGGCGTAGGGGTACTGATGAATGTGATTATCGTCCTCGGCGGTATCCATCTTCTTTCCGCTTCCCTTGCGTCCATCATGAATGCTGCCACGGCTACTGCCATCCTCGGTGTCACCGCAGGCGTCATGTCATGGTTCTCTTCCACGTCGGGCGTAGTGATGCCCACACTTATTCCCACAGTGCCCCATATTATTCACCAGATGAGCATATCCGTGAATCCGGTGGAATGGGTCACCGCGATTTCCATGGTGTCCAATACGGCAGGGATCAGCCCCCTCTCTACCGGCGGCGCGCTGGCCCTTGCAGCATATTCCTCAGAAGCAGGTGCTGCGGCAGGAGAAATGGATCGTCTCTTTGTGAAAATGTTCGGTATTTCCGCAATCGGTGTCGTTACCCTTTCCACGCTGGCATACTTCGGTTTCTACCGCTGGCTTCTGTAAGAAAATATATTTCCTGCGCTGCTTTTCAAGGCGGCGTTTTTTATTGGGATGAGCTGTCTTCTGCGGTTTTCGTTATTCAGCGGAAAGGGAAAGCGGCACAGGATGAAAAATCTTTTTTCATACAAAAAGACCCTGCCGAAACAGGGCCTTTCCCTTTTACATCAGAAGCGGAGCTGCATGCCTACTTCGTAATTTCTTCCCGGAGCGGAGTACCATGCGCCGTTCGGGTCATAGCTCGTGCCTACATCCGTGTAAAACTGGTCGAATATATTATTCAGGCGGCCGTAAACAGAGATGGTATCATTCACGCGGTAATTCGCCGCGAGATCCCATACCCAGAAATTCGCATAATCTTTCATGACCGGATTGGATTTGGAACCATATCTGCCCATAATGCCTCTGCCGGTAAGGGAAGCGTCCAGTTTTTCGGAATCATAATTCACGTGGATATCAATCGTACCTTTTGGCAGGCTTCCGTTGTTGTTGGTATTTTCTGTTGCACTCAGCGCGTTGATGTGGAGGTATGTATACCCGATGCCCGCGCTCCAGTACTTATTCAGTTTTTTATCCAGAGTGACACTGAAGCCCATGGAATTCATATTTCCCGTGTTGGCATATTTGGAAGCGGCAAAATCATAAATAATTCTGTTTTTCGCGTGCTGGCGGAAAATATTGAATGTACCCGATAGGGTATCGTCAAATTCATGGTTCACGCCGAATTCAAAGGTGTACCCTTCTTCCGGATCGAGATTCTTGTTTCCGTAATAAGCCGCGTTCAGCTGGTACAGATTCGGCGCGACGAAGAATTCCTTGTAGTTGAAGTAGAAATTTGTCTTCTCATTCTTCTTGAAACCGAGAGAAAGGCTGGGGGACAGATGGCCGCCGAAGTTGGAGTGGTGGTCATAGCGGAGCCCCGGTGTAATATTCCAGTTTTCCGTCAGGTCGATTTTATCCTGCAGATAGAATGCTGAATTGGAAGCGTGGGCGCCTTCGGAAGCGTCATTTTTATACTTTGTGATTTTATCTTTGTACCAGTCAAAGCCTCCGATAATGGTCTGATTATCCGCGGTATAGGTGAGCTGATCGGAAATGCCGGATGTCCGCATGCCCATATCCCAGTTGAAAGGCCAGCCGGCGCCATTCAGGTTGTAGTTGTCGTTAAAATTGGTACGATGGCGGTATACATTAAATTGGTTGGAGAGTCTGCTGCTGATTTTCGCGGTATATTGAAGGCTGATGGCATCATTATCTTTTGTGCCGTAGTCGTCGTGGGTATCATTGGAGCCGTTGTCGGGACGGATATAATCGGATTTATATTTTGAGTAATTGAAAACGATATCAGATCCTTCTCCCAAGTCATAGCCCAGTTTTACATCTATATGTTTCGCGTTCAGGTGGCTGATGACTTTCCGGCCCCAGCCGTCTTTATAGGCGCCCTGAAGATGTTTGCCGGCGTCAATGGTCCAGAATATATTTCCCGCCTTGCCTTCGTTATATATAGTGTATTTTTCCGTAGAGTTGTTGCCGAAACCTGCGCCGATGGTGGTATGGACTTCATCGGTTTTCGGTTTCTTCGTGATGATATTGATAACGCCGCCCTGCGCATCGGAACCGTAAAGCGTGGAGGCGGAACCTTTCAAAACTTCGATACGCTCAATGGACGCCATATCGGTAAGTGTGCCGAGATTGACTGCCGAACCGGAAACGCCGTTTGTATTTCTCCTCATACCGTCTACGAGGATAACTACATTAGAAGAACCGTTGATAAAAACTTTGTTGGAAGAATAATTCTGTCCGCTGGCGGAATAATTGCCGAGAACTACGCCGGGGACTGCACGAAGCGCTTCCGATACATCATTGAAATGTTTCTGTGCAATCTGCTTGCTTGTGACAACAGAGACAGACGCGTTTGTGTCAATCTGTTTTTCTTCCGTCCTGGCTGCGGTAACAACCACCTGATCAAGTGTGTACACAGGCGTATCGGCAGCGCTTACAGAAAGAATGCCGCCGAAGGCAGCTGCTGACAGAGAAGCTAAAAGCAATCTTTTTTTCATAGAATCCTCCTTTGATTCCTGTTACGGGATAAATGGATGTCATAAGCGGACATTATGGCAGTCCCTGATAAAGGCAGTCCGTTCCGCTTTTCTCGCAGGCAGAAAAGTGTGTTTAGAGCCTTTACCGTAAAAACTCATAATTATTATAGTAAAGCAAGTATAAATTATCAATTTCTAAAGGTGAAATCTATGTATTTTAAGTGAATTAAGTAGAAGAAGAAAGTTTATGTAATCAATCATGCTGCAAACACATTTACATACTTCAAAATAACTTAAACGCATTCATGGATATCCGTTTAGAAAACAGCTGTACAAAAGGAAAAAGGGAGACTATAATGAAGGAAATCGATAAATATGAATTTACTTGTATATAGAAAGCGTGATTATTTTGGAACTTATGGGGCTTCCTGTATTTATAAAATTGAGTCTCTTCATGGCAGCCGTCTTCATATCGAATATCGTACAGGCACTCACCGGATTTGCCGGTGTCATGCTCTCTATTCCGCCGACAATCCTGCTTTACGGGCCGGACATGGCCAAAGCGGTCATCAATGTGATCTGCTGGCTGGTCTGCGCATACCTTATGGTTAAAAACAGAGAGTACATCAATAAAAAAGAACTGGGACGCATCATTCTCTTCATGCTTATCGGCATGGCGGCCGGTATTTATCTCTACAATATTGTGGACGCCCGCATTCTTGTGCCTGTGTACGGACTTCTCATTGTCGGCGTGGCGCTCAAAAATCTTCTCCTAAAACCGTCCGGTGCATCCCTTCCTGTCTGGGTTGCCATTCCTGTCCTTCTCGGCGCGGGCATCATCCACGGCATGTTTGCTTCCGGCGGCGCGCTCCTGGTCGTTTACCTGGCATCGGCCTTCCGGGATAAAAATTCCTTCCGTGCCAATGTGGCTTCCGTCTGGACCGTGCTGAACCTTGTCCTCATGTTCACAGACTATGAAAAGGGGTTGTACAATACGGAATTTTTTGAACTTCTGGGCATCGGCGTGATTCCTCTCGTCATTGCAGTCTATCTGGGAAATAAAATCTACAGCATGATCAACCAGCAGATGTTCAACCGCCTGACCTACGGGCTCCTCCTGGCGGCAGGTTCCATGATCCTTGTGTAAAAAGCGGTATTGACGGCAAGGCGTTATCAGAGTAATAGATTCTTCACTCCGTGTCACCATCTTGTTTCCCATCTTTCCCACAAGGCATTCTTGTCTCCGCTCAGAATGACGATTGGAGGAAAGTGTCACTATGGCGGGAAACGTTAATCGTCATCCTAAGCGGATGTGAAGGATCTGCCCCCATGGTAGGGAATCGGTAAGGCGTCATTCAAAGCGACAACAAAGGATTTGTTACAGTGTTAAGGAAAGGGATTCTAACGGGAAGAATAGGGATTGGGTAAGCCTCCTTGTTTATAAGGAGGTGGCCGGCGAAGCCGGACGGAGGATACTGGCTTGGGGGAATGACGCAAAAGAATAGAATGAAGATTCTTTTTCTGCCCCCATTCTGAGTGATGACGGACAGTAAAGCGTCATCCTGAACGAATGTGAAGGATCTATTACCGTGGTGAGGAAGCCGGCAAAAAGGGGAATAGCTATTAGCTATTAGCTGTTAGCTGTGAGCTGTAAGCTGTAAGCTGTTAGCCGTTAGCTGTGAGCTGTCAGCTGCAAGCTAACTATTCTTTTACGATTTGAATCATTCCGGCGAGCGAGTATCCTCGTAAAGTATTTAATCCGAACCGGTAGGATTCGGAGCAAAAAAGACGGTCAGTGCAACCGTCTTTTGCTTTTGTGGCTCTTATTTCTATTTTCCTATTTTCAGTTCTGTCCATGCCCTGTCGTACATGGTGAGGGCTTCCCCGATGTCTTCAAGCCATTCGCCGCGGGAGATGTAGTCGCGGGCGGCTTTCAGCATGGGATCTTTGTTATATTCTTCGGAGTGATAGGTTTCCGCTTTGGCATTGGGATCATTGTAGCCGATGTATTCGTAATTTTTCGCGCTGACCTGCGGATCATAGAGGTAATTGATGAAGGCTTCCGCCAGTTCTTTGTGTTTCGCTCCTTTGGGGATGGCAAAGGTGTCCGCCCATATGACGGCGCCTTCTTTGGGAATAATGAAGGCAATGTCTGGATTATCCTTGTGGGTAAAAGAAGCGTCGCCGGACCACATGGTGCCGATCCAGGCTTCTTCGGCGATGAATTTCTGCTTGATGGTGTCGGTGTCAAAGGCGAGGAGGTTGGGGATCAGTTTGTGGAGATGGTTGACGGCCTGTGTGACTTCGTTTGGATCTTTCGAGTTTACGGAATGCCCGTCTTTCTTGAGTCCCATGCCGATGACTTCACGGTTGTCGTTGAGCAGAATGACACGGCCTTTGTATTCGTCTTTCCACAAATCATTCCATGAGCCGGGCGTATCTTTGATGTATTTTGTGTTGTAAGCGATGCCTGTGACGCCCCAGGTGTAGACCACTGAGTAGGTGCCCGCAGGGTCATAGGGAGGATTCTGCAGGGCGGGAAGCATATTTTCCGTATTCTTTATTTTACTTTTATCCAGTTTTTCGAGGAGATCCAGCTTGATCATGGTGGCGACCATGTAGTCTGACGGCTGGATGACATCATACTCCGATCCGCCTGCCTGTATTTTCGCGAGGAGTTCTTCATTGTTTGCGAAAACGTCGTAGTTGATCTTGCAGTTGTATTTCTTTTCAAAATCCGAAAGGACGTCGGGAGAAAAGTTGTCCGCCCAGCTGTACAGGTTCAGGACTTGTGTGTCTCCTCCGCTTTTCGTATTACCGTCAGGGGCGGATCCGCAGCCGGCAGCAGCAAGGCATGCGCCTGCAAGGAAAAGGGAAAAGAATTTTTTCATAGGAAATCTCCTTCAGGGAAAACGAAAATCGGTTCGGGATAATGGGGATGTAGGGGATTGAGCATAGGATGGTTCTTATGTACCAAAGAAATCAATATCAGGGTCTTTGTTCCATATGTATTCCATACGGGCGGCGATACGTTCTGCCGCATTTGCGCCGAAACGGTCGCGGATAAAGCCGAGTGTCATGTCCATTCCTGCAGAAATGCCGGACGAGGTATAAAATTTTCCGTCGTGCACCCAGCGTGCTTTTCTTATCCAATGGACTTTATCGGATGTGGAAACGACCCAGTCGAAAGCTCTTTTATTGGAGGTAGCCCTTTTTTCTTCGAGGGCTCCGCATCGGGCAAGAAGGGCGGAACCGGTACAGACGGACAGGACGAAAGAGGCGTCTTCCGAAAGACGGCGTAAATTTTTCAAAAAAGGTTCCTCCTTTATCAGTGTGCGTGTACCGGCACCGCCGGGAATGACAAGTACACCTGATGTATTCATATTCCTTTGGGGTTCCGTATCAATTCTTACACCCTGCGTACTCGTGACAAGGCCGCCATTTTGTGAGATATAGTGAAGTTGGAAATCGGGATGGCGGCCGCATATTTCGACCGGACCGAAGAGATCCAGTGTTTCAAACTGCTCAAATAAAAGGAAATTGATATCCATGAGAACTCCTGTCTAAGACAATCAAGGAATACTTTGGGGCGGCGGATCATGAGAAAAGAGAAGCTGTTTACTGCCGGTCATCGGGCAGTTCTTTTTTTCTGCCGGTTCCCGCCTGCCGGATCTGAAAGAAATCCGCCAGAAGGACGAGCGCGATTTCAGCGGCGATCATGAGGGTGGAAAGGGCATTGATTTCCGGAGAAATCCCTCGCTTCACCATGGCGTAGATGTAAAGCGGGAGAGTTGTCGAATTCGGTCCGGCTGCGAAGAAGCTGATGATGAAGTCATCGATGGACAGTGTGAAAGCGATGAGCGCGCCCGCAGTGATTCCCGGCATGATGAGGGGAAGCGTGATGTAGCGGAAGCACTGCCACGGACGGGCATACAAATCGCCGGCGGCTTCTTCGTATTCCTGTTTCAGCCCGTCAAGCCGCGCCCCCACCGTGATGACTACGAAAGACAGGCAGAAGGTGATGTGGGCGAGAATGATGCTCGTTCTTCCCAGAGATAAATGGATCTGGGAAAAAAGGACGAGAAGGGAAAGCCCCATGACAATTTCGGGAATGAGGATGGGAAGGTAGATAAAGCCGTTCAGGATTCCCCGATATTTATAACGGTATTTGTGAAGGGCGAGCGCCGCGGTCGTGCCGAGAATGGTGGATACCGCCGTGGAAATGAATCCGATGACGAGCGTATTGGCGAGTGCCTCCGCCACATGGCGGTTATTAAAAAGCTGGGCGTACCATTTGAACGTGAAGCCTGCCCACACAGCATTCATGCGGGAGTCATTGAAGGAATACAGCGCCAGGATAAGAATGGGCAGGTAAAGGAAGGCCAGCACTGCCAGCGCGTAAGAAATAAGGAGATGGCTACGCCATGTTTTCTGCATCGCTGTCTCCTTTCTGCGCCTGAATCGCCCGATAGTACAGGAAAATAAGAATGAGGGAAAGCAGGGCAAGCACGATGGACAGTGCCGAGCCAAAAGGCCAGTCGCGGGCGGAAAGGAACTGGTTCTGTATGACGTTGCCCACGAGAGCTGCTTTTGCGCCGCCCATGACGTCGGGGACGACAAACATGCCGAGGGAAGAAATAAAAACCAGTACCGTCCCTGCCGCGATGCCGGGCATCGTCAGAGGCAGGGTGATTTTTCGGAATGCTGTCATGGGAGAAGCGCCCAGATCGGCGGCAGCTTCCAGAAGTCTGCGGTCAAGCTGTTCAATGGAAACATAAACGGGGAGGATCATAAAAGGAAGAAGGGCGTATACCATGCCCAGCATGACGGCGCCCTCATTGTACAGGAACTGGATCGGCTGGGAAATTATTTCCAGCTTCATCAGAATCGTATTCAGCACGCCTTGGCTGCGGAGGATGATCACCCACGCATAGGAGCGGATAAGGAAATTGATCCAGAAAGGAATCATACAGAGGATCAGTCCCTTCTGCCGCAGACGGCGGGGGAGCCAGGCGATGCAGTATGCCAGCGGATAGCCCATGAGGATGGTGCATACCGTGGTTACGACGGCTATGAAAATTGTCCGTCCAAAAATGGAAATATAAAGAGAATCCAAAAATCTTGCATAGTTTTGGAAAGTCCAGTCAAAAACGATCTGTCCATACGCCGTGCGGGAAGCGAAAGAAACCGCTACCACGATGAGCATGGGAATGACAAAGAAAACGGTCAGCCAGATCATGGACGGCAGGAGCAGATATTTTCCGTTTCTTTTCATCGTTCTACTCTGACCTCGTCTTTTTCATACCACCAGATGCCTACATGGTCGTCGATCTGCCAACGGTGGACGTCATCAAAGTACTGGTAGGCGAGGACTTCCTGGCCCGTGCCGTCAAGACGGATGAATACTTTATCAATGGTGCCGTAAAAAATCACATCGTCCACCGTGCCGAATAAGCGCGGCGCGGGATGGGAATCATCGCCATCTTTTCCGCCGCAGAGATTCAGCTTTTCAGGGCGGAGGACAAGAATTTCCTTCCCGTTATCAAAAAAATTGCTTTCTCCGATGAAGCCGGCGACAAATTTTGTTTTTGGATAATGGTAAATCGTATTGGGATCATCGTCCTGCTGGATTTCCCCCTTATCCATGATAACGATGCGGTCGCTCATGGTGAGGGCTTCTTCCTGATCATGGGTGACGAATACGAAAGTAAGGCCAAGTTCTTCCTGCAGGTCTTTCAGCTCGATCTGGAGCGTTTTGCGGAGCTGGTAATCAAGAGCGCCGAGAGGTTCGTCTAAAAGAAGCATTTTCGGATTATTTACCAAGGCGCGGGCTACGGCGACACGCTGCTGCTGTCCTCCCGACATCTGCGAAGGATACCGGCTGCGGAGATCTTCCAGCCGGATCAGTTTCAGCAGTTTCTGTGTGCGTTTTGCGGCTTCTTCCCTGCCGACACCTTTCATGCGCAGGCCGAAACCGATATTTTCCTCTGCCGTCATATGGGGGAACAAAGCGTAATTCTGGAATACCATATTCACATCCCGTTTATAAGGGGGGAGATTCGTGATATCCTGCCCGTCAAGGATGATTTTTCCTTTTGTCGGAGTGTCCAGCCCTGCAAGCATACGGAGAAGAGTCGTCTTTCCGCAGCCGGAAGGACCTAATAAAGTTAAAAACTCGCCATCATGGATAGAGAGTGAGAGCGGGGGGATAATGACATGATCACCGTAAGCCTTGGTGATTCCCTCCAGACGGACCAATTCTTTCATGTCCCGAACACGACCTTTCAGGGAAGTATAGAAGCGGTGACGCCGCAGCCGCTTTATGCCCGCAGTCGGGCAACTATAAAAAGAAAGCGCAGGACTTTCCGCTTTCACGGCGGCGCGTTTTTTATTTACCTTGTCGAAAAAACGAAATTTTCTAACTCCGCGGTTTTCCTTACGGGAAGATAAAAACTGCACCAATACAAATGGTCAGCGCTTCCTTCTGTTTGTACTTTATTATACATGGAAAAATATAAAAACTGAATGCCTTTTGCCGCTATTTTTATAAATAACCCTAATCTTTCGGAAAGGGAATGATGGCCGATAGCTGTGAGCCGATAGCTGTGAGCTGTGGGTCAGAGACAAAAGACTGAAAATAGGAGACGCTGTTTGCTCATTGCTTTGGATATCAGCGGAGAAGGATTTGCTGCCGTGGTGAGGAAAACGGTAAGATGTCATTCAAGGTAATAGATTCTTCACTCCGTGTCACTATCCCGTTTCCCGTCTTTCTCACAAAGCATTCTTGCGTCCATTCAGAATGACGTTAAACAGACGGCACAGCCGGGATTCTAACCACTTTCGGGCCTGCCGATAAAGTAGCACCCATGGTAAGGCGTCATCCGAAGCGATAGCGAAGGATCTATTATCGTGGTGAGGAAAACGGTAAGATGTCATTCAAGGTAATAGATTCTTCACTCTGTGTCACTGTCCCGTTTTCTGTCTTTCTCACAAAGCATTCTTGCGTCCATTCAGAATGACGATTGAAGGAAAGAGGCACTATGATGGGAAACGTTAAGCGTCCTCGTGTGAGCGCCAGCGAAGAATTTGCTGCCGTGGTGAGGAAAGCGGTAAGACGTCATCCTGAGCGATAGCGAAGGATCTGTACCCGTGGTAAGGAAAACCGTAAGATGTCATTCTGAATGGAAGGAGACGAAGGGCTGTCGGCTTTTCATCCGTTCTCAGAGGAGAGGCGCATTTCCGGAACTGCGGGTGAAATTATTTCAATGCATAGTAAAACGGATCTGCATATATGGCGCGGATCCGTTTTTGCGTGGGAAATGTATGAAGGGGTATTTCTTTTATTTCCCTTTGATTGCCTGTTTTCCTTTTTTCAGCCAGTCCATGAGAAGCGGGGAGAAAGAGGAAAGGATGCAGAGGGTGATGAGTACCCAGCAGATGGGGGTGGAGAACAGAATGGTGATATCATTGCCCGAAAGAGTCAGGCTTCTGCGGAGACCTCTTTCGCCGATCGGCCCTAAAATAAGGGCGAGGACGACGGCTGCCGTATTTAATCCCAGCTTTCTCATCAGGTAGCCCATAATGCCGAAGATGAACATGATAACTACGTCGACAAAGCTGTTATTGATAGCAAAAGAACCGACAACGCAGAGGACAAAGATGCAGGGAATAAGGACAGCGTCGGACAATTTGGAAATGTGGGCAAATATGCGGCATCCTCCGAGACCGATGAGGAGCATGAAGAACTGGACAATGACGAACCCCGCAAAGAAGGTGTAAGTCATGGGAGCGTACTTGGTGAAAAGCTCCGGGCCCGGCTGGAGACCCTGGATGATGAGGCCGCCCATGAGCACGGCGGTCACCGATTCTCCCGGAATGCCCAGTGTCAGTGTGGGAATGAGGGAGCCGCCGGTAACGGCGTTGTTTGCCGCTTCTGAACCGGCGACGCCTTCAATGGAGCCGCGGCCGAAATCTTCCGGCTTTTTGGAGAACTGTTTTGCCGTATTATAGCCCAGGAAGCAGGCGATAGAAGCGCCCGCGCCCGGGAGGATGCCGATGATATTCCCGATGAGCCAGGAACGGATGACGGTCGGACCGATCTGTTTCAGCTCACGGAATTTCAGCATGACGGAGTCGTGAAATTTGACGATACTTCCTCTTTCCTTAATCGCTTTTTCTGCGAGAATGAAGACCTGGGAAAGGGAAAAGAGACCGATGAGGGCACAGGTGACGTTGATGCCGTTGTACAGTTCGTCGATGCCGAACATGAACCGTTCCGTGCCTTCCATGGGATCCATGCCGATGGTGGAAAGAATGAGGCCGAAGGCGCCGCTCATAAGCCCTTTCACCATGGAGCCCGTGGTGACGCCCGCAATGATGGTGAGCCCGAAGAGGGCAAGCCAGAAATATTCAGGGCTTCCGAATTTCATGGCCAGTTCGGCAAGCATGGGGGCAAAGAAGTAAAGGGAAATACAGGAAAGGAGTCCGCCGAAGAAGGAAGCGATGCATGCCGTGCCGAGCGCTTTGCCGGCTTTTCCCTGTTTGGTAAGTTCATACCCGTCGAGCGCCGTTGCCGCGGAAGCGGGTGTGCCGGGGGTATGGATCAGGATGGCGGAAATAGAACCGCCGAAGATGGCGCCGCAGTAAATGCCGCCGAGCATGATCAGTCCCGTTTCGGGAGCCATGCCGAAGGTAAGCGGCAGAAGAAGCGCTACGCCCATGGCGGCGGAAAGGCCCGGCATACAGCCGACAACGATTCCGATGGTGACGCCGATAATCATCATGATTAGATTAGACGGCATGAGGGCGTTGGCAAAACCTGCCGACATGAGTCCGAATGTGTTTGCATCCATGGTATTTCCTCCGGTTATAAGAATTCTTCCATAATGATCCCTTCAGGCAGGGGTACATTGAGAAATACATCGAATGTACCGTAGATGAGGGCGGCCATGCAGATCAGGACAAGAAGGATGTATTTCATTTCGATCCTGAAGAAGCGGAGGCAGATGAAGATGTATACGATGGAGGCGATGTAGAAGCCGAAGAGGTACATCAGGAGAAAGAACAGGAGGAAAGCGGCGAACATGACCCAGAACTGTTTCGGGAGAAAGCCGTCAAATACCTGGGAACTGTCGCTGATGATTTTGTGCTCTCTTCTGTAATCGCGGAACAGATGGCTCATGCGGACCGTTGTCAGAAGAAGGAGCAGCCCGATGACGAAATACGGATAGTGTCTTGCCGGTTCGGGAAAGTCCAATGTCAGATATAAAAAGAAAAATGAGAAAAGATACATGAATCCGCAGATATAAATATCTGATTTTTTCATACAATACTCCTTAAAGAGAACCTCCGCGGTTTCAAACCGGTCAGAACGGACAAACCTGCCCCTTGGAAAAGAAGCAGGTTTTCTGTCTAATGAAACGCGGTGACGCTTAAAGGGAAATGCGTGATTTCCCCTGCTTCATGCAGCACTTGCACTATTATTTCTTTTCGTACAGTTTGCTGACTACATCTTTGCAGAAAGCGAGCTGTTCGTCAATGAGCCTGCCCAGATCTTTGCTGTCCTTGTAATCGAGAACCATGCCGGCTTTCTTGTGGGCTTCCACAACATCTTTGTCTTCCATGGTCTTTTTGAAAGCGTCTTCATAGAATTTAATTATATTTTCAGGGGTACCTTTCGGGGCGACAATAGCGCGGGCGGAGCCATACCATTTATTGTAGTAGCCGAGTTCGCCGAGTGTCGGAACGTCAGGCAGCTGGGGATCGCGCTTTTCATCAAATACACCGAGGACACGGAGTTCGGCATTTTCACCGTTAATCAGTTTGATGACGTCGGCAACTTTAGCGCAGGAGAAGTCCACTTCGCCCTGGCGGAGAGCAAGGAGCTGGTCGGCAGTACCGCCGTAAGGAACGGCATTGTATTCAAATTTTGCGGACTGGGCGAGAAGCTGGGCAGAGGTGTGGTTGGAGGCCTGCACGCCGTTAGTGGAAGCTTTCAGCTGCCCCGGGTTTGCCTGTGCGTCTGCCACGAGCTCTTTTAAGTCTTTCCACTTTGCGTCTTTTCTGACGACAACCACAGCGGTTTCTGTCAGATGGTTTGCAATCGGGATAATGGACTTTTCATCAAAGGCCGCGCCTTTCTGGGAAGCGAGCGTGGTGTAGGTCGGCAGATTGATGAATCCTAAGGTGTATCCGTCCGGTTTGGCCTTGGCGAGTTCCGTCCAGCCGATTTTTCCGTCAGCCCCGGGTTTGTTTTCGATGACCAGGGTCTGGCCGACATACTTCTTGGCGCTGTTGGCAAGCAGACGCGCGCCTGTATCCGTACCGGAACCGGCTTTATAGGCGACGATAATCTTTACGTCTTTTTCCGGTTTCCAGGCGGCAGAGCTGCTTTTCGTGTCGCTGCCCTTGGAACCGCCGCATCCGCTGAGAAGAATGCCTGCAGTGAATGCCGCTGCGGCGAGCACAGCCAATTTCTTTTTCATGATTGAAAAACCTCCTTACATTTCCCCAATAAAATAAATGCAGTCTGATCTTGTCCGCATTTTCTCCTTCTGATTGTACCATGCCGGCCGCCGTACAACAATATAAAAAGCGCTGAGGCGCCTTGCGGGCGGGGGCTCTTATGAAATAAGTATACACAAATAAAGAGCAATTTCTGAAAAGAGAAACAATACAATTAATAGAAATAAACAGGAAAATGACTCCGGAGTAATGAGTAAAATATATTCCAAGATACAAAACGATAACTTGAAGTCATTTTAAAAGAAGGACTGAACGAAGAAATAAGGTTACATATAATTTTTATAGGAGAGTACCAAAGGGAGAATATACAGTCCCGGCGGAGAGACGGCAATAAAATTTGATGAAGACCGGTAGAAAGATATGGGAAATTGAAAAGAAGAACCCTGTGGTATAATGCCGATAGAAAAGGATTTCATAAAAATGATAGAAATAATGGATGAGGAGAAATGATGGGAAATAAAGTCTTCAAAGCACTCACCGCTGTCTCTGCTGCGGCTGCTGCTGTGTGGTTTCTGCCGAAAAGGAAAAAGGAAATGGCGGTACGCCCCATTCCGTCGGGAGAAAGTATGTCCTGCATCAGGGAACGGACAGGGGTGAATCAGGATGCTCTTTGCCTGTACTACTATCGCCCCGGCAGGTGGACGGAAAAGGATGCCGTCTTTATTGCATTCCATGGCTTTGGCAGGGCTGGCGCGGAATATTGCAAAGCGCTCCGGAAGCTGGCGGAGGAAAGGAATATGCTGATCGTCTGTCCGGAGTTGACGGAAAGGAAGTATCCCGGCGCGGAATGGTATCAGGAAGGCGGCATCATGGATACAGACGGACATATCCGTGAAAAAGAAGAGCGGACGTTCTCCGCGGCGGACCGGATCGTGGCAGAAGTAAAAAACCGCACGCAGGCAGCAGGGAAAATCATTCTTTTCGGCCATTCTGCAGGCGGGCAGTTTGTCCATCGATGGGCGCTCCTCGGAGGAAAGAAAAACGTGGATGTAATCGCCGTGGCCAATTCCGGCTGGTTTACCATGCCTGACAGGGATATTGATTATCCTTACGGCATAAAGAATGTGGGGATTACTGATGAGGAACTGGGGGAAGCGTTTGCAGAGCCGGTCATTCTCTTCATGGGTGAAAAGGATGTGGAGCGGAAACCGCCGTTCCGCGATACGCCCGAAGCAGACGCCCAGGGGATGAACCGTATGGAACGGTGTACGAATTATTTCCGGCAGTGTAAAGCAAAAGCGGAGGAGCTGCGGGTTCCTTTCCGCTGGAAACTGGAAACCGTAGAGGGTGTAGCCCATCAGGGGGTAAAAATGGCGGAAGGCGCAGCGGCATATATTTTTGGGAAATCATCGGAAGATGGAAATCGGAGAGTGTAAGCTGGGAGCTGTCAGCTATAAGCTGTTAGCCATTAGCTGTTAGCTATTAGCTGTGAGTTAAAAGCCGAAGCATATGATTTCCATTAGGTGTCATACGAAACAACAGCAAAGGATTTGCTGTTGTAGTGAGGGAAACGTTAAAAGTCATCCTGAACGAATGTGAAGGATCTATACCCGTGGTGAGGAAAGCCGTAAGGCGTCATCAGAGTCATAGATTCTTCACTCCGTGCCATATTGCTGCTTTCCCGTCTTTCCCACAAAGTATTCTTGCGTCCATTCAGAATGACGATTTTGGGAAAGCGCGTCACTAGCAATGGGGAACAGAAAACGTCATGATGACGGAGACCGAAAGACATCATCCGGATCGACAGCGAAGGATCTGCTGCCGTAATGAGGAGAGCCGGTAAGAAGATAAAAGCTATCAGCTGTGAGCTGAAAGCTGTTAGCCGTTAGCTGTGAGCTGTCAGCTGTCAGCTAAAAGTGCTGAATGACACCGAACGGCAAGGCGTCATAATAAGGGAAACGTTAAGCGTCATCCGAAGCGAATGTGAAGGATCGGCTGCCGTGGTGAGGAAGCCGGAAGGTGAAAAAGAAGTCAGGAAGGAGGCGGGTTATGACAAAAGAAGTAAAAACCGGCATGATGGCGTTCATTGTTTTGGTTGCCGCCATGGCGGTGTTTCTTTTTGTCCGTCCGAAAGATTGGTTTGACGGGAATTATTTCCGCATGACAGCATCCTTTTCCAGTGTACAGGGGATCAAAAAAGGAAATGAAGTGCGTTATGCCGGTGTCCGTGTGGGGGAAGTATCCAAAATTTCCACGGAAGGAAATGAAGGGATTCTTGAGATGCGTATAAAGAAAGATGCGCAGATTCCTCTGGACGCGGAGTTTACCGTTTCGCAGAGCGGAGTGATCGGTGATTATTATGTAGATATCCGCGGCGGTCGTTTTGACGGCAGTTATTTCGGGGAGGGGATGCGTGCCGGAGAAAAGGGATCGGACCGTCTGGATCAGATGATGGAAAGAGCGAAGAAGCTGATGGATTCCGCAGCGCAGATGAAAGAGAATATAGGGAAGATGGAAGGAAAGTAGGCAGCTGAAAAGCCGCTTGGCATGCTTGGGAAAGTATGGCCGGCGGCTTTTTCTTTTACTTATGGGATTCCTGTTCCATTTCCCAGCTCCATGAGCGGGTGGGAGTCATTTTTCCGTCAGCACCGAAGGTGTACCTGGTGGTGCCGGGGAGTTTCGGCGTGAGGGGGCTGGTGAAGCCGCGGCCGATGACGTCGGTGGTGTTCATGATGAAGAGGAAGGCGTGAGGGTCTATGTCCTCGATGAAATGGCGCAGTTTGGTGACTTGCGTCAGATCCACGATAGCGAAAACGATTTTTTTGTCTTTTCCGCTGAACCCGCCCTGTCCGTAGAGGAGGGTAGCGCCGTGATGAATATTTCTCAGAATGGTGTCCGCCACTTCAAGCGGTTTGTCGGAAACGATGAAAGCCGCTTTCCTTTGGGCGAAGCCGATGACGATACGGCTGGAAACGGTGGCGTTGATGTACATGGCGATGAGGGTGCAGATGGCAGGTTCCAGTGTAAAGATCCACGCGCTGGACATGATGATGATGAAGTTCAGGCTGAAGACGACGTAGCCGATTTCCAGATTGTAAAATTTTTTGATAACCGCGCCAATGACGTCGAGGCCTCCGCTGTTTGAATTGTAGCGGTAGAGAAGTCCCAGGGCGGCGCCGAGGACAACGCCCCCCGATATGGCAGCGACAAGAGGATTGCTGATGACACACCAGTCCGCCATGAAAGCGGTGAGGTCGATAAAGAGCGACAGACTCACTGTGCTTAAAATGGTGATGACCGTATAAAATTTTCCCATGAATCTCAGGGACAGAATGAGCACAGGTATATTCAGTATCAGATTGGACAGGCCGATGGGAATGTCCATGAGGTAGTAGAGAATCATGGCGATGCCTGTGACACCGCCTGCGAGGAAGTGATGGGGAACAAGGAATATATTGAGTCCGGCGGCATAGATGAAAGTGCCGATGAGGGTGATGACAAGTATGAAGAGAACGCGCTGTATGCAGACAGGATCGTTCCAATGCTTACGGATATTGGCGCCCACGATGATCTCCTTTGGGATGTGCCCATGGAATAAGGGAGTTCTCCCTGTTTAAATGTGAACACATTATATCACTATTTTCTCTTTAATGACACCAAAAGGAATTGTGGAAAATATATTTTTGATGGTATAGAATAAGAATAAGATTAATTTCTTATTATAAATGCAGGAGCAGATGAATCGTATTTATTTTGAAATGCCGGCAGGACGCAGATTGAAAAATGATTTCCATATATTTTCCGATATGATATAATCTAATTGAATTACAACGTATACTATGTAATTTGCCGTGAAGGCAAAGAGCGGTTTCAAGGGGAGCAGACGAATGGACAGTTTTGAGGAAATACTTCAAAAGAAGCATTTAAAACGTACGAAAGCGCGTGTCATGATCTTGAAGGTGCTCCAGAAGAGCCTGCCGATGACCGCGGGGGATGTATATGAAGCGGTGCGGAAGAGAGATACTAAGCTCAGTCTTTCTACGGTGTACCGTAATTGTGAAGCGCTGGCCAAAAAGGGACTGCTTCTCCGTTCGACGATGCTTGCTGACGGATTGACGAGGTATGAATATACGCAGGGCGACCATGTGCACCACGCGGTGTGCCTGTCGTGCAATAAGATTTTCCCTGTCGAGGTTCGTCTGGAACCGGAGTATAAAGACCGTCTGGCAGAAGAAAACGGATTTGAAGTGACGGAGCATCGTGTGGAAATTTACGGTTTTTGCAAAGAATGCAAGGCACGGGGCATGGATAAGGAATTTAAAGAACGGATGATTTAAAGAAAGACAGGAAAGGCGGAGCGTATACGATGCGTTTTTTATTCCGTGCGTAACTGAAGGCGGGATTTAAAAAGTAAAAGGACATGAGGCGGCAGAGATGCCGTCTTTTTATGGTGCCCGCATTTCAAAAGAGGTGCCGGAAGGAAATCTTATGTGTATTTGTCATGCAATAATGATGAGTAAGATTTTTTCTATATCTGCAGTGCAGGGAATCTGTGGATAAATAAGGTGCTTACATGATAAAATATAAACAGATGTATATATAATTAATTATTTATGAAGAAGGAGGAGAGTGTATGGGTCTTATTAAAGCAGGAATGGGCGCGGTCGGAGGCGTACTGGCCGATCAGTGGAAGGAATTCTTCTATTGTGACAGCATGCCGCCTGATGTCCTCATGATGAAAGGACAGAAACGGACCGGCGGCCGCAGCTCGAACACAAGCGGAGAAGACAACATTATTTCCAACGGATCCGTCATTGCCGTCAATAACGGGCAGTGCATGATGATTGTGGAACAGGGCAAGGTCGTCGATCTTTGCGCCGAACCGGGAGAGTATACCTACGATCAGTCATCGGAACCGTCTCTCTTCACGGGTGGTCTGAATAAGGAAAGCGTCATCGCCGTATTCAAACAGATGGGGAGACGTTTTACCTTTGGCGGCGATACGGGGAAAGACCAGCGCGTTTATTTCTTCAATACAAAGGAAATTGTCGGGAACAAGTACGGTACGCCCAGTGAGATTCCGTTCAAGGTGGTTGATGCGGATACCGGGCTGAAATTATCCGTCCGTATCCGCTGTTTCGGTGAATACAGTTACAAAATCGTAGATCCGATCCTCTTTTACACCAATGTGGCAGGCAACGCGTCGGATAGTTATGAGCGTTCCCAGATTGACGGCCAGCTGAAATCGGAACTGCTTACGGCTCTCCAGCCGGCATTTGCCAAGATTTCTGCCCAGCGCATCGACTATACTGATCTGGCGGGACACACGTTTGAAATTGCCGAGGCCCTGAATGAAGTGCTTTCCAAGAAATGGACGGAGCTCCGCGGCCTTGCGATCGTTTCTTTCGGTGTGAACAGTGTCAAGGCCAATGAGGAAGACGAAGCGAAGATCCAGAAGATCCAGATGGGTATGGCCATGTCGAATCCCGCTATGGGGGCGGGCGTTCTCGTAGACGCACAGTCTGATGCTATGCGTACGGCGGCGGCCAATGAAGGCGGTATGGGTGCAGCATTTGGATTTATGGGTATGAATATGGCAGGCGCGGCAGGCGGTATGAACGCGTCCAACCTGTACGGTATGGCAGGCCAGCAGCAACAGCAGATGCCCCAGCAGGCACCCGCGCCGGCACCTGCTCCCGCTCCCCAGCCGGCGGGCTGGAAATGTGCGGAGTGCGGTACGGGAGGAAATACAGGCAAGTTCTGCGCCAACTGCGGAAAACCCGCTCCCGCTCCTGCGGCTGATTGGACCTGCGCGGAATGCGGTACAAAGAATACGGGCAAATTCTGTGCCAACTGCGGCAAGCCCGCTCCTGCGGCTGATTGGACCTGCAGCGAATGCGGTACGAAGAATAAAGGCAAGTTCTGTGCCAACTGCGGACATCCCCGTCCGTAATGGAACAGTTGAGAAAAGGGCGGCGGGTATAGATTTACTGCTGCCCTGTCCCTATTTCACACTGCCATTTTGTTTCCTTTATGGAAAAGGCGGCGATTATGGAAAAGGAGGTACTTATGGCTGATACTTCAGTAAGCTTTAAATGCCCCAATTGCAGTGCTCCTCTTGCATATGCTCCCGGCGCGGATCATGTGACCTGCGAATACTGCGGCACGGAACTGTCCATCGCTGATCTGGAAGCGTTCTACGCGGCGAAGGAAGAAAACGCGGCAAAAGCGGAAGAAGCGCGGCAGAAAAAGTGGGATACTGACGGTGCGGGAAAGGAATGGAGCGAAGACGAGGCGAAAATTCTCCGCGCCTTTACCTGTTCTTCCTGCGGAGCGGAAATCGTCTGCGATGAAAATACGATTGCCACGGAATGCTGCTACTGCGGAAACCCGACGATGATTGCCCAGCGTTATGACGGCGCTCTGCGTCCCGACTATGTGATTCCGTTCCAGAAGACGAAAAAGGATGCCCAGGAAGCCTTTAAAAATTTCTACAAGGGGAAATTACTCCTGCCGTCCAATTTCGTCAGCCAGAACCGGGTGGATGCGATTCAGGGCATGTATGTTCCTTTCTGGCTCTTTGACTCCAAAGTCACCGCTACCGCCAGCTACAAAGCGAAAAACGTAAATACTTTCGTTGTCGGAAAGAATCAGATTACGGAAGAAAGGGTTTACCGGTGTGACCGTGAGGGAGAAATGAAATTTAACCGGGTACCTATGGATGGCAGTAAGAAAATGGACGATACATGGATGGAAAGTATCGGACCTTTCGATTATTCCACCATGGTTCCTTTTACCACGGCATACCTGGCAGGGTACTTGGCCGATAAGTATGATGTGCCGGCGGAAGAAATGGCGCCCCGCGCCGATGAGCTGGTAACAAATACCGCGCTTGCGCAGATGGATGACACTGTCACCGGTTATACAAGCTGTAATCGGGAAGATGGTTTCGTGTCCAAAGATGAAAACACCGTTTCCTATGCCCTTGCGCCGGTATGGATTCTTTCCACCACTTATAACGGTACACCGTACACTTTCATTATGAACGCCCAGAGCGGCAAGTTTGTGGGAAGCCTGCCGGTGGATAAAAATAAAGCATCCATGTACACGACGGCGGCATTTGTCGTCTTCGTTCCCATCCTTTACTTCCTCATTAAAATGATGTTCGGTTCTTTATAAGGAGGCGGGACTATGAAAAAAATATTTCAGATCTTAGCGATGCTCCTTGCCGTCCTCTTTCTGCCCGTGATGTCTGATGCGGCGGAGATGCCGTCTTTCCATGACGGGGCGGATATCGTGAAAGGCGAGGCGGCCGCGGAAGTAAAGAACGCATTGGAAGCGGTAGAGAAGAAACATAATGTCCGTATCGCTGTTGTCACCCAGCCCTCCGTGAAGGGAATGAAAATCGGCGATTATGCCGATAAACTTCTCGGCACGGTGATCAAAGGCGGAGAAAAAGGAAATATGGTTCTCGTTCTTGATATGCAGGAACGCGACTGGTACATTGCCACCGATCCCAAAATGAAGGCGATGATTACCAATGATATAGGCATCAAACTTATGAAAGACGCCTTTGTAAGCAAGCTTTCCGCAGGGAATTACGCGGAAGCGTTCAAAGCTTATGCGGAGAAGGCAGACTTCCTTATTTCCTACTATGAGAAAGAAGGGAAAGCGTATGATCCTGACGATCAATTCAGTTTTCTCGGACTGGGGATTGCCGCTGTCCTTTCCCTGCTCGGCGCCTTCGGCGTAAGGAACTACCTTATAGGAACGATGAGCAATGTGGCGCCCGGCGTGAACGCTTCCCACTATCTTGACAAAGACAGTTTCGCCGTGACCGGTGAGAATGACTACTACCTCTATACCAACCGTATCGTCACGCCCCTTCCTGAAAAGAAAGATGATGGTGTTGTCGGAGCAGGCGGCTCCATGGGCGGCGGAAACGGAGGCAACGGCGGAGGAGGCGGAAAGTTCTGACAATGCCTGAAAAGAAATAAATTTGTTATTCATGAAAAGTTACCTCACCGGCCGGCGGGGTAACTTTTTTATCCATGAAGAAGAAAATCGAATCGCAGGGAACAGTTTCTGTGGACCGCCTTTGCTTTGCCGTCCGTTTGTTGCAGAAACCACGTTTTATTCCTGTGTTATAATGGGGAAAATCAATCCGCTTATTGGATGATGGAGAAAAACATGAATCTTCTTCTGCTTATTTTTACTTTTATAACCAACTGGATCGTGAGCGCTTCTTTTTGGGCGCTCTATTTTTTATTTACCGTACCTTTTTTCCATGAAGAGCTGTCAGGAAATTATGAACTTCTGACGGAGCGCATCCTGCAGCTTTCTCTGGCCTGTGTTCTTGTGCCTGCCGTTTTATCGGGAACAGGCGTCATGCAGTATTTCTTTGTCCGTGAAAACGGCGGGCGTAGGGCTGCGGGAGAAACGAAAATGTATTTGGAACGTCTGATGCGCGATATCTGCCGTCGGGGCAGACTGGAATTATCCGATTTCCGTCTTTATACGGCGAAAGCAGATGATTACAATGCCTGGGCAATCGGCGGAAACCATATCACCGTCACGGAACGTCTGTTGAACGAATTTTCCGAAGAAGAGGTAAAAGGGATCCTTGCCCATGAGGTGGGACATCTGCAGAACGGGCACAGCCGCTTCGGTCTTCTGCGCTATGGCATGGAATGGTTCAGCGGTATCATTGTCTATGTGTACAGTGTGGTGACACTGCTCCTGGCATTTTTACGCTGGATTCCGGTCTTGGGGATTTTTATAGGCATTGTCAATTTTTTTATCCTCATACAATATTATTTCCTGAAAATATTTCTGCAGATTCCTCTTTGGTTTTTCACACAGTTCGGCAGCAGGCGAAATGAATATGCCGCCGACGAATATGCCTGCGGTCTCGGACTGGGGATGGAACTTGCCGTCGGACTGGTCCACCTGGAACATATTTTCCGCAGCGGCAGGCGGGACTGGTTTTCCCGTCTTTTTGACGACCATCCCGACATTCCCAGCCGGCTGGAACGGATAAGGAAAATCCTGATGGAAAGAGAACGCGGCTCTTTGGCGGGATAAGGAAACGGGGGAGTAAAATACGAAGAGGGAAGGGAATTTCCTCTTTGCGCTTTTGGCAGGATCATCCTTGCATCGGATTGAAATATATGGTATACTATGTACAGCAGAGGTGACTGTTAGTCATGTTGCTTCTGCGCCTCTTTTCAGCAAATGTTCCCCGACATTTGCAAAAAAATATACAAGGAAGTCGTCCCGGATCCCCATAACCCCCGGGACGTTTTCCTTGCATGAGAAAACGGATATTTCCTGACAGACTTTGGTCTGGAGAAATATCCGTTTTGTTTTACCATCCGTTTTTTCTCCAGAAAGAGGGGAGGAAAAGGATGAGAAGCGTAAAAGATTCAAGCCGGCCCATAAGCATGGACAGGGCGACGACCATTTTTGTCATGGCAGGCATGGCCGACCAGTTGCAGGTGGCGCCGAATTGTCCCAGTGCCGGCCCCGAGTTGCTCATGGTGGCAATGGAAAGGCCCAGGGCAGAAGGAATATCCGCACCGCTTGCGGCGATAAGGGCGGTCCATAAAAAAATGGACATCGTATAGATGAAGAAGAAACAGAAAACCTCGAGGAGCATGGATTCGGAGAAGTTTTCTCCTCCTGCACGGGTCTGTATGACGGCCCGGGGGTGGAGTTTCTGGCGGAGAACGGCGGTCATGGATTTGAAAAGCAATATGATGCGCGTTACTTTCAGGCCGCCCGAAGTCGATCCGCCGCAGCCGCCGATGAACATGAGTATGAGCAGTATGACCTGGGAAAAATGGGGCCACGCTTCAAAGTCATAAGAAATAAATCCCGTGGTGGACGAAAGAGACGCCGAGGTAAAGAGCGCTTCCAGCAGTGCGGAAGGGGCGTACAGTCCTCTTTCCAGCATTAAATTTAAAGAGATAAGGATAGTGGCGGCGGCTACGATGGAAAGATAGACTTTAAATTCCGTATTTTCCCAAAGAACACGGATGCCCCGTTTCCAGGCAGCCACATAGATGCCGAAATTGGCGCTGGAAATAACCATAAAAAATATGACGGACAGTTTCAGAGGCGTACTGTCGTAAAAAGCGATGCTTTCATTCTTTGTGGAGAAACCTCCGGTGGCGATGGTGGAAAAGGCGTGATTTACCGCGTCGAAAAAGTTCATGCCGAGGAGTGTGTAAATCAATGCGGCAGAAACAGTAAAAAGCAGGTACACTGCAAAAAGAGCTTTCGCCATTTCTTTGATCCGGGGAACGGCACGGGAGGAATAAGGCCCCGTGCTTTCCGCATCAATCATGCGGGCGCTTCCTTTTCCGGCCTGCGGGAAGAGCGCCACAAAGATGACGATGATTCCCAGGCCGCCGAGCCAGTGGGTCAGGGAACGGAAGAAAAGAATGCTTTTCGGCAGAACGGTTAAATCGGAAAAAACGGTGGCGCCGGTGCCTGTCAGACCTGAAATGCTTTCTACCAGAGCGTCCAGCGGAGAAAGAAGACCGGACAGGAAATAAGGGAAAAGGTAAAGAATGGAAATACATATCCATGACAGCGCGGTCACCGCAAGACCGTCGCGGGGATTCAGATTGATGACTTTTTTCTTGCCCTTATACCGCAGGAATGCGGACAGTAAAAAACAAAGCGCCATAGAGTAAATAAAAGGAAGAACCGGCTCTTCCCCAAACAGGGCGGTCAGCAGGGGAAGCAGGAGGACGAGACCGCATCCCGCAGTCAATTTGGCGATGAGTGCTGAAACGACGGCAGTATTCATAACGATTTCCTGCCTTTAAAATAAGGAAGGACTTTTGCCGAGCAGGGGGTACGGATCAGGATGATGACCCGGTCTCCTGCGGCAAGGACAGAGCGGCCGTCAGGGATATGTGTCGTTTCATTCCGGACATAAGCGCCTACAAGACATTCCGCCGGCAGCCCCGCTTTCATGAGAGGAATGCCTTCGGCAGGAGCGCCGCTTTCCAGAATAACTTCCACCGCTTCCACCTGCGCCGATTCAAGAAGGGATACGGAGACGACACTGCGGCTCCGCACATAACTCAGAACCTCGCCTGCCGCCAGAAGCCGGACCGACAAGGCGATATCCACGCCTACCTGTGTCATGAGATCCGCGTATTCCCCGCGGACGACGCGGACGATTGTCTTTTTCGCGCCCAGGTGCCTGGCAAGGAGGGCGACAAGGAGATTCAGTCGTTCATCTTTCGTCGTGCAGATCACCACATCCGCTTCAGAAACGCCTTCCTGCATGAGAAGATCTATATCTGCCCCGTCGCCGCAAAGGACGATGGACTTTTTTAATTTGGAAGAAATATGCCGGCACTGCTCCGGATCAAGATCAATGACTTTTACGGATATACCGTCGGCTTCCAGCATGGGGGCAAGCGCCGTTCCTGTCCGTCCCGCGCCGATGATGATGGCCTTTTTGATATGCCTGGTACTGCTTTCCGCCATACCCCGGCTGAATTTTTCTATATTTTCCGGCGCGCCGATGAAGTAAGCGTTGTCGTAAGGGAGCAGGCAGTCATTGCCGTGGGGGATAATCATCTGATGATCACGGAAAATCATGGCGGCAAGGATTTCATCAGGCAGTTCCAAATCTTTGAACGGTATATGGATATAAGGAGATTGGCGCTGTATCCGTGTCTCATACAAACGGACGCGGCCATTGGCGAAATCTCCCACGTTAAGGGCGGCGGGCGTCATGAGGATGCGCCGTATTTCTTTTGCCGTGACCAGCTCAGGACTCAGAACCAGGTCAATGTCAAAATTTTCCTGGAGATATTCGGTGGATTCCTGAAGGAATTTCGGGTCGCGGATGCGGGCAATCGTGTGGGGGATTCCATTTTTCTTCGCCAGCATGGAAGCAAGAATATTCACCTCATCCATTTCGGTCACCGCCACGAAAACAGATGCATCCCGTATATCGGGATCCCGTGTGAAATCCGGACTTGTCCCGTTGGCGGTGATCGTGAGTACATCCAGCGAGTCGCGGACTTTGGATAACTTTTCTTCATCAGAATCGGCGACAACCACATCATGCTGCTCATTGGAGAGAAGCTCGGCAATCGTATAGCCCAGATGCCCCGCGCCTAAAATTACGATACGCATGAAAACTCCTTAATCATAAAATGACAGGTAAAATATCTTGGGTAATTCATCTTTTCTTATTTTATCACAGAGAAAACCGCAATGAAAAAATCCCGCCATATGGGGGAGCGGGATTTTTTCGGATCGAGGAGATCCGTATGAATCTGCCGGGGATGGAGGGGATCCTGTATACCGTTACCGATTCATCAGACTTTCATTAAATCAGAACAGTGGGTTTACAGTATATTAAAAAATATCTATTGAAAGGCACACAGGAGAAAATCCCCGACACGATGGTGGAAACAGTACTCTGCTTCCACCCCCATTGTACCACAAAAAGAAGAGGAGTCAAACCGGAAGAAGAACTATGCAGCAAGCCGGTTTTCCCCTGCTGAAATCGGTACGTATGGCAAGAAGATAAAAGCTATCAGCTGTGAGCTGTCAGCTACAAGCTAACTATTCTTTTACGATTTAAATCATTACGACAAGCGAGTATCCTCAATCGCACTACGTGCGCCACAGCTCCTTCTGACGGCCGACTTCATGATCCTTGTATAAGACGGTAAGGCGTCATCAGTGTCATAGATTCTTCACTCAGCCTCACCATCCCATTTCCCGTTTTTCTTACAAGGCATTCTTACCTTCGTTCAGAATGACAATTGGAGGAAAGGACGTCATAATGAGAGAAACGTTAATCGTCATCCTGAACGAATGTGAAGGATCTGCTGCCGTGGTGGGGGAAATGGAAGCCGGGGCGCCTTTTGTGGGCTGAAAAAATAGAAGCTGGTGCCTGATGTCTAATGTATTAAACATATTCCATTACGGCATATATCATCTTTTCTTATACAATATATTCCTATATCCGTTGTCAAATGTTTTTTACGCGGGCCGACTGTGTTACAATAGGTACACTGGTAATGAGAGAGGTTTGTATGTTTGACGAAAAGTTATTGAATAAGGCGGAAGCGCTCTACATCCGGTGCCGGCTTGATGAAGCGTTTCCTTTATTTATGGAGCTTGCCGGGGCAGGCTGCGGCCGGGCGATGTACTTCCTCGGTGAGTATTACAATCACGGTCTCGGCTCGATTAAAGACAGGAATGAAACGGAGGCCCGCTACTGGCACGGGAAAGGCGCGGCGGTCGGCGAACTGTTGTCCCAGTTGAATCTGGCGTACATGGAGGATCCCCGCTCTGAGGAGAGGGCGGTGCTTTGCCGCGGGTATTTTCCGTCTGTCGTGAAGGCGGCGGAAGCGGGGGATATCGTGGCTGCTGATGAGCTGGGCGATATGTATCTGTACGGGTTCGGTGTGGAAAAGAGTGGGAAGCAGGCTGTCTTCTGGCTGGAGAAAGGCGTAGAAAAAGGGTATTGGCGTTCTCTCAATGCTCTCGGCGATATGTACCGCCTGGGAGAAGAAGTGGAAGAAGATGGAAAAAAAGCGCTTTCCCTGTACAGGAAGGCGGAAGAAATGCATTCCAGGGAGGCGCTCACATCGATAGGCTTTATGTATTATACAGGGCAGGGTGTGGATTTTGATGAAGGGAAAGCATTTTCCTATTTCCGGAAGGCGGCAGGAGCAGGGGACTTGGACGCTCTCTTCATGATAGGCCGCTGCTATATGGAAGGCAGCGCGGTAGAGAAGGATGACAGGAAAGCGGCAGACTGCTTTAAGGAAACGGCGGACCGCGGCTATCCCATGGGCATGTGGGCGCTGGGACAAAGTTATCTTCACGGCATCGGTGTGCAGCGGGACGAAAAAAAGGCGGTCGCTCTCTATCAAAAGGCGGCGGGTATGAATCTGGCGGCGGCGTATTCCGCTCTTGCCCAGTGCTACCGCTACGGTGCGGGTGTGTCTGAAGATAAAGCGGCTGCAGTGGAGATGTACAAGCAGGCATTTGCCCTGGGCCAGGGTCTTGCGGCGGATGAGATTGGAACGATGTACCTTGTGGGAAATGAAATCCTTCCGAATGTGGCGGAAGCGTTCCGCTGGTATGAAAAAGGGGCTGAAATGGAAGAGGCGGCCAGCTGGTACCATTTGGGAATCTGCTATGCCGAGGGTCTCGGTACGGAAATCAATCGGGACAAGGCGCTGGAGTACCTTTACCGGGCGTATGCCGCAGAGTATCCCGGCGCATTGGAATATATCACGGATAATATGCAGATCCGGCTGCAGTAAGGAAACTGCTCTTCTTCGGAGGAGCGGTTTTATCATGGCGGAAAGACGCAGATGAACGGGGCGAAAAAAATCCTTTCGGCGCAGGGGGAAGCTGATTGATCCGAAAAATATTTCTATACAGGGGAAGAAAAGATACTTTTGCTGGCAGAAAAGCGGTAAAATAATATAAATCAGAGTATAAAATATAGGGGATATATATGGAAGATGTTTTCTGGGGGCTTATGATTCCCCTTCTTGGTACGACGCTGGGGGCGGCGTGTGTCTTTTTCATGCGGGGACGGTTGCACCGATCGGTTCAGCGCGGCCTTACGGGATTTGCATCGGGCGTGATGGTAGCTGCTTCGTTTTTCAGTCTGCTCCTTCCGGCGCTGGAGCAGTCGGCGCCTATGGGGCGGTGGGCGTTCCTTCCCGCGGTGATCGGTTTCGGTGTGGGTGTGGCGTTTCTTCTGTTTCTGGATCACATTATTCCTCATCTGCACATGAATGCGGAAACGGCGGAAGGGCCGAGGAGCCATCTCAAGAAGACGACGATGCTCATTTTGGCGGTGACGCTCCATAATATTCCTGAGGGCATGGCGGTAGGCGTGGTATATGCGGGGGTTCTTGCCGGCAGCAGCGGTCTGACCGCGGCGGGGGCGATGGCTCTTTCAGCGGGGATCGCCATCCAGAACTTTCCGGAGGGCGCTATCATTTCCATGCCGCTCAAAGCGGCGGGCATGGGGAGCTGGAAATCCTTTTTTGGAGGCTTCCTTTCGGGTGTTGTGGAACCGATCGGCGCGGTTCTGACGATTCTGCTTACGAGCCTTGTCGTCCCGCTTCTTCCCTGCTTTCTCAGCTTTGCTGCAGGCGCCATGATTTACGTCGTCGTGGAAGAGCTCATTCCTGAAATGTCGGCAGGGGAACATTCCGATATAGGCGTGGTTTCCTTTGCTGTTGGTTTCATGGTCATGATGGTTCTCGACGTGGCGCTGGGGTAATTTTATTTTCTTTTTTCATGGCGAATTTTCCGCTTTTGAATGTGATATAATTAATTGTAAATATTTTTAGAAAAATACCGAAACGCGTTTTTGTTTTTCGGCATTTCTTTTGTTTGAAGAAGGACGGGGTACCGTGGAAAAGCAGGTCATGATCCGCTGCAAGTCGATCCAGCGGGACGAACGGGGAAAGGCGGAGGAAGTGATACTGGAAACGCCGGGCGTGTACGGTGAAGATGAGGACTGCCGGTACCTGACCTACGAGGAAACGTCTCTTTCCGGCATGGAGGGAACGACGACGACGATCCGTATGTACGGTGACCATGTCACGCTTTCACGGCAGGGGAGTTTTCTCCAGGAAACGGAATACCGTCCGGGCACTGTGGCAAAGTCGGAGTATATAACGCCGGCAGGACCTGTGGAAATCACTGTTTCTTCGAAAGAAATCACTGATACGGTGAGCGGGGGAAAGGGGCGGCTCCGCCTGGTTTATGACATTGAAATGAAAGGGCTTTTCAGCCATCTGAACGAAATTATTATTGATGTGCGGGAGGAATCGGAAACTTCATGGAAGTCAGAGAAGAACTGAAAGAAATTATTGAAAGGGCAAGGGCGGCGGCTGAGGCGGCAGGCGAACTTCCCCATGGGGAGTATGCCCCTGTGCAGCGCCTGGAAATACCGAAAGCGAAGGAATTCGGCGATTATTCCACGAATGCGGCCATGCAGTGGGCAAGGACGGCGCATAAGGCGCCCCGCGCCATTGCGGAAAGTATCGTGAAATATATTGACGCGCCTCTCGTTTCTAAAATGGAAATCGCAGGAGCGGGATTCATCAATTTCTTTCTGGCGGCAGACACGGTGTATGCCGAGTTAAGAAATATCCTTTCCGCCGGCGCTTCTTACGGAGATCTTCCGAAAGATAAAAAGGACAAGATCCTTGTGGAATATGTGTCTGCCAATCCTACAGGACCGCTCCATATCGGGCACGCCCGCGGCGCGGCTTATGGTTCTGCTCTGGTGAACCTGCTCCGCGCGGCAGGATATGATGTGTATGCCGAGTACTATGTGAATGACGCGGGCAGCCAGATTGCCCACCTGGCGGAATCGGTCAATGCTCGTTACCTCCAGCTTCTTGGAAAAGACGTGGATGTGCCGGATGACGGTTACCACGGATATGATATCGTAGAAACAGCCAAGTCCCTCATTGACCGTGAAGGCGATGCGTATCTGTCCATGGATGAAGAAGCGCGGTTGAAGGTATTCAAAATGGTAGCGCTTAATGAAAAACTGTCTATCCTGAAAAAGGATCTGGCCGATTTCCATGTCACTTTTGACAACTGGTTCTCTGAAAAATCGCTTTACCCCAAGCAGGTGGATGACGCTCTGGACATACTGAAAAAAGACGGATATCTTTATGAGAAAGACGGCGCCTGGTGGCTTGCCACGACGAAGAACGGCGATGACAAGGACAGGGTCGTTATCCGCGCGAACGGCGAACCGACCTATTTCTGTTCCGACATCGCCTATGTGCCGAATAAGGAAAAACGAGGCTATAATAAACTGATTGACATATGGGGCGCGGATCACCACGGATACATCATCCGTATCCATTCCGCCATGAAGTTCCTCGGCTACAATCCGGAAGATTTTGAAATCATGCTTCTCCAGATGGTGACACTTCTTCGTGACGGGCAGCCGGTGAAAATGTCTAAGCGCACAGGAGAGGCGGTCACGCTCCGTGAGCTGATGGACGAAGTGGGAAGCGATGCGGCGAGGTATTTCTTCTGCAGCCGCACACTGGACAGCCAGATGGACTTCGATATTGACCTGGCGAAAAAGCAGTCCAGCGACAATCCTGTTTACTATATCCAGTATGCCAATGCCCGTATCCACAGCCTTTTTGCCCAGGCAAAAGAAGCGGGCGTAAAGTGGGGCGACTGGGAAAAGACAGACTTTACGAAACTGACGGAAGAATGTGAACTGGACCTTGTCAAAAAAATGGAAAACTACTATATGCTCATTGACGGCGCAGCGAAGGAACGAGCACCCCAGCGGGTAGCGAAATATGCTTATGAGCTGGCAGGGCTTTTCCATCATTTTTACCGTGAATGCCGCATTCTGGGCGTTGAAGAAGGCGTGACACAGGCAAGGCTCGGTCTCATCACCGCCGTACAGCACGTGCTTGTCCACGCGCTTTCCATTCTCGGTGTATCCGCACCGGAGCGCATGTAAAGGAGGAATCATGACAAAGTATATTTTCGTTACCGGCGGCGTCGTTTCATCTTTGGGAAAAGGTATTACCGCCGCTTCCCTAGGCCGTCTTCTGAAAAACAGAGGGTACAAAGTCACTATCCAGAAATTTGACCCTTATATCAATATCGATCCCGGTACCATGAGTCCTTATCAGCACGGTGAAGTCTTCGTTACTGATGACGGCGCGGAAACGGATTTGGACTTGGGACACTATGAACGTTTCATTGACGAAAATTTGTCTAAAGCCTCCAACGTGACGACAGGCAAAATCTACCAGTCGGTGATCAATAAAGAAAGAAAGGGGGAATATCTGGGATCCACCATACAGGTTATCCCCCATATCACTAATGAAATTAAAGACCGTGTCCTCCGTGTCGGCAAAAATGACAACGCAGATATCGTTATCACCGAAATCGGCGGTACTGTGGGAGATATCGAATCTCTGCCCTTCCTGGAAGCCATCCGCCAGGTCAAGAAAGACGTATCCAATCGGAATGATGTCATCTATGTCCATGTCACCCTTGTGCCCTATATCGCGGCGGCGGGCGAACTGAAAACGAAACCCACCCAGCACAGCGTCAAGGAACTGCGCTCCATCGGTATCCAGCCGGACATCATCGTGTGCCGCACCGTGGAAAAACTGTCGGATGAGATGAAAAAGAAAATCGGCATGTTCTGCGACGTGGAACCGGAAGCCGTCATCAATAACCTGACGGCGGACAGCATTTATGAAGTGCCTCTTCTCATGGAACAGGAAGGTCTCGACCATATCGCTTTGAAAAAACTGGGACTTGAAGACCGTCCAGTAGATCTGGAAGACTGGAAAGCCATGGTAGAACGCATGACCACGGCAAAAAAAGAAGTGCAGATCGCCCTTGTCGGGAAATACGTCCGGCTCCATGACGCTTACCTTTCCGTAGCGGAAGCGCTGTCCCATGCGGGATACGCCATGGGGGCCAAGGTGAACATCCGCTGGATCAATTCCGAAATCCTTGAAGAAGAAAAGCCGGATCTGGATGAAGTATTTGCCGGTGTTGACGGTATCGTCGTCCCCGGCGGCTTCGGCTACCGCGGTGTGGAGGGGAAAATCGACGCTATTCGTTATGCCCGTGAAAATAAAATTCCCTTCCTTGGGCTCTGCCTCGGCATGCAGTGTGCCGTCATCGAATTTGCCAGAAACGTGTGCCATATGGAACAAGCCAACTCTTCCGAATTCATTCCTGACGTGAAATATCCTGTCATCGACCTCATGCCCGATCAGGAAGATGTCACAGAAAAAGGGGGCACCATGCGCCTCGGTATCTATCCGTGCAAGCTGAAAGAAGGCACGAAGGCGAGAGACCTGTATGAAAATCAGGAAATCGTCTACGAACGCCACCGCCACAGATACGAAGTGTCCAACGAATTCCGTCCGCAGATGGAAGCGGCGGGTCTTGTCATTTCCGGCACCAGCCCCGATGACCGTCTCGTGGAAATTATCGAATTAAAAGATCACCCCTACTTTGCCGCCACCCAGGCCCATCCGGAATTCAAGAGCCGCCCGAACCGGCCCCACCCCCTCTTCAACGGTTTTATGGAAGCTGCCGTGAAACAAAGCGGTGAATAAAATATGAAAAGAAAACGCTCCCTGCAGGGCGTTTTTTTGATGGAGAAATGTGAAATGAAAGGATTAATAAAAACAGATTCGGTGATTGTCATTTTGTATTTTGTTAAAATTTATGCAGGAAAAGAGCTTCAAGAATATTTATTATAAAACACAGAGTTAAAATTAAACATGAAGTGTGATATAATTATACATATAATTATGATTAAGTTGGTTATTGTTTAAGGGAGGTTTTTTCATGAAAAAAAGATACGTACTGTTACTTTGCGCGGCTGCTTTGTCTATTGGCGCGGCTTGCTCTTCCGTGTCTGCCCACGGCGTGTTTATCGCAAACCGTTTTGACCAGAAAGCCCTTGCCCTTGGGGAAGGACCGACAGACAACGCGTACAATCCGTCCTGTGTAAAGGCGGTGGAAGCTTATGATAAGAATTTCAGCTCTATGGATGTGGAAACTGTAAGTTATAAAGATCATATTTCCATCATTCCTACAGATGAATTGGGAGTAACGGTGACGTTCTTTGATTATGGTTTCTTCACGAAAGACAGCTCCGGCAAAATGCACCAGGCTCCGTTTGCGGAAGTGGCGAATGCGGTGAAGACGACCCACGCGATTAAATGGAACATTAACTATTGGAGTCCTGATGTAAAGCCGGGCGGCATTTATAACGTGCCAATCCAGATCGTTCCCCAGGTGAATCCGCTGACGCTCCGCAAGGGCGATACGTATAGAATCCGTGTGTACAAAGATGGCAAGCCCTATGCGAACGCGCCTCTCATCAAGGACGTCATCAATGACCTGACTAATGAGTCTACAGCCGACGCGGACGGTTACGCTACAGTTACTGTCAGCGCAAACGGTCTGAACGTAGTAGGTGTGGAAGTAGCAGGGGAGAAAGAGGATGAACATACCACGCCGAAGTATTTCTCTTCTCTCTCTTTCATTATTGATCCGGAATAAGAAAATAAAACCCATTTAAAAATACCGCCTCAATGAGTGGGCGGTATTTTTAAATGGGGAGAGAAAGTCCGATGCCGGAGAGCAGCGGTTCGAAATTGACAGCGTATGTTTTTCTTTCCGTATTGTGAAGATATGGATATATTCCCACCTCGCTGCCGATTTCCCACTTATGGACGGTTACAGTGAGGCAGTGGCCGGCTTATTCACAATCTGTTTATAGAGCAGCTCTTCTTCCGAATTTTCTTTCACTTTTTTCCATCCGAAATCCGATTCATGGAAAGTTTCAATTTTCTTGACGTTCCCGTTTCGATCATATTCGATTTTGGAAGCAAGGGTGTATTTCTTTCGGTGGGTGTCAAAAAGATAATTGTACTCCTCTGCCTCGCCATCCGCTTCCCGTTCCTGCATGGTGACGGCAACCAGGTTGCCCTGGCGGGAAATGGAAGCGGTATCATAATAGATTCGGTCGTTTCCGTCCTGTCCGAGGTAGACCCAGTTTACGGCGTAGGAAGTCATGCCTGCGGCGGTGAGGGTCAGGGCGAGTGCTGCGGAAGTCAGTAATTTTTTCATGATAGTCTCCTTTACTGTCATAACTATTTTGTCCAGTCGTGGTTGTAAATATCCCAGTCTTTCATTTGGGACAGGTAGTCGATGCTTTCCTGAATGTCGTCCATCAGCTGATCTTTCTGGGCGGGGAGTGTTGCTGCCAGACGGATATAGTTGGACACATGATTGCTTCTGAAAATCATACGTTCTCTATCAGGGAGATGCACGTTCTCTATGATCAGTTTGAGTTCTTTCATAAGTCCCGCCGGCGGCAGGGGATGAAATTCACCCCGTTCAAACTGGTCTTTCAGTTCGCTGCCGCGATAGAGCATGAGGGACAGCGCAGAAAGCATGGTCGGCTTGATTTCATTGATGGCATGGGCGGTGGCAAGAGCGTGGCACTCGGAGCCTTCTACGCCTGCGATGCCGAGGATGACCATGATGGAGAGCTGCATTCCTGCGGAGATGGCGCGCTTACCTACTTCGATGGACTGCTCGCCGTTTACTCCTTTGCGGATCTCTTTCAGTGTCTGGGAATCGCCGCTTTCCATACCGTAGTAGAGCAGGGTGAGGCCTGCTTTTCTGAGAGCGGTGAGTTCTTCCACGGATTTGCGGAGGATATCTCCCGGCGCGGCGTAAGACGCTACTCTTTCTAAGTTGGGGAAATATTCTTTCAATACTGCCAGGATTTTCAGCAAGCGGTCGGTGGGCAGTACAAGGGCGTCGCCGTCAGCAAGAAATACACGGCGCACACCTTCCGCATCGGTGGCACGGGCAAGCTCAATCTGGCGCATGATCTGTTCATCAGAAAGCTTTTCAAATTTGACACCGCGGTACATATTGCAGTAGGTGCAGTTGTTGTGCGCACAGCCGCGGGTTACTCGGAGAATAAAGCTGGCCGCTTCACTTGGCGGGCGGTACACAGGGGTATCATATGTATCAAAAAACATGCCGTACATAAAATTCATCCTTTCAATTTTGGGTTCTTCACAAAAGATTTGTTTACAATTCAATATATTTACAATGTTCTATATATCGAATTATACGGAAAAGGAAGTCAAATGACAACAAATTATTTCGATATAGAAGTATTTCATATCTATTATGCCGCTGGCGGAATGATATAATAGAGCCATCAATAACGAATGGGGATCATAATGATTACAGAAAAGGCTTATGCGAAAATCAACCTGACTTTATCGGTGGGGGAAAAGAGAGAAGACGGGTATCATGAGATTGACAGCGTGATGCACAGTATATCTCTTTGCGATGAAGTGAAACTTACGGAAGCGGGAGGGATTTCTCTTTCCATTAAAGAAGGGCTTGCGCCGGGGGGGAAAGCAAATCTCATGTGGGAAGCGGCGGAATTATTTTTCAGAGAAACAGGATTTTCCGGCGGTGTCCACATGGAACTGGTGAAGCAGATTCCGTCGGAAGCGGGCATGGGCGGCGGTTCCTCTGACGCGGCGGCTGTCCTCCGTGGATTAAACAGAATGACAGGGCAGCAGCTTTCTCTTATGGCATTGGCGGATATGGGGGCGAAGCTGGGGGCTGATGTTCCCTTCTGTGTGGCGGGCGGCTGTCGGCGTTGCGAGGGAATCGGTGAAAAACTTACTCCTCTTGCCGGTTGGGCGGGGCTGCCCGTAGTTATCGTCCGGCCCGGTGTTTCTATTTCCACAGGGAAAGCTTACGGACTGCTGGACGGTTTTTCCCGCCGCAGGGCAGGTACGGCAGAAAGCTGTATAGAGGCTTTGAAAAATAAAGACCGTACTATGCTGCTGGCATCTCTTTCCAATGATTTTGAAGACGTCCTGTTTAAGGCGGAGCCCGTTCTTGGGGAAACGTTTTCCTATCTGTCCTCTCTTTGCAAAAAAGCGATAATGACAGGGTCAGGATCCGCTTTTTTCCTGATGGCGGAAAATGAAGTACAGCAAAGAAAGCTGGCGGCCAAAATAAAAGAGGAACGGCCGCAATGGTATGTGGGCACGGCAGAAACGATTTTGTGAGCGAGAGTATGAATAAGTCGAAACAGAAAGCTGTGGGGATGATGTCAGGCGTCTTCCCCTAAAGCGTCATTCTGAACGGGGGTAGAATGTTTTGTGGGAAAAACGGGAAAGCGGAACGGTGACACAGAGTGAAGAATCTATGACGCTGATGACATTTTACGGCTTTCCTCACCACGGCAATAGATCCTTCGCTATCGCTTCAGGATGACGCTTTACCGGCTCCCTCATTACGGGTACAGATTCTTCGCTGGCACTCCGGATGAGGTCCTGTCATCAGTATTACCTTTGCCGGCAAATCAAAACGGAGAGTCATGATAAGCTTTTTGAATCCGATTTACAATTTCACTAAAATAGGAGAGCATAAAGAGTTAATTTCTTTGTACTTTTTTATTTTTTCAACAGTTTTAAATTAAATTTTTATGTAAATAAACGAAGTTTGGCGGCAGATGATTGTATTCTACAAAGGAATATGATAACTTAAGAATATCTTTGTCCGCGGGTTTCACGGACAGGAGGGGAAGGCGAAAAAGACAGACGGAGGAAACACGGCCACTCGCGTTCATTTCTTTTTCGGAATCCTGTATTTCTGAAACCGAAGTGTTTTATGAAAAGGAGCAGGAATATGAAAAAAATTCTCGCAATCGCAGCAGCAGCTGCACTCACTGCAAGCGTATCCGCATACGCTGCAAATCCGTTCTCTGATGTATTCCCTGATACTGGGCTTATCAGGCAGTATCCGATCTCTCCGATCAGGGCGTTGTAGAAGGCTATCCGGACGGTACATTCAAAGGCGAAAGGAACATGACCCGTTATGAACTGGCTCAGGTGATCGCCCGTCTGATGGCTCGTGAAGATCAGCTGAATGCTGAACAGAAGGCCACATTGGACAGACTGGCAGGGGAATATGCTGATGAACTGGCTAATCTCGGCGTCCGCGTAAGCAATTTGGAAAAGAAAGTCGGCAACATTTCCTGGTCCGGCAATGCCCGTATGCGTTGGGTACAGGGATATGACGGTACAGAAGCGAAAGACAAGTATGATGGACGCATCAAGATTACCGCGCATGCTGATGTGAATGACAGCACTTATGTACAGGGTCGTCTTCGCAGCGATATGAATTTCAAAGACAGTAAAGATGCAAATACATACATGGAAGAATTGATTGTTCATCATCAGTTCGGCGACAAGGTTGGCGTGACCCTCGGCCGTCAGGATCTTACTCTCGGACAGACCGGGACTTACTATGATGATGAATTTGATGGCGTCATCGCGACCTTCGGCGGCGATAAACTTGCTCTTGATCTGGGCTATGGCCGTTTTAAATCCTGGGATCTGAAAGCGGCTGACGGCAGCAATACGGAAGCTTTCTTGGGACGTCTCTACGGTTCCACGGGCCGTCTGTCTTATGACGCGGAATATATCAATATGGCATATAACCAGGGCAATGTATGGGGCCTCGGATTGACCGCGAACATCACTGACAAGATTGATGTATTCGGTGATTTCTACAAGAATACCGATGCGGATAATGATCCGCAGGTTTGGACGGCAGGTCTCGGTTTCGGTCATACCAATTGGAAGAAACCGGGCACTTTCCGTGTTTCCGCTCAGTATATTGATGCAGAAAAAGGCAGCGTATTCGGCGCTTCTACCTATAACGTAAGTCCGATTGATGAAGCAATCAGCAAAACGGATGTGGATTACTGGCTTGCCCAGGCTGATGTCATCCTCGCCAAGAATGTAAAACTTCACGGCGAATATGCCTTCGATGTAGACGCGAAGGATGGCAGCGACTACGATAATTTGGCTACCGTATCCCTGAACTACGTATTCTGAGATACAGGCAAAAGAAAAGACCTCGAAAGGGGTCTTTTTTGTTTTAGAGAAATGAAGTGGCAGATGGTTGGTTTCGTCAGAGAAGGAAACATGGCTGCTGCCATTTTCTTAAAGCCAGGTAAAAACCCGTGATAGAATTACCATCACGGGTTAAGTATTTCTTTTATTCCATTATTTGATGTAAGCGGTCGCTTTCAGCATGAACATATTATCCATTTTTTTGCCGCCCATATCTTTGGCGTTAAAGCCGTAATCAGCTTCTACGATAAGGCCTTTCATGGGCACATAAGACGCTTTGGCGAGGAAGAACTTGGCGCCGCCGAAGTTCTTGTGGTCGTTGGCAGGGTTGCCGTCGGTCAGGGCGTCCATTTTGTCGGCAAAGTAGGCAGGGACATTTTTCATACCGTGCCAGTTTTTATATACATGCCCCATGTACTGGTCGGCGATATCATTGCCGGAGCCGCCGAAGTATGTGCCTGCCTGGCTGTAAATATAATCTATGCCGATGGAGTAAGATCTGGGTTTGAGCACGTCTGCTGTTCCGTAGGAAAGACCGTAATTGAAGCTGTGCGGCTTCTCGTTATTCAAAGGAAGGACACGGAGATTCTTGACGAATTCACCGTGGATATTCCATTTTGGTGTGACGTAGTAGGAACCGGCAAAGCCGTAGGCCTCGCAGATGTGTCCGACAGGACCGTTTGCTTTCATGGCATACGCATGGAATTCCCATTGATCCGGAACCTTGTAAATATAGGAGGCGTAAGTGACAGGCACGTCTTCATCTTCGCCCCAGTCCATTACGACATCTTTTCCCATAGGATAGAGGGTGTCATTGGCGGGATTGTAGTACATGGTGCTGGCGGAAACAAGGGAGTTCAGATTGAGAGTCCCCAGCTTGGCAGCGACCGCCTGCGCCAGCTGCGGATTCTGCGTCTTGATGAGATTGACAATCTTTCCTAAATTATTTTGCAGCTCTGGCAAATTATTGCTGCTGTTGATCAGGCCGGTGGCTTTTCCCAGTACGCTTTTGAGCGCCGGGTTGGCGGCAACGGCAGCGGCCACCACTTTGTTGGTGGAAAGCTCGCCAATCAGCTTGCTCTTGGCAATCGGCGTGACTTTTATTCCGTGCATCATGGGACCGGTATAATTATAGTTGATATTGGTGGCGCGGCCATGAGCGATTGTCAGACGGCCTCCCTTTATGTAGTCGCCGAAAGTGATGAAGGCGCCTTTAAATTCACCGTCATAGGTATAGCCGGTAACCCCCATTTTGACGGGGAACTGTCCGATACCGATGAGGTTCTTTGACGGTCCGAAAGGAAGGTTCGTAGTGTCCTGTTTCTTACCGAACTGGAATGTGGTCCAAAGACGGTTCAGATGAAGCTCGCCATCGCTGTGTCCGGCGCGGGGGTTTTCGTTTCCGTTTTTATCATATGTGTATTTATTGATATCGTAAGGGTCTCTGCCGTTCATGCCCATGTAGGTCTCAAACTGCCCGTACAGGGTGCTTCTGTCATTGATCTTGGTCATGGTATTTAAACGGACACGGGTGCCCAGTTCATAGTGTTTTTCTTTTGTGTCTTTGAAAATGTTATCATAACGGTCGATGCCCTGTACACGGAGTTCCGTGAGAAGCGATGTTTTTCCCGTTTTTTTCTCCAGTTCGGAAATACGGACGCCGAGGCTGGAGAGATCATTAGCATACTTTCTTGAAAGCTTGTCTACGACGGACTGCTGATCAGCGGAAAGAGAGTCTCTTTTTGCCAGCAGGCGGGCGGTAATCTGCGCCATTTCGTAACGGGTGATGTGCTTGTCGCCTTTGAATGTGCCGTCAGGATAGCCTTCGACAATGTTCTGGTCCGACAGGGAAGCGACGGCTTCGTATGCCCAGGAATCGCTTTCTACATCAGAAAATGGGTTGGCCGCGGAGGCGGTCATCGCTGCACCGGCAAAAAATGCGCAGACGGCGGCTCTCAGTATGGTATGTCTCATTGAATAAATCCCCTTGTTGTCCTTGGTTCTCATTTAGATAGCAAGACTTAAACGAAATATAAAAAATGAATGAAATATGTCTCAAAACAGACTTATTATATCTGATGGAAATAAAAACTGTCAATGGTTTTAACGCCTGATGTTAATTGCACATACAAATCGTATATGATAAGCGTGCAGCCGTCATTTTCGTGCAAAAAGAAGGGCCCTGAAAGCCCCGGAAAGTTAATTTTTAAAAGAAATATTATTTTTCTTTGACCGTATTTGTTTGAAAAATATGGATTCCCTTGAGAATGATGAAAGCAATAAGACAGCCGGCGCCGCAGGAAATGGAAAAGAGGGAAATATAGAAGAGAGCGCCTTTTGTCGATCCCATAAAGAGCGCGGCAATCGGATAGGAAACGAGGCCGCCGATAAGAGAGGTGCCCGCGAATTCTCCAAGGACAGCTGCCCACAGTTTTTTCGTGCGCCTGTACAGGTATCCTGACAGGAAAGCGCCGATCATTGAACCGGGGAAGGCGAGGAGCGATCCGGAGCCGATGATGTTTCTTATAACCGATGTGGTAAAGGCGGCAGAAACGCTATACCGCGTGCCGCAGAGAACGGCGAGGAAGATATTGATCATATGCTGGAGCGGGAAGGCGCGGGTCACTCCCAAAGGAAAGGAAAAGGCCGGTGAAAGAAGGACGCCTGCCGCAGCGAGGAGAGCGGCAAAGATCCATTTCCGCAAAGAGGGACGGCCGTCATTTTCAAACATAATAATCTCCTTTGTAAGAAAATATATTTTCCGCAGATGTTTTTTCCATCATAGCACAAATAAGGATGGAATTTATACAGAGTGGTACAATTTAAGCAGGTGACAAAGGATTAAGGAGGGCATAATGAGAAGAAACGACAGAGAAGTTACGGAAGAAACGGAAATCAGAAAAGTTCTGGACGAGTGCAAAATCGTCCATCTGGGTTTTCAGGACGGCGGCCGTGTTTTTGTGGTGCCGGTCAACTACGGATACTCTTATGAAGAGGGAAAGCTTACAGTGTATTTCCACGGGGCTGATGCGGGGCTGAAGCGGGAACTGGCGGAATCAAATCCTGTCATCGGTTTTGAAATCGACAACGGCGGTGCCATGGGACGGGCGGAGAAAGCCTGCGATTACACGGAGTACTACCACAGCATCATCGGGAGCGGGCCGGTGTCGGTGGTAAAAGACAGGGAAGAGAAGAAAAAGATCCTTACGATTTTCATGGAATGCCAGGATAAAAAGCATTTCGAGTTTACTGATCGAATGGCAGCGCATGTGGCGGTGTATAAAATCGAGGCGGACGAATTTGCCTGCAAGGAGCATAACATGTAAAATACCCTCCTTACCGTTATCTGATAAGAAGGGTCCGTGGTGCTTCAAAAATTTATCGTTTCATTTGTAGGAAATACTTCGATCAGAGGAAGATATATTTCCCGATGAAGAGGATGGTCAGAATATACATCAGGGCACTGATCTTTTTCCCGTTTCCTGTGAGGGCGTTCATGACAGTGTAAGTGATGATGCCAAACGAGATGCCTTCGGCGATGCTGTATGTGAAGGGCATGGCAAGGATGGCGATATATGCGGGAATGGCTTCGGTTGGGTCGCTGAAGTTGATGCCCGTGACGGCGGTGAACATGAGGAAGCCCACGATGATGAGGGCGGGCGCGGTGGCAAAGGCGGGAATTGCCAGGAAGAAGGGGGAAAGGAACAGGGAGAGGGCAAAGAGAACGGCTACGGTGACGGCGGTAAGACCGGTCCGTCCGCCTTCAGAAACGCCTGCCGCGCTTTCTACGAAGGTGGTCGTGGTGGAAACGCCGAGGCCCGCGCCGATGGTGGTGGCGACAGCGTCAGCCATGAGAGCGCCTTTGATGCGGGGCAGCTTCCCTTCCTCATCAAGCATGTTTGCTTTGGAAGAAACGCCGACCAGGGTGCCGAGGGTATCAAAAATATCCACGAAAAGGAACGCGAAGAGGACGACGAAGAAATCAGGGCTCATCACCTTTGAGAAATCAAGCTGCATGAAAATGGGGGACAGGCTTACAGGGGTAAAAGAAGCAATGCCTGCGGAAAGATCCGGCAGAGTACTGAACGCTCCTTTTGCGGGATCGGGAATGTAGAGCCCCGTGAGTTCGCAGAGGATGCCGAGACCCCATGTGAAGAGGATGCCCCAGAGAATATTTCCTCTCACTTTTTTCACCATGAGGATGCCTGTGAAAAGCACACCCAGGATGGCGAGGAGAACCGGAACTCCCACGGTGTGGAATGTTCCTGCGGCAATTGCGCCTTTAAAGGAGAAAAGAGAAACTTTCGTAGCGGGATTGGCGACGATGATATTGGCGGAAACCAGTCCGATGAAGGCAATGAACAGGCCGATGCCTGCCGACACTGCCCGTTTCAGGTTGATGGGGATCGCGTTGAAAATCGCTTCGCGTACATTGGTGAGAGACAGGATAATGAAAATCACGCCTTCCAGACAAACAGCGGCAAGGGCGGTCTGCCAGGAATAGCCCATCTGCCCGACGACGGTGAAAGCGAAAAACGCATTCAGCCCCATGCCTGGAGCGAGGGCGAAAGGGTAATTGGCAAAGAGTGCCATGAGAATGGTGCCGATGAATGCGGCAAGGGCGGTCGCCGTAAGAAGCGCGCCTTTATCCATGCCGGCGGCGCTCATGATGCCGGGATTGACTGCCAGGATATACGCCATCGTCATGAAAGTCGTGATGCCCGCCATGATTTCTGTCCTGACGGACGTGTGATTTTCCTTCAGGTGAAAAATTCTGTCCAAAAAACCGGATTGCTGTTCCATAAAATTTCTCCTTTCAGCTTTATCCACAATATGTATCATTATAAGATTTTTACAGGGCGGGGGCAATGGATTTTCTTCTTTCGGTGTATAATCAGGTAGTGGAAATTCTGCGGGAAAGCCCGCTTTATATAAAGGACATATAATGAGTATCTGTAATATCTGCCCGCGGGGATGCCGTGTGCCGCGGCGGGAGTCCATTCACGGACAGGGCGCCGTCGGTTACTGCCGGACAGGCATGCTTCCCATCGTATCACGGGCGGCGCTCCATCATTGGGAAGAACCGTGTATCAGCGGGACAAGAGGCGCGGGAACGGTTTTTTTTGCGGGGTGCAATTTATCCTGCGTCTATTGCCAGAATTATGAAATATCCGAACTGCGCCGGGGGATAGAAATATCCGTGGAGCGGCTGGCGGAGATTTACCGTGAACTCATCGCCCGGGGCGCGCACAATATCGACCTTGTGACGCCGACCCATTTTACCCATGCCGTTTTTCAAAGTCTGAGAGAACCGCTTCCCGTACCGGTGGTGTATAACTGCGGCGGCTATGAAAGCGTTCATACCGTGGCGTTCCTACGGAAGAAAATACAGTGCTGGCTTCCTGATTTGAAGTACAGCGACGCTGTGGCGGCGGAAAGGTACAGCAGTGCGTCGGACTACTTTGAAAAGGCGGTGTCTGCCATTGAGCAGATGTTCCGGCAGACAGGTCCCTATGAAATCGGTGCCGACGGTATATTAAAAAAAGGTGTTCTTATCCGCCATCTTATTTTGCCGGGGCAGATGAAAAACACGAAAGGCGTTTTGGAATATGTGGCGGAAACGTTTCGTAAAGGGGATGTCCTTTTCAGTCTTATGCGGCAGTACACGCCTCACGGAAGAGCGGAAGAGTTTCCGGAAATCAACCGCCGGATTACCGATGAAGAATACGAAGAGGCGGAAGCGTACATGGAAGCCCTCGGCATTGAAGACGGCTATGTCCAGCAGAAAGAATCTTCCAATCAAAGTTTTATCCCCGTTTTTGACGGGACAGGGGTGGAACGCGCTGCGGAAAGCAATAAAAAAAAATAAAGCATCAATGAAAAACGTCCGCAAAATACCGCGGGCGTCTTTTGATATGCCTTTTGATTTGAAACGCTTTTTACTTGTGTAATTTCCTCATGAATGCTTCTTCATCCACAAGGAAACGGGTGTGCTCCGCCTCACCGATGGCGCCGTTTTCATCAGAGGCGGTGATGGTGAAAGATATTTTCTTTCCTCTGACCGCCGTCACGGTGGCAGTCGCTTTGATCGTTTGTCCCACGGGGGTGGGCGCGTTATGGCGGACGGCGATGAAACCGCCTACCGTAGTCTGTTTTGGCGGCAGGCAGGGCGCAAGGGCGGCAACGGCAGCCTCTTCCATAAGGGCAGATAAAACAGGAGTGGCAAGGACTTGCAGAGAGCCGCTTTTGACGGCAAGGGCAGTGTCTTTTTCCGTGACGGTCCGGCTGGCGGTACCGGCGGTTCCGATTTTGATTTCCATAGGAGTTCCTCCTTTACTGATGGACCTATTGTAGCACGGCGGAGAAAAAGCGGCTATTTTCAGAGTTGTGGTATAATAAACCAGTCATGAAAACAGCGGAAGGCCGCGATGGTTTCTGTTCTTCCGCGATTGAAACAAGAGAGGTTTTATGAAGGAAATATCTTTTATAAAAGATAAAAGGAAATACCTGCATGGGATGGTGCTTGCTTTTGCGGCGCTGGCGGCGGGCCTGTTCCTCTATTTTTATTTCTTTTATCACGGACCGGCGGATGGAATGGTGATGGTGGAAATACCGAAGAATGCCACGGGGCGGGAAATCGGAGAAATGCTTGAGGAGAAAGGCGTTATCAGAAGTGTCACCGTTTTCCGCGCCATGCTTTTGGCCACAGGAAACGGGAAGGTGCTCAAAAGCGGGTACTATACATTCCAGCGTGGTTCGACGGTAGCGGAAACGATTGCGGATCTGAAAAACGGAAAAGAAGAAGTGGTGAAGATTACCGTGCCGGAAGGCTTTACCGCAGCGCAGATTGCAGATGTTCTTCAGAAGGCGGGGCTGGAATGCTATGGAGATTTTCTTCATGAAGCGGAAACTTACGCGCCTTTTCCATACATGTACGGTCCCGAGGCGGCAAAGGTGAAGGGAGAAGGGTTTCTTTTCGCCGATACGTATGAGATTCCGAAATCTTGCTCCGCCCGGCAGATTGCTGACATGATGTATCGGCGCACGGATGAAATGCTTACACCCGCATTGCGCAGGCGGGCGGAGGAGAGACATCTTTCCATTCATGCCCTCATGACCATCGCGTCCATGGTGGAGCGGGAAGCGCGGTTAAAAGAGGATCAGGTGCCGATTGCCTCTGTCATCCTGGCGCGTCTGGAAAAGCAGATGCCTCTGCAGATTGACGCTACCGTCCAGTATGCATTGGGCAGGCAGAAAGAGGAACTGACCATAGCGGATACGAAAATTGATTCGCCTTACAACACATATGAACGGCAGGGACTTCCGCCCGGCCCCATAAGCAGTCCCGGCATGGATGCCGTCCGTGCGGTGCTTGACGCGGCGCCTGGAGAGTATCTTTACTATGTGGCGGAAAAAGACGGCCGACATGTCTTCACGAAGACGCTTGAAGAACATCAGGCGGAAATCGACCGGATCTATGGGACAGACGACTGATATGGCCATGATTGCGGATCTGAGAAAGGAACTGGAGCGGGAAGCGGAAGAAGAGAATATTCCCATTCTGCGCAGGGCGGAGAGGAAGCTGCTGCTGGAAGCCGCGGCGGCAGCCGACCCGAAGAGGATACTGGAAGTGGGGACGGCCATCGGCTATTCCGCCTTGTTTCTGGCAGAGCATTTTCCCCTGGCGGAAATTGATACCATAGAAATAGATGCCCTGCGGAATGAACGGGCTGTATCTGTCATGCAGGCGGCAGGATTCGAGCAGCGTGTCCGGTGCCATTTGGGGGACGCGGGAGAAGTGCTTTCTGCACTCGCAGGGCCGTATGATTTTGTTTACCTTGACGGGCCGAAAGGGCAGTACCTCCGCCATTTGAAACTTATTGAGCCGAAATTATCAGAAAACGCGGTTATTGCGGCGGATAATGTCCTCTTCCGCGGATTGGTGCGAAGCGGGGAACCCGTGGCCCATCGGTACAGGACGCTTGTCACACGCCTGCGGGAATACCTCGAATATGTGGAGGCTCATTATGATACGGTCATCCATGAAGAGGGAGACGGTCTTGCGGTGTCAAGGAAGATAAGGAAATAAGGGAAGAAAGGAACACAAGTGGAAAAAATGGAACTTCTCGCGCCGGCGGGAAATATGGAAAAAATGAAAATGGCGCTCCTTTACGGGGCAGACGCGGTATATATGGCGGGCAAAGCTTTCGGTCTCCGTGCGTACGGCGGCAATTTTACCCGGGAAGAAATGAAAGAGGCTGTGGAGTATGCTCATTTCATGGGAAAGAAAGTGTATATCACGGTCAATATCATTCCCCGGAATGAAGATCTGGAAGGACTTGACACATACCTGAAATATTTACAGGATATTCATGCGGATGCCGTCCTGATTTCCGATCTCGGCGTATTTGATATCGCCCGTGAAGCAGCGCCTGATTTGCCGGTCCATGTGAGCACGCAGGCGAGCGCGGCAAACTGGCGCACCGTCAAGAGATGGAAAGATATGGGCGCGTCCCGCGTCGTTCTTGCCAGAGAAGTATCCCTTTCGGAAATGGCGGATATCAGAAAACGGGTGGATATCGAACTGGAAGTATTCGGCCATGGGGCGCTCTGTATTTCCTGGAGCGGCCGCTGTCTTTTATCTAATTATTTTACAAACGGGAAACGCCAGTCCAACCGGGGTGAATGCATCCAGGCATGCCGGTTTAAGTATTCCGTGATGGAAGAATCTCGGCCGGGCCAGTATTTCCCTGTGGAAGAAGATGAGCACGGCACATATATTTTCAACAGCAAAGATCTCTGTATGATCGACCATATTCCTGAACTTATCGAAGCGGGCGTTTCTTCTCTGAAAATTGAAGGCCGCATGAAGAGCGTCTACTATGTGGCGGCGGTTGTGGCAGCGTACCGGAAAGCAATTGACTCGTACTACGAATTGGGAGCGGCATTTTCCGTTCGTCCGGAATGGCGGGAAGAACTGGAAAAGGTATCCCATCGTCCTTACACGACGGCTTTCGCGTTCCAGAACCCCGACCATTCCGCCCAGGAATATATGAAGTCCCAGCCGGAGCAGTCTTATGATTTTATCGGTCTTGTTCTGGAGCAGGATAAAGGAAACGGCACGGTCAAAGTGCAGCAGCGCAACTATTTCAAAGCGGGAGAGGTCGTTGAGTGCCTTACTCCGGCAGGGGATGTATTTCCTGTCACGATCGGACATCTGACGAATAAAGATGGTGAAGAGACGGCAGCAGCGCCCCATCCGCTGGAAGAGCTGACGATGGTGACAGAGCAGGATCTGCCGCCGTATACCATTCTCCGGAGGCGCGTCCGTGGATAGCAGAGTCTATATAGAAATCGCGCCGGGCGATGTGAACTACGTCAATCGTATCATGGAAGGATATGAATATCTCGGCATTCTGACCACCATCGATCCCCGGCGGGCAACCTGCTGTATCAACGCTACGGCGGACACACGAAAAGAAGTCATCGAGATTCTCACCCATCTGGATACGGAAGTGAAAATCCTGGCGGACAGAGAAGAAGCGGAAGCGGGATTGAGGTAAATATTTCTTTTGGAATATGATAAAATAAATGTAGAGATAAAGAACGGGAGGGATCTGTATGGCAGCGGCGGAAAGAATTGCTGAATATCTGAAACAATGCGGTGTGTTTTATCTGGCTACTTTGGACGGTATCTGGCCGCGCCTCCGGCCGATGAATAATGTCTGTGTCTGCGGCGGTGTAATCCATTTCCTTTTCAATAAAGACGATGAGATTTACGGGCAGCTTCTTTTGAATGACCGCGCGGAAATCTGCGCTACCCATCCGGATCAGTCGACTATCTGTATATCCTGCAAACTGCGGGAGGATAAAGGGGAGGAACCGCGGCACGTTATGCTGAGGAGCTGTGAGGAATCCCTGGACGGGATCCGGAAAGACGGCAGGTATACCGTGTTCAGGCTGGCATCGGGAAACGCGGTCATCACGGATTTTACCGGAAAGACGGAAGAAATTGAATTATAAAAGAAAGCGCGCTTGTGACGGGCGCGTTTTTCATTTTCTGAAAGGCCGGCGGGGAAGTGCTATAATGGAGTCTAAATACGAACGGGAACGAAGGATCTGTTGCCGTGATGAGGGGAGCCGTAAGAAGATAAAAGCTATCAGCTGTGAGCTGTCAGCTGTCAGCCATTAGCTGTTAGCTATTAGCTGTGAGTTAAAAGCCGAAGCATATGATTTCCATTAGGTGTCATACGAAACATTAGCAAAGGATTTGCTGTTGTAGTGAGGGAAACGATAATCGTCATCCTGAACGAATGTGAAGGATCTACTGTCGTAGTGAGGAAAATGAAAAACGATAAATCTTGAGAATAAGTATATAAAGAAAGGTGGAATAAAAATGAATGGCTTAATTACCGATTTATACCAATTGACAATGGCAAATGCCCTTTTCAACAAAGGACGCCATGAACGGAAAGTCGTGTTTGACCGTTTTTACAGAAAGAATCCTTTTAACGGCGGCTATACTATCGTGGCGGGGCTTGAGCATCTCCAGCAGTTTGTAGAAAATTTCCGTTTTGATGAAGAAGATATCGATTACCTGGAAAGTCTGCAAATTTTTTATCCCGCCTTTCTTGATTACCTGAAAGACTTCCGCTTTAAAGGAGATATTTATGCTGTACCGGAAGGCACCGTAGTCTTTCCCGGCGAACCGCTTCTTCGTTTCCACGGTACTACGACAGAAGCCATGCTTCTCGAAACAGGTTTATCCATGATTATGAACCATGAAAGCCTCATCGCCACGAAAGCACGGCGTGTGCGCACCGTGGCGCCGAAAGACGCCCTGATGGAGTTCGGTCTCCGCCGCGCGCAGGGACATTCTGCCGGGCTCTGGGGCGCGCGGGCCGCCATGATCGGAGGGTTCAACGGCACATCCAATGTGGAAGCGGGAAAACAGTTCGGCATTCCTGTCCTCGGTACGATGGCCCACAGCTGGGTCATGAGCTTTGATGAAGAGATAGATGCTTTCCGCGAATACGTTCGCCAGTATCATGACAACCTCATCCTTTTGGCCGACACCTATAATGTCCTTGAAATGGGTGTACCCCATGCAATTCAGGTGTTTAAAGAACTGAAAGAAGAGGGGCGGCTTCCCGGGAAATACGGGATCCGCATCGACAGCGGAGATATCGCCTATCTCTCTCAGGAAGCGACGCGTATGTTTACCGAAGCCGGCTTCCCTGATGCCATCATTTCCGGTTCCAACGATCTTGACGAATATACCATCCAGTCCCTCAAAGCGCAGGGCTGCACCGTCACCTCGTGGGGCGTGGGTACGAAAATCATCACGGCCGACGGCACTTCCGCGCTGGGGGGCGTCTTTAAAATGGCGGTGAAAGAAGCGGATGGTAAAGAGGTTCCTGTTATGAAATTTTCCAATGACGTGGAAAAAATGACGAACCCCGGTATCAAGACGGTCTATCGTTTCTATAAAAAAGATACAGGAAAAATGATTACCGATCTTGTCTGCCTCCATGATGAAAAAGCGGCGGACGGCGGCGACTTTACCCTTGTCACGGAATCGGCGAAATGGCGCAGGAAAGAGCTGAAAGCAGGAACTTATACAGTGGAAGAACTGCTGAAGCCCGTCGTAGAAAATGGCAGGAACCTTCCGCTGCCCGCACTTTCTGAAATCATCCGCTATGCAGACAAACAGATAGATACCCTCTGGCCGGAATATACACGTCTCCTTAATCCTGATTTGATGGAAATCAACCTGTCCGACAAGCTGCAGACATTGAAGAGTGAGCTTATCCGCCGCGAGTTGGGAGAATAAAAAGGCGGTTTTCAGATACAGGCTTTTCAAGCTGTGCCTGCGGCTCCCCTCATCACGTGTATAGATCCTTTACATTCGCTTCGGATGACGCTTACTGTTTTCCTCATTATGACGCCTTTTCCTCCCATCGTCATTCTGAACAGGGGTAAGAATACTTTGTGAGAAAGACGGGAAACGGGATAGTGACACAGAGTGAAGAATCTGTTACTCCGAATGAAGTCCCACCGTCAATACCGCTTTTTACACAAGGATCATGGAACCCGCCGCCAGAAGAAGCTGTTGGCGCACATAGTGCGATTGAGGATACTCGCTTGTCGTAATGATTTAAATCGTAAAAGAATATTTAGCTTGCAGCTGACAGCTCACAGCTGATAGCTTTTATCTTCTTGCCGTCTTCCTCACTATGGTAACAGATCCTTCACATCCGCTTCGGATGATGGTTGACGTTTTCCTCATTATGACGCCTTTTCCTCCAATCGTTATTCTGAACGGAGGCAAGAATGCTGTGGGAGAAAGAAGGGAAACGGGATAGTGACACAGAGTGAAGAATCTATTCCTCTGCATGACGGGTTTGGTATAATGAAAGAAAATAATTAAAGACAGCTCATGAAAGGAGCATTATGAAAAAACGTATATGTGCCATGGCGCTCACGCTTGCTTTGGCAGCAGGCGGACTGTCTCTGGCATCCGATTTAACCTAACCTGCAAGAAGTCTCCCCCCTCTATAGGTGGTGAGATGAATTGTGGGTTTTTCTGTGGGTTCGATGCCCTCAGAAAAACAATTGCTTTGTAGCTTGTTCCATGATATAATCAGCCGTAGAGACGAAAGGATTGATTGTGTCATGGAATTAGACAATAATAACCATTCAGTATTCTTGCTGTATTATCATCTTGTTCTAGTGGTAAAGTATCGTCGCAAAGTGTTTTCTGACGAGATGAGCCAATACGCAAAAGATATATTCGTTCGTATAGGCTCTTCCCATAACATCATATTGGAAGAATGGAATCATGACCAAGACCATGTGCATATCATGTTTCGTGCTTACCCTAACACGGAGATGTCAAAATTCATCAACGCTTACAAAAGTGCTAGTTCGAGACTAATCAAAAAAAAATTTCCAGAAGTTAGGCGTAAGCTGTGGAAGGAGATGTTTTGGTCAAGAAGCTATTGTCTGCTAACAACAGGCGGTGCTCCCATAGAGATAATTCGTACATACATAGAAAATCAAGGTGGGTGATGTGGCAGTGAATAAGGCATACCGATACAGGCTATACCCGACAACAGAACAGAAGATTATGTTTACCAAGACCTTCGGCTGTGTCAGATTCATCTATAACAAGATGCTTGGTGACCGTCTTGACTATTACAAGGAAACTGGCAAGAAGCTGAAAAATACACCTGCACAGTATAAGGAAGAATTTCCTTGGCTGAGAGAAGTTGACAGCCTTGCTCTTACGAATGCCCAGATGAACCTGAACAAGGCATACAGCAACTTCTGGAGCAATAAGAAGCATTTTGGCAAGCCACGCTTCAAGTCGAAGAAAACAGGTCATGCTTCGTATTCCACGAACAACCAGCATGGCTCTGTAAGAATCGAGGAGAACAAAGTAAAGCTGCCTAAAATCGGTTGGGTAAAGCTATGTCTTCATCGTCCATTGATGGAGAACAGCATTATAAAGACTGTAACCATAAGCAAGACACCATCAGGGAAATATTACATCAGTATTTTGGTGGAGTACGAAAACCAAATACTCCTCATAATACCTAAGAAATTCCTTGGGCTGGATTTTGCTATGCACGGTCTGTATGTTGCTTCCGATGAGGATGATGCCGATTATCCGAATTTCTTGCGAAGAGCCGAGAAAAGGTTGGTCAAGGCACAAAGAAAACTCTCCAAGAGACAAAAGGGAAGCCATAACCGAGATAAGCAAAGATTATGTGTAGCCAAGCTCCATGAGAAAATTGCGAATCAACGTCGTGACTTTCTGCATAAGAAAGCCCGTTACCTTGCAGACCGCTACGATGCCATTGGTATTGAGGATATTCGTGTCAAAGCTATGGCAAAACGCAAGAAGGGTGGCAAATTCAGCTTTGGCAAATCCGTAGCCGACAACGGCTGGAATTTGTTCACGAACATACTAGAATATAAACTTGCTTGGGAAGGTAAACAACTTGTCAGGATAGATAAATGGTATCCAAGTAGCCAGTTATGCCATGTTTGTGGTTATCAGAATAACGAAACAAAAGACTTGTCTGTGAGGGAATGGGATTGCCCTAAGTGTGGCAGTCACCATAATCGTGACAAGAATGCTGCGATAAATATTCGAGAAGAAGCTAGGCGAATATCTGCCTGACATAACTCATAGAGTACCGTGGGTCGCACGGGAATCTACGCCTGTGAAGAGAATGTAAGTCGTCGCAACTCTTCGGAGTCAGTGGTGCTGTTCTCGCTGAAGCAGGAAGCTCCCGCCTCTATAGGCGGGAGTACGTTCACATTTGACAACGATATTAAACTTTGATATACATTTTATATGTATATTTTTTACAAGGAGGTAATTTTATGAACAAAAAAAAATTAACACTATTGTTGGTTCAATTGGAGCATTTATTGGGGTTTTTGTGTTTATAACTTATATTCCTCAAATTATTGCTAATTTAGGAGGAGAAAAAGCTCAACCTTGGCAGCCTCTTACAGCTTCGATTTCTTGTCTAATTTGGGTTATTTACGGATGGACTAAAGAACCTAAAAAAGATTTTATTCTTATCGTTCCAAATTTAGCTGGTGTAATATTAGGATTTTTAACTTTTATTACAGCTTTATAAATTTTTATTTATAAAGATTCTGAATTGTTATTGAAATAATTGTATGGAAAATATGTTAAGGAATATCTGATGAAATGGGTACGCTTTCGAGAGGAGCAGAAGAAATGAAAACACCATATGAAGTGATTGAGAAGAAAGAAGTTCTGCATGAATGCTTTGCTCAGTTACTGGCTGACAGCAGTCATCTTCGGCAGAGATTAGCGATTGATCGTGACGATGCCACACATCCTCTGAACATATTCCGAGAACGGATCTTACGAATATTTCATGACATTTTCACGGTGCAGTACCAAACGGAAGCCGATATGCAAAAGCTACTAGAACAGCTCCAATATGCTCGTTCCTCTTTGCAGCAACTGAAAGAAAAAAGTGTGAAAAAAAAACATTCACTCATAACAAAAATAGCAAAAGCCTTCTTGTCTAGGGATGAAATTTCCCTAGACAAGAAGGCTTTTGCCGTGGGGAGTGTCTTCTCACTCTAAACGTTTCCTTGCGTGTCAACTTTTTCTACTTGTAATCGACGGAGATTTTCAATTCCTCCTGCTTCCACTGCTATTTTCTTTAAGTAGTTATCCATTTTTACAAAACGAAACCGTGGTAATACTTTAAGGATTGAAATGCTTTCTTCTGATAATTGTCCTTCGATAAAACCTCCTAATTCTATGAGACGTTTCGTCCGTGCCTTTCGTTCTTTTTCGCTCTCTTTTGCCTTATTTTCTTTAAAATTGGCGGACGGACATATTCTTCCGCTGGGAAATGAGATGACCCTCCGGGAAGCAGATAAATCATATGTGGGAAAAGAACTGCAGAAAGAGTGGAACCAGGAAAAAGCAGAAAAAGAAATCCTTCCTGCTGTCAAGCGGATGGGATTATTTGGAAAAGGCGATACAGTCCATGAAAAAATGATGGCCGAGCAGCTCGGAAAACTTTTTGCAGCCGGCAGATTTTCCCAGCTGCAAATGGAGACGAAGGATGCCTTTCATCAGGCGGCTGTTGTATCTGTAAAATTGGAAGAGAAAGATATCGCCGGCTGGAATGAAATCATCAGGGCCATGGAAAAAGCCCATCCGAAAAAAATTGATATCCTTGGAGAGAACCGGACTTTGAATCTTGAAACTATCCGGGAAAGCATGAAAAAAGAAGACAGTAACAATCGTTTCGTCTATAAAAAAGATGGACAGACTGAGTTTGTTTATGGAAGCATGTTTCTTTTTGTGGAACAGTACGGGGTGGAAGCGCCTTTTTATGTCTTTTTCATCGCGTCAGCAGATAAAGGGCAACTTGGAGCCACTGCCATTTATACCAATCAGGCCACAGGCCGGATTATAGAACCTGTTTTAGTAAAAGGCGCGGAGGGACTTCGATGAAAAGACTCGTGACAGCATTTTTGGCGGCGGGGATTACCGTTTCCTCCATGACCGCTGTTTTTGCAGAACCTGCCCATAAAGAGACGGGTACAGGCACGGCGGCCGACAGGCAATTGACTGCCGATTTCCGCAGAAGTCCGGGAGATGCCATAAAAGATCTTTACAGGCAGGCAGCTCCTTTTCTTACAAAGGAAATCACTTTAAGAAATAACGCCGTTTATACGCCTTTCGTCATAACGCCGTCTGTGAAAAAAATGGCGGGAAAAGAGATTCCGTTCAGTACGGAAAAAGGAGGAGTATTTCCTGCGGGACAGCTTCTCGTCACTTCTGACGAGGGAAGCTTTGACGCCTTTGTCGTGAATTTCTCTTTTCCTGAAACGGAAGAAAATAAAAAGGGAATGGATCCTTTCTTTGTGAAGGATCAAAACATGGTGTCTGCAGGGGCGCTTATGATAGCGAACCTTTACCTGATGGGTGCTGAACCCGCAATTAACGAACTCATCGTAGATGCCATACGCGAGCATAATAAAACGGCTCCTGTGAAACTTCCCGAAGACTTTGCCCATGTGCGTCTGCAGGACATAGAACCGATTACCCGTTTAAATGACCATACGTATACGGCAGGCGCGCGGGTCATAAGCGACGCCGACGGTTTCATCGTGCCCCTTTACATCCGGGGATACTTCATGAAAAAAGAGAATCAATACAGAGCAATCCTGGCAGTGACCAGTGACGCGGAAAGAAATTATCTGAAACCATCTCTGGAAGAACTGGCAAAAACAAGTATGAAATACTAAGATATCTCTATGAAAAGCGGAGTGAATCTCTTCTTTTTGTATAGGAGCATACAGTAAAAAAACTTTATGGAATTTTTTCTCTTAAAAGGAAGGTTGTTTTAAGGGAAAACGAAAGCAGGTCCTTTAACGGGATCTGCTTTTTTGCTGAAATATTATTTTGTGATGAGCGACAGAAGGATATCCGGATTGTCCGTGTCGTATTCGATCTGCTCCGACCAGCGCCGTATGTTTTCAGGGAGATTTCCGAATACGGCAGTTTCCATGAAGATGAAGTCTGTGCTTTGCCGGGCGTATGTCATGACGGCGTCTATGCCGCAGAACGGTTCTTTTTCCAGGGCGCGGTAGAAAATGTATTGATACACCGCCGTCAATTCCGGGAGAGGCGCTTCGGAAAGATAGGCGTGCGCCTTTTTCAGCGTGGAAGTAAAAAATCCGGAAAGAGAGGAGAGCCTCTTTGTCCATGCTTCATCGACAGGTTCCGTTTGAGAAAGAGCGTGTAAAATGGTCCGGCAGTAAGTTTCATTGATGGTCGGCGTATAGGAGAGCGCTTCTTCGGGAAGACTGCAGCCCATAGCGGAAAGCAGCGTGGGAAAGTCGAATAGAGAAAGGGCGCTGTCTTCCATGAAAAGCAGAGGCGTGGAATTGGACAGGAGAAGCTTCACGCTTTCTTCACAGGCAAGTCCCACACCGGCCAGTTCAAAATTTCCGTTTTCCATAAAGAAACGGGGATGCATGGCACAGATATCGCAAAGATTTTCTTCTCCCGTTTCCGCAATGATGCGGCAGAGTCCGTCTTCCTGCAAAAGAGGGCATCGGCCGTCTTTCATGATGAACCGGCGGTTTCCTTTTGTGCCTGTCATGGAGGCACGGATAGTTTCACCCGGTTCACCCGTCATGACGAGATATTTCATTGCCGTGGCTTCGTCGATGTCGATGTCCCAGTTCTGCATACAGCATGAGTGGACACACCTGTCCGCCTTGCAGCGGAAGTCTTTGTAAAAAGCCGGGTAAACGGAAATCATGGCATGACCCTTTTGAGAATCGCGGCGCAGCCTTCCCTTATATCACGATAGGCTGTTTCGTAATCATCGGTATACCACGGATCGGCGATACTCCGCTTTTCCCCTGCCCATTCCAGAAGGAGAGAGACCTTTTTCTGCGGGTCGCCTTTGGTAAGACGGTAAAGATCGCGGCGGTTCTCATCATCCATGCCGATGATATAAGTGCTTTCTTCGTAATCGGCAGACGTAAATATTCGTGCTTCCCGTTTAGTGAAAGGGATCCCCTTTTCGTTGAGAAGCCGGCATACGGGGGGATAGGTGTCGTTTCCGATTTCTTCATAAGTCGCCGCGCAGGATGAAACGGAAATCAAATGTTCCAATCCGGCTTTTGCCACGAGGTCTTTCATAACAAATTCCGTCATCGGGGAGCGGCAGATATTGCCATGGCAGACGAACAGTATTTTTATCATGGAGATTCTCCTTTTGCTTTTTCATGTAACGGATTCCTCTTACCCCCAATCTTGACCGGAAAGGAAGTATGGATAACGGTAGAAAACGCTTTTGACTGCTGTAAAGCGGATATAAGCGCTATATTTATTTCTTAACCGGCACAGGGTGTTTGTGCATTTTATAGCATTCCGCATTTCATGGAAGACGCAGCTCATTATATCGGAGCTGTCGATGAGTTTGCGGCGGTAGACGATTATCCATATTCAAATCGGGGATGTGGCTGCCACGGCCACCTGTCCCTGCCCGGTTCGTCCCGTTTCGGCGTTTTGCGCTATGATATTTGAAATGATACGGTAACTGATGAGAATAAGAAAAGAGGTGAGGATAAGAAATGCGGGATGGACGCGTTTGTCGTGAAAGTTCATGAAGAAACTTCCAAAGGAATAAAAAGGCTTTATTTATATCCGCTCTTTTTGTACACTATAAAGAAAAGCAGAAAATATTTTACTTTATATACAAGTGTAATACTTTATATACAAGTGTAAATTTTTTATTCCAATTACGCAATAGAAATGGAAGGACTTCTACTGTCTCGGGAGGAACCATGCGAAGGACGAAAATTATCTGCACTATCGGTCCGTTGCCGTTTTGAAAGGGAAAAAATTTCGGGAGGACAGCCTTTGTGTCATCGCGGCAGGAGTCAGGCAGGGGGAAATAAACCGGCGGAAATCCTCTGCCACGAATATCATGCACATTATGCAGGTGTAAAAAGAAAGGCTTGCGGCGGGAAACCGGCCGCGGGCTTTTCCTGCGGAAGGGAGAAATTATGGAAATACTGCGGGCGGCCAATGCGGAAATTGCCATGCGGAGAATTCTGCAGGCCGCCGTTTCGGAAAAGGCGAGCGATGTCCATCTGGAACCGTGCCGTGAATTTGTCCTTGTCCGGTTCCGCATTGACGGAACTCTTACAGAGAGGTACCGGCTGCCCCCTGATATGGCGGCGGGACTGTCGGTGCGGGCCAAAGTCCTGGGCGGTATGGACGTGGGGGAAAACCGCATTCCCCAGGACGGAAGCTTTTCGGAAATCAGGGAAGGAAAAAATACAGATTTCCGTCTTTCCGTGATGCCTTCGGTTTACGGGGAAACGATCGTCATACGGATTTTATCGGGGCAGATGGATTTCATTGAAAAGAATGAACTCGGGATGCTTCCCTTGCAGAAGAAAATATTCCGCACAAAAATAGGAAAGAAAAGCGGCATGATTCTCACTACCGGTCCTACGGGAAGCGGGAAAACATCGACGCTCTACGCGGCGCTAAAACTGGTGTGCCGTCCTGAAATCAGCGTGATTTCCGTGGAAGATCCCGTGGAGTACCGCATACCGGGAATCACCCAGGTGGAAGTGAATGAAAAAGCGGGCCTTACTTTTGAAAAAGGTCTCCGTTCTCTTGTGCGGCAGGATCCCGATGTGGTGATGATCGGGGAAATACGCGACCGGGAGACGGCGGAAATTGCCGTACATGCCGCTCTTACCGGGCATCTTGTCCTGTCTACGCTTCATACGAACGATGCCGTATCGGCGCCTGCCCGCCTGACAGATATGGGCATTCCGCCGTACCTGCTCTCCGCGTCGCTGTCTCTCATCATTTCTCAAAGGCTTGTGAAGAAACTCTGTCCCGCCTGCCGGAAGGAAATGGTCATTACAGGAGAAATGGCGGAAGAAAAGTTGTTTCCTGAAGCGTTTATCGGGAGACGGGCATACATGGCAAAGGGCTGTGATCATTGCAGGGGGAAAGGCGCAGACGGGCGGACCGGTGTTTTTGAAATGCTGGAAATAGGAAAAGAGGAACGACGGCTGCTTCATGAAAACGCGGCAGCCGAAGAGTTTTCAGAATGTATGAGAAAACAGAGACAGTATTCCCTGAAGGAATCCCTTTTGCGGTTAATGGAAAGCGGCGCCGTCCCGCCTGAGGAAGCGGCGCTCTTATGGGAGTGACTATGAAACATATTGAACAGTGGCTGGCCCTTTACCCGAAGGCTACAGATATCCATCTTACGGAAGGCGGAAGGGTTATTGTCCGTGAATATGGCGAACTTAAAGAATTGGAGGAAAGAGCGGAGAAAAGTTTTTTTGATATGCTTTTCCATTCCTGTCTTTCACCGGATAAACGAAAAGTGTATGAAGAAAAAGGTGCATGCGATACTTCTTTTTCCATAGGAGAAAATCGGTTCCGCATCCATCTGTACCGGGCGGGCGGAAAAGACTGCGCGGCGCTCCGTGTGCTGCCCGTGCTTGACCGTGTGGAAAAAGATCCTGATGAAAAATGGCTTGAGAAGATTGCAAAATTATCCTCCGGCCTTGTCCTTTTTTCAGGCCCTACAGGAAGCGGGAAAAGCACCACCATGGCAAGAGCACTGGAAGGAATCGGCAAGGAAAAAGCGCGTCACATCGTGACCTTGGAAGATCCTGTGGAGTATGTCCTTTCCGTGGGGAAATCCCTTGTCCGTCAGCGGGAAATCGGTCGTGACGCGGTAAGTTTTGCCGAGGGTGTCCGCGAATCTCTCCGCGAGGATCCTGATGTCATTGCCGTAGGGGAAATGAGGGACAGGGAAACCATAGCGGCGGCGCTTACCGCGTCAGAAACAGGGCATCTCGTTTTGGGGACGCTCCACAACGGGCGCGCTCTGGAAGCCGTCGGCCGCATGGTCCATGTATTTCCGGCGGAAGAACAAAACGAAGTGCGCCTGATTATTTCTTCCGTCCTCCGCTGCGTGTCGGCGCAAAGACTTTGGCGGATGGGAACTAAAACTGTACTGCTCCGTGAAATTCTGACAAATACCCCTGCTGTGGCGAACCTCATCCGCGAAGGAAAAGAAGCACAGGTCCTGTCCTATATGGAAACGGGTGTGAATGACATGCGCACTCTGCGCCAGGCGGTATACAAGGTAAAGGGCGTGACAGAAAAAGAACGAGAAGAACTTTTGCATTTGGCGGGAGAGTAAAATGGAGTTCCTTTATAAAGCGTACGCTGACAGCGGAGAAGTAGAGGAAGGAAGAGTGGCGGCTGCCGGCAAAAGAGAAGCAGCGGATGAACTCAGAAGCCGCGGGCTGCACCCGATGACCATCAGAAAAACGGGAGAAAAGAAAAAAGTGTCCCTTTTCAAAAGACGCCGTCTCGCCGATTTGGCGGAAGAATGGGAATCACTTCTTTCCGCGGGGATTCCCGTAACCGAAACTTTGGACATCCTTGGCGGCGGCCGGAGCGGGAAAGAAAAGATTCTTCTGGGCGAGATCAAGGCGACCATCGAAGCAGGGCACTCCATTGCGGAAAGTTTTGCGGGATCCCGTGCGTTTCCGCCTTTTTTTACGGCCCTTCTGCAGGTAGGCGAGCTGTCGGGAACGATTCCGGAACAGCTCCGCCTGGCCGCCGCGTGCTATCGCAAGGAAGAAGAATTTATTGCCGGTATGAAGTCGGCTCTTTCCTATCCTGTTTTTGTTCTCTTCTTTTCCTTTCTTGTATTTGCATTGATCCTTACTGTCATACTGCCGTCCTTTGCCGCGCTTTTTGATGCCCTCGACATACCGCTTCCGGCGGTGACGAGGGCGGCGCTTGCTTTGGGCCTGTTCTTACAGGAAAAAGGGTTTTATTTTCTTGTTGAACTTCTCTTGGGTGCAGTCGGCGGTGTCGTCTGGTTACGAAGTGAACGGGGAAAAAGAAGTACAGATGCGTTTCTTTTCCGCTTCCCTTTTATCCGGAGGCTGTACCTCATCCGTGTGACGCTTGCCCTGTCGGTACTTTTGAAAAGCGGGAAAACCTTGTCCGACGCCCTTGCTGATATAGCGGATATAACGGATAACGGCGCCGTAAAAGAAGAATTGCTGAAAATAAAAAAGGATATAGAGAGGGGCGGCGATTTTGCCCAGAGCATGGAAAGATCCTTTGGCGATACCGCCCTTGCCCGCATGATCCATGTAGGAATGGAAAGCGGGCGGCTTCCTCTCTTTCTGGAGCGGAGCGCTCATCTTATGACAGAGGAAACGAAAAGGAAACTGACAGGATTCAGAAAGATTCTGGAACCTTCTCTTTTGCTTTTTGTAGGTCTTGTAACAGCGGCAATTATATTTTCTGTTCTTCTGCCTGTTTTCAGCGCCGTGGGGACGCACATGGGCGTTTAGTATCGAAGGACGGAAATTAAATTCCGGATGCTGGATATGGGATAAGATAAAAAGCGCTTTTCGGAATTTAGGTACAGGGACAAAAATTTTCCTGTGGTTTGTGTTTATGACTTTTAATCATACTTTTGTTTTGCTATACTAAAAAATAAAGTATGATGAGAAGGAGGCGGGACGAGTGGGTCTTTCTGTACGTGAGATACTCATACTGGATTATTTTGACGGCAAACCGGTGCATGCAAAGATGCCGTCTTATCTGTATGCCACTTACGGCAGCGACGCCGATCTCTGTCTGGACCGCCTCTATGCTGATGGCTGGATCCGCGAAAGCACTCCCCGGGAAACGGTGAATATGCTTCCCGATAAGGCGCTTTCCGATTTCCTTAAACGATACGGCCTCTCCGGTGAAGGATCGCATACAGAACTTGTCCGGCGTATAATCCATGAAGTTCCTGAAAAAAATTATAACCACGCTGTACCGAAAGTATACGTGCTGGAACCTAAGGGGCGTACCGAGGTGGGACGCCATATGGCGTATGTCCTGAATGTTCGTGAAAACTACGGACTTACGGAAGGAGAAATCGGCGAGTCCCGTTCTGCTCTGGCTCTGAAAGGGAATCCCTGCTCCGCCAGAGATATACTGGCGCGTGCTTTCCAGCAGAAAGTTTCCATTTATACGATGGCAGGGGAATGGTCGAAGCTGCGCAACTTGTACTATGTCATGGCAAACTTCCATCTTCGTGCGGAAGCGGGGGATAAGGCGCTCTCCTGCCTGTTCCTTGTCTTCTTCCTGGATATGTCGGGGATGGGGAATAGAAATACTGTCATCCCTTATGAAAACTTATTTCCTACCCAAAAGGGAATGATCCTTCTTTTAGATGAGGTGCGCCACAGGGAGAACATGACGGCGGAGGAAGTGAAGGCGGCATTTCTTTCTTCTGTTGCGCGCATGGCGCCGAGACTGCCGTTCTCTTATTTCTCCCCGCAGGTCATGGCGGCGCAATTGCTGGAACGTCTCCGCGGCGTTCCCTTTAATGGGGCGAAGTATATCGCGGAACGGAACGTACCCGACCCTTCTGCCGGCGCATACCATTATGTCCCTTGGGGACGTGAGGAAGCCGGCAGCTTGAAAGAGGTGCCGAAATTTACTGTGCCGAAAATCATGGCGCCGCCCAGCCTGCGTATGCCGCCCGCTTTTACGCGGCCCGTCCCTTTTGAATCGACAGAAGCGCGGAAGCGGCGGGAAGAGATGGAAAAACGGGTGGTCTGCACCGTAGAGCGTCCAACGCCGGAGGAGAAAAAGGAAAAAGGTCTGCTTGTGAAATTAAGAAAATGGATATAGGAGAAACTATGGAAAAACGAATCCGTGTCGGCTGTTACGGCGCGAAAGGCTCCTATACCTATGAGGCCATGGAACGGCACTTCGGTAAGTGGGAGCGGGAAGAAATCTATTTCCCCCTCTTTGAAGATGTGACGAAAGCCGTTGCGGGAGGAATGATTGATTACGGCGTTGTACCCATTGAAAACTCCTCCACCGGGGGGGATTACGGAAGTCTATGACCTTATCAGGGGCTGCGGCTGCGCCATCGTCGGTGAAGAACTGGTAAAAATTGAGCACCACCTGCTGGGACTGCCGGGAGCGGAAATGGAAGATATCAATACGGTCTACTCCCATCCCCAGGGATTTGCCCAGTGCCGTCCTTTTTTCAATGAACATCGGGATTGGAAATTGAAACCTTATTTTTCCACATCCCAAAGCGCGGAACGTGTTTCAAAGGATGGAAAGAAAAATCAGGCGGCCGTAGCAAGCCGGACGGCGGCGAAGCTGTATGGGCTTTCCGTACTGAAAGAAAATATCTTTTTTAATGAAAACAATTACACCCGTTTCTTCATCATCGCACCGAAAATGGAAATATCCGATAAAGCGGATAAAATCACTCTCGCCATTTCCGTCAGGCATGAACCGGGCGCACTCTACCATGTGCTGGGATACTTTTTCTACGGCGGTATGAATATGACCCATCTGGAATCCCGTCCGCTCAAAGGGAAACCTTTTGAGTATTTTTTCCACATCGATGTCATGGGTTCGCTGAAAGATCCATCAAATACGCGGACACTGGAGGGACTGTCTTCCATGTGCAGTTATTTTAAAATTCTGGGAAACTACGAATCGTGCGGCAGATGACAGAAGTAAAATGCGGGATGAAAGATAACAGAAAGGCAGACATCAGGAGACCGATGTATGATGCGGACTTTCTTCTGGTATGAAAAGGACCTCTTTTACCGGGCATTTGGTTTGTCCGGCAGAAGAGGTCCTTTATCTTGAAATCTTCTTTTGTTTAATCAGAAGGCGGCTTTGATGGCGCCGTTGTATTTCTTCTCGATGAAATCTTTGGATTCCTGGCTGGTAAGGGCTTCGATCAGTTTTTTGATTTCAGGGCGGGTTTCATCTCCTTCACGGACAGCGACAATGTTTGCGTATGGGGAATCGCTGCTTTCGGTGAAGATGGCATCTTTCGGATTCAGTTTTGCTTCCAGGGCAAAATTGATATTGATAACGGAAATATCAGCGTCTTCCAGCGAGCGGGGGAGCTGTGGCGCCTCCAGTTCAGAGAATTGAAGATTCTTTTTGTTTTCTGTGATGTCCTGCGGTGTAGCGGTGATGGGTGCACCGTCACGGAGCTTGATGAGCCCCGCAGACTGGAGCACGAGGAGCGCGCGGCCGCCGTTGGTAGGGTCGTTCGGGATAGCTACACGGGCGCCGTCGGGAAGATCTTTCAAGTCTTTAATCTTTTTGGAGAAGACGGACATCGGTTCCAGATGGATCGCTCCTGCGGAAACGAGTTTCAGATTTCTTGACTGGACGAATTCATCCAGGTACGGTTTGTGCTGGAAGTAGTTCGCGTCAAGGTTTTTATCGTTCAATGCCAGGTTCGGCTGTACGTAATCGGTAAATTCGATGATTTCCACATTGATGCCTTCTTTGGCAAGCTTATCCTTCACGGCGCCGAGAATTTCAGCGTGGGGGACGGGAGACACGCCCACTTTGAGAGTGACCGCCTTGCTGTCTTTCGGAGCGGGAGCCGCCGCTTTTTTCTCATCGCCGCAGCCTGTGATAAAACCTGTGAGTGCCAATGCGGCGACGGATGCGATGATTGTCTTTTTGAATTTCATGAAAAATTCCTCCTTTGACGTTCTTGCTTAAAAAATTGTAATAAAAAATCTTCCGTCCAATAAGGGACGAAAGATCGTGTTACCACCCAAGTTCATTTGCACGTCACCGTGCAAACCTCTGTAGGTACGAGGGAAATCCTGATACCGCAGCTCTGTAACGGGAGCGCCCGGACTGCTTAATGATTCGGCATATCCGGCTCAAAGACCATGTTCGGCAAACTTCCTGTACTTCCTTTCACCTTGCGGAAGCTCTCTTTGACATTCGTTTTGCTTACTCTTCTTCTCATTGCCTGTGATTAAGTTGTGCCTACTATAGCATTTTCTTTCGGCAGATGTCAAGCGGAAAAATAGTCTGCGAAATATATTTTGCGCTGCGGTATTTCCTGCGGGGCGGTTTCCGCGGCAGCGTACGGGTGCAGTTGAAATACATTAATAAAAAAAGCAGACCTGCCGCGGCAAGCCTGCTTCTGTTTTGCCTGGCCCCAAAGGGCATGGTGGAGACGAAGAGGATTGAACTCTCGACCTTACGGATGCGAACCGTACGCTCTCCCAGCTGAGCTACGTCCCCATGAAAATCAGTCCCTGAAAAGGACAAATCAATTATAGCACATGATTCAATTTTTGGGCAGTCCCGTAGTGATATGGCGGGTTTGCCAGACCGGTATTTGCCATATGCGCCACAGAGATTTTTTTACCGCATGGATGAAAAGGCACCGATGGGGCTGCCGGATGATGACTGGGGAGGTTCTTACCAGTCGATCCAGGTGAGAGCTTTTTCCAGCTGGTAGAAAGATTTCCCGTCCCAAAGGATGTCTTCGGTGAGGTGATTGATACAGTCTTCTTCTTCATCGGATGTGTAATAATAGACGAGCTCCATGAAATCTTCAAACGGTTCTTTTGTCCAGCGGTATTTTTCTATGCTCACCCGCCACTTGTGCTGGCCGGGATGGTACACAAATCCTGAAAAATGGTAGACATATCCTTTGTGGCGTACACTGGCGCCGCCGTCCATGAGATAATCGATAAATTCGTCCGCATCTCCGCCATTCATAATGCCTCCTTTTAATAATACAGCTTTATTATACTATATTTGTTTGTCTTATTTCTGTCCTGTGCTATAATGAGTTGATCTATTAATAAACGAAACTAATAAACGAAACGGAAATTTGTTCCGACAGTTGTCCATTCTGAGCACCAACTATAAAAAACGGGAGGAAATATGAAAAAAGCAATTATATTATCCAGCGGCGGTGTGGACTCGACGACCTGTCTCTCCGTGGCTGTAAATGCACTGGGAGCAGAGAATGTCAGCACTGCTTCTATTTTTTATGGACAGAAGCATAAAAAGGAATTAGATGCCGCAAGAGCGGTGGCGGCATATTATCATGTGCCTCATTATGAATTTGATCTGGCGCAGATCATGCAGTATTCCAATTGTTCTCTTTTGTCCCATTCGACGGAGAGTATTGTACACAAAAGTTACGGTGAGCAGATTGCGGAAAAGGGGGCAGGAAAGGTATCTACGTATGTTCCTTTTCGGAACGGCCTCATGATTTCTGTGGCGGCAAGTCTGGCAGCCGGCATTTATGAAGAGGAAGAGACGGATATTTATGTCGGCGCCCATGGAGATGATGCGGCGGGAGAAGCGTATGCCGACTGCTCGCCCCAGTTTCTGAAAGCCATGGGGGAAGCGGTTGCTGTCGGCACATACGGCAAGGTGCATCTGGTTTTTCCTTTTGCCGATAAAAATAAAACCGGCGTCGTGGCGGAAGGGCTGAAACTGGGGACGCCCTATGAACTGACATGGAGCTGTTATGAGGGGGGAGACACGCCTTGCGGCGAATGCGGGACCTGCATAGACAGGGCGAAAGCGTTTGCTGAAAACGGGGTGGAAGACCCGTGGAACGGAGGGAAGGGATAATATGTTTACAGTAACGAAAAGGATGGAAATCAGCGGAGCGCACTTCCTGCGTCTGAACTATGAAAGCAAGTGCACTTCAATGCACGGGCACAACTGGATCGTGACTGTCACCGTGCAGAATGATAAGCTTGATGAAAACGGCATGGTGGTAGATTTCACGAAGATTAAGGATATCGTTAATCTTTTTGACCACCGGTGCGCTAACGATATCATGGAAGGCTTGAACCCCACGGCAGAAAATATGGCGAAATGGCTTTGCGACCGCATTCCCCACTGTATCCGCGTGGCGGTGCAGGAAACGGAAGGAAATGTAGCGGTATATGAAAAATAAGTTTCCCGTGGCGGAAATATTTGACAGCATTGATGGAGAGGGAAAACGGACAGGGTATATGGCGGTATTTGTCCGGTTTGCCGGCTGCAATATCCGCTGTACATACTGCGATACGGCATACGCTTTGAAAGAGTCCGACGCGGAAGAATTCCTTACGAAAGAGGAACTCTTAGGCCGTATCCGTTCCTATCCCTGGAAGCGGATTACTTTTACGGGAGGAGAACCGCTGCTCCAGCCTCTGCAGGAAATCTGCGACATCCTCGGGGAAGAGGGGTATGAAATTAATATAGAAACGAACGGCGCAGTTCCACTTTTGGCGCGCCGTCCCCAAAATCTTTTTTATACGATGGATTACAAATGCACAGACAGCGGAATGAAGTCTTTCATGCGGCTGCCGAACTTAAAGGAATTGACGGAGGACGATGTTCTGAAATTCGTCGTCTCCTCGAAAACGGATTTGGAGGATATGAAGGAAATCATTATGAAGTATTTTCCCCGGGGCGGTCCGAAGTTTTATGTGAGTCCCGTGTGGGGGAAAATAGAGCCGCGTGAATTGGTCGAATATGTGAGAAAAGAAAAACTGGCAGAAGTCTGCATGCAGGTACAGCTCCATAAAATTATCTGGGAGCCGGACAGGAGAGGGGTCTGAAATGGATCAGAAAAAATTGGAACAGGCAGCGCGCCTGATTATAGAAGCAGTCGGGGAAGATCCCGAAAGAGAAGGGCTTGTGGAAACGCCCCGCCGCTTTGCGGAAATGGTGGCCGAGCAGCTGGCCTATGCGGCGGTGCCCAATGAAGAAATCGCCCGCGCTTTCGATAAGACATTTTCTTCTCCTGAAAGTGACATGGTGGTGGTGAAAGATATTTCCCTCTTTTCCCATTGCGAGCACCATATTGCCCTCATGTACAATATGAAGGCGGCTGTGGGATATATTCCCAGAGGGCGCGTCATCGGACTGTCGAAAATTGCCCGCATCGCCGATGCCGTCTCTAAGCGTCTCCAGATCCAGGAACGGATAGGAGCGGATATACGGGATATCATAGAACGGATTACCGGTGCCGGGGATGTGATCGTTCTTTTGGAAGGGGAGCATTCCTGTATGACGGCACGGGGGATCAGAAAACCGGGGACGCTTACAAGGACGATTTCCGCATCCGGACGGTTCAGGACAGACGGGGATTTGCGCAAAGAATTTCTTTCCCTGGCGAAGTAATGGATGCCGGTTCCTGTTCGTGGTTCGTTTTAAAGAATAAAATTTAATTGTTTATTCATTTTTGGTATAATGCGGATATGGAGAAGATAAAAAAACAACTGCAGATAATTTTATATGTGTGGGTATGGCTCCTTTCTTTTTCCGCGGCGGACGCGGCGGAGGCCATTACTGATGAATACTGGATAACGACGGCGGATCGGGGGAAGATTGAACAGCGCTACCGCAGCCTCGGTATATACGAAGTGGCAAAGAAGACCGTTTCAAGAAAAGAAGAACAGTACGGAAATTATACTTACCGCGTGTGGTATCCGAAACGGCTGGAAACGGAAAACCGGAAATGGCCCATGGTATTTCTTTTGAACGGGACGACCTCGACCTGTGATCTTGATGAGCCGATTTTTGAACATCTTGCCAGCTGGGGCTTTATTGTCGTGGGCAATACGGACAGGAATACGGGACTCGGATACTCGGCGGAATGGGGACTGGAACTCATGGACAAGCTGGCGGCGGACAGAAAAAGCGTGTTTTTTCAAAAGATTGATGAGGAAAATCTGGGGATCGGCGGCCACTCCCAGGGAGGCGTCGGCGCGGTGAAAACGATTTTATTCCGAAAAGGCGGCGGACGTTTTAAAACGGTTGTCACTGTTTCGGCGGTGACGGAATCATTTGCAGACAAATTAAAAATGAACAGCTGGAAGTATGACGCTTCTGCGGTCAATGTGCCGTGGTTCATGGTGAGCGGCGACAGGCTGGATGACCGTCTCATTACACCGCTTCCGGATATGGAGAAGATATTTCAAAAAGCAAAGACAGCGATGGTCATGGGACGGCGTTCCCATGCGGACCACAGCCATGTGCAGGCCGAAGCGGACGCTTATGTGACGGCATGGTTCCGCTGGCAGCTGGCAGGGGATCGGTACGCGGGGAAAGCGTTTCTTGGAAAAGACGCGGAGATACTCACAAATAAGGGATGGAACCATACAGCAAGAAAGAATTTATAAGAGAGGCGCAGAAAAATATTTTTCTTGCGGGGAACTCTCTTTTTTTGTACGATGAAGTCAGCGAGGTGTATGATGAAAAATAAAGAAGAGACTGTTTTAATTACTGCTGTAGACAATGGAAGCACGGTAGAATTGGAAATCAATACGACGCTGCCTCACGAAGAAACAAAGGAAATGCTTGCCGGCGCGGTATGTGCCGTTTATGGCATTTCTGATTTCCATGAGGGGGATGTGGCGTCCTTTTTGGAAGCGCTTGCTGATGAATACAGAAAAGAAGAGAGGTCTCCCCATTCTCCCCTGGTGAATTGAAGCGGGAAGCGCTGTACGGAAGAATCTCTCCCGCATGGTTCCCGGGGAAAGGAATCGGCGGTCTGGCGGCGGAAAAATTGAAAACCGGCGGTAATCCGCTGCTGATGGCACGCGGTAAAAGAGGAGGCGGATTGTGGGAAGAAAAGAATATCTTGAAAGCATGGGTGTCCGGGCGGCCCGGCGCGCTTTCTTTTCCTATACGACCGAGCCGGAGGGAAGTTACAGCATCCACCGCGTATTTATCCGATTCCTCGAAGTGAACCGTATGGATATGGGCCAGGCGGAGGAACCGAAGGCGGCCGCTTTCCTTACGGATTATATCCTGCTCCGTATCTATGTGGCGAAGTATGTCCTTGCCGGATATGCAGAAACCTATGCGCCGCTCTTGGATTTGTTCTGCGGTTTTGAAAAAGTGGAAAAGAAATTCTCCCTGTTTATGGAACGGGAAACAGCGCCCGGCCATGGCGCGGAACGAAAGTTTCTGCCGCCTGATCTGCAGAGACGCTATGATGAGCGCGGCATGCGGAAGACTATCGAACTTTTTGACAGTATCTCACGGAGGTATGAAGAAAGGGAAGACACGCCGGAACGGGTTATGAAATGTATCGTTGACGAATGCCTTTCCACGATCGCCATACGGAATGAAATATCTTTATCGGCGCCCTCCTTTTGGTTTTTTACCAGAGAAATGAACGGGTACATCAGGTACCTGAACCGTTTTTACAGCGGCCTGATTCCGCCGGCAATTCACGAAAGAATAAAAGCGCCCATGATGGAAGAAGAAACGCGCAGTGATGCTGATGAAGAAAGCGGCGGGTTTAATTATGAACGCGCGGCATACATCATTTTTGCCATTGCCGGTGTGATCTGCGCCCTTATCGCGGCAGGCTCAAGATAGTTTTGCGGCTTTTTTTGAAATATGGTATATTGGGTGCAGCCATGCGTGGCGCTTAACTGAAGAATAACGTCAATGGAGATGGATATGCAGATAACAATTGCAGGCGGCTGCGGTGATTTCGGACGCAGTTGCTTTTTTGTTGAAGGAGGACGCCACGCTTTTATCGTGGATGCGGGAACTTCAACGGACGGACTGGACCGGGTACCTGATCTCACAGCGGAGCAGGTTGCAAGAGCAGAATACCTTTTCATCACCCATTCGCACCGGGATCATACGGGGGCGATCGGATATTTCGAGTCTCTCGGCTTTGCGGGATCCGTGCTTCTGACGAACCAGACATATCGGCAGATGAAAGAAAAACCGGGGAATACGATGATTCTTGATTCGACAGCGCCCGAACTGGAATTGGAACGGGATTTCAGTTTCCGCTGGGGGCGGAGCGGCCATTGTGCCGGTTCCGTGTGGTACGATATTTCCTGTGAAGGGAAAAAATTGTTCTTTTCGGGGGATTACCGAAGCGATGACCCTTTTTATGTCTGTGATGATGCGGAAGGGAAAACGGCGGATGTGGCCGTCCTTGATGCAGCATATCCGGGCGATCGTACGGGGGCAGATATGCGCCGGTCGGTTCTTGATAAAATATTGGAATTGGTGTGGCGGGGGAAACCGCTTCTTCTTCCTGTGCCGCATTTCGGCAGGGGGCTTTCCATCGCGGCATATTTCCGTAATAAAGGAAGTATGGAGATTCCCGTGCATATGGCTCCCGGGCTTTATGACGAATGGCTGCGTCTGGGGCGGAGGAAATACTTCGCCCGCCGGGAAGTGCTTGCCCTTCCCAATGAAACGTTTTCCTTATGGGACGGAAAAACGATTCATGACAATGGGGTTTATTTCCTTACCGATGCCCAGCTGTCACGGTCGGAGAGCAGAGAACTCATCGACCGGCATCCTGAACTTTCGCTGCTCATGACAGGCAGCATCCACGGCTACGGCAAAGCGAAAGATTATTATGAAAGCGGCAGGGCGGAACTTGTTCTCTGGCCGAACCATATGACGGAAAGGGAAATGTGGGAGCTTGCCGGGAAAAATCATTTCAGAAAAATTATTCCTTATCACAGCACAGACCGGAAACCGGAGTCTGATGTATTTTCTTTATAAGAGAAATGAATAAAAAGAAATACGCAGTCAGGAATATTCATGGTATAATGAAAAAAATAAAATCCTTCAAAAGAAAAGAGAGGCGGGATTTCTATGTTGAAGTATAAGAATATTCTTGTTCCTTATGATGGTTCTGCCCACGCGAAAAAGGCGATGGCGCAAGCTGCGGATCTGGCGGCCGCCGGCGAGGGTACGAAGCTTTACATCGTGTCCGTGTGCAATATGGTTTCCGCCATGAGCAATTTTGACCAGGTATCCATTGCGGAAGGCTGCCTTACTTCCAAGCTTTCAGAGGATCTGGAAGCGCAGTGCCGCCGCGATTTGAAAGAAGCTGCTGCTATGGTTCCTGAAGGTGTGGCGCATGAAACGGTTTTTGAAATCGGTTCGCCCGGACCGGTCATTCTCAGTATTGCTGAAGATAAAGGGTGCGACCTCATCGTCATGGGAAGCAGGGGACTCGGTCCGCTGAAGGGCATTTTCATGGGATCGGTTTCCAGCTATATCGTAAGCCGGGGCAAGTATCCCGTGCTTATCGTAAAATAATTTAAGACTCGGCGGTGGTGGAAACGAAATTCTTTTCATCACTGCTTTTTTATTGACAGGCGGGAGTTAAGTTATGACTCACTTTAAATGGCTGAAAAAAGAAATACCCCGTTGGGTGAAGGAAGAAATTATTACCCGTGAAGCGGGAGATTCTCTTATTTCTTTATACAGGAATGAAGAACGCCATTCTCATGGCGAAGGGCTTTTCGTGCTGGCTGCCGTATGTTTCCTCACCGGTCTGATTTTCATCTGCGCCGGCGTATGGAACGGTCTTTCTCAGGATGAGCAGTTTATGATGGCTCTTGTGCCTTTGGTGCTGTCCATTCTTATTATTGCGGCGATTTTGTGGCAGGATCGTCCTGTGATGGATCGAATTCCGGCAGAAAGCGTCCGCTTAGAAGAAGCTGAAAACACAGCAGAGCTGCTTTCCGGGGAAACAGGGGGAACGGTTTCTGCCGGAAGCGGAATCGAAGAAAATACCGCGGCGGGAAATAAGGGAAAAGATCTGTCTTCTCTTCTTCCTTCCGTTTCTTACCGCCACCGCGTGCCTGATGTTATTCGGGAGGCGGCCGGTGTTTTTCATGGCGTGGCGGTCTTGTGCGCCGTATGGATGGTAAATGAGTCTTTCAAGCTGTCGGGGGATTGGTTTGTTCTTGCAGCGGTGTCCTGCGTATTCCTTCTTCTGATGAGCTGGGCGTTTCCTACAGCAGGACTCGGTATGGTCTATATGGCGTCGTCTGTTCTTGTGTACCGTTTATCACCGTACCGGGGATGGCCGGAAGCGGCGGCATGGGTGTTTCTTGTTTTGGCGCTTCCTCTCCTAGTGCGGCTTCTGGGAGAACGGCGTCATAAAGCGGTCGTCTGTTACTCATGGTTTTGGGCGGTCTGCGTACTTCTCCTTATTTACTGGACCGCGTCCAACCTTTTATGGCAGACGATGTTTTTTGCCCTTGCAGCAGCGCTTACCTGGATGGCAGGCAGCATGCTTTCTTCCTGGGGCGCGGCGGCGGAAGCGCTTCGCCTCTTTGGCGGCGCGGCCGTGTTCGGTGTTCTGCTGGAGGGCTCCTGGAGTTCCGTGTGGAAAGGCATTTCGGGAAATTGGACCTTATGGATTTTGTTTTTTGTCATTCTTGCCATTGATGCTGTCCTGCTTACTCGGATGGGTATCAAACGGGACCGGCTGGCTGCTCTCGGAGGTCTTACGCCTTTTATTATGCTTGTGGCGGCATCCCTTGCTGTTTTTGAAACAACCGGTGTGTCTTCTGCCATCTTTGTGTCCATTTTTACCGCGTTTCTTGCCGTGGCAGTTATCGGGAGGGGGTATTGGAGCGATTCCAACCTGCTGAAATGGGTCGGCGGATGTCTTCTGGCCGCGGCAGGTGCTGTGCGTGTCCTTGATGCGGCGCTTTCCTTCGGACAAAGAGGAATATTCTTCCTCGTCATTGGCGCGGCTGCTATCATTGTGTGCTGCCTGACTTTCCTTCCCCATGCCGTGAAGAAGATAAGGCGGAAACCGGGAAGGAAGACTGTACGACGGGATCGGCAGCCGGCAGCACCTGCGGATCAATCGGCGTTCTTGTCCGATCTGCCGGAAAGGAAAACGGAGGAAGGAGGGGAGCGCCGTGAATAGAAAGTACAGTTTGCTTCTCGTCCTGATCACTGCTATTTTTGAACTTGCCTTTTTGGTATGGACAAGGGCGGATTACCGTTCCACCCTTCTTGACGGAGAAGAATATGAGGTGCCGGCGGCGATTGAATTTCAAGGGGATTTTTACGACAGAAATTACATAGCGGTGAACGTACCCATAACGGAAACGAAGTGGGAAGGAGAGCGGGAACCGGAAACGGGGGAAACGATTTACCTGGTGATCAGTAAGGGGCAGAAGGGAGCGCTTATTCTTGATCATGCCCAGCTTACCCAGCCCAGCGGAAGTTATATCAAAACGCGGGCACTCCGCATCATGGATGGCACCGTATATTTCAATTTTCCGGCGGACCGCATGTACATGGCGCCGGAGCAGCTGAAGAAACTGTCCGTCGTGGAACTTTCCGAACGGGTACAGGTGCCTGAAGACAATGGAAAACAAAAACAGCCATGAAGAATGAAATTACGGCACTTGTCAGGGTGAAGGACGGACGTGCTGCTATTTCCAGAGTTCTTGCCAATGGCGGGCCTGTGGAACAGATATTTACAACCGTCGGGAAAAATTTATCTGTGAAATACGCGACCAGCAAAGACGAAAAAGACCAGTATAATGAAAAAAGATTCTTTACCGCTGCTGATATGGATAAGAATGGTAAAGAATCAGATAATCAATCGGAATAAGGAGGCAGCGATGTACTTAATTCTTATGCGGCATGGGGAAGCTGTTCCCCAGACAGAAGATGTGCCGAACAGAGAAAGACGGCTGACAAAAGAAGGAAAGAAACAGGTGCGGACCACATCGCGCATGCTTGCCCGATTTTTGAAAGACCGGCCGCTCCGCATTTTCGCAAGCCCTTTCATGCGTACCCGCCAGACGGCGAGGATCTTATCGGAAGAATGTTTTGCCGAAGGGCTCCACCTGACGGAAGAACTTTTACAGGGGGATTTCAGGCGGATTGAGAATCATCTCATAACGGACGGAGGACCGCTGGCCTTAGTGGGACACCATCCTTTCCTCCAGTCCTACCTTCTTGAAGCGGCAGGGGCGGGCATTCAGCCCGATTTGGCATCTATCTCCGTTGTTGACTATGATATGGCGTGGAAACAGGGAAAACTCATTGCCTATTTCACTCCGGCTTTGAAAAAATTGAAAAAGGAAGACTGATGAAGAAACTACTTACTGTTGCCGGTTCAGATTCCTCCGGCGGTGCAGGGATACAGGCGGATTTAAAAACCTTTGCTGCTCTTGGCGCCTACGGCATGAGCTGCATCTGCACACTCACCGCGCAAAATACGACCGGTGTTTCCATGGTGGTGAATACTCCTGTGGAGATGGTGACCGCCCAGCTGGAAGCGGTATACAGCGATATTCCTCCGGACGGAGTCAAAACGGGCATGCTCAGCACCCCTGCCATCGTTTCGGCAGTGGCGGAATTTCTCCGCGGACACAAAGGACCGGCAATTGTCGTTGACCCTGTTATGGTTGCCACCACAGGCGCCGTCCTTTTGGAAAAAGAAGCCATTGAAACATATAAAGATATTTTGATTCCTGAAGCGGATCTCATCACGCCGAACATTCCCGAGGCGGAAGTATTATCGGGATTGGAAATAAAAACGGAAAAGGATATGGAAAACGCGGCGGAAAGAATGATGGAATACGGCTGTCGTGCGGTTCTTGTGAAAGGCGGGCACCGGGTTCATGATGCGGTAGATATCCTTTTTGACGGGAAACAATTTTATCGTTATGAAGGAAAGCGGATTAAAACGAAAAACACCCACGGTACGGGATGCACGCTTTCCGCGGCGCTTGCGGTCAAACTGGCGGAAGGGAAAACGCTGCCGGAGGCTGTTGCTGAAGCGAAAGCGTATCTTACCGGCGCTATCGAAGCGGCAAAAGACGAAACCATCGGACAGGGCAGCGGCCCCGTTCGTCATTTCTGGTTCTGTAAGACACATGGAGGCTAATAATGCACACTTTTTTTGCGTACCTCGCAAGAATGAAATATATACAGCGCTGGGGACTTATGCGGAATTCTTTTCCGGAAAATGACGCGGAGCATACCTTGCAGACCGTCATGATTGCCCACGGACTTGCAGTGATCCGTGAAAAAATTTTTCATGAACCCTGCGATGCGGAGCATTGCGCCATGCTGGCCGTTTATCATGATGCAGGGGAGGTCTTTACCGGCGACATGCCTACCCCCGTGAAATACTTTACAGAGGATCTGCATGACAAATATAAAGAGATAGAAGATAAAGCAAGAAGGCGCCTTTTGGAAACGCTTCCCGACGAATTGAAAGACACCTACCGACCCTATATTCTGGACATGGAAAACGATCCTTTATGGCCGCTTGCAAAAGCGGCGGACACGTTGTCGGCATACCTGAAATGCGCTGAAGAAATACAGGCGGGGAACAGCGAATTTGAAGAAGCGTTCCGCACAACGGAAAATAAATTAAAAAATCTGCACCTGAAAGAAGTGGACTGGTTTCTGGAACACTTTGCCGGCAGTTTTGCCCTTACCTTAGATGAAATGAATCGAATGTAAAATAAAAAAGTAAAGTGTATTTTGGAAGAGGCACTTTACTTTTTTTATTCAGCATATGTTCATCCTGTATTCTTGGAAATATTGAAGTCCTCAGTATAAATAACAGCAAGCGGCGGATTTCGCGAGCAAGATATGATTCCGCATAGGACAGGAGCTGAGAATATGATGCTGAATACTTTTAGCGGAAATAGAAGAAAGAAACGCTTTTTGCAAAGAACGGTGAGAAGTTTTTTGATTTGATATGCCATGCCTGAAAAGATGAGGACATTCTTTTTTGCTTTATGGATCCGGGGAAGATTGCCGGGAGAAAGGTTTTACTGGTGCATCGGTACGCGTTTTTTATATTTCATTCCTCATGTATAATGGAATGGAGTAAAAGTCAGGATCAGGAAAACAGCCGCAGTGGATAAGGCCGAGTATAGATAGGGCATGGAGGGAATCATGACAGAAGAAGAATACCATCGGATTGCACGAAGAGAAAAAATATTTTACGCTGTTCTTATTATCGCGTGGTGTTTTGCTTTTGCGGTCTGGTTCACCATAGGGTTTCCAAAAGCGAAGTGGGTGCTGATCGGCGGAGGGACGCTGATATACCTGTATCTGAAAAGCACCTTCACAGGACTTCCCTGGTCGAGGCGGCTGGTCAAACCGAATCCGGTGCGGATGGAAGCGCAGGAAGAAATTGGGACAGAGGAAGAGTATCCTCTTATTTCGGAAACGGAAAGAAAAGGGTATACGATGCTGGCAGAACTTTGTCTGGCGGAAGAAACGCAGAAGAAGCTGGCATCTTTTTTTGAAACGCTGAAAGACTATTCAGGTGCGGGAGAAGATGCGGAGTATGGCAGCACGCTGTTCTATGTGATGGAGTATATGGATGAGGAAGCCCATATTTTTTTCCTGATGGGGCTTGACTGGAAGCAGGATGTGGAAACACTGGAGTGGCGCATCGAAAGCGCGCTTACAGGGAATTTTGGCGTGTCTGCCGACCTGCCGGATTTCAGAACGTATGGAAACAAGTCTATTTCCGCCCCTTCTGTTTTTGCCGACTATGACAATGCCCTGCGCAGGAAAGGATTTCAGCTGGGCTTTATAGATGTGGAATGTGATGAATACGTCATATTTGTCCATCGGACAGCGGATAGGGACAAAGCAGCAGATGCTGTACATCGGATTGGATACCGATATAAGGAAGTGGCGGATCTGGCAATATGAAAAACAGGAAATCGGGAGACGCCGGTATGAAATATGATCCGGCACAGGTCAGAATCCATGAAGTATACACGGTGGCAATCAGGGATCTGGGTGTTCATGGAGAAGGGATCGGGAGTGTGGACGGGTTCACCGTATTTGTTCCCGGGGCGCTTCCCGGAGAAACGGTCACCGCGGAAATCACTCTGCTGAAAAAATCTTATGCCCTGGGGAAACTGCTTTCCATAGAGTGGGAATCCCCTTTCCGCGTGGTGCCGGAATGTCCCGTTTATGAAAACTGCGGCGGCTGCCAGCTTTCCCATCTTACCTATGAGGGGCAGCTCGATATGAAATACCGCCGTGTAAAAGATGTGATAGAGCGTATCGCCGGCGAATCGGGAGATCTGGTGAGGCCCGTGCTTCCGGCGGCGCATCCTTTCGCGTACAGAAATAAAATGGCCGTACCGGCAGGTCTCGTAAAGGGGGAAGCGGCGCTCGGCTGCTACCGGCAGGGAAGCCATGACATCATACCGGTTTCTTCCTGTGCTATCCAGAAAGAAGAAAATAACCGCCTGCTTCAATTTGCCCGGCGGTTTATGGAGAAGTATGGGATTTCCGTCTATGATGAAAAGACACGGAAAGGGAGCCTGCGCCATGTGATGGGGCGCGTGGGCGATGACGGAAAAGTGATGGTTGTCCTTGTGACCGCTTCCGAAACACTTCCGGAAGAAGAGCGGTGGATAGAAGAAATGCAAAAGGAACTGCCTGAAGTCGTTTCCCTTTGGCACAATATCCAGACTAAGCCGGGGAATACGATACTGGGCGCGAAAATCCGACACCTCTGGGGCAGAGAAACGCTCACGGCCTCTCTTTGCGGACTGCAATTTGAAATATCCCCGTACTCTTTCTTTCAGGTACATAAGGAACAGGCGGAAATTCTCTATGAGAAAGCTTTGGAATACGCCGATCTGAAAGGCGGAGAAACCGTCATAGACGCTTACTGCGGCACGGGAACCATCTCCCTCTGCCTGGCGAAAAAAGCAAAGCGGGTCATCGGCATAGAAATTGTGAAGCCCGCCATAGAAGACGCCAAAAAGAATGCGAAAAAGAACCATATGGAAAATACGGAATTTTACGCGGCCGACGCGGGAAAACTTATGCCGCAGATTTACCGGCAAGGGCTGGTTCCCGATGTGATCGTCATGGATCCCGTCAGAGCAGGCTGTAGCGAAGAAGTATTGAAGGCGGCGGCAGGCATGAATCCCAAGCGCATCGTCTACGTTTCCTGCAATCCCGCCACCTTTGCCAGAGATGCGAAGATTTTAAAATCAGAAGGATACGAAATCAAAGAAGTCCAGCCGGTTGACATGTTTCCCCAGACCATGCATGTGGAGACGGTGGCACTTTTATATAAGCTTGATGTTGATGAGCATATAGATGTTGAAATTAAGCTTGATGAGCTTGATTTGACAAGTGCTGAAAGTAAAGCAACTTATGCACAAATCAAAGAATATATATTAGAAAAATTTAATTTAAAGATTTCAACACTCTATATTGCGCAGATTAAAAAGAAGTGTGGAATTGTACTGAGGGAGCATTATAATAAATCGAAAAAAGGGAAACAAGTTATTCCACAATGCACACCGGAAAAAGAGGAAGCTATCATGGATGCTTTAAGGCATTTTAAAATGATTTAGTAGAAATGGAGGGCATTTATGAGATGGGTGTTAAAAATGATCTTGTCTCCAATTAGCTTGGCATTAAGTATCCTCACTGCATTTCTGACATTTTTACTGGCTATAGGACCAACAATACTGTATTTGCTAATGCTTATGTGTATCGTTGTTGGAGTTGTATCATTGTTTCAAAAGGATTTTTCAATAGGCATAGAAGTATTGATATTAGGATTCCTGTTAAGCCCATACGGAATACCGATGGTTGGAGCAGCAGTTATAGCTTTCTTACAAGGGATTAATAAAGTGATAAAATCAGTTTAAATCAAGAAGTGATAAATTAGAATTTGTAAGTGTGAGGAGGAAAAATGGAAAATAGTAAATATGTTGTTTTTGAAATTTTAGGAGTTAAGAAAGACGACCGTCAGAATTCTTTTGTATTTGATAAAGATGCGGAATGTATAATTAACAATGATAAGTATATAAGCAAAATACAAGTATCGTCAGATATCAGTAAGGCTATCTTTTATTTACATGATTCACTTGAGATTTCAGAAAATAATGTTTTGGGAATAGTTCATTACCTTTCGTTGTATCTTGGCAATATGATGATTGCTCTTTTAAAAAATAGTTTGAAGTATTCAAATGTTTTGCTTAAACCCACTATTCGTATTTCAGAGTTGCATTTATTAGGAAATGAAGTTAGATTAAATGACTATATTCGAATTACTGATTCCTTGGGTTGTTGTTCTAAGTTTGATAACGGAAATGAAATTTTGAAACAATGGATAGAAGATGTTAAAATTTCAGATTACACTATAAAAAATGATAAGTATGATATTTTGTTTTTATTACTTCAGGGAGGTAATAAAAACAAAAGTATATGACGATGTATGCTTATCTGATGTGCTTAGTAAAGGAAATATATTCTAGCCAAAGAGAAAGTCAAAAACAAGTAGTAAAATATATTTCAGCTAACTGTTCTAGGGTCGGAATAAATTTGAGTCTATCTGTATGTACCCGCCCAGGTGCAAAACCTAATGAGAAAGAGGATCAATTTACTGCTTTGCGAAATAAGATAGCGCATCCCGCTAATACAAATGCTAATGTTAATATGAGTGAAAATGCTATAAACCAACTTGCTTCAATCATTTGCTGCGCAATAGAAGATATACCTTAATAATCTGATTTAATGAATTATCGTAAAAATTATGTGATTTTAGAACGACAATTCCAGTTTGTAAAATAAAAAACTTCATAAAATGGTTACCAAAGGAGATAGAAGAAAAATGAGGTGCCGCCAAAAAGTTAGACTTTTTACTCCAGAGAGAAATCTCTGGAGTTTTTCTATGCTATTAACATGTGTTTTCTGTATTCAATTGGACTTCGGTAACCAAGGGACACTTTGATACGTCTCTTGTTGTAATAGCGAATGTATTTATCTATGGCTTCTTTGAGCTCATCAAAGGTCTTGTAGACCTTTCCATAATACATCTCCTGCTTCATGATTCCAAAAAAGTTCTCCATCGGAGAATTGTCATAGCAATTCCCTTTGCGTGACATGCTCTGAAAGATTCGATTCTTCTTTAATTTATATCGGTAACCGTTCATCTGGTATGCCCAGCCTCTGTCTGAGTGAAATGTTCGTCTAAATCTGCAATCTCTTGTGACTTCAATTGCTTCGTTCAAGGCAGTCATTATGCTTTGCGCAGAGGGAGGATTGGCAATGCCATAGCTCAAAATCTCCAGATTCCACATATCCATGAATGGATCAAGGTAAAGCTTTTGAATTGTTACATGGCCTTTGTCATCTTGCTTATAATACTTAAATTCGGTCGTGTCGGTCGTTATTTTCTGATGAGGTACTCCGGTTTTGAAGCGTCTATGGATTCTGTTAGGGGCAATCTTTCCCGTGACACCTTTATATGTGCTGAATTTGCGGCTTTTCCTGGTAAAGGATGTGACCTGCATCCCATACTTCTGAACTATACGGTGCACACGCTTCTTATTGATAGGGATTCCTTGCTTTCTGAGTTCTCCATGTATGCGGCGATAACCATAGTCTTTGTTTGCCTTCCGGATCTCTCTTATTTTCCGGAGGAGTTCTGTATCAGGATCTCCACGCTCGAGTCTCTTCTGCCAGTACATATACGTAGCCTTTGGAAAACAAACGGCTGCGAGAATGTCCTTTAGTTTGAATTCTCCTCGGAGGCTGTGGACGATTCTCGCTGTTTTTTCAGAAGAGCTTCCTCTTCTAAACGCAGTCTCCTCACTTCTTTTAAAAACGCATTCTCGATTCGAAGATGAAGATTCTCCTCTTGCAGTTGTTTTAGAAGCTCCTTCTGTTCATCAGAATCGCCATCTTTTATTTTGCCGATGAGTTTATCTTTATCCATGTTTCGCTTCCAACCTTTCTTCCCGGTTTTGAGGGCTTCAGGTCCGGCGAGACGATATTCATTTACCCACCTTGTGATTGTGGCTGGATTTGTCATTCCGACCTGAGGAGCAAGTTGCTGATATGAAAGTTCACCTGATAGATATAACTCTACTACATGAAGTTTAAATTCGAAAGTATAGAGTTTCTGTTTTCGACTTCTTTGAAGAGCTTCCTGTCCATAATAGTTATAGTTTGTAACCCAGCATTTCACCATAGATGGACGCAGATTGTACTTATGTGCAAGGTACTTATATCCGGCTTTTCCATTACAACATTCTTTAACAATCATCATCTTAAATTTAAAACTGTATTTCGCCATAATAAAATTGACCCTAAAGATAAAAGGCCTGCTTTCTCATATCAACAAAGAAAGCATCGATGCCATTCGTACCGCAGTCTTGGAACTTGAAAAAACGGGATATATCAAAAGGTCGCAAGGCAGAGATGAGAAAGGGAAAATGACAGCCATTACCCGAAAAGAAGGAAACGGAACAGAGAGAAGCATACAAAATCTATGAGGAAATTATCAAGGACAATATCGAGTATGAGCACCTCATAAATGCAAAACGACTTGACCGTGATCGCATCGATGAAATTCTTGACCTGATTCTTGAAACCGTATGCATCAAAAGAAAAAGTATTTTGATTGCAGGTGATAAATACCCTACGGAGCTTGTAAAAGCAAAATTTATGAAGCTTAACAGCAGTCATATAAGAATTAAGGAATAACATTTTAAAATGAATACCGGAAAGGGGGAGAAAATTTGCAGGAAGAAATAAACGAAAAAGTAATTGCCCCGTATATCAAGGGCGGAAAAATCACGACAAAGCTGCTTCAAAAGGCAATGAAGATATTTCTTCCTGAAATAAAAAAGCAGGCGGCAGAGCGTATGAGAAAAAGCGGAGCCTTGTTACGAAATAGACACCTTAAATACCTTGCAGAACCTTATTATTTAAGGGCGTTTCAGCTTATGACAAGGGTTTATATCTATATCCTTAAAATCAAGGTTTAACTGCGTAACATAGGGGGCAAGAAAAAACGGACGCGACAGCCATGAACTTGTGGCCGCTGCGTCTGCTATCTCTATGACAACCCATAATATACACTTTCTTTATATACACTAACTGTGTATGAAGGCATGTTTGAAACAGAAAATTCATCTAATGCTTTTAACAATACTTCTTTTTTGAATGGAATATGAATTGTTTTGACTTCGTCATTGTTGATAAAATTTTGTAATTTCCCTGGCCAATATCTTTGATATGAAGAAGTAGATAATAACTTTCCAGAACACATAGTGTACGCAACAATTATTGGAAGATTATATGTTTTTACACATTTTTCAATTTCCCACCCTAAAATCCCTCTGTTTGCATTAGAATGATTTGTAATTACCAACAACATACTTTTGGAATTTCTCATCCGTTCTTGAAGCCTATTTTTGAGTGTAACAATTTTACTACTATCTCTGACAGCAGAAGTTTTCTCATGACTATTTATGAACTTGAAATCAATACAATTACGGGCATCCCATGCCTTCATAAGATTGAAATATTTAATATCACTTTCTGTAGGATTGGTGGTATTACAACCATTGAAAGCAACATATACCCCATTTCTATATGCCATATTATTTACCTCCTAAAGCTCTAAATTAAATAAATTTATTTCGGGTTTTAATTCTTTGGGAAGAACTAAGGTTACCTGAAAAGAATGTGCAAAATTCAAATTACTATATTCAAATGTCTTGATAATAATCTCTAATGCTTTTTGATGAGATATAGAATTTCCGCACGCTAATCGTGTAATTCCTGTCCCCAATAAAGGGACTATGACATTTTCACCATTATATATGCGATTAACTTCAATCCAGTAGTTAGTAAGGCAACTTAGGTAATCATCCAAATTTAAGTAAGCTCTATTATTCTCATCAAAATGAGAAAATGCAAACAAAATATATTCTTCAAAGCGCACTGAAGTTCCTAATTTATATTTCGCTTTTTTTCCATTAGTTCGGCTTTCGTTAAAACTTATGATATTCCTTTTGCAATCAATATTATTTGTTATCATATCATCAAGTTGAGAGATGTTAGATACCTTTGTTTTTATAAATTTACCATTTATTGTATTTGAAGAAATAAGTGTTTCGTCAACAAGGGTATCAAAGTATTCATTAAATGCTATCGTTTTTAACCCTTGCTCGGAAAATAAATCACCAAATTTTATTACAAATTTAGTGTTGTTAATGACAACAGTTCTCTTCGTAATGAAGTTTGCTCTCGCCAATAAAATGAAGAATAGTATTATAAGAATTATTAGTAACGATAATCCAATTTTGAATCTATATGCTGTGGGAATATCGATAAAAATAACTATAAACGATAATATTCCACAAAAAACAGAAACTATTTTACTATATTCGTCCCATATTCTTTTATTAAATAATTCAACTTTCATACATCACCACCAATAAAAATATAGACACATTATATTACAAAATACAAAAATCAGAAACATATTGATATGTACTGTAAAAAGAGTCTCCGTGTAATCGTTTTATTTTTTAATGATTTTGTATATCGTAAGTGGGAATATACCATGCCGCAACGAGAAGCTGCCAGATAATCACATAGCAGCCGATCAGTCCGCCTGCTATGATATTTACGGCAAATATTCCCATCGTTGCAGTAAAGTCATGATTAATTGGAATCAGCCACAGAAACATTCTTCTGATACTGAAAGGAACACCGCAAAACAGCCATACATAGAAATAGTTGGTTTCTCCGTTTTGCGTAAATATTTTCGTTCCCCAGTAAAAGAGAAATCCCGTCAGTAAAACAGGTATAATTATTTTCTTAAAAAAATCTTTCCATATTTCCCCGCGCGTCATAATATCAGCTTCTTTTCTTTCGGGAACTATTTCTGCCCTTAAATATATTGTCTTTCCCATTTCTTTTGTTAGTCATATCATACCATCAATTTTTCTCATCATCCACAAGAAGAATTATTCAAGGGTCTTTGTGTGCTCTTTGCCTGAATTTTCTCTTTGTAAAATCGTATCAACATTTTGCTTGATCCTCTGAACTATTACGCACACGCTACTTTTGACAGCGCACAGGCGGAATTTTTCAGACTGGTGGCTTAAAGGAAAAGAGATGTTTTACTACTTCTTTACTACCTTTCAAAGCAAAAACACAAGCAGATTTAAGAAAATATGTGAGTATCTCCCGATACACAAAATGTCTGAAACAATAAGCTATACTGGCATATAAGAACTTTTGAAAAGTTAGTCAAAAATCATATTAATGTTTATATTAAAGTAGTAAATACGCATTTGTTTTAAAAGTATCTTTAATGTGTAGGGTAAAATGTTATAATAAAAATAGATTTAACAAAAATGCGTATTTATACTATATTATTAAATAGAGGTGTAAAATGGAAGTCGAAAGACCAAGATATTTGAATCAACTAATAGATAAAAAAGATAATGGAAGAGTAAAGATTATTACAGGCGTTAGAAGATGTGGGAAATCATATCTTCTATTTGAATTGTATCGAAAATATTTACTGTCTATTGGGATAAATGGAAATCAGATTATCATGATTGCTCTTGATAGTTTGAAGAATGCGCAATATAGAAATCCCATAGAATTAGATGATTTTCTAAGAGAAAAAATTCGGGATAATGTATTACGATATTATATTTTTATCGATGAAATTCAATTTGTAGAAGAAATTTCAAACCCATATCTGAAAAATAGTAACTCAAAGATATCCTTTGTGGATCTTGTATTGGGTCTTATGAAAATCTCCAATGTCGATGTATATATTACAGGGAGCAATTCCAGGATGCTTTCGTCAGATGTGTTAACACAATTTCGAGATCGTGGCGATGAGATAAGAGTCTATCCATTTTCATTTGCTGAATTTTATTCATGCTATGATGGAGATAAAGGAAAGGCTTTCGATGAATATTGTTTATACGGTGGTATGCCTATATCTGTGCAACTTAAAAACCATGAAGAGAAGAGCAAATATTTAAAGAATATTTTTACAAGCACTTATATTAAAGATGTGGTAGAGCGTCATAAAATCTTGAAAGATGTGTCTATAATAGATGATTTGCTGGATATCATATCTTCATCCATTGGTTCTTTATCTAACCCAACCAAGTTAGCTAGTACCTTTATGTCAGAAAAGAATATAAAGATATCTCAATTTACAGTTAGTAATTACTTGGATTACTTTATTGATGCGTTCTTAATAGAAAAAGCTAGGAGATTTGATGTGAAAGGGAGGAAGTATATTTCATCCCCATATAAATATTATTTTTCCGATATTGGTCTGAGAAATGCAAGACTAAATTTTAGGCAGAATGAACAATCACACATTATGGAAAATGTAATATACAATGAACTGCGAATGAGAGGGCTAAATGTAGATGTTGGTGTCGTAGAATATAATTATAAAAATGAGAACAAAAAAACAGTCAGAAAGAACCTGGAAGTTGATTTTATTATTAATAGAGGAAGTAATAGATACTATATTCAATCAGCACTTAATGTGGATACAAAAGAAAAACAAATGCAGGAAACTGAATCTTTAAGAAGAACCGGAGATTCCTTTAAAAAAATGGTGATAGTAAGAAATAACATTGTACCTCGATATGATGATGATGGTATTTTATATATTGGAGTAGAGGACTTTCTTTTAGATGAAACGTCAATAGACTTATAGAAATATCAATACCGCATTTAATAAAAATACGTATTTACAAAAATTTATTATGTGATATGGCTCAGAGAAATCTGGGCTTTTTTGATGCCACTTTTGTCTTATAACCTGGATTTTAGAGATAGGTGAAAGGTTCTGCGTATTATTAAACCATGCTGTTAGCATTGCAGTCGTTAAATATGATTTATCATGACATATCGTTTCATGTGAAGACAGTAGCTTTGATAATACAGGGGAAATATGTGTCGAATGAAGTGAAGGCACAAAAAAGTTTACGAGCAATCGTGTTGAAAAGCTGTGTATAATCGCCTACACTAGTACAAGTGGGATTGTTATGTGGAAGGAGCGTATGAAGATATTGCTCAGCACAAAAAAGACTATATAACCCTTAATATAAAGATGGACGCGGCACTAATGCGTCGTTTTGCAACATACTGCAAAGATGTTGGTCAGACAAAAACTCTGGCCGTTGAGCGCATAATTGGTGCGTTTCTGGATGAGCGTGGCGCGAAAGCTGAAAAGGAATGTAAAGAGGCGGAGAGTCTATGAAAAAGCATTGGCATACGCCGATCTGAAAGGCGGAGAAACCGTCATAGACGCCTACTGCGGTACAGGCACCATTTCCCTCTGCCTGGCGAAAAAGGCAAAGCGGGTCATCGGCATAGAAATCGTAAAGACCGCCATAGAAGACACTAAAAAGAATGCGAAAAAGAACCATATGGAAAATACGGAATTTTACGCGGCCGACGCGGGAAAACTCATGCCGCAGCTTTACCGGCAAGGGCTGGTTCCTGATGTGATCGTCATGAATCCCGTCAGAGCAGGCTGCAGCGAAGAAGTATTAAAGGCGGCAGCAGGCATGAATCCCAAGCGCATAGTCTACGTTTCCTGCAATCCCGCCACCTTTGCCAGAGATGCGAAGATTTTAAAATCGGAAGGCTACGAAATTAAAGAAATCCAGCCGGTGGACATGTTCCCCCAGACCATGCATGTGGAGACAGTGGCACTTTTATCTAAAATTGATGTCGATAAGCGTTGAAATTTAAGTTGGGTGAACTTGATCTGACAGGGGGAAAGCAAGGTTAGTTGTGAATAAATTAAAGAAGTATTCTTGAGAATATGAGTTTGAGATAATTATATTCATAAATCAAAAGAGAACATGGCTTTAAATGAGAAGAAAGCTTTGCATAGTCTTTTTAAAAAAGAAGGATGCTATTTGGGATGCGATAAAATATTTTAAGGTGATATGAAATAGATATTTATGGATGTGGGAGGTCAGATATGAACCCGAAAGAGATGAAAAAACTAATGCAAAATGGCTAAAAAATAGATGTTGAATTTAAAGAGTCTAAGAATAATTTAAAAAAGATGTTTATGATTCGATATATTCATCTAACAATAGAAAAAGATGACATATTCTATTAGGAGTCAACAACCATATCTGGCATCTGTTTTAGTTGATGTAGATGGAAAGAAAGCTATTTATATAAAAGTTCCTGAAGGCTATTAGGTCGACATAATGGAAGAATTTGGAATAGGTCGTATGAGGGGGATATAAATATTGCAGATAATGCGGAATTTATGCATGAGCTATATGCAAGAAAGTAAAACATATATTTGTAAATAGAGTATTTACTAATCTTGATATAGATCGTTTAGATGTGTCTGTGATTGGAAAAGGAAGTAAGAAAGGACAAATTATGAAAATAGTATATAATAGGAAATAACAAAAAAATACATTATTGCACTATTTTTAACAAAAGAAATCTTTAAAATAAAAGGAGATAAAAATGGAAGAAAGAATAGAACCAAAGTTTTTTGAGGAAGATGTTGATACAGAAGAGGAAATCATAGAAGAATATGATATTACTTCAAGTCCCCGTGATCTAACTCCTGCAAATATTGTAGATATGATTGATGCTGGGATTATTGAAATCCCGCTATTTCAGAGGAATTATGTATGGGATATAAAAAAAGCATCAAAACTTATTGAGTCACTTATATTAGGACTTCCTGTTCCAGAGCTTTTCTTTTATACAGAAGGTGACGATAATAATACTTATAAGATTATTGATGGGCAGCAAAGATTTCTATCAATATACTTTTTTGTGAAAGGGCGGTTTCCAAAGAATAATAATGCTTGTTTTATGATTAGAAAGGGGATAAAAGATAGAGATGAACTGGAAGGTCTTTTGCTCCAAAATGATATATTTAAAGATTTTACTTTACACTTAAATGATGATTCACAAAGACAAAGTCGATATCATGGACTAAAGTTTGCTACATTAGATAAAGATAGCCAGATAAAATTTAGATTGAGACGCTTTTTGAGAACCGTTGTTGTGCGTCAAAACAAACCTGATGATAATAGTTCATCTATGTTTGAAATATTTAATAGATTGAACACCGGAGGAACGCCACTTAATGCCCAGGAAATTCGTGCAAGTTTGTATTACTGTGATTTCTATAAAATGCTTGTAAGATTAAATAATAATGAGAAGTGGCGTAGTCTTTTAGGAAAACCAGTTCAGGATTTACATAGCAAGGATATAGAATTGATTTTGCGTTCATTGGCATTATTGTGTGAAGGAGATAATTATTCTCCTAAAATGGTATCATTTTTAAATTTATTTTCGGAAAAATCAAAAAAGTTTTCAGAGGATGAAATAAATTATTTGAATGATTTGTTTGTTTCCTTTATAGATGCTTGTTCGGAGTTAGAAGAAAAGGCTTTTTTTCGTAATAGTCGTTTTTCAGTCACTCTTTTTGAATCTGTGTTTGTAGCAGCGTGTTACAGAGATTTTAAAAACAAGAAGTTATTGAAGAGGAAAATAAATACAAAAACATTTGAAAAATTAAGGAATGATTCTAAATTTATATCATTCTTAAAGTCGGGTTCATCGTCTGGCGAAAATATAAAGGGAAGGATGGAAAGAGCAAAGGAAATTATTAATTTTGTAGAGGAAGATTAAAATGGATAATTTCCAATATAGTGATCTTGAAAAACTTATAAAAGAGTATCAAGAGGATTCTGGAACTATTCGTGGAGAACGACTTGTAATGATAAACTATCCGAAGGTGTTCGTTATGAGTGCGGCTAGCTCTTTTGAATGTCAAATAAAAAAAACGGTGTGAAAATTTTATTAATAGCCCTAAATTACCGCTGGATCAAAATTATAAGAAAATTGCTAAATTAAGAAATAAAAATAAGCCGACAGTTGATAGTATGTTTGCAAAATTAGAGGGATATTATAGTAAAGGTATTGAAATTCTAAAAGCTGATAAATTTTATGACTTATTTAATGGAGAGGATTTTAAAAATATTGTTGTATCAAAGTATAAAAAAGAAAAAGACAACTATATTTTAGAAATTAATGATTTAATTAATAAATTAAAACCTTTGCATGAGAATAATGATAAATATGGCGCAGATTATATTAGACAATGTGAAGTAAAAGAAGAGTTGGAAGGATGTTCATTTGATGATGCTGAGAAATCTTATTTAAGATTAAAACTAAGAAGAAATCGATTGTCACATGATTATATTGGTGGAATATCAGATACTTTTATGGATTTACAGAGGTTCTATAACAAGGCTGTAGTATATGTGATGGCTTTAGAAAACTCAATTATGGAACTTACGAAATAAATTATATAACAAACATATTTAAACCTTCGCTTAATTTATAAGGATAAGATTATTAGCTTGTATGCCTGTTGGTTTGGATAATGATGAACAGGTGGAGACAGTAGCTTTAATAACACCGGGGAATGACTGAAACGTGAAAACATGTCGAAAATAGAAAGGTTTCAAGCATTTGCTCATTAACTTATGAGGACAGCGGTTTTCATCCGGTTATTTGATGTTTCGTCCAAAATCAATTATAATTGGACGAAAAAAATTATGATGGACGAAATGGATATCATAAGACAGGGAAAAAACATATAGTATCACACAAAAGGTGTTTTTATTTTAAGAAGATTTTTATTGGAGTATGCGCTCTGCTATGTTATGATGTACTTGTATATTCTTTATTATTGAGGTAAGGTTCTTGTCGGCATTTATAGATAATCTTTTATGAGACTAACGAAGGCTTCTGTAGTGATGATGTCTGATGTAGATAGAAAACTTCCTTGTAAAGATGCAAAAGGGGCTGGTGGTAATATGGGTAACAGGGGGAAAAGTAATAAAATCATATATGAGAAACATTTTGGAATAAAGAAATATTAAAATTTTTCCGACAATAGCATATGTGATTGATAGGGAATAGATGGGTTATGATTAGATTAAATGATTTACTGCGGTTGTCAGAAGAGCAAGCGTCAATTGCGAAGATAAAATTCAACAAAGATGATGGGAACGAAAATCCTATTGATATTTATAAGACAAATCCGAGTTTAATAAATAGGCAATGGTTGTATTGGAGAAATAAGAACAGATATTTTAATGTTGGACAGATTGCAATTTGCTTAGTTAAAATTAGAGACGGATATTGGCTTCTTACTACAGTTGATACTGTTGACAAGGAATTAGGTGTTTGTAAGGGAATCAACTATGAAGGGACGCCGTTTAAGGAATATAAAAGCTATTTCGGCAGGACTATTATTAAGTTTCACAAGAGTTTTCCGGCGCAGGGAGTTGATTTCAATACTGTAGCGGATGAACTTGAAGTATGCCAAATCTTACCAGATACATTTGATGATGACGATTTTCCGGGATATGATAGAGTTAAACTTTTATATCCGCAATTAAGAAGTATTCTTGACCGTGGTAAAAAGGATTGGATTGCGGCACTTGAAAACCAGAAGGCTGTGTATCTTATAACTGATATAAATACGGGTAAATTATATGTCGGCTCAGCTACCAGTGATTATGGTATGCTTTTGCAGCGTTGGCGTAGTTATGCTGATAATGGTCATGGTGGGAACAAAAGACTTAAGAAGATTGTGGACTCCGATGGGATTGACTATGTGCGTTCGTATTTCCAATATTCAATTCTTGAAAACTACAACGCAAAAGTAGATGATGGAGTTATATTAGAACGGGAATCATGGTGGAAAGAAATTCTACAGACTCGTGAGTTCGGGTATAACGACAACTGATGCATCAGAAGAGGGAATAGCATTTGTGAAGTGTAATTAAATTTATATTGTTTTTAGACGAGGAGATTATTATGGGATTGATGGATATCGTTAAGAAGCTTCTGACCGGTGCGACAGATGAGGAAAATGCAAGAAATAAGGCGAGGATGAGAGAGCTTTTCAACGAGTGCGTGCCGGAAGGGGATCAGTATACGTTGATATACTGCCATATGGAGGATTTTACGGATGCAGTCGTTGTTAAAGTCACGACGCACAGTAATTTCATCGTAGGATATAAACCGGGGGAAGTGGTCGTGGTGCCTGTGGACGCAGAGTTGAAAGGGCATGAGGAGCCGGTTGTGTTCAATAAAGAGAATGGCGGACAGATTAAGTCCACCCTGGTGGGATACTGCACCGCTTCCAAGCCGGATGTTACGTTCCAGTTTGAACCGATTACCTATGAACCGGGAATCAAACGCGGAAGCAAGTATGCCGTATCTGTCACGCAGTCCCATGCGGAGGTATCTGCTTTCAGGAAATTCTTCAAGCAGGGATTGTAATTTCGGGATTGATAGAATCCGGTCTGTGGGATAGGGAATCTCTTTATTCCTATTCCATGGGATAATGAAATATGCAATAGTAAAAGGTCAGACGTGTTCATTCTTGGATGTGTTCTGATCTTTTTGTATGCTATAAATCGGTGAAATAATTGAGAAAAAGCGGTCTGGAAGGAAATTGTAAAGTATTTCTTCTTATGCTATGTTTGCGCTGCGAAAGACAAGCGTAGAATCATAAGGGAATTGATTGCGAATACAAAAAATCCGACACAATAGCATATGCCGGAAGCCGGATCAAAAATGAATTTAAAAAGCCCGTCAGTCAGGGATTATCTGCAGACCTCCGGTGATAGGGATTCTATACAAGATCTTTTGCTTCGCCCATCCGGACATTTCATTGCAGAAGACACAATAAAGAAAAGTAAAATAATAGAATAACAGACGCTCGTTTCTGCTATAATTAAAGAAATATAAAAGGAACGAGGTCACTATGAAAACAATATGCGCAGCGCTCGGCATGGCCGCTTTACTCACTTTTTCTGCTTCAGCAGATACACTCACTCTTCCGAAAGGACACGTGCTGGATTTTGGAGATACTATCGATATTCTTGACGGGAGACAGACGTACTTTGGAAAACAGATGAAAGATTGGGCGGAACATAAAAATTTTGGAAAGACCGCGGAAACCGTGAGCCATGACTTGAAAGAAAAAACGAATGAAAAAACGGCGGAAGCCGCGGCTCGTTTGGCGGAGGAGAAAATCGCGGACCGTTTGGCGGAAAAAGTATGGAAGGATACAAAAGTATACCAGCTTCGTGCCAATACGCCCTCTGCGTTCTACGAAACTTTCGTTATTTCCATTCCGGTAGAGAATAAAGAACTGCAACAGAGGAAAAGCGGTTTCAAATCTCTTATGAATTTCAAGGATGCGGAACGGGAAAAAACGGCAAACGAAGAAACCGCGAAATCTTCAAAAGAAAAAATGGAAAGAACGGCAGACGTGAAGATGGGAAAAACCGTGAAAGCGGAAAAGGATATTTTCCCGAAAATGTGGAAAGAAGCAAAAATAAAAAATAGTTACAAACGATTTCTGGAGAAGAAGGGCATCCGCCTTTACACGAGCGACGTGACCCGCTGGAAAGAAAAAAAGTCTTCCGGCGGGAAAGCGTACCGCCTGGCAAAAGCAAAAATTGGGCTATCCTATGATGGGTACCTTTTCCCCCTTTTTGCGGAAGGCCTCATCGTGGATGACGGCACTGCCACGACGTACACTCTCTTTGTTGGGGATCAGAAATCGGGGAGCTATTTTGCGCCTTGCATTGAAAAAGCGGCGGGGAGGATGAAATAATGAAATTAAAAATAATGCTGGCGGCTTCGATTCTTTGTGCCATGACGACAACGTGTGCGGGAACTGCCGATATGACAGACAATATTGAAAACATGGCAGGCTTTCCGTCGATTTCAAGCATAAATATTCCCAAAGATGATAATATCGTTTCCGCTGTATGGAACGGCATTGTGCAGGAAGACACGAAATCTTTCTTTCAAAAAGTGAAGTTTCCAAAGAATACCGATTTTACTCCTCTTGGAAAGGATGGAAAATTCGGACTGCTTACTGTGACGGAAGAAGGAAACAGCGTGCCCGCTTTCGTTATGAACTGCGAATTTGCTCCTGTGGTCGGTAAAGAAGCCATGAAAGATGCTTTTGACGCATCCCGTCTGTCGGGGAAATCGGTTTCCGAACTGTATGGCTGCAACGTGGCTCTTTTGGGCATGGAAAGCGTATTGAATGGTATGTTTCTGGAAATGGCGAAGCGGATCAATGAAAAGCCTGAGACGGATCCCAAGATTCCGTTCAACATGCTTGGTGTCAGTTTCCTGAATGTGGAGCAGATCCACCGCGCACAAGACAGACCCCGTATTTATACAAGCGGCGTGCGTGCCGTTTTCTTCGTTGACGGATTTGCCGTTCCCGTTTACGGAAAAGGCTATGTGATGAAGTACGGCGATAAGTACCGTCTTTTTTCCGTTCTGACAACGGACTCCGCCAATGAAATGGTAAAAAAAGCGGCCGACCGTATCGCAGCGGCATCAGTGAAGTAGATATCATCCCGTTGCTTTCTTCCGTGACCGGATTTCATCAGCAGGGAATACAAGGGAAATCACAGACGGTAGTGTGTTCAAAAAGGAGAAAGGAAAACGGTAGATGATAAAATGTGTCAGAGGAATTTGCTCATAAGAAAAAGCTATGGATTTATACGTCTGTAGACCCTGTAGCTTTTTCATTTGTCCATTTACAATTATTTTTTACATAGGAAAGTGTATTACTCATGCTGCATCTTAAAAAGAAAATACTATTCTCAATAACGGCGGCAATAATACTTGGCAGCATGCCATTATCAGGGAATGCCTGGGAAGCGGAACCTGAAATAAGTGGTGTTTCTCTGCAGCAAGCACCGGATCAGACGGATGTTTCTGCAGCCGATCGTACAAAGTACGATGGCTATATCTGGCGTCTCGATGCAAAGGATAGGGATCAATTGCCGCGCAGATTTCGTACTGCGAATTCTGCGTTCCGCTCTCATGTGGATGTCAAAAAAACAGGCAAAGGATTTACGATGACCCCCTCGCGCAAGGGGTTGGATCGTCTGAACATATCCGGCAGTGCGGAGTTCTCTGTTGGAGAGTTTGAGAAGCTGGTTTCCGTACTCAAGAAGCAGGCGAACGGGCCAATTTATATTGTGGATCTACGGCAAGAAACGCATGGTATATTTAATGGGAATGCCGTCAGCTGGTTCGGCGCGCGCGATTGGGGCAACATCGGAAAGAACAAAACTGATGTTTTAAAAGATGAGATGAGGCGTTTGTGTGCAGCCAAGGGGAAAAGTCTCATTGTGACGATGCTCGATGAAGGGAAGAAGTCGATTGATCCCAAACTTATGAAGATTAGTTCGGTCATGAGTGAAAGGCAGATGGTGGAACAAAATGGTCTGTATTACTACCGCATTGCAGCAACGGATCATATCTGGCCGTCGCCTGAAAATATTGATGACTTCATCGCCTTCATACGCACGCTGCCGGATCATGCGTGGCTGCATTTCCACTGCCAGGCGGGCAAAGGGCGTACTACGATTTATATGGCTATGTATGATATGATGAAAAATCCTGATATATCACTGGAGGATATTCTCTCGCGCCAATATCTTCTTGGCGGAAATTACATTGCTTATGAAATGGATAAGCCGAAACCGAATCAATGGAAAGCCGCTTATTATCATGAGAAAGCGGCCATGATTGCAAAGTTCTATCAGTATGTGCAGGAAACCTATACCAATCACTTTACCATGCGCTGGAGCCGGTGGCTTAAATCTCATCTGACAATGGAAGATGCATCTCCCACGCAATGCGATTCAGAATCCCGTATTCCAGGATGCCATGGCTGAAAAAGGGAATATTTTTTGTTGGAAATATTTCTTTAGGCGTAATGATATTCTTTGCGGCAGGCGATCCAGAAGGAAACTGTCACGAAAAATGCCAGCAGCTTGGCGATGGAAACGGAAAGCCAGATACCGTCCGTGCCGTTTTCTTCATCGACGGATTTGCCGTTCCCGTTTACGGAAAAGGCTATGTGATGAAGTACGGCGATAAGTACCGACTCTTTTCGATTCTGACAACGGACTCCGCCAATGAAATGGTGAAAAAAGCAACTGACCGCATCGCGGCGGCTTCGGTGAAATAGAAATCTTTTTGCGGTTTTGCATGATATGCATTTTCTTCATTGATCATTCAAGCGGTTCTGGTGCATTATGATCCAAACTGGGACGGCACAAAGGCGCAGTAAGGCCGGAAGAAAACGATCAGGCAGGTGTACGACGTGAAAATACTTGATAATATCAGCAATACTGTCCGTGATGATCTGCGGGCAGAAATAAAGCGCGGGAGCAGGGTGTCCGTTGCGGCGGCCTGTTTTTCCATGTATGCGTACCAGGAATTAAAAAAACAGCTGGATTCCGTAGAGGCGTTCCGGTTTATTTTTACATCTCCGACATTTGTTAAAGAAAAAGCGGAAAAGCAAAAACGCGAGTTTTATATCCCCCGCCTGTCGCGAGAAACCAGCCTGTGCGGCACGGAATTTGAAATCAAACTCCGCAACGAGATGACCCAGCGAGCCATTGCCAAGGAATGTGCCGACTGGATCCGCAGGAAAGCAAAATTCAAATCCAATACTACCGGCGAGAATATGACGGGCTTTATGACCCTCGATGCTGGAAGTGCGCAGACTGCCTATATGCCCCTTGCCGGATTCACCACAGTGGATATCGGCTGTGAGCGCGGCAACAATACATACAACATGGTCAACTGCATGGAGGCGCCTTTTTCGCATCAGTATATGCAGTTGTTCGACCAACTTTGGAGCGACCGCGAGAAAATGCAGGATGTGACGGATGTGGTTGTTGAAAATATCAGCACAGCCTACGCTGAAAATTCTCCGGAGTTTATCTACTTCATGACGCTGTACCATGTGTTCAGTGAATTTTTGGATGATATATCCGAAGACGTGCTTCCCAATGAGGCCACTGGGTTCAAGCAGAGCAAAATCTGGAGTATGCTCTATGATTTTCAGCGGGACGCCGTGCTGGCGATTATCAACAAATTGGAAAAATACAATGGCTGTATCCTTGCGGACAGCGTAGGTTTAGGGAAGACTTTTACCGCGTTGGCTGTTATGAAATACTATGAAAACCGAAACAAGTCCGTTCTGGTGCTCTGCCCCAAAAAACTGGCGGAGAATTGGAACACCTATAAGGACAATTATGTCAATAATCCCGTTGCCGCCGACCGGCTGAATTACGATGTGCTGTTTCATACAGACCTTTCCCGCAGCGGCGGACTGTCCAACGGTCTGGATTTAAGCCGGCTGAATTGGGGTAATTATGATTTGATCGTCATCGATGAATCCCACAATTTCCGTAACGGTATCGGCACCCACAGCAACACGAAGGAGAACCGCTATCAGAAGCTGATGGAAAAGGTGATCCGTGCCGGAGTCAAAACAAAAGTCCTGATGCTTTCCGCCACACCGGTTAATAACCGTTTTGTGGATTTGAAGAACCAGCTTGCTCTTGCCTATGAGGGAAATTCCGAATATCTGGATGAACAGCTTGATACCACGAAAGGTCTTGAAGATATCTTCAGACAGGCGCAGAAAGCCTTTAATGTGTGGAGTAAGCTGAATCAGGAGCAGAGCTCAACGGACGCCCTGCTCCGCAATCTGGATTTCGATTTCTTTGAGCTGCTGGACAGTGTGACCATTGCCCGGTCGCGTAAGCATATAGAGAAATACTACGACACGAATGAGATTGGCAAGTTCCCGGAAAGATTGAAGCCCCTTTCCTTACGCCCGCGCCTTACAGATTTAAACGATATTAACTATAACCGGATTTACAGCCGGTTGATGGAACTTTCTCTATGTATCTATACACCGTCGGATTACATCTTCCCAAGCAGGCGGCAAAAGTACAAAGACCTCATCCATAATAAGGGTGAGAACCTGACCCAGAGCGGTCGTGAGCGTGGTATCCAGCGCCTTATGAGCATCAATTTGCTCAAACGGCTGGAAAGCTCAGTCAATTCCTTTCAGCTGACTCTTACGCGCATCATGGAGCTGATTAACGGCACGATTGACGCTGTCAACCGGTTTGAGATGTGCGGCACGGCAGATATTTCCGTGTATGAGGGCAGCGGCGATGACTGGGATATGGATGATGAAAATACAGAGCTTTTCACCGTAGGTAAAAAGGTCAAAATCGACCTTGCCGACATGGACTGGAAGAGCTGGCGCAAAGGATTGCGGGAGGATGCCTATGTATTAAAGCGGCTGATGCTGATGATAGCAGATGTTACACCTGAGCATGACAGTAAGTTGCAGGAGCTGTTCCATCTGCTGGATGAAAAAATCACACACCCCGTCAACCCGGGGAACAAGAAAGTGCTCATATTTTCCGCGTTCTCGGACACGGCAGAATATTTGTATAACCATGTGAGCAAGTATATAAAAGACAAGTACGGACTGGATACGGCAGTCATTACCGGCTCCATAGACGGCCGCACGACAATTAAAGACTTTCAGGCGACACTGAACAACGTGCTGACCTGCTTTTCGCCTGTATCCAAAGACCGTGATATACTGATGCCGGACAGTAAGACAGAAATCGATATTCTGATTGCTACCAACTGTATCTCGAAAGGCCAGAACCTTCAGGACTGCGACTATCTAATCAATTACGATATCCACTGGAATCCGGTGCGCATTATTCAGCGTTTTGGACGTATCGACCGCATTGGCAGCAGGAACAAGGCGATACAGCTTGTAAACTTCTGGCCTGACCTGACACTGGATGATTATATCAATCTCAAGTCCCGTGTGGAGACCCGCATGAAGATTACCGTCATGACATCCACCGGTGATGATGATCTGATCAATGCGGAAGAACAGGGCGATCTCGAATACCGCAAGGCGCAATTGAAACGTTTGCAGGAGGAAGTCGTGGATATCGAGGATATGTCCGACGGCATTTCCATCATGGATTTGGGACTTAACGAGTTCCGCCTTGACCTGCTGGACTATATGAAGCGTAATGGCGATATGGATAAGAAACCCCGCGGACTTCATGCCGTTGTGCCTGCCATGGACGACCTGCCGCAAGGCGTAATTTTCGTCCTTAGGAATGTCAATAACAGTGTCAACACGGATAACCGCAACCGGATCCATCCGTTTTACATGGTTTATATCAGCATGGACGGAGAGATCATCTGCGACTACCTGAATCCGAAGAAGCTGTTGGATACCGTACGTCTGTTGTGCCGGGGGAAATCACAGCCGATGTCGGAAGTATATGGGCCGTTCAATCGGGAAACGGATGACGGACGCGATATGGCAAACCTATCGGCACTGCTGAGCAAAGCCATCAATTCCATTATTGACGTCAAAGAAGAAAGTGATATCGACAGTTTATTCTCCGCCGGCGGTACATCGGCGCTGATGAGCAGAGTCTCCGGGCTGGATGATTTTGAATTGATTTGTTTCTTAGTGGTCAAATAGGGTTTCCGAGGGGAGTGATACTGTGCTGGATTTGCCGAAATCAACAGAGTTTAACAGACGGATCCCGAAACAGAAATTTTATGAAAATCTGACGGTCACGCCCGCTATGAAGAAGATATTTACTGAACAGATCAAGATGATTTACTGGCGCAATAAGCTGGCTGCGTCTACGCTAAACATTGCCGCCGGAGAGCAGGTCACGGAGATTGAAGTATTTGAGGTGAGGCTTAACGTACCCGGTCTTGATGAGAATGTCCTGCGCCTGATTGACAGAGAGATTCCCTATCATATCCTGTTCCTGCTGGAACATGAAGGAAAATATCAGGCTGTCATGGGATATAAAGAAGCCGCAGTTTCCGGTAAGGCGGCGTTCAAGGTTGAACGCTACTACCGCACGGATCGGATGGGCGAAAAAGAATTGCCGCTGCATCTGGAAGGACTGACACTGGATGCGGTGTATGAGAATTTCATCCGCCAGATGGCAGGAAACAGCCTTGGCAGCACAGAAAATATGGCGCTGAAAGAGAGTGTCGGGCAGCAGAAAAAGCGCGAACAGCTGGAGAAACAGGTTGCCACGCTGGAGGCCAGAATCAGGAAGGAAAAACAGCCCAAGAAAAAGTTTGAACTGGTAAGTGAATTGAAAAGATTGCAGAATGAGATGTGATGAGATACATGAAGGGCCTATTAACGGATACTGATAGGAGGTTTCATGAAAAAAAGAAAAATGGTGCAGGTTAATCTCATAAAGAATTCGACAGCGGCCTATTTTGGAGCAGTTGAGATTCATAACAAACCCAATATTTCGTATCGATATGAAACAACAACTTTGTTATTGATAAACGCATGGGAATTGATCCTTAAAGCGTATGTCAGAAAACATATTAAAAAGAAATCCATATATACAAGGGATCGGCGTACAATCTCGATTGATAAGGCAATGGATTATGTTGAAGAACACATAAATGCCAGTGAATCTAACGCGTTTAGTGCTGTGAAGCAGAATCTTTTGCTCCTAGAAAAATACAGAAATAACATCGTGCATTATTACAATGAGCAACTTGAACCATATATTTTCATGCTGACAGCCAAGGCTGCTTTGAATTACGTAGATTTCCTAAAGAAGTACTTTTCAAAGGATATTTTGGCGAAAGATGGCTTGTTTATCCTGCCATTGGGTTTCAAACTTCCATTCAGACCGGAGGTTTTTTTAACCAAAAAAGCTGCGCAATATGTATCTTCGCCAGAATCTTGTGAATTTATTAAATCTATGGTTCATGTAATTAAAGATCTTAATACACAAGGTGTTGAAGATACGATTGTCGTAGGATTTGATGTTTATCTTGAAAATGTGAAACGCTTGAAAAATAGTGATTTGCTGGTTGCAATTACCTCTGCGGAAGATGCGGATGCTAAATTTGCAAAGGTAAACAAAGTCCAAATAACAGATGCACCTAATGCGCAGAAGGTATCCATATCCGATGAGGAGATTATCAAACAATACCCACTTCGGTATGGAGACATATGCGAAATGTGCGGAAAAAAGATACAAGGATTTAAACGAAATGGAAAATTTAATGACATAATAAAAAGAATCAAATGTAATTCCCGATATGCTTTCGTACGGAGATTGTATCCGAACAATGAAAAATCACCTAAGGTGACATTATATGCGACTAATGCGATTGATGAAATCGTAAGAATATATCAGGAGAGAATTTAAAACATATGATCATGACAAATGGGAGGAAACCGAAAATGGATAAACTGAAAATGCACAGTCTTGACGGCGTGAAGCGAAATATAGAGAGGATCGGAAAGCTGTTCCCCAATGCCATTACGGAGGTGATGCGGGGCGGCAGGGTGGAACGTGCCATTGATTTTAATGTGCTGCGGCAGGAGCTGTCCGATGAAATTGTGGAAGGTCGGGAGGAACGCTATCAGTTTACCTGGCCGAATAAGAAAAAGGCTATGCTGGCGGCCAATGCACCCATCACGGCTACCTTGCGCCCCATTCAAGCGGACAGCGTGGGCAGGGACGGCACACCCGGCGGATTCGATAGCGAGAACTTGTATATCGAGGGCGACAATCTGGAAGTGCTGAAGCTCCTGCAGGAGACGTACCTCAGCAAGGTGAAGATGATCTATATCGACCCGCCTTACAATACGGGCAATGATTTTGTCTATGAGGACGATTTTGCCCAGAGTACGGACGAGTACATGGAAAACAGCGGCCAGTATGACGAAGTGGGCAACCGTATGGTGACCAATACTGAGAGCAATGGTCGTTTCCATACGGATTGGCTGAATATGATGTATCCACGGTTAAAGCTGGCAAAAGATTTGCTGGCGGAGGACGGTGTTATTTTAGCATCCATTGGGGATATGGAATTGTGTAACCTTCAGAGTGTAATGGATGAAATTTATGGTGCAAGCAATCAAATTTGTTGTTTTGTTTGGAAATCAAGAGCAAAGCCAACGAATGCAGGAAACGCACGTTTCAGACCACAGAAAGTAGCGGAGTATGTTTTAGTTTACTCAAAATCAGATCCAGAAACACAAATCTTTAATGTTATTCCTGCCAAGGAAAGAGTGTACCCTCATGAAGATGAACTTGGCAAGTTTAGAACGACAACTATTCTTACGTCTAATCGAGGTACTTTCCGCCGAGAAACGATGAGATTTGAATCCCATGGATACACGCCGAACGAAGACTTCCGCTGGAAAGCTGGCAAAGAAACAATCGATCATCTTTACGATACTAATCATGTGTATGTAAGTGAAAATGGGGTACCAATGGAAAAGAAATATGCCCATGAAGAATCCGATCCGCTGTATCCAATCTATACTTTTATAGATGCTGATCTTAGTGGTACGGCTGAAAGTGGTAAGGCTGAACTCGGACGACTTGTTGGTAAGCAACATGGATTTGATACTGTGAAGCCTGTTCAATTGATTAAATATCTTCTTCAGACGTTTGCAGGTAAAAACGACATTATCTTTGATTTTTTCTCTGGTTCTGCGACTACTGCGCAAGCAGTTATGGAGCAAAACGCTGAAGACGGCGGAAGAAGAAAATATATTCTAGTTCAAGTTGAAGAAAAATGCGATCCCGACGGTGAGGCATATAAGGCTGGTTTTCAGACTGTTTGCGAAATCGGCAAGGAACGTATCCGCCGTGCCGGACGCAAGATCAAGGAGGAAGCCGGGCTGGCCGTGCCGGCGGATTTGGATATCGGTTTCCGCTGCTTGCGCCTGAGTGAGAGCAATATGGAAAATGTGTACTATGCGCCGGAAGATACAAAGCAGGAAGATCTGTTCCACCTTGTCGATAACGTCAAGCCCGACCGCACGCCGGAGGACTTGCTGTTCCAAGTCATGCTGGACTTGGGCGTACTCCTTTCCAGCTCCATCGAAGTGAAAGAAATGGCGGGGAAAAAGGTGTTTAACGTGGCGGAAGGGTTCCTGCTGGCCTGCTTTGACCATGATGTGACGGAGGAAACCGTCAAGGCCATTGCGCAGAGGAAGCCCTGTTATGCGGTATTCCGTGACAGCAGCATGGCAAATGACAGCGTAGCCGCGAACTTCGACCAGATTTTCGAGACCTACAGCCCGGAGACAGTAAGGAAGGTGCTGTGATATGGCAGAGAACAAGAAAAAAGAACTCACCATTCGCAGCTCCGCAGCGGAATATCTGACCTTTGTGGCATCCGCCGGCGGGAGTGACACCAGCTTTGAGATGCGTTATGAAGATGAAAACATCTGGCTGACGCAGAAAATGATGGCGGCGCTGTATAATGTTGCTCTGCCTACAATCAATGAGCACATCAAAAAAATCTATGTGGACGGAGAATTGACCGAGGGGGCAACTATTCGGAAATTCCGAATAGTTCAAGATGAGGGTTCACGTAAGGTCAACCGTGAGGTCACACATTATAATTTACAGTTGATTATCGCCGTAGGTTTCAAGGTGAATAATCAGCGGGCCGTACAGTTCCGCAAATGGGCGGGTCAAATTGTAAAAGACCACACCATCCAGGGCTGGACAATGGATGTGGAACGCCTGAAAAAGGGACATATGTTCACGGATGAGTATTTTGAGCGGCAGCTGCAGCAGATTCGGGAGATACGGCTGTCCGAGCGGAAGTTCTATCAGAAGGTCACGGACTTGTACGCAACGGCTTTCGATTATGATAAAAGCGCTAAAACGACCCGGTTGTTTTTTCAGACGGTGCAGAATAAATTACACTTTGCTATCCATCGGCATACGGCGTCGGAGCTGATTGTAGAGCGGGCGGATGCCAACAAGGAACATATGGGGCTGACCACATGGGAGAACGCCCCGGACGGAAAAATCTTGAAGACCGATGTAATCATTGCAAAAAATTACCTGAGCAAGGAAGAAATGAATTATCTGGAGCGGATCGTATCTCTCTATCTGGACTATGCGGAATTGCAGGCAGAGCGCAGAATCCCCATGAGCATGGAGGACTGGGCCAGGCGGCTTGACGGATTTCTGGAGTTTAACGGAAGTGAGCTGCTGACCGGGCCGGGCAAAATCAGCGCGGAGCAGGCCAAGCTTCATGCGGAGACGGAGTATGAAAAATATCGGATGATTCAAGATCGCCTGTATGAGAGTGACTTTGACCGTTTCCTCATGCTGGAGCAGGAGGTGAACCGCAAAGATGAAGTTTAGTTTCAAAATCCAGCAGTATCAGACTGATGCCGTGGATGCTGTCGTGCGCGTTTTTCAAGGACAGCCTTACCATGCGGGTGTGTCTTATTTGCGTGATATAGGAACTTCGCAGGGGATGAGCGGACAGTTGAGCCTGCTTGCGCCGGAAGAAAATGAAGGTCAGACGGAATTACAGGACTTGATGAATGATTCCGGTTTTAAGAACGAGGCGATCCGGCTGACGGATGAGCAGATCCTGGATAATGTCCGGACACTTCAGGATGAGAGCGGCATTCATCAATCAGCCGGGCTTGTCGCTCCGATGGGGCGGTGCTCGCTGGATATCGAGATGGAAACCGGCACAGGTAAAACTTATGTTTACATCAAAACGATGTTCGAGATGAATAAGCGGTATGGCTGGAGCAAATTCATTGTCGTTGTGCCAAGTATCGCTATCCGTGAGGGTGTGAAAAAGTCCTTTGAAATCACGGCGGATCATTTCATGGAGTGTTACGGAAAGAAGGCGCGCTTCTTTATTTACAACAGCAGCAACTTGGATCAGCTGGATTCTTTCTCCGGTAATGCCGGCATCAATGTGATGATTATCAATACGCAGGCCTTTGCTGCGTCCATGAATGAGGATAAGAATGTGGAAGGACGCAGGGGCAATGCCGCCGCGCGCATTATCTATACCAAGCGGGACGAGTTCGGTTCCCGCCGCCCCATCGACGTAATCGCAGCCAACCGGCCGATCCTGATCCTGGACGAACCGCAGAAGATGGGCAAAGAAGATTCAGTCACACAGAAGGCGCTCAAGCGGTTCAATCCGCTCTTTACGCTGAACTATTCTGCGACCCACGCCAAGCAGCACAATTTGATTTATGTGCTGGATGCGCTGGACGCATACAATAAGAGGCTGGTCAAAAGGATCGAAGTCAAGGGTTTCGAAGTCAAGAATCTGCGCGGTACGGACAAGTATCTGTATCTGGAAAACATACTTGTATCGCCGAAACGACCGCCGCAGGCACGGCTGGAGCTGGAGGTAGCGCGTAAAAACGGCACCAAACGGGAATTCAAAAAGCTAAATGTAGGAGATAATCTCTACTATCTGTCCGGGGAAATGGAGCAGTATAAGGGCTTTGTCGTTTCGGAAATTGATCCGTTTACCGGCGTTTTGACTTTTACAAACGGTGATGAGCTGCGCAAAGGCGATGTGGCCGGCGATGTATCGGAGAGCGATATGCGCCGGGTGCAGATCCGTGAAACGATCATTTCCCACTTTGAGAAAGAACAGGAATTGTTCCATATGGGTATCAAAACGCTGTCCCTGTTTTTTATCGACGAGGTTGCCAAATACCGTCAGTATGATGAGGATGGAAAGGAGCTTTTGGGAGAGTACGGCAGGATTTTCGAGCAGGAGTACATTTCCGTGATGAATGAGCACAGGACGCTGTTTGACCCGGCCTATATGGCTTACCTGGATGCCGTTGATATCCATGATGTTCATAAGGGCTATTTCAGCATTGATAAAAAGGGACATATGGCAAACAGCTCCGTCAAGCGTGGCACGGATCTGTCAGATGATATTTCCGCCTATGATCTGATTTTGAAAAACAAGGAACGTCTGCTCTCTTTTGAGGAACCGACACGCTTTATTTTCTCCCATTCGGCGCTGCGCGAAGGCTGGGACAACCCGAATGTGTTTCAAATCTGCACTTTGAAGCATAGCGACAGCACGACCCAAAAGCGTCAGGAAGTCGGACGCGGACTGCGTTTGTGTGTCAACCAAAGCGGAAACCGCATGGATGGGGAGGCCTTGGGAAGCAGGGTGCAGGACATCAATGTGCTGACCGTCATTGCCAGCGAGAGTTATGCCGGATTTGTAGACAGCCTTCAGAAGCAGACGGAAGCCGTACTGTATGACCGTCCCCGCAAAGCGGACATCGAATACTTTTCAGGAAGGAGCTTCAAGCTGGACGGTCGGTCTTTCAAGGTGGACGAACGCCAGGCACGGGCCATTTATCAGTATCTTGTTCGCAACAACTATGTGGACGAGGATGACCATGTCACACGGAAATACCGAGAAGACGCGAAGGCCGGGCATTTAGCATCCCTGCCTGAAACATTGAAGCCTATCGGAGAAGGAGTTCATGCGCTGGTACAGGCGATTTATGATGACAGTCTGCTGAAAGCCATGTTTGAGGACGGCAATAAGCCGAAAGTACTGGAAAACCCGCTGAATGACCGTTTCCAAAGAGAAGAGTTCCAAAAGCTGTGGAAAACCATCAACCACAAATACGCCTATACGGTAGATTTTGACTCGACAGAGCTGATTCAAAAGGCTATTTCCCATATAGACAGCGAGCTGTATGTCAGCCGGCTGCAATACACAGTCACCTATGCGGGGCAGAAGGACAAGCTGAATGCCGGCATGGTACGGGAAGGCGCCAGCTTTTATGATGCGAAGAGCAAAACCATGACGATGAATAACACACATACCGGTCAGGTGCCGTATGATTTGCTCGGCAAAATTGCGGAGGGGACGGTGCTGACACGGCGAACGGTTGCGGCTATCCTGCAGGGGATCCGTCCGGATATTTTTGCCATGTATCAGAGCAATCCGGAAGAGTTCATGATGAAGGCAGTACGGCTTATCAAAGAGCAAAAGGCTGCCATGATCGTGGAACATATTACTTATGATACTATTGGGGGAGGCTATGACAGCAGTATCTTTACCGCTGAAAAGCACAATCTCACGATGAATAAGGCGTATCCCGCAAAGAAAGCCATTCAGGAGTATGTATTCACGGATGGCATAGCTGAAAAAAGTGTAGAGCGTCAGTTTGCGGAAAGCCTTGACAGTGCGGACGAGGTATTCATCTATGCCAAGCTGCCGAAGGGGTTCTACATTCCTACTCCGGTCGGACATTATTCTCCGGACTGGGCCATCGTGTTCCATGAGGGCAAGGTCAGGCATATCTACTTTGTGGCTGAGACCAAGGGTACAATGAAGAGTCTGGAGCTTCGCCCGATTGAGAAAGCAAAGATTGACTGTGCCAGAAAGCTATTTGCAAAACTGTCAGACGGTCTTGTGACCTATGACCATGTGGACAGTTATCAGGAGCTGCTCAATAAGGTTATGCAGTGATAAGTTTTTCTTTTTCGATATACAAAAAGTATTTCTCTTTTCATCTCGGAGAAATGCTTTTTTGTACACTTGTTTCTTTAGGTGTAATGGTATTCTTTACGGCAGCTGATCCAGAAGAAAACTGTCACGAAAAATGCCAGCAGCTTGGCGATGGAAACAGAAAGCCAGATGTCGTCTGTTCCCAGCCATAGCGGAAGTGCTATAACGGCGATGATTTGAAAAACAACGGACTGGAGGAGAGAGATCACTGAAGAGATGAAGCCGTTGTTCAGTGCCGTAAAAAACGCCGAGCCGTACATGCAGAAGCCGTTCAGGAGGAAAGAAAAGGAAAAGAATCGGAACCCCTGGACGGTGAGCGTGGCTAAAGTTTCATCATAGCCGACAAAAATATCTGCCAGTACGGAATCGGAGAAGTATGCGGAGGTCGTGAGGAAAAGAGCGGCACCGGCAATGACGGTGAGGCTTTTTCTGAAAAGGCTCTCCAGTTTCACCTTGACGGTATCCATGAAAACCGGGTACAATGTATTCCGAAACAAGGTGTAAATGCAACTTTTTTCGGAATAGGAGATGTATATGGAAATCAACCGTGGAATTTACTTGGATAAATTAATTCGTAAAAAGAAAAACGGCCTGATAAAAGTGATAACAGGTGTGAGAAGGTGTGGGAAGTCTTATCTGCTCTTCCATTTGTTCCATAAGCATTTGCTGGATAGCGGTGTGCCGGAAAATCATATTATTGAAGTAGCTTTAGATGATCGCAGCAATAAAGCTCTGCGTGACCCTGATGCCCTGCTTCGATTTATTAAGGAAAACATCCGGGATAAGGAAGATTATTATATTATTCTTGATGAAGTGCAGTATTTAAACGAATTTGAGGACGTTTTGAATAGTTTGCTTCATATCCGCAATGCGGATGTTTATGTAACCGGAAGCAACTCTAAATTTCTTTCTTCCGATGTGATTACCCAATTTCGTGGGCGCGGCGATGAAATTCATGTGTATCCATTGAGTTTTTCCGAGTATGTACCGGCATGTCAGGGATCTGTGGATGAGGCATGGGACGATTATCTTATCTATGGAGGAATGCCGCTGATTCTAACTATGGCAGAACCGGAAGATAAAGCAGCGTATCTGAACGCTTTATTCCAAAAGGTTTATATCTCGGATATTGTTGAGCGTCATGATGTTCGGAATAAGGTGGAATTGGATGAACTGGTGGACATCCTTGCATCCGCGATTGGCAGCTATACCAATCAAAGTAAGCTTGTACGAACGTTTAAAAGCGTAAAGGGAAAAACAATCAGCGATAAGACGATCAAGAATTATATTGATTATCTGATTGATTCATTCCTAATCAGCAAGGCTGTGCGGTATGACATCAAAGGTAAAAAGTACATCGGATCGCCGTCTAAGTATTATTTTGAAGATGTGGGGCTGAGAAATGCGAGGTTGGGGTTCCGGCAGGTAGAACAAACGCATCTTATGGAGAACATTATCTATAATGAACTTCGGATTCGCGGATATCATGTAGATGTCGGTGTTGTGGAATACTATGGGGCGAATAGGGAAGGAAAACGCGGAAAGAAGCAGCTGGAGGTAGATTTTGTCGCTACAAAAGGAAGTGAGAAACATTACATCCAATCTGCGTTTACACTTCCGACGGCAGATAAAGTGGATCAGGAACAACGCAGTCTTCTGCGCATCCCGGATTCGTTCCGGAAAATTGTCATCGTAGGAGATAATATTAAAGTTCGTCGTGATGAGAATGGAATTATTACGATTGGCCTTCGAAATTTTTTGTTGGATGAAAATAGTTTGAGATTATAAAAATGATAAATTTACATAAAATTTTATGTTTTAGATTGAGTCACCGGATGAAATATCTGATACTTTTTTATCCGGAGAAATCCGGTTTTTTCTCAATGCCGTGGCTGCAATTTATTCCAGAGGTCAAACTTGGTAAAATTGAAAATACAGTGAACGAAAAAAGCATTTCTCTTTCCATCTCGGAGAAATGCTTTTTATCATGCACCTGTTTCTTTACACGTAACAATATTCTTTACGGCAGCTAATCCAGAAGGAAACTGTCACGAAACATGCCAGCAGCTTAGCGATGGAAACAGAAAGCCAGATGCCGTCTGTTCCCAGCCATAGCGGAAGTGCTATAACGGCGATGATTTGAAAAACAACGGACTGGAGGAGAGAGATCACTGAAGAGATGAAGCCGTTGTTCAGTGCCGTAAAAAACGCCGAGCCGTACATGCAAAAGCCGTTCAGGAGGAAAGAAAAGGAAAAGAATCGAAACCCCCGGACGGTGAGCGTGGCTAAAGTTTCATCATAGCCGACAAAAATATCCGCCAGTACGGGAGCGGCGAGGTATGCGGAGGTCGTGAGGAAAAGACCGGTACCGGCAATGACGGTGAGGCTCTTTCGGAAAATGCTCCGCAGTTCATCATCGCGGCGGGCACCATAATTGTAGCTTACGATAGGAGCGGTTCCCATGGAGTAGCCGATGTAAATCGCTTCGAAGAAGAATGCCACATACATAATCACGCCGAAGGCAGCGACACCGTCTGTTCCGGCGATGGAGATAAGCTGATAATTGTAGAGCATGGAAACGAAGGACATGGAAATGTTTGTCAAAAGCTCGGATGAGCCGTTTGTGCAGGCCTTCCAAAGTGCGGAACCATCCCATTCCGGGTTCACCAGTTGAAGAGAAGATGTATTCCTTTTTAGGAAGTAAATCAGAGGGAAAAGACCGCCTGCGTATTCACAAAGTACTGTGGCGAGGCCGGCGCCTAAGAGGCCCCATTTAAAAACAAGAATGAAAAGGGCATCAAGACCGATATTCGTCACACCGGAGAGGATCGTCATACGGAGACCGAGAGAAGGTTTTCCGGCGGTGACCATGAACGATTGGAATACCCGCTGGAGGACAAACATGGGGAGGGAAAGAAGAAGTGTGCGGCCGTAAAAGACACTGCACGCAAGCACTTCACCGGAGGCGCCCATGGCGGCAGCAAGAAAGGGCATAAGGAAATAACCCAGGGCGGAAAGCAATATGCCTCCGGCAAGAGCAGAAAGGACGATGAGAGAAAAAAGACGGTTCGCTTTTTCCATTTGCCCCTCACCCATGGTCTTTGCCACAAGGGCGCTGCCGCCTGCGCCGAACATGAATCCGACACAGGCAAAACCATGATGGCGGGGAAGATCAGGTTGACCGCGGTGAATGCCGTTTTGCCCACATAGTTCGATACGAAAAATCCGTCGACCATGGTGTAGGTGGAAATAAAGATCATCATTACCACGGAGGGCAGGACGAAACGGAAAAGCTGTTCATAATTGAAACGGGAAGAAATATCTATACTCATAAAATATCCTCAGCGGCAAATTATCTTTTGTTGGTTCATGGAAAGCAGAACGAAATAAGCCGTTGATTCAAAGCGAAAGACACTGCGGTTGTTTCCATAAAAAGAAATGCTTTGCATCGGCAGTCAGTTTTATTTTTTGTGCTTCCTTTTTGATTTCTTTCCTTTCTTCAGCTTGAGCGCGTTGTTATCCAGTGTGAATACGGGAGGTTCATCATCGGGAAAAGTGAGCAGAATATCTTTTACTTCTGCCAACTTTCTTTCAAGGGCATCCTTGTCAACTTTCAGCTTTTCTATTTCCGCCACGCGGAGTTTTTCATTTTCTCTTGCAATTTCTGCGGGATCTCCGCCGATGCCCCAGCTGTCCGTGTCCACTTCTTCAATGGTGACGACCGTGGTCTTCGGATTTTTGTTCAATACGCGGGCGAGGAGTTCCGTGGCTCCTTTGATGAGTTCTGCTTTCTGTTCGGCAGTAGCGCCTTCACGTGTGATTTTGATGTTGATGTAGGGCATGGGAAACCTCCTGTTTGAGAACGATTTAAATATTTCTTTCATTATACCATGACAGGAGGGTCTTTTATTTGACACACAAGGGGCCTTCCTGTAAAATTAAAAAAGGGATATATAAAGTATCTTCGCCCCCGGTGGGGCTTTTTTTATGCATAAAAAAGCTCCATGCAAAGCATTCTGTGAAAAGGAGAGGCAATGAGCAGATTTTATGATGTGGTAGTTATCGGTGCCGGACCGGCAGGTATTTTTACCGCTCTTGAACTGGCGGATACCGGTGCATCTATCCTGATCCTTGAAAAGGGATTGGATATCCGTGAGCGGATAGCTTTGAATCGTGACAAGAACGCTCCGCCGAAAGACCGCCGGGCGAATATCGTTTGCGGCTGGGGCGGCGCGGGCGCGTTTTCTGACGGGAAGCTGACGCTTACTACGGATTACGGCGGCAATCTTGATGATTATATGAATAAAGGAGAGCTTGCCGGTTTAATTTCCTATGTGGATTCGGTGTACTGCAGGTACGGCGGTGGTGACAGAAAGGTATACGGCGATGAGTTTGCCGAGGAAATACATGAACTGAAACGGAAATCCGCCGCGGCGGATATTATGTTTATTCCTGCCCGCATCCGCCATCTCGGTACGGACGTGAACAGCGTCATCCTTGCCAATATGCGCGATTCTCTTCCGTCCAATGTGACCGTTATGTCCCAAACAGCGGCGGACAGAATTCTTGCGGACAAAGACGGAACGGTTCTCGGTGTGGAAGCGGGCGGGGAGACATATCACTGCAAGTACCTTGTGGCGGCGCCCGGCCGTGAAGGGGCGGAGTGGTTTATGAAAGAAGCTCATGCGCTTGGGCTGGAGACGCAGTCAAATGCGGTGGATATCGGTGTCCGTGTGGAATCTCCCGCAGAAGTGTATGAACCGATTACAAAAATCTGTTACGAATCGAAACTGGTGTATTTCTCCCGTTCCTTTGATGACCGGGTACGCACGTTCTGTATGAATCCTTACGGTTTCGTGGTGACGGAAAATAATGCGGGGCTCCAGACAGTGAACGGCCACTCTTTCGCCCATAAGAAGAGCGGAAATACGAATTTCGCCATTCTTGTTTCCAAACAATTTACCAGTCCTTTCAATGAACCCATTTCTTACGGGAAATATATCGCATCCCTGGCGAATATGCTTGGTGCGGGACCAATCGTCCAAAGGCTGGGTGATCTTCGTGACGGCCGCCGTTCTACGGTAGAAAGGATACGCCGCGGCCTTGTCCGTCCCACCATGCCGTCTGCGACGCCGGGAGATTTATCTTTAGTCTTGCCATACCGCTTTTTAAAGGATATCATGGAGATGTTCGAAGCGCTGGATCAGGTGGCGCCGGGAGCAAATTCCAGGCACACTCTTCTGTATGGCGTGGAAGTGAAATTTTATTCTTCCCGCATAGCGCTGACGAACCAGCTGGAAACGAAATTCAGAAACTTCTTCGCAATCGGCGACGGAGCCGGCATCACCAGAGGGCTTATCCAGGCCTCGGCGGCCGGAGTAGTGGTGGGCAGAGAAATCTGTGCCAGGGAAGGAAAACCGAAAGGGGAGAAAGGGGATATGTAAATGATTCCAAGATACACAAGGCCGGAAATGGCAAAAATCTGGGATGAAAGAAATGAATGGCAGACCATGCTTGATGTGGAAATCGCCGCGTGCGAAGCCAATGCGGAGCTGGGACGTATTCCTAAAGAAGCGGTGGAAGTGATCAAAGCGAAAGCGGATTTTGATGTGGAACGCATTCATGAAATCGATCGTGAAATTAACCACGATATCATCGCGTTCCTTTCCGCTGTCGGAGAATATGTGGGCGATGAAGCGAAGTACATCCATATGGGCATGACTTCTACCGATGTGAAAGACACGGCGCTCAATGTGCAGATCAAACAGGCATCTGACGTGCTTATTGCCGATTTGGAAAAACTGGCGGAAGTCCTGAAACGCCGGGCTGTGGAATTTAAATATACACCCACCATCGGCCGTACCCATGGCGTCCATGCCGAGCCGACTACGTTCGGGTTGAAAATCCTCCTGTGGTACAGCGAAACTTTAAGAAATATCGAGCGAATGAAACGGGCCGCTTCTGAAATGGCGGTGGGGAAATTGTCCGGCGCTGTCGGTACTTATGCGGATATTGATCCGTATGTGGAAGAATACGTCTGCAAAAAAATGGGACTGACCCCGGAAATCGTAGCGACCCAGGTCGTACAGCGCGATCATCATGCGGAATACATTACCACCCTCGGCGTCATTGCGGGCACATTGGCACAGATCGCCCTGGAAGTCCGCCATCTGCAGAGAACGGAAGTAAGGGAAGCGGAAGAATATTTCAGTCCCAAACAGAAAGGATCCTCTGCCATGCCCCACAAAAGAAATCCCGTCAAATCGGAACGGATCTGCGGCATGGCAAGACTCGTGCAGGGGTATGCCCTTCCCGCTTTTGAAAATATACCGCTTTGGCACGAACGGGATATTTCCCATTCCTCTGTGGAGCGTGTCATGATTCCGGACGCAACCACCGCATTGGATTATATTCTGGCACAGACGACCGATCTGGTAGATAAACTCCTTGTGTATCCGGAAAAAATGCTGGAAGATTTGAACATGACCGGCGGATTGATTTACAGTCCCCGCGTTCTGCTTGCCCTTGTGTCCAAAGGCGCTTACCGTGATACCGCGTACCGCTGGGTGCAGAGAAACGCCATGAAACGCTGGCTTGAGGGGGAAGATTTCTATGAAAACCTCTGCAAAGACGAAGATGTGAGAAAATATCTGTCTGAAGAAGAAATTAAAGAGTGCTTCGATTACAAGCCCATGCTTATCCATGTAGATGAAATATTTGCAAGATTTGGATTGTAAGAGCGGAAGACGGATGTCAGGAGACAGAGGTCGGATGCCGGAAGTCGGATATCAGAAGACAGCGATGAGCCGATAACTGTAAGCTGATATCTGATAATAAAGAATCACTGTATTATTAAAAGGAAGGAAAATGTGTAATGGCAACAGCTATGGTCATTGGCGCCCAGTGGGGCGATGAGGGGAAAGGAAAGATTGTAGATTACCTGGCGGCGAAAGCGGACGTCGTTGTCCGTTCCCAGGGAGGGAACAACGCGGGACATACGGTTGTGACCGGCGGCAAAGCTTATCCGCTGCGCCTTATGCCGAGCGGCATTATGTATCCGGGTACCATCTGTATCGTCGGTACGGGCGTTGTCGTTGACCCGAAAAGTTTCCTTGAGGAAATGGAAAAGCTGGAGACCCAGGGAATCAACGCGAAGCATCTCCAGATTTCCACCCGTGCGCAAGTCGTATTTCCCTACCATATCCGTTTGGACGAGGCAGAAGAAATGAGAAAAGGCAGCCGGAAGCTGGGGACGACGAAAAACGGGATCGGGCCGTGTTATGCGGACAAGATCAACCGCATCGGTATCCGTATGTGCGACCTTATGGATAAAGAAGTTTTTGCGGAGAAATTGAAGTACAATGTGGAGCAGAAGAACATGCTCCTGGAAAAACTTTACGATATGGAAGGCTTCGACTATGAGCAGATGCTGATTGATTACCTGGGATATGCGGAAAGGCTCCGGCCCTATGTGAAAGATACGAACTACACTGTTCAGACTTTGGTCAGGGAGGGAAAGAATGTCCTCTTTGAAGGTGCCCAGGCTTCTATGCTCGACTGCGACAACGGCACTTATCCTTTCGTCACATCGTCCCATCCGACGGCAGGCGGTGCATGTATAGGCGCAGGCATCGGGCCGCACATGATGCAGAATATCTTCGGTGTGGTGAAAGCGTACAGCACCCGTGTCGGAGAAGGGCCGTTTCCGACGGAACAGATGAATGAAATCGGCGACCGTATCCGGGATATTGCTCATGAATTCGGTACAGTTACAGGCCGTCCCCGCCGTGTAGGCTGGCTTGATGCCCGTGCCGTCCGTTACGCGGCAGCGCTGAATTCTTTCGATTATCTGGCGATTACCCGGCTGGACATCCTTGATGACTTGGAAGAAATCAAAGTCTGCGTCGGCTATGAATATGAAGGGAAACCGGTCAAAGAATATCCGGCAGACCTGAAATTCCTCTCCAAAGTCACCCCGGTTTATAAAACCTACAAAGGATGGAAAGAAAAAATCAGCGCTATCCGTAACTATGACCGGCTTCCGGCGCTCTGCAAAGAATACCTGGCGGATATCTCCAAAGAAATCGGAGTGCCCATCGGCATTGTTTCCGTGGGTCCCAGCCGTGAAGAAACCATTGTAGTGAAAGATGTATTTTAAGAATAGAAAAGTAAGTATATAAAATAGAAAAACGCGTGTCCTGAAACTGAAAAAGCAGGAGACGCGTTTTGTATTTCTCAAAGAGAAAAGCTCCGCGAAGGGAGCCGGTTTGGAGCGGATGATGGGAATCGAACCCACGTATTTAGCTTGGGAAGCTAATGTTCTACCATTGAACTACACCCGCATATGAAATTGTACTTCATTATTGTAGATGATTTTATCGAATAAATCAAGATTTTTAAAAAGGAAAATGAATAAGGCGAAAGAACGGACTTTTTGGAGCGTTCCTGTGATTTGCGTGGACATAAGGGAAATGATTGTTTATAATGTTGGTTAACCATTAAAGGTTTATTTGTTTTTCTTCCGGCAGTATGGAGATAGGAGGTCAATGGAGGATAGCAAAACGGAAGAAAAGGTTAGTTTGCTGAATTGCTTTTTCAAGTTCAATAGAGTGGGAGGATGATTACTTATGGAAGAAGAACAGAAAAAGGTGAGCGGGGCTGCCGTGCTGCCCAAGGTAGGGTGGAAAGGAATGCTTGCTCTGGCTTTCGGCATTCTTTTCTTTGCCGGAGTTTTTACTACGATACAGGGGGCAGAATGGCTCAAAGCATTTGATTACAGTACGCTCATCGGTAAATTTGGTACGATGAAAGACCCGGCGAAAGCAACTTTTGTCGGTATGGGCGGGGTAAGCGCAAGAGGAGGATTTATTTTTGCCTTATCGCTCATTCCTTCCGTTATGCTGGCCATTGGTGTTGTAGACGTGCTGGATCATTATGGCGCGCTTTCCGCGGCGCAGAAATTGATGACGCCGCTCTTTAAACCGCTGATGGATGTACCCGGCCTCGTCGGACTGGCTTTGATTACCGATCTGCAAAGTACCGATGCAGGCGCGGCTCTGACCAAAGAATTATATGATGACGGCCTTATCGATAAAAGAGAACAGACCATCATTGCAGCATGGCAGTATTCTGGAGCGGGAACGATCAGTAATTACTTTGCTATCGCAGGCGCGCTTTTCGGATTTATTCTCTGCCCTATTATTCTTCCCCTTATCATCATTATGGTCATGAAATTTGTCGGTGCCATGATTTGCCGCTTTGCTCTTGATACTATTTATAAAGGAGATTTCAAAAATGACAACTGAAACGAGACCGGTACAAATTAAGCCTAATATTTTTGATATCTTCATCGGCGGCGCCAGAAAAGGCTGGAACCTGGCTACACAGAACCTTGTGCCGAATATTTTGATGGCCTATGTCATTGCCTATATTTTAAACATCCTTGGCATTATGGATTTCCTCGGATACTGGCTGGGGCCCATCATGGGCATCTTCGGCCTGCCGGGACAGTCTTTCGTTATTCTTCTGACCACCTGGCTGTCTTGTTCTGCAGGGGTAGGTGTGGCAGCCTCCCTCTATGCATCAGGCATCGTCAATGGAGAACATGTAACAATCCTCATGCCTGCCTTGATTCTGATGGCGTCCCAGATCCAGTACATGGGCCGGCTCCTCGGTCTTGCCGATGTACCGAAAAAATATTGGCCCCTGCTTATGGTGATCAGTATTTTCAATGCATTCATCGGTATGTTTATCATGAAACTGCTTATGCCGTTCTTTAATTGATTGTCTTACGCAAGAGAAAAGGAGGAAATCATGGCAGATGTATTTACCCATTTTAACTATCTTCATACTATTCCTGAAATAGGGATGAAAGAATTTAAAACTTCCGCTTATGTGGCGGATGTGCTGAAACAGCTCGGTTATGAAGTAGAAACACAGGTCGGCGGGGCGACAGGCGTCGTCGCGGTCTGTGACAGTGGTAAACCGGGACCTGTTCTCGGCCTTCGCGCGGATATGGATGCTCTTGGGACGAAAGACGGCGGCGCCGCCCACCTTTGCGGGCATGACGGACACATGGCCATGCTTCTTGCGGCGGCGGAAGAAATCATGGAAGAGAAGCTGGTGAGGAAAGGGAAACTGAAGCTTCTTTTCCAGCCGGCGGAAGAAACGACTGAAGGTGCTCTTTCCATGCTGAAAGGCGGTGTTATTGACGATATTGAAATCCTCATCGGCATGCATGGACGTCCCATCCAGGAGTGCCGTGTGGGAGAAGCGGCTCCCGCTTTGTATTACAGCGCTGCGACCCACGTGAAAATCGACATCACAGGCATGCAGAGCCATGGGGCCCGACCCTATCTCGGCACCAGCGCGCTTGACGCGGCATGCCTTGTTGTACAGTCAGCCAACGCTCTCCGCTTTAATTCCAATGTGGTGTACAATCTGAAAGCGACACAGATCCATGCGGACGCAGGTGTGGCAAATGCGGTTCCCGGTACGGCGACGATCACGTTCGACCTCCGCAGCCGGGATAATGATGTGATGGAACTGATGATTCAAAAACTGCGGGGTGCGGCGGAAAATGCGGCCGCTTCCATTGGCGCCAAAGCGGACTTCACCATCCTGCACCAGACACCGGCGTCCATTATCACACCTGAAATCACGGAAGTCATCGGGGAAGTGATTACATCCGAACTTGGCGAAAAAGCCTGCATCCCTCCGATCGTCACCGCGGGAGGAGAAGACTTCTTCTGGTATCCGAAAATGAAACCGGAATTGAAAACGGGATTCATTGCATTGGGCGAAGATGCGGAACCGGGACTTCATGATCCCGCCATGCACTTCAACCATGACGCCCTTCCCTATGGAGTGAAAATTCATAAAGGCCTCGTGAAGAAATTACTTGGCTGACGATTCCCAATGTAAAAGACTCGTGCTGTATCCATCTGCGGATATGGTGCGGGTTTTTATATTGCTGCCGGAAGCCGCCGGATTGCATTCATTTCACAGATGAGGCATATGCTGCAGGGGAGGAAAAGCTGCTTATTCTTTTTTTACTTCACCAATAACTGTTAGAGAAGGTATGCGTACAGGAAGTATACGGACTGATTTCGTAAAAGGGACTTTATTCCGGTGTGTATCCTCTATTGTGCAAACAGCAGGAGGGGAGCGATAGAATACACAATGATGGGATAAAAGAAAAGGTTTCAGGTATAAATTTTTCTTTAAAATATGCATTCTGTCGAATTAGAAAAACTGTTGATTTTGATATACAATAAAGAAAAGTATTTTGCATTTATTTCTTATTTTTGTACCTGAGGAGGTGTCTTTTATGAACAAATGGGTAAGTGTCGTTTTATGTATCTGCGGTCTCGGATTGGGTGGTATGATGCTGACTGGTGATTCCGACGGCGGACGGGTGCTCATTGAAAATGCGCCTTATATCACGGACGGGAAGATCAATCCCAATCATGAGGGTAAGGTGGTCATTGTCGCGGGTAAGATGGCGACGGAAGAACCGGCAGCTGATGAAGAACTGGGTATTTCCTTTGATTCTCCCATAATCAGGAGGAATGTGCATGTGATGGTGGAGAAGGGAAGCGGAAGTGACATAAAGAGAAGCTGGGAAAGCATGGCAAGCTCCAATATCGCCCGAATGTATAAGAGCGCCCCGCCTGTCATCACCTTTTACGGCGTGGTGAAAGCAGGCGATTTTATTCTGGATAAGACACTCCTGAAAAAATTTGCCGCCGGTGTGAACGTAAATTCACTTCCCCGGACAGTTTCCTATAAAGGAACTCCTCTTTACCATGAAACAGAATCCGGGATCCACTATCTTACGAATCGGGAACAAAACCTGGTCTTCCCCCATCTGGACGGTGATTACAGAATCTCCTATACGAAGTCTTCTTTAGAAGAGAACCAGGAGAAAACTTTGGTGGGAATTCAAAAAGGGAACAAGCTTCTGGGTGAAGGAACGGTGGACGGTATCGAATTTTTCGGACAGGAGTGGAATGGTATTCTGACCAGGGAGAAAATTTTAAAGAATAATGACAATTTTGATTTCATTCTTACCGTTTTAGGCTATGCGCTTTCTGTGGCGCTTATCGCAGGCGGTATATATTCTTTTAAAAAATCTTAAGTAAAAAGGAACCTTAGTGGGAAAGCTGCCCGGTATTTCATTTTTAACAGAGTGATATATTCGTTTTGGAAAGGACGGGTGCGGCTATGCTGCTTATGGGTGTGAAAGAAGAAAATGGATGGCTTTGTTCTCAATGGAATCTGACTTATGGGACAGGCTGGACAGAAATTACTAAAGCGGTGAAAACGGCGTATCCCTATTATGAGAATGTGGAAGTCCTGGTAGACAACAAAAAAGTTGATCTGCAGTCGGCGGAAGATGTGCTGTGTCTGGAAGAGGGCGGGGATATGGTTATCCGGGGGACTTCTACAGTCATCAAAGTGCCGATGATGGTCAAGTTTTATAACCAGCTGCAGAGAGTGGACGTGTGGGTGGCGTGTGCCACGGATGAATTTAAAGAAGCGGATTATAAATCTTTCAACTTGTCTATGGGGCAGTATATGGACAGTATGGAACTTGCCATGTATTGTTGATTGGCGGGGCGTTGCAATGATGGGAAGGCAGATTTTCTTCCGCCTGCCTGAAAGGAGAATGTATGGACAGCGGCATGTATACGGAAAGAGAAATGCAATGTGTGAAAGAAGGTATAGGTGCCGTCCGGTCGGTGCTGTCGGGGACGGATACGGAAGCGAAACGGCGCCTGCTTTTTTATCTTGACTGGTATATGGATCCCTATTACAAACAGGATATTTCAGACATAAAAAAAGATTTGAAGGAAATGCTGGAAAAGGTCGCGGTGTCTTCCAATGAAGAGGATATCATTGATGAAGCCCTGCATCTCCTGGAAGGATATACGGATCCGCCATATCCGATACTGGCGGCGTACTTGGGGAACTTAAGTGAAAAACATAAACCGAAAGCGCTTTATCTGCTGCAGGGGGCAGGATAGAGAGCTTTCGGCAAAACAGGAAAAAGAGCAGAAATCAGACATGGAAAGCATGAAGCAGTATTTCTGCTGTATCATGATGTCAAAAGGCGGACACTCTTTATTAAGGAGCGGCCATTATTGCGGAGAAAAGAATGGTTTTGAACGGTTCGATCAGGGAGCGTGTTTGGCAGATGCTCTCCTGTGGAGGTTACAGCAGGAACAGGAAAGTATCTTCTGACGGCTGCGAGGCACTGTATGCAAAAGCCGGCGTACCGTTTCTTCCGGCGGCAAGAAGGTTTTATGAGCGGTGCGGCGGTCTGTTTTCAGATTGTGAAATAATTTTTGAAACTGGTTCAGACAGCCGCGAGTTTTATTTCTACCTGTATTCTGATATGGGGGAAGACGCCGCCGTCGAGCTGTATAAGGCGTATTATGACGAGGGAACATCTGTCGGAGAAAGAATCTGCGGGGAAGCGCTTGCTGCTAAGGCGGCGGCAGGAACAGAAGTTTCACCTGTCGGAATTATCGGTTATTACTATCCCGCAACAGTGTATGCAGCGGAGAATGGAATGCTGTATTGTGTCCATGAGTATGAATCTGATGTCCGTGTATTTGCAGATGTTGAAGAAATTCTTGCCTATGAATTGCAGGTGCACAGGCCGATACGGATAGAAAGGCGCCGCTGATGCGGGCTGACGGTTTTGTAAAAGTGGGGAGTCCGGCATGGATAAGGAAGAATTTTGCAGTGCCTATGTAGCATGGTTTCCTGAAAATGAAGAAAGATACAGGGAGCATAAAAGAGAATTTCCCCATATTCTGCTCCATGTATTTTCTGTATTTGTTGTAAATATCCCTATGGCAGAGGCTTATGAGGGAAAAGACCGCGCCGGGTTTGAAAAATTTTGTTCTTTCATTGAGTATGCGTGGAGAAAAGCGGATGATGAAGTGCTGAATGTACTTGATACCACGGTGCTGGAAGGGATATCTGAAAATCTGCCGATGTGGACTGCTTTCGGGAATTGCATTCATGAAGATTTCCGGACTTACATCAATACCGTCCTGATCAGGCAGAATGTCATGATGTCTGATGTGCCGCCGCTTTGTTAATCGGCCCGATAAGGATGGAATATACTGCGGGAAGACAGTAAGGAATCCTGCTTATGTACACATCTGCGGGTTTCTTTCCGCTGCATTCTTCTAATGATTTGCAAAATAGGATAAAATAAAGAATAATAGATCAAATCCCGATCAGGGGGAGATGTATTATTTAAATATTTAAACAGGTAAGACAGAAAGGAATATATATGGATCAGAAATTTGATACGATTGTCATCGGTTTCGGCAAGGCGGGAAAGACGCTGGCGGCGAAACTGGCAAAGCAGGGCGAAAAAGTGGCGCTGATTGAAAAGGATGCCCGTATGTACGGCGGTACATGCATCAATGTGGGCTGCATTCCCTCCAAGCGTCTGGTGCTGGAGGCGGAGCGGGCGCCTGCCCATGATTTTGAAGTGCAGAGTGAGTATTATCATGTGGCGGTGCAGGAGAAAAAGAAACTGACAACAGCACTCCGTATGGCCAATTATAATAAGCTTATTGATGCCGGTGTGCAGGTCATCAACGGCACGGCTTCTTTCCTTGACGGAAAAACGATCGGGGTAAAAGGCGCGCACGGTACGATGCAGACGCTTTCCGCATCCAAATTGATTATCAATACCGGCGGGCGTCCGATAATTCCTGCTGTACCCGGTGTGGAAAATAACCATTTGGTGTTCACGTCTGAAACCATGATGGAGAATGAAACACTGCCCCGGCGGTTGACGATTATCGGCGGCGGATATATAGGACTGGAATTTGCTTCCATGTATGCCCGTTTCGGAAGCAAAGTAACGATCCTCCAGAACGGTTCTGTATTTCTGCCGAAAGAAGACCGGGATATGGCGGAAGCGGTTGAAAATGTATTGAAATCTTATGGCGTGTCCGTCATTACGGGAGCCGGTCTGAAGGAAATCAAAGAAGGGACGGCGGTTTATACAAAGAACGGAGAGGAAGATACGCTGGACGGCGATGCCATTCTTCTCGCCACGGGACGCGGGCCGAATACGGAAGGTCTTCATGCGGAACGGGCCGGTGTGGAATTGACAAAGCGGGGCGCCGTCGTTACCGATAAGCATCTGCGGACAACCGCGGAAAATATCTGGGCGGCCGGCGATGTGTGCGGCAATCTGCAGTTCACCTATATTTCTCTGGATGACAGCCGCATTATTCTTTCCGATATGCAGGGTGATGGAAGCCGTACGACAGAGAACCGCGGTGCTTTCGCTTACTCTGTCTTCATGGAGCCGTCTTTTTCCCGTGCAGGCCTGTCGGAGAAAGAAGCGGCGGATAAAGGGCTGAATTACCGTGTGGTGCGGATGAATACCGATATGATTCCGAAAGCGAAAGTTCTCCGCAAGACGACGGGGATGCTGAAGGCGGTCATTGATAAAGACAGTGGGAAGATTTTCGGTGCGGCACTTTTCTGTCCCGAATCTTACGAGATCATCAATATGGTGAAGTTAGCAATGGATCATGATTTGGATTACACGGTGCTCCGTGATTTTATCTACACGCATCCCACCATGTCCGAAGGGCTGAATGATTTGTTTGCCTTATAAAAACGGATAACGGCTGGCGGAAACCGGAAAACGAGAAGGCGGATGAATCTATCCGGAGTCCGGAAAAAGCCTGACAATAAGGACAGCATATCTTATTTATGAGATGTGCTGTTTTTTCTTTTTACCCAATGGAGTATGTGATAAGAAAACAGACATCAGAGAACAGACATCAGAAGACAGAAAGCAGATATCAGAGAACAGATAACAGATAACAGAAACCAGAGAACAGAAATCAGAAGATAGAAGACAGAAAACGGATGTCAGAAATCAGAAAACGGGAAACAGAAAACGGAAATCAGATATCGAGGCTGTGGGCGGGCATCTGCCTGAGAGTGAGTGATCCACGGCTGCCCGCAGTTTTTTTATTTCCCCGGGCGGAAGTGTTCCGGAATATGCTCGGGAATGATCCTTTATGTGTCTTCTGCCCATGCATTGAAAGATAAAATGAAAGCTGATAGTATATGTGTACTGTTTATGTCGGAAGAGGGGCTAGGATTGGAGCAGAAACGGGAAAGCGGGGTATGGAAGGCTTTTCAGGAAGCGTTTCCTTACACGGTTCCTATTTTCGCAGGATTCTGGTTCGTAGCGTTTTCTTATGGGATTTATATGCATTCCATGGGGTTCGGCTTTCTTTATCCTGCCCTTATGGCGGCATTCATTTTCGGCGGTTCACTGGAGTTCGTCGTAGTGACAATGCTTATGAGTCCGTTTGCCCCGCTGGATGCCTTTGTTATGGCGCTGATGGTGCAGTCCCGCCATTTGTTTTACGGTATTTCTATGCTCAAGAAATATGAAAACATGGGGTGGAAGAAACCGTTTCTCATGTTTTGGATGTGCGATGAAACATTTGCTTTGAATTACACAGCCACAGTGCCGCGTGATGTGGATCGGGGCTGGTTCATGCTCTGGGTATCCTTCCTGAATTATTTCTATTGGGTCAGCGGCGCCGCGGTAGGCGGACTTTTGGGATCACTGGCAGCATTTGATACAAAGGGGCTCGGTTTTGTGATGACCGCGCTTTTTGTTGTTATTTTTCTGGAACAGTTTTTACGGGAGAAAAAACATTATACCGCAATGATCGGCGGCGTGTCGGCAGTGGGGTGTCTGGCTGTTTTCGGCGCGGAGTCGTTTATACTTCCGGCCATGGGTCTGATCCTGGCGGCGATTACGCTTTTGCGGAAGCCGATTGAGAAAGCAGGGGGATTTTTATGACGGAAATGCCTTTATATGAACAGGTTCTCACGATTGCTGTCTGCGTTCTGGCAACGATGGCAACACGGATGATTCCTTTTTTTCTTTTCCGGCCCGGGAAAAATCTGCCCGCTTATATCCAATACCTTGGGAAGGCGCTGCCCTCGGCGGTATTTGCCCTTCTTGTGGTGTATTCGCTGAAGGATATTCATTTCTTTTCGGGAAATCATGGTGTGCCGGAGGCGCTGTCTCTTGCGGTGACGGTCGCGGTGCATGTGTGGAGGCGGAACATGCTTCTTTCCATGGCGGCAGGTACGGCATGCTGCATGGCGCTGACAAGGGTTTTGTAGAAAGCGGTAAATATGGAAAACCGGGGAAATATTTCCTCGGCTTTTTGAATCTCTTCCTTTGGAACTTATTCATTTGTACGCCTGCGATGATTTGCTTTATAATCATAGGGAGGCAGCCATAAATACTTTGAGAGTTTAAAATACTCCAAGAAGCATGAAAACAGCAATGAACAAGGAGATAAAAGCAATGTCCGGCTCAACGGATAAGATATTACAGGCGCTTGAAGCGGAACAAATCCGCCGCCTGAACCTTACAAAAGAAGATTTACAAAAATCATACCGTAAATTGGCGGAACAGAATTTTCCTGACGGTCAAAGAATCCGATTTATTGCTGATTTAGGAGCCTGTAAAGACGCGGCATATCATTATCGGCTTATTTGTAAAGACTGGGAAGAAGATAAAAAGCTGCATTTAGAAAGCAGCTTTGATCAACACGGAAGAGAAGGCCTTGCGTTTTTATTTGAACAGCTGGATACAGTCAGGGATGAAAAGTTAAAGATATTGACCGCGTTTCTCATAGCGGGAACTCTTTCCAAGTTGAAGCATAGAGATTTTTATGTATCATTCTGCAATCGGCTTATTCCTGTTCTTGTTTCACTTATTGATACAAATGAAAATATTCTTCGCCGTAAAATTATCATCGCTTTCGGGTGGATAGGCTCATCAAAAGAAATTGATATCTTAACAAGACAAATATTCAGGGATAAAGATGCCCTTTGCCGGGCATGGTCTGCAGCAAGTCTTATGCAGATGTCATTTCATAGAGTGGAAAGGGAAATGCTGCGGGCGAAAACAAAAGAAGTATTTGTTCAAGCCATTACAGAAGAAAAAGACTTGTATGCCTGCGGGATTATGATAGAAGCAGCGCAAATATTGTTCAGCAAAAAATGGATATCTTCAACTGCTGTAGAAAATATGGAGCCTGAAAAGATAGAAAAAGCAAGACAGTCTGCCATCAGGTTTTTGAACAAGTGTTAGATAAAAAATATAGAAATGCAGGAAACAGTCAATCAAAAATAATGGTTTACTGTTTTTTGCTGTTCAAAAGTAGAAAGGGTGTCAAATGAAGAATACCAATAAATCAAAACGGTACCTGATAAACGCTTCGTACGGCGCATGTGCGGAAGCGGAACAGGTTTTTCGTAACGGCGGGGACAGCATACTGCATGGCGCTGACGTGTTTATTGTAGAAACCGGCAGCAAGGGCGGGAAGGATGTTTTATCCGATACGGATCTCTATGCGGCCGCAATGCGGGGAACCGGAGGATTGATAAGGATAATGGGGTGAAGTTAAGAATACATAATGGTACTCAGGTCAATTTCAGAACAATGATGAGTAGATTAAAAGTCTTTCTGATAGATAAGTACAGAAAGGCTTCTTATGTGAAAAGATAAAATATCTATTTATAAGATTTTATTTATGAAATATAAGAAGAAACGAGAGGATATATGCATATATTGACAAGAATAATAGAAAAGGATAATAATTAAATAAAAATGAGGATATAGTTCAAAAATAATACAAAGTAAATTAATGATTTTGAAAGAGAGGGTTATGGAAATGAATAGGAATTTGATTAGAACAAGTTTGTTAATGATTTTTATGAGTATTCCGGTAGGGTATTCAAATGTTGTATTTGCCGAGGCTCCGGTATATTCTTTGGATCCGGTATATGTTGTCGGAGCGCATAAAGTTTTGGATTCAGACAAATTCGGGAATATTATTACAGAGCAATCTTACTATAGAACGGGCGGAGATGTGGAAGTGGTAAACAGGAAAGAAATAGAAGATCATCATTATAATTCTATTTCAGAAGCGATTAAGTCTATACCCGGCGTGACATTCTCCAATCCAGGATACCGGGCGAACTGGTATGGATATGCAGCCTATTGCAATGCATTTTCTATCAATGGAGATACCCGTGTTGTGGTTCTTGTTGATGGGCGGCGTGTAGATAATCCAGCGACGGAATTGTTTGGTGACAGCTCCGTATCGGCAAGTAAGGGCATGACAGATCTTGATCAGGTTACAAATATAGAAAACGTGGAAAAGGTGGAGGTTATTAAAGGACCGGGCGCATCTGTATATGGAGCAGATGCTACCGGCGGTGTAATTAACATCATTACCAGAAAAGGAACAAAAGTGACTCGTGGAGCAATTGAACTTGCTACAGGATCGTGGAAGCATCATCTGTATAATATAAGCTTGTCCGGCCCCGTAGGAGATAAATATTCATACTTTGTTTCTGCAAATCGGGAAATGTCCGGTGATTCGTATTTTTACGACAGAATGACTGGTGCGAATCATAAGTATTACAATACTCATTATAAGGAAGAAGGGATAAGTGCGAGATTTGACGGGGAATTTGATGATGACCACAGCTTGAGAGTATGGTTCAATCATAACAATGGCAAGGACGGTTGCCCCAATGATGCTATTGATTACAGGTACTGGAATGAAACGGATTGGAATCGGATTATAGATAATGCTCAAAATAATGGAAAGTTAGGAGATACGGATAATCCCGGATATCGCAATGTGTATGCGATTGACTCCATGTTCGGCAGCTATACTGCGTATAATAAAAATGATTTGGATATTACGTATACATTTAAAAGAGATCATGGCTTAGAAAACTTTGTCCGCGTGTATAACCAGGATCATCATTACCAGGTCTTTGATAAGTATAAATGGACCTATCCCGATGGGACTACTTTGGCGCCCTGGCCGGGAAATTATGATAAGTTTAAAGAATTCATGGATCTTTGGGGCGGTCCGATCTCAAAAGAACATATTAATACATACCATGTGGAAAAGAATAAAGGGATAGAATTACAATTGGCCAGACAGATAAAAAATAATGATATCATTTTTGGCTTGACGTATGATAGAGGGGAAAATAATGATTATAAAAAGAACTATAAAACCGGAGAAGTGAAGGTTGGAAAGACGCAAAGAGATACACTTGTCGGTTATATACAGGATAAGATCCGTTTGAGTGATAAATTTGAAATAACTCCGGCTGTCCGCATGTCGCATTATGGAAATTATAGTGCTCATATTTATAAAAGAGATTGGTCAAATGGGACAATCTATCCGGTCGATTATGATGATACAGGACGCAGAACACAGTTTACCCCCAGTTTGTCAATGCAGTATCTATTTACGCCCCGTTTAGCGGGCTATTTCAGCTGGACCAATATTTACAGGCCTATTAAGCAGCAGGATTTATTTGAAGCAGATATATTGGATGACAAACCGTTAAAGGATGAAAAAGGGAATGTGTATACGATCGGCCTGCGGAGCAGAATCGGTTCAAATACCACTTTGGGCATTCATTATGCGATTACCAAAATGAGTAATTCTGTTACCAAATATTCTGTATACAGCAAGAAAAAATCTGACTATGTAACGAAAGCGATCAATGCCAGGGAAGATAAAAAATCATTTAATGTTGTCTTAAATCATAAATTGGGAGACCATTGGTTTTTAGGGGCTTCCTATACTTACCTATATGATAAATTTAAAGGGAAAGACGGGGTAATCCTGGACCCGGATATCTCATGGGATGGCAATCAGTCAGCCAATATAGACGCCATGATTAACCATCTCCGCCCGATAAATTATTATGCAATGAATGTGACTTATCAATGCGGGAAATGGAACAGCAGTTTGCTGTTGAATTTATTCAGCGGCTGTGACAAGGATGCGTTTACAAATAATAATTACATTGTTGCAGATTTGTCTGTCAATTATAAAATAAATACCAATAAATCCGTGTACCTTAAAGTTAATAATTTAACAAATGAAGGCTATGAGAATATGTACTATAAATATGATGGAAAAGGTGCTAAACCTCAGCCGGGCAGAAGCTTTATGTTGGGGTTCAGATATGGATTCTAATTATTTAAATAGGAAGTGAATATTATAGGAGGGCTGATGAAGAATATCATAATTCTTGAACTTTTACTGGCCCTCCTTGTTTTATTGCTGGGAGAATCTCTTTTTGATATAAGAAAGGAAGAGTTTCAGGGGGAAACATTAAAAATCGCCTACACGAAAGATATAGGAGACGTAGATCCTTTTGATTCCGGCTCTCCGATGTTTGTCCAGGATTGGGTATATGAGGGACTGGTCGGAATGCAAAATGGAAAGGCTGTTCCTAAATTGGCAGAGTCATGGGAAATTACCGATGATGGTAAAAATTATATTTTTCATTTACGGAAAGATGTCTTTTTTTCAAATGGGAAACCGCTTACTTCGCAAATTGTGAAAGAAAATATATCTGAATTAATTGCTAAAAGAGAGCAGTATGGATTTTTAGATATGTTGAAAAAGATAAGTAAAATCGAAACACCTGATGCGCATACAGTTATCTTTCGATTGGATGAAGTATGCAGCAGTTTGCTGAATGAATTATCTTTTACTCGTCCGTTGACGATTCATTTTTCCGAATCCGGCAAAGAGGGAAATGAGGTCTTTTATGGGACGGGCAGATGGATACTGAGAAAGAATATAAGAAATCAATATGCCCTGTTTGAAAGAAATGAAAATTATTGGGGAGAAAAGCCTAAGTTCAAATATGTCAAAGTTTCTATCATACCGGAAGTATCAACGATAGAGAATGCTCTTCGTTCCGGTGATGCGGATATGTATGTGGATCAGGATGGAGCGCTCAGTTTTGAAGAAGCATTTAATTTACAGCAGGAGGGGTTTTCTGTAGGAATAACCCCTTTGTCCCAGATTGTTTTAATCGCCTTGAATACGGAGAAAATACGTGAAATACCAATCCGTAAAGCATTGGCGTTGGGAACGGACAAAAGAGGGGTGATACAGTTTTTGGCAGAAGGGAAATTGAAAGAGGCGCATTATTATTGGACGGAGAATTTACCGGAAATGCCGCCTGGTTTGCCATATTACAGCTTTGACAGAAAACAGGCGGATGAAATACTGGATAAGCAGTACCACCGTGGTACGGGTCCTTACCGGGAAAAAGACGGAGTCCGTTTACAACTTTCTTTGGGGTATCCTGCAGGAAATCATAATCAGAGGAATTTGGCCCTTATACTGAAAGATATGTACGCTAAAATCGGAATTGATCTTATTCCTGATGAAGATGATTTTTCGGTGTATTTAAATAAGTTTCGGGACGGGAAGTATGATATGGTTTTATATACAACTTGGGGGAATGCCTATGAGCCTTATTCCACTCTTACAGAGATGAGGACAGACGGTTCGGGGTTTAATATGTTTCAACGTGGTGCAGATGACAAGGAAACTTTATTTAAAGCAATGAAAGAGATGGATTCCAGCCCTGAAAGAGAATCTGTTTTGAGATATATGGAATATATCAATGGCAGTTTTTATAGAAATGTCCTATTTATTCCGCTTTATCATGACTATATTATTCATGTCTGCAGAAATGATATAAGCGGCTTTGTACCGCAGGAGGATGCTAAAGACCGAATAGATATTACACATGTGTTTCGACAATATTAAAGGAGGAATGTCAGGTGCTGAATGATGAAATAAAAGATTATTGGGAAGGCGAGTCTTATGTTTATAGCGATATCATAAAAAAATCGCTTGATGATGAGGGGAAAAACGCATGGGCAGATTTAGTGCTGGGAAATGCCCCCAAAAAAGAAAAGCTGGAAATCCTTGATGTGGGAACCGGCCCCGGGTTTTTCCCTGTATTATTAGGGGAAAAAGGACATCATGTAACCGGTATCGACATTACGGAAAATATGATCCGGCGGGCTACAGAAAATATATCCGCAGCCGGGGTTAAGGCGGATTTAGCTGTTATGGATTGCCAGAATATACAATATCATGATGAGAGCTTTGATCTTGTAGTCTGCAGAGACTTAACATGGACACTTGCGGATCCCGTTAAGGCTTATAAGGAATGGACAAGGGTGTTGCGGAAAGGGGGCGTCCTTCTTGTATTTGATGCCTGCTGGTATTTACATCTTTTTGATGAGAAACGTATGAAAGTGTTTGAAGAATATAACAACAACCTGCGTAAAAAATATGGACATGGTATATTTGACGGACATAAAAATACAAAAAAATGCGATGAACTTTCTAAAAAGCTATTTATGAGTGATAAGCATCGGCCTTACTGGGATATGGAATTCTTAATTTCTTTAAGGTATCGCCGTGTATTTGCAGAACCCAGAATCGATGAACTTGTACGAGATGAAAAGGCCCAAGAATTTTATAAGTTGTTTCCGGAATTTCTTGTGGGCGGAATTAAATAATATCGATAGCAAAGAGATGGGGAGGAGGAAATATTGAAAAGATTTATAGTCAATTATTTGAAAGACTCATTGATTCTGATTGCGGCTGCATCCTTGATATCCTTTTTCCTGATCCGCTTTATGCCGGGGGATCCGGCTGCCACATACCTCAGTTCAAGAGGAATTCCTGTTACGCCGGAATCATTGCATGCAGTTGCTGAAGAATTGAAATTGTATGATCCGGTTTACATGCAGTATATTTATTGGCTTAAAAACGTGATCCGTCTGGATTTAGGGTATTCATATCTGACGAAGGCACCAGTTGCAGTTGAACTTTTTCGAGCATTTAAATATACGCTTCTGTTGGCATTAAGCTCTATGTCAATGGGAATCATTTTTTGTCTTCTTGCAGGCTGTTATGCAGGGACACATCCTGACAGCCGGTCTGATTATTCCATTCGTTTCTGCGTATTGACGTTAAATTCCGTCCCTTCCTTTATTATCGGTTTTTTACTGATCAGTGTATTTTCAGTGTACCTGCATATATTTCCTGTGCAAGGGGCGTCTTCGTTCCTGCACTTGTTCCTGCCTTCTTTAACTATGGCATTGGGCTATGTTGCGGTGTATACGAAACTTTTACGAAACAGTATTATTGATGTTTCGCAAAAACCGTTTGTTGTGTTCGCGTATACCCGTGGTTTAAAAAAATGGGAAATTTTTTGGAAGCATATATTTATGAACGCAATATCACCTGTCGTGACTATGGCAGGACTTGAATTCGGAGGAGTTATTGCAGGTTCTCTTGTCATAGAGAATGTTTTTGCCTGGCCGGGACTTGGGCGTTTAGTGATTATTGCGATACATGGAAGGGATTACCCTGTGATACAGGGGTATATTCTGCTGACAATGACAGGATTTATCATATGCAATTTCATTGCGGAGACAGTTTGTATGAGGGTGAGAAGAAGGTGGGGATGAAATGGGAAATATCCGTTTTGGTTTGCATAGAAAATATCCGCCTTTTTTAATATGTTTTTTATGGGTAATCGTATCCTTTTATTTTCTTGTGGCGATATTTGAACCGTTTTTCTTAATGCATGACCCTAATGCTGTCGACTATACAATGAAATTTGCACAGCCGTCGATCCAATATCCGTTTGGCTGTGACCAATTGGGGCGGTGTGTATATTCCCGTATCATACAAGGGGCAAGAATAAGCATCGGTTATGCGGTGCTGGTCGTATTTATATCATGTATATGGGGAACCTCTTTAGGGATTATTTCGAGTTATTACGGTGGAAAGGTGGATCGGTTGATTGACCATGTATGTAATTTATTCAGGGCATTTCCGGAAATTATTGTTATTTTGATTTTGGCAGGGTTGGGCGGAAAGAATATATTTTTTATTTGTGCAGGGATGATGATCATGCATTGGGGAATATATACCCGTGTGGTAAGAGAACTAACTGCTGACGGAAAAATGAAGAATATGGTTTATGCGGCACGTATGGCAGGGAATAAGACACCCCGGATATGGATAAAATACATATTCCCTATTGCCGCACCGGCTGTTTTATCTATGCTGGCTCTGGATTTTGCAGGGTCGCTGCTGGCCATGTCAGGATACTCTTTTCTTGGGCTCGGGGTTCAGCCGCCTCAGGCCGACTGGGGAACATTAATCGGAGAAGCGCAGGCCGTATTTATTTCCTATCCGAGACTTATCTTTTTTCCAAGTATCTCTATCTTGGGAATCAGCCTCAGTGTCAATATGATTGGGGATTGGATCCAGCAAAGATATCAAGCAGGGGAAGTGTAATGGGGAATAATTTATTGGAATTGACGGGGGTATCTGCCGAGCTTCAGAGGAAAAGGATTATAGACACAATCAATTTGGCAGTGCCAAAAAGGAGTTGTGTGTCCATAATTGGTACAAGCGGCTGCGGGAAATCCACTCTGTTAAAACTGATAGCAGGTCTTTTGCGGGCACCTGCATGGCAAGTCACAGGACAAGCAGCTATCGAAGGCAAATGTTTTAATGCGGGAGATTCTGCTACGTTGCTGACAAACTGTGGACGGCAATATGCATTTATCGCCCAGGATTCGTTAAGCATATTTGATCCGCGGTTAAAAATTAAAGAACATTTTCTTGAAATCAGCAGATTAAGGGATGGGGAAAAAGAAGAGTTTTTGCTGCAAGTGATGTCGTTGTTAAGAAACTTATTGATTACGGATCCGGAAAGAGTACTTGAAAGTTACAGGAATGAATTAAGCGGAGGCACATTACAGAGGATATCCATAGCTATGGGGCTGATTCATAAACCAAGGTTATTGATAGCAGATGAGCCTACATCAGCAATTGACAGGTATTCAAGAGCACAATTGATTTCTGTATTGAAAAAAGTGTATCGTGACACAAATTTAAGTATGCTCATCGTGTCGCATGATATAGATTTCGTTAAAGAAATTTCGGATATTACTTATGTGATGAAGCAAGGGAAATTTATTGATAAAATTAACACAAAAGAGTTGGGTAATGAAGACAATGATCTGTATACACGATCGTTCCTTCGAGCTTGTAACAGGTGGAAAAAAGAACGTTTATACGAAGGATCCTGATTATCTTATTTAAAGGAGTATCTTTGTGCCGAATATACTTGAATTGAAAAATATTCATCAAACGTATAAAAATGAAGAAGGAGTCAACAGGCCTGTTTTGGATGATGTAGATTTCATGCTGCAGGAAGGAACCTGTCGTGCGATTTTAGGAATGAGCGGCTGCGGGAAAACTACACTTTGCAGGATTATGGCAGGCATTGAAAAGCCGTCAGGCGGACTGGTTCGGTATAAAGGGGAAAAGATTGATTGGAAAAGTATTTCGAGGAATAAGATTCAAATGGTTTTTCAAAACAGTCTGGATGCGGTGCCTGGGTATATGACATCCTATGAGATATTGAAAGAGCCGCTTAAAAACTTTTTTAAATTCAGCAAAGAGGAAATCTGGAGTAAGATAGTAGAGATGTTGAAGGCTGTGGGCCTGTCAGGGGAATATACAGGATTGTATCCGCGGCAGTTAAGCGGCGGAGAACTCCAGCGGATATGCATATTACGTGCATTAATGGCAGAACCGGAAATCCTTATACTGGATGAGTCCCTAAGCGGGCTTGATATTTTTACTGAAAATAAGCTTTTAAATTATCTTTCGGATATAAAAGTAAAAAAACATTTATCTATTATATTTATATCTCACAGTATAGAATCTGCATATTATATTGCAGATGGGATTACGGTAATGGATAAGGGGAGAATTATTGAAGAGATTGATGATATTTCCTTGTTTTCAGAGTTGTGCCACCCTTTTACAAGTCGATTGATGCATGGGCTGCCTATATCGGCATCAGCTACGCAGGATTATAATTTTTATCTGGAAAGATTTAAAAAGGGTGATACGAGGTTAGTAACGGTAAAACCGGGACATCGGATTGAATTATAAATAGAATATATCCTGATAACAGTAGGCTTTTGTAACCATCCATATTATTTGAGAAGCGGATGGCTTTGTTTTTTTGCAAAGTTTACGGCCGCAATGCGGGGAACCGGAGGATTGATAAGGATAATGAGGTAAAGTATAATAAACGGGAATGCTTTACGGGTGTGGAGTATTATCTTTACATGTAAGGAGGAACGCAGGGTTGTCTTTTTTTTCGAAATTATTGAAAGTAATAAGCCATAAGAAATATCAAAAAAATCCGTTAGGAAAGAAACTTTCTCCTTTGCAGCAGTCTGTTTTGAATATAGGTGCTGTGAATGCGGAGCAGACCATGTTTTACTGTGATTCATTGGAAACCGGCTCTGAGAAAGAGGAAATTAAAAATAATTTAGCGGCTTACTATGATATTATTGATGAAGAAAGCGCTTTGCATACGCTGGAATGGCTGCTGGAACGAGGACACCGCGTGTACTTTGATGCAATTAAGTTGTTTTCTGCCGGCATATCGCCGTCTATTACCGATGAAATCCTGACATCGGATGAACAACTTGACACACCCCGTTATATGAAGAATATAAAGGAGATGATAGAATCCCTGACAGAAAAAGGATATATCAGTTCCCAGGCGGATTTACGGAATCAATCTGTCCTTGCGTGGGACATGGGGCGGCTGGTGCTGATCGCGCGCTGCTGCTTTGAATGCGGATATATTACGGAAGAAAAAGCATGGTGTTATATGGAAGAAGCACATAAGAAGTGCTGCGCAGTGTATGGCGACTGGAAAGAATTTGCGGCGGGATATGTGATCGGCAGGTGCATGTGGGGCGGTATGAAGCAGATGCCCGGCGGAATCATGGGGATCGCAGAAGGACTGCTCCGCGATCCGGAAAGTCCTTGGCAAAAAGTACAGTTGCATGTATTTGAAATGTAAAGGAGAGTATTTATGGGTATGGAAATAGCATTGATACCGGCAGCTATGTTTATCGTGGGCATCGGCATGATGATTTACATGAAGAAAAAGAGGGACAGCCTGGCGCCGGGATATGCACAGCAGGAAATGAAGAGGTTCGTGAAAGAAATGGTGCCGCAGCTGTCTGAGGAAGAATTTCATGTGATTGACTGCCCCTGGAATGCGGAGCATCATTTTGTTATCGCTTATACGGATGAAAGTATTTTCTTTATCCCCGCCCTTCCCAATCCTATGACGATGAAAATTATGAAGTACAGCGGGGAACGTGGAGCCGGACTGGGCAGTCTGGTCAGCCATACTATTCTTGGCAGTGATTCGGCGGACGGTGTGGAAATGGTGCCGGCCAGTGCCGTTTCCGGTGTGGAGATTGATGAAGGTGCAAGAAAGGTTCGTATTGCTGTCGGAGACGAAGTGAAAAAGTATCAGTTCAAGGAGAAGGACTGCTTTGGAGGCGACCATGAGGAAGCGCTCCGTGATTTCTTTCACTTTCTGCGCGGCATAAGAGGGTAATCCTGATATAAAAAGGAGTGCCTGTAAAAGGATCGGATTTCATGACAGAGGAGTCCGATCTTTTTTGTATGCTCCTTTCAGCTTGCCGGGGTAGGACTGCATGTTTTAGATTGCGGACGGAAGCGGCTGCCGGCAGGGAGAAAATATTTCCCTGATGGTGTTTTCCTATTGTTCAGAGGACCTGAAATGTGTTATCATACGCAATAAGCTATTAAGGACAAATCTCTTTTCGAGAGAGAAGTTCTTTTTCGGACTCGTCCGTCGGGGACGGTTCCTGTGGAAGGAATGGAGGGAGCATTATGGCAATTAAGAAGAGAATGGTAGGGATTGTCGGCGTAGGACATGTAGGTGCCCATGTAGCGTTTAACCTGGGGATGATGGGGATTGCCGATGAAGTGCTTCTTTGCGATTTGAAAGAAAGCAAGGTGACAAGCGAGGTACAGGATCTGAATGATGCGGTCATGTACATGCCGAATCATGTCATTTACAAGGCGTCCGATTATGCGGGGCTGAAAGACTGCGATGTCATCGTGAATGCTGTAGGCGATATCACGCTTTGCGCTTCCGGCAGCCGCGACGGGGAATTGGAAAACAGTGTGAAACAAGTGGCTGATTATGTCCCGAAGGTTATGGCCGGAGGATTCCACGGACTTTTTGTAAGTATCACGAATCCCTGTGATGTGGTGGCGAATCTGATTGCCCGTAAGAGCGGCCTGCCGAAGGGGCATGTCATGGGTACGGGGACGCTTCTTGATTCTTCCCGTCTGATTCACGCGATATCGGAACAAACGGGCCTTGATTCCCGCGGCTTTACGGCGTTCATGCTCGGCGAACACGGAAATTCCCAGATTGTTCCCTGGTCGCAGATGACATTTTACGGCAAGCCGCTGTCGGAAATGGAAAGTGATCCGAAGTTCCGGTTTGATAAAGAAGAAATACGGGAACGGACTATTAAAGGCGGATGGGTGACTTATTCCGGCAAGCAGTGTACGGAGTACGGCATTGCTTCGGCGGGAGCGACTTTGGTTCGCACGATTCTTCATGATGAAAAGCGTATTCTTCCCTGCTCGGCTCCGCTGGACGGCGAATACGGCGAATCCGGTATTTTCTGCGGCGTGCCGGCTGTTATTGGCGCGAATGGCGTAGAAAAGGTGATAGAATACAATTTGACGGAAGAGGAAATGACCCGCTTCAAGGCGTGCTGCGCGACGATCCGCGCGAATATCGCCAAGGGCGACGCGATTCTCGGCGAATAAGGAAATGAAAGGCTGTGATGGAAATGTCACGGCCTTTTTTGCCGGCGCAGGCGTTTTATTTCTGTAATCGATGGTTTTCTATTGAAATGTACATCGGCGCTGAGTACAATAAAAAATATATATGCGCTTTTCATCTGAAAGAATGCAATCGACACATAGGGGGGAGTTGCTTATGAGAAAAATCCGGAAGGTCCTGGTGGCCAACAGAGGCGAGATCGCCATCCGTGTATTCCGTGCCTGCAATGAGCTGGGCATCAGGACGGTGGCTGTTTATTCCAAAGAAGATGTACTGTCCCTTCATCGGAACCGTGCTGACGAAGCGTACCTGGTGGGGGAAGGGGACAAACCGATTGATGCTTACCTGGATATAGAGGATATCATCCGTATCTGTAAGGAGCATCATGTGGACGCAGTTCATCCCGGTTACGGATTCCTTGCGGAAAATGCGGAGCTGGCGAAACGCTGTGAAGAGGAAGGCCTTATTTTCATCGGGCCGCGTGTGGAACATCTGATCATGTTCGGTGATAAAGTGAATGCCCGTATCCAGGCGGAAAAGGCGCAGATTCCCATGATTCCCGGCACAAACGGTGCTGTGGAAAGCTTTGATGAGGTCAGAGCTTTTGCCGAGAAATACGGTTTCCCTGTCATGATTAAAGCGGTCAATGGCGGCGGCGGACGGGGTATGCGGAATGTGGATCGCATGGAAGATCTGGAGGAGGCGTATCACCGCGCGAAGTCGGAAGCGAAAATGGCTTTCGGCAGCGATGAGGTGTATGTGGAAAAATGTATCATGAATCCGAAGCACATCGAGGTGCAGATTTTCGGTGATGAAGCGGGACATGTTATTCATCTGTTTGAACGTGACTGCTCTATCCAGCGCCGCCATCAGAAAGTGATTGAAATGGCGCCTGCCTGGTCGCTTCCGCAGAAGCTGCGCGAAGATATCTGCAGTGCCGCCGTCAAATTGATGAAGAATGTCAATTACCTCAATGCGGGGACGGTGGAGTTCCTTGTGGATCAGGATGAAGAACATTTCTATTTCATTGAAGTGAATCCCCGTGTGCAGGTGGAACATACGGTCACGGAAATGATTACCGATGTGGATATCGTGAAGACACAGATTCTTATTGCTGAAGGCTATTCGGTGGATAGTCCGGAAGTGGCAATCGGTCTGCAGCCGACGATCTGGTTCAAGGGGGTGGCGATCCAGTGCCGCATCACGACGGAAGATCCGCAAAACGGCTTCATGCCTGATACAGGCAAGATCATTGCCTACCGTTCCGGCGGCGGGCCCGGTATCCGCCTGGATGCGGGTACGGCGTATACGGGAGCGGTGATTACTCCTTACTATGATTCACTCCTGGTCAAAGTAACGGCCCACTCGCTCCATGCGAAGGATACGATATACAAAATGCTCCGCTGCCTTGATGAATTTCGTATCAGCGGTGTGAAGACAAATATATATTTCCTTCAAAATATGCTCCGCACGAAGGATTTTCAGGAAGGTCTCTGTGATGTCAATTACATCGACCGCCATCCGCAGCTTCTGGATGAACCTGAAGCAATCAGCGACCGCGGTACGAAGCTGCTCCACTATATCGGAGATATCACCGTCAACGGCTATGCCGGGGCGGGTGCGAAAGAAAAACCCGATTTCGCTCCGGTAGCGCCTCTTTCGGCAGAGGGGGAAACAGTACCCCGCGGTACAAGGCAGATGCTGGAAGAATGGGGACCTGAAAAATTTTCCAAATGGGTCATGGATCAGAAAGAACTGATGATCATGGATACGACATATCGTGATGCCCACCAGTCACTTTTGGCGACCCGTGTGAGGACACACGATATCATGAACGCGATCCGTTACACCGCATGTCATGTGCCGCAGCTCTTCTCTTTTGAAAACTGGGGCGGCGCGACATTTGATGTGGCTTATCGTTTCCTTGACGAAAGTCCCTGGGAACGGCTCCGCCAGATGCGTAAAGCAGCGCCGAATATCCTTTTCCAGATGCTTACCCGCGGCGCGAATACGGTAGGGTATACGAATTATCCTGAAAATGTGGTCCGCCATTTCATTGATGAGGCGGCAGATAATGGGATTGACGTGTTCCGCATCTTTGACTGCCTGAACCAGCTGAGCCACATGACGATTTCCATTGATGAAGTCCGCAAGAAGGGCAAGCTGGCAGAAGCGTGCTTCTGTTACACCGGGGATATCATGGATCCGAAGCGGCAGAAATATTCTTTGAAATATTATACGGATCTGGCGAAGGAAATGCAGAATGCCGGTGCCAACCTGATCGCTGTCAAGGATATGGCGGGACTTTTGAAACCGGAAGCGGCATACGCTCTTGTGGCGGCGTTAAAAGATGCTGTGGATCTTCCGATACACCTCCACAGCCATGAAGGCGGCGGACTGACGCTGTACAGCTATGCAAAGGCGGCGGAAGCCGGCGTGGATATTGTCGATGTGGCGACAGGCGCGCTTTCAAACGGTACGAGCCAGCCGTCCATGACGGCGCTGTACTATGCGCTCCAGAACAATCCCCGCCAGCCGAAACTGGATATCGAAGCCTTGGAAACGATTGACCGCTACTGGCAGGGCATCCGTCCCTACTATGCAGGGGTGGACAGCCGGATGGCAAGTCCGAATACCACGCTTTTCCAGCATGAAATGCCGGGAGGGCAGTTCTCTAATCTCCGCCAGCAGGCGACTGCGGTGGGACTGGGAGACCGCTGGCCGGAAGTTTGCCGCATGTATACCAGAGTGAATATGATGTTCGGCGATATTATCAAAGTAACGCCGTCGTCCAAAGTGGTCGGTGATATGACACTCTTCATGGTGCAGAACCATCTGACGGAAGAAGATATTTATGAGAAGGGGGCGGCCCTTGATTTCCCGCAGTCCGTGGTTGATTTCTTTGATGGGAAACTGGGTGTTCCTTACGGCGGATTCCCTGAAAAGCTGCAGAAGATTATTTTGCGCGGGGAAGAACCCCATCTGGAATCTCATCCGCAGGATGTGGACTTCGCCGCGGTGAAAGCAGAAATGAAGGGCAGGCATATGTCCACGCGGGAAGAAGATATTTCCTCTTACTGTATTTATCCGAAAGTTTTCAGTGATTATATGGACCGCTATCATCAGTATGGCGACCTGTCCGTCCTGGATACGCCGACGTTCTTCTTCGGGATGAAACCGAGCGAGGAAATCCGAGTGAATATAGAAGAAGGGAAGATGCTCCTTATTCGTCTTGACGGGATCACGAAACCTGACGGAGAAGGAAACCGCCGTATCCAGTTTGAGCTGAACGGCATGCCCCGTGAAATTAAAATTCATGACAGGCATGTGGCGGAATCTGCAGTGACCGCAAGGAAAGCGGATAAGGATATTCCCGGCGAGGTAGGGGCGACCCTGTCGGGATCCGTCGTGAAAGTGCTTGCGGAAAAAGGCGGGCATGTGAAGAAAGGCGAGCCGGTGATTGTCACAGAAGCCATGAAGATGGAAACGACGATCACTTCTCCTGTGGACGGCATTGTAAGTGAGATTCATGTGAAGGCGGGCAGCCGTATCGAATCAGGCGACCTTCTCATGGTGATTGAATAAGAGGTAAAGCGGAGATAGAAACACGAAAGGGTTCTTTCCTGACGGAGAGAACTCTTTTTGCGTGGGGATTCAGGAAAAGATGGGAAAAGGAGGGGAAGTTTCCTGAAAGCGGTGATATAATACGGATGGAGTATTTCAGGAAGAATCCTGAAAAAGAAAGTTTGCCAGGCGGATGCCTGGGAGAGGAGTGGATTATGAAATTTTATCGCTGTAAAAAGTGCGGCAAAGTAGTCACTGTTCTTGGAGAGAGCGGGGAAGACATGTTCTGCAAAAATGCGGAAATCGAAGAATTGATTCCCAATACTACGGATGCTGCCGGTGAAAAGCATGTTCCCGTCATTACGAAAGACGGATCGAAAGTGCATGTGGAGGTCGGCTCTGTGGAACATCCCATGCTGGACAACCACTATATCACCTGGATTGTTCTGGAAACAAAGACCGGAAGCCAGCAGGTGGATTTGAAGCCGGGCATGAAGCCGGTGGCTGATTTTGTTCTTGCTGAAGGGGATGAAGTCGTAGCGGCTTATGAGTATTGCAATTTGCACGGACTGTGGAGAGGAGAATAGACATGAAAAAATATGTATGCAAAGTTTGCGGATGGATTTATGATGAAGCTTTAGGCGATCCGGACAACGGAATTGCTCCGGGAACCAAGTGGGAAGATCTGCCGGACGATTTCAAGTGCCCGCTCTGCGGTGTCGGAAAAGACGATTTTGAAATCATTGAAGACTGATTGGTGATGGAACGAATTGTAGAAATGAAAACTCCTTCTCTGGCAGAGGGAGTTTTTTTATGGATCATTTTTTTAAGCCTTCATAGAGGAACGGGTTTTGTTGCAATAGATAGAATTAAATGATAGAATAAATCGGTAGCATATTTTACAGAGAAAAGCAAGAGGAAAATATTAAAATAAAATATTTTAATAGCAAATAAGTTTTTATCTATAACTAAAATATTTTTATAGAAAGATATAGAGAAAATATTTTAGGTGAAAATGAATTTATATTGCGGAATGTTTTTCGCTCGTGTAAAATTATGTTTTACAGTCTCTATTTATATATAGTGAGAAGGCTCGCGGAGAAAAGAGGAGCCCGGCTCAAATCGGGAACACTGATGAAGTACAGGATATTTTGTGGCTTAATCGGTGTTTCCTTGGCCTTGTCCTCTTTTCATCCCTGTTCCCATGTGTTGGAAATTCAGATTTTATATGGAAGGAAAGGGTGAGGCGTGGAATGCCTAACAGCAAAATGTTCAGACCCGTCCAGGTAGGTACTAAGAAAAGATATACCTACGCCAGATCTCAGGAAGTTCTGGGGATGCCCCATCTGCTCGATTTGCAGACCAAATCTTACGAATGGTTCTGTAAAGAAGGGCTGAGGGATGTATTTGCGGATATTTCTCCTATCGAGGATAGTGCTCATAAATGGGCGCTGCATTTCGGCGAATACTATTTCAAGAAAGAAAAGTACAGCATCGATGAATGCAAGACGAGAGATGCTACTTATTCCGCTCCGCTGCAGGTCAAAGTCCAGCTCGTCAATAAGGAAACCGGCGAAATCAAGGAGCATGATCTTTTCATGGGCGATTTCCCGATTATGACGGACACGGGCACATTTATTATCAATGGCGCCGAACGTGTTATTGTTTCCCAGCTTGTCCGCTCTCCCGGCGTATACTACAAAAAGGAAATGGACACTTTCGGGAAGGAAATCTATTCCGCCCAGCTCATTCCGAACCGCGGCGCGTGGATCGAACTGGAAACCGATGCCAACGGCGTTGTTTCCGTCCGTATCGACCGTAACCGCAAGATGCCCGTGACGTATCTCATCCGTGCGCTGGGGTTCTCTTCCAATGAAGAAATCATGGAGCTTTTCAATAATGATATCCATATCGAAGAGACGCTCAAGAAGGATGAAACGCAGAATACAAAAGAAGCACTCATCGCTATTTATAAAAAGCTCCGTCCCGGTGAACCGGCGACAGAAGAAAGCGGCACGACCCTGCTCCGCAACTTCTTTTATGATCCCCGCCGTTATGATCTGGCGAAGGTCGGACGTTACAAGCTGAATAAGAAACTCTCCTGGGAAAACCGCCTCAAGGGCCACCGTACGGAAGGGCCTATCGTGGATACGGAAACCGGTGAAATTATTATCCAGGGGAATGCCCTTATCGACGAGGAAGCCATCGCGATCCTGAAGAAGAGCGGCGTGTTCAGCAAGGTAGAAATGGTGGAAGTCATGACCCAGAAAGAGGACGGAACACCTGTCAAGGTGATCTGCTCCAATGGAATGCGTGATGACAGCTATCGGATTCTCGACCGCGCGGATATTATCGCGGCGGTAGACTATCTTTTGAATATGATCCAGGGCTATGGACGCCAGGATGATATTGATCATCTCGGCAACCGCCGTGTCCGCTGCGTCGGTGAACTGCTCCAGAACCAGTTCCGCATCGGCTTGTCCCGTATGGAACGTGTGGTTCGCGAAAGAATGACTACCCAGGATCAGGACAAGATGACCGCCCAGGCGCTCGTCAATATCCGTCCTGTCGTGGCAGCCATCAAGGAATTCTTCGGCAGTTCCCAGCTGTCCCAGTTTATGGATCAGACGAACCCATTGGCGGAGCTGACGCATAAGCGTCGTCTGTCCGCTTTGGGGCCGGGAGGGCTGTCTCGTGAACGTGCAGGGTTTGAAGTCCGCGACGTGCATTATTCCCATTATGGGCGTATGTGCCCCGTAGAAACGCCGGAAGGTCCGAATATCGGACTTATTTCCTCACTGTCCAATTACGGAATTGTCAACAAGTACGGCCTGATTGAAACGCCGTACCGCCGGATTAACCCGAAGACCCACGAAGTGACCAATGAATGTCTCTATGTGACGGCTGATATTGAAGAAAATAAAGTTATTGCCCAGGCCAGCGAGCCGCTGTCAGATACCGGCGCGTTCCTGAACCGGTATGTGGCCTGCCGCCGTGGCCCTGATGTTCTGGAAGCTTCTCCTGAAGAAGTGGATCTCATGGACGTTTCTCCGAAGCAGGTTGTTTCTATCGGTACGTCTCTCATTCCGTTTCTTGAACATGATGATACGAACCGTGCGCTCATGGGCGCCAATATGCAGAGGCAGGCGGTACCGCTCCTCCGCCCGGAAGCGCCTCTTGTAGGCACGGGTATGGAATGGGTAGCCGGCCAGGACTCCGGTGTCTGCGTTCTTGCAAAACGGTCAGGCGTGGTTACCTCTGTCAACGGGAAACAGATTATCGTCTGCGCGGATAACGGCGAATATGATACTTATGACCTGATTAAGTTCCTCCGGTCCAACCAGAGCACCTGCATCAACCAGCATCCCATCGTATACAAAGGGGACAAGGTCGAAGCCGGGCAGACACTGGCAGATGGCATGTCCACCGACGGAGGCGAGCTGGCTCTCGGACACAACGTGCTTGTGGCGTTCGTATCCTGGGAAGGATATAACCATGAAGACGCCGTGCTCATTTCTGAACGTCTCTGCAAAGATGACCTGTACACCTCTATCCATATTGAAGAATACGAGTGTGATGCCCGTGATACGAAGCTGGGCGAAGAAGAGATTACAAGAGAGCTGGCATCCGTCAGCGACGACGCTTTGAAGAATCTTGATGAAAACGGTATTATCCGTATCGGCGCCGATGTACGCCCCGGCGATATCCTTGTCGGCAAAGTAACGCCGAAAGGGGAAACGGAACTGACTCCGGAAGAACGTCTTCTCCGTGCCATTTTCGGCGATAAGGAAAGAGAAGTCCGTGATACATCTCTCCGTGTGCCGCATGGAGAATTCGGGAAAGTGGTCGACGTCAAGGAATTTACCCGTGAAAACGGCGATGAACTGGCGCCGGGCGTAAATAAGCTCGTCCGCGTTTACGTTGCGCAGAAACGGAAACTCCGCGAAGGCGACAAAATGGCGGGGCGCCACGGTAACAAGTGCGTATGCTCCCGCATCCTGCCTGTTGAAGATATGCCCTTTACTCCGGACGGACGTCCTGTCGATTTGGTGTTGAACCCCCTTGGCGTTCCTTCGCGAATGAATATCGGGCAGATCCTGGAAATTCATTTGTCCTGGGCCTGCCATATGCTCGGCGAAGAAATCAAAGAAGCCAAGACAGATCCCGTAAAGGCGAAAGCGCTTGAAAAGCGGCTCCGTGAAGCAGGCTATGATTTTGATACCTACGGCATGCCCGAATCGACAGAATCCGGTGTCCACATCGCGACCCCTGTATTTGACGGCTGCCGCGATGAAGACCTGGCTGCCACCCTTGCTGCTGCAGGACTTCCGGTCAATGCGAAATCCGATCTTTATGACGGACGTACCGGCGAGAAGCTGGACGGACAGGTGACGATCGGCTGGAAATACATGCTGAAACTCCATCATCTTGTCGATGATAAGATCCATGCCCGTTCTACCGGCCCGTACTCCCTTGTGACCCAGCAGCCGCTCGGCGGCAAGGCGCAGTTCGGCGGCCAGCGTTTCGGTGAAATGGAAGTCTGGGCACTGGAAGCATATGGCGCCGCGTACACCTTACAGGAAATCCTGACGGTAAAATCTGATGATGTCATCGGCCGTGTCAAAGCCTATGAAAAAATCGTCAAAGGCGAAAACATTCCGAGCCCCGGTGTTCCCGAATCCTTTAAGGTTCTTATGAAAGAACTCCAATCCATCGGGTTGGATGTCCGCGTCCTGAATGAAGACAAAGAGGAAGTTGTCATGAAAGAGCTGGACGAAAGCGATCTGGAACCATCCAATGGCGGCGAACGCTGGCATAAAGACGAAGTGAAAGCGGCCATGGAAGGTGAGGATTCCGTTTCCGCAGCCAGAAATGCCATGGAATCCAGCATGGCCGGAGAAGGGAAAGAAGTGCCGGCAGATGATACGGCTTCTTTCAATGATACGCTGGAAGCGGAAGCGGCGGCTCCTGCAAATGAAGAAGCGGCTTTTACTGAAACTGATATAGAAACTGAAGCGGGTCTTGTCGATGACCCGGATGCCTGATTTCCGGAAAGGAGCACTGAGCAATTGTTAGACGTAAATGAATTTGACTCCATGAAAATCGGTATTGCGTCTCCGGAAACGATCAGATTATGGTCTCACGGAGAAGTAACGAAGCCGGAAACAATTAACTACCGTACACTGAAAGCAGAACCGGACGGTCTTTTCTGTGAAAAGATTTTCGGACCGACGAAAGATTGGGAATGTAAGTGCGGCAAGTATAAAAAAATGCGTTATAAGGGCACGGTCTGCGATAAGTGCGGCGTGGAAGTGACAAGCTCCAAAGTACGCCGTGAACGCATGGGTCATATTGATCTGGCCTGCCCGGTATCTCACATCTGGTATTTCAAGGGGACGCCGAGCCGTATCGGCCTCATTCTCGATGTGTCCCCCCGCCAGCTGGAAAGAGTCCTTTATTTTGCCGCCTACATCGTAATAGATAAAGGCGAAACAAAGCTTCTGGACAAGCAGGTTTTAAATGAACAGGAATACCAGCAAGCCGTCCAGGAATACGGCGCCGGTTCTTTTGAGGCGCAGATGGGGGCGGAAGCTATTCAGAAGCTTCTCCGCCAGCTGGATCTGGAAGCCTTGGAAAAACAGCTTCGCGAAGATGTGGACAGCAGCAGCAACCAGCGCAAAGTCCGCAGCATCCGCCGGCTGGAAGAAGTGGAAGCTTTCCGTAAATCGGGCAATAAGCCGGAATGGATGATCCTCACCGTGCTGCCCGTTATACCGCCGGACCTCCGCCCGATGGTGCAGCTTGACGGCGGGCGTTTTGCTACGAGCGACCTGAACGACCTTTACCGCCGTGTCATCAACAGAAATAACCGTCTGAAAAGACTGATGGACATGGGCGCGCCTGAAATCATCGTCAGAAATGAAAAACGTATGCTGCAGGAAGCTGTCGATGCCCTCATAGATAACGGCCGCCGCGGCAGAGCGGTCAGCGGCCCGGGAAACCGTCCCCTGAAATCCCTTTCCGATATGCTGAAAGGCAAGCAGGGCCGTTTCCGCCAGAACCTTTTGGGGAAACGTGTCGATTATTCCGGCCGTTCTGTTATCGTAGTCGGTCCTGAACTGAAAATGTACCAGTGTGGCCTGCCGAAAGAAATGGCAATCGAACTTTTCAAACCGTTCATCATGCATGAACTGATTGCCCGCGGTTTGGCGAGCAATCTGAAATCGGCACGGAAAAAAGTGGACAAGCTGTCCCCTGAAGTCTGGGACGTCCTTGGCGATGTTATTAAAGAACATCCCGTACTTCTGAACCGCGCTCCGACACTCCACCGCCTCGGCATCCAGGCGTTTGAACCGATCCTGTGGGAAGGCAGGGCGATCAAACTGCATCCCCTTGTCTGCCCGGGTTACAATGCGGACTTTGACGGCGATCAGATGGCGTGCCATCTGCCTCTGTCCGTGGAAGCGCAGGCGGAAGCGAGAACGCTCATGCTTTCCATCAACAATATCCTGTCTACGAAAGACGGCAAACCTGTCGCCATTCCTTCCCAGGATATGATTCTGGGATCATACTATCTGACCATTGTAAAAGAAAGCAAGGAAGAGGAAGACGCGCTTGATCCCTCGAAATTCCACGCCTTTACCAATTACGATGAAGTCATGCTGGCCTATGCACTGAACCAGGTACAGATCCATGATTTCATTAAAGTGGACATACCGGGGCACGGTCTTGTCATCACGACCCCGGGGCGCCTGATTTTCAACTATGCCATTCCCGAACCTCTCCGCTTCTTCTATAAACGTCCTGATGGAAAAGAAGGTCTCGGTATTACCATCGGCAAGAAGCAGATGGGCAAACTTGTCAATGACTGCTTCAAGAAGCTGGGTTTCAAAGAAACAGGAGATCTCCTGGACTCCATTAAATCACTCGGATTCCATTATGCCCTTGTTTCCGGCATTTCTATCGGCATTTATGACGTGGCCGTACCGGAAGCCAAAAATGATATCCTGTCCGCAAGTGAAGCGCAGATTGAAAAAATCAAGGAATATTTCCGCCGCGGCCTGATGACGGATGACGAAAGATACAGGAAAGTCGTTAAAATTTGGGAAAAAGCGACCAATGATGTCGGTGAAGCGATGAAAGCGTCCATGACGAAAATGAATCCGCTCACCATGATGGCCCAGTCCGGCGCCCGCGGTAACGATAACCAGATCCGCCAGCTGGCGGGGATGCGCGGCCTGATTGCCGATACATCCGGTAAAACGGTAGAATTGCCTGTTAAGGCAAACTTCCGTGAAGGGCTGACCGTCCTTGACTACTTTACGTCTTCCCACGGCGCCCGCAAGGGTCTTGCCGATACGGCTCTCCGTACAGCAGACTCCGGTTACCTCACACGCCGCCTTGTCGATGTTTCCCAGGATGTCATCATTCGGGAAGAAGACTGCGATGTGCAGATACTCAATTTCGACCGTGAATGGAATAAACTGGTTTCCAAGGCGGCTGTCCGCAGCCGTTACAATGTCCACCGCGCTGAATTGGACGGTTCCATTCTCGAAGAAGACGTCATGAACCGGCGCAGCGGGGAAATTCTCCTTGTGAAGGGGAAAACACTGGATGCGTCCGATGTGGCCCTTATGAACCGTTTCCTCGTTGATTCTGTCGTTGTTACCGTTCCCACAGCGGAAGGAGAAGCGGGCGAACCGAAAACCGTTACCTTCGGCGTGGAGGATGTCGTGGCGGAATACAAGAGTATCGTGAAACATCATGTGACAGTCCGCTTCTTTGAAAAGAAATTGGAAACGCCGGCTCTGAATCGCAAAGGAGAAGAAGTGCTGGCGCAGGGAACCGTCCTTACGGCGGAAGCGGCTGAAAAACTTTTGGCTGCGGATATTCCGGTGATTTCCGTACGCATGGAAGGCACGGAAGGCGTAGAAGTCCGCAAAATTACGGAAGCCGGGGGTCTCATTGAGTCTCTGGTTGACCGTATCGCCGGCCGCTGCCCGCTGGAAGATGTGGTGAATCCGGAAACGGGAGAAATCATTGCCGCGAAGAATGAAGAAATCACTGACGACCAGGCTGCTGAAATTGAAAAGCATTATGACCGTCTGAAAGTCCGTTCCATTCTGACCTGCCATTCCGAACACGGCGTATGCGCGAAGTGCTATGGCAGGAACCTGGCAACAGGCCGCCATGTGGAAATCGGCGAATCGGTAGGCATCATCGCCGCACAGTCCATCGGCGAACCGGGCACCCAGCTGACCATGCGTACGTTCCATACGGGCGGTGTCGCAACGGCAGAAGATATTACCCAGGGTCTGCCCCGTGTCGAAGAATTGTTTGAGGCGCGCAAGCCGAAAGGCAACGCGATCATCTCCAATATCGCCGGCAAAGTCACCATTGAAGACTCTCCGGAAAATGCGAATATTAAGATTGTTACCGTGACCAATGAAGAGACATCCGATACCTACAAGATTCCGTTCGGAAAGAGGATTTCCGTCAATGAAGGCGATGAAATCGAAGCAGGTACTCGCCTCATTGAAGGGAATATCAATCCCCACGATATTCTCCGTGTCCTCGGCGTACAGGCGACCCAGAACTATATCGTCAAGGAAGTGCAGAAAGTTTACCGCTCACAGGGTGTTGAAATCAATGACAAGCACATTGAAATCATCGTCCATCAGATGCTCCGCAAGATCAAAATCGATGACCCCGGAGATTCCGAATGGCTTCCGGGACAGACAGTGGACATCGTGGCTTACCGCGTCATGAACGAACATCTGGAAGATGAAGGAAAGAAACCGGCGGTGGGTGAGAACCTGCTTCTCGGTACGACGAAAGCAGCGCTGGCGACAGATTCCTTCCTCTCGGCGGCTTCTTTCCAGGAAACCACCAGAGTTCTTACGGAAGCGGCAATCAAAGGGAAAGTGGATCCGCTTCTCGGCCTCAAAGAAAACGTCATTATCGGCAAGCTGATTCCGGCAGGTACGGGGCTTGCCCGCTACCGCAGGCTCTCCGTGCAGCATAATGCGGAACCCCGGACGGCGGAAACCGCTGATGGGCAAGCTGACGTGCAATAAGTATTTAAATAAAATATCCCGCTGTGTAATCCATGGCGGGATATTTTTTGTGGGAGACGGAAATGCCTGACTTGAGAAAATATCCCTGATTCCTTACAATGAAGAAATAAATGATATATTACAGGAGAATTCCATGTTCAAAAAAATCATGGCGGCTCTGTCCGCTTTCATTCTGGCAGGCTGTCTTTACGCGGAGGCGGAGGATCTCGTCATCGACGGACTGGGGAAACTGTCCTTCGGGGAAGACGTGCAGATTACCGATGGAGGGGGCAGCCGCGCGGAAACCATATTTAAGAAATCGGGACACCGGAAAGATTACGGGAAAACAGATTGGGCGGCAGTGATGTACTTCCTCACCACGCCTCCGGGAATGGACATGTACCCCGACCGGGCGCCATACCCTTACGACTCCCTTCATCTGTACCAGATCAGGAAATCCGATATCCGCGGCACATATTCCGCTTCCGTCTCTGTTGTGAAAGGAACGGAAGAAGCCTTCTTCCATGGGAGACGGGAAACGGCTGCCCGGTTTTGGGAGCGCGCATTTCATGAAGATGCGACACGGCCGCACTCCCTCTTCGGCCTGCCGAAAATCAGCATAGAAGAATATCAGCGGATGCTGAACAGCCGTTTGGATGAAATCAAAGGGCAGAAGCTGCAGGCGGAACTGGTTTCTTTTTCACCGTGGCATGCCTATAAAAATCATGACGGCACCTATCGCTGGACCCAGGAAGCGCGGGTGATTATTTCCGACGAAAGACATCTGTCCTATCCGATGTGGGTCTATACGAATCTGTACAGGCAGGGCGGCATGTATTATCTCATTATCGTACAGGGAAGCCATACGGCGGCGGAAAAAATCGGGAAAAATTTACTTTATGCCTTTTACGGACTGGAAAGGAGCGGCACATGAGTTGGAAGAAAACGGCGGCAGTCTTTATGACGGTTCTCTGTATTTCCGGCGGCGCGTCTGCTTATGACTTGCGGTCCATTGCGAAAGCACATCTGCCGCCTGCGTTTACCTATCAGGATATCCCTGAACAGCAGGAACTGAAGTTCCACAATTTCACCTATCCCTATCACATGGGGCAGCTTTCCGTCATGCTTCAAAAAAGCCGAAAATTCGCTTACGGTTACATTGTCACCGCCAAGCTGCCTCCTGCGGGAGCGGATACATTGAAACCGTTTTTTCGGGAATACCTGACCGTAAAAGAATGGAGAAGCCTTTCCCGCATGAACCGCGCCTTTCTGGATGAGGACTCGCCGCTGCGCAAAGGGGCGGAAGAGGTAATGAAGAACTGGGCAAAGAACGTGGTGGGAGAATTAGGAGAAGGCGTGAAAATCCCCCTGTCCGATTTCGAGCCGTATCGCAAACTTACAGCCGACGAAGCCTATCTCTATACGATGGGCGCGAAAATTACCTTTGATTCCGACGGACTCATCCTGCCCTTTTACGGCAGAGCGTATTTCTTCCGTGAAAATGACCATATAGATGTGATGATGCTCCTTACTCCCGATGAAGGAAAAGAACCCCTCGTTTACGCCATTGATGATCTGGCGAAAGCGGCGGCAAAGGAGACAGATATGCAGGAAGAAAAAGAAGATCTCTCCGTCATGCTGGCGAAAGGCGCAGCAGAAAATTAAAGCGGAGAAGAGCAGCAAAGAAAACATTTACAATACCGTCCCTGTAAACTATAATTGGAAATAAGAAAAACATTTGAAATATTACTTTGGGAGAGCGATCATGCAGGGGAAAATTGTAACAGCCTTTATTTTTTTAACCATGATGACGGGAGCGGTATCAGCTGCTCCCGTTTTAGATTACACAGGAGCAGAGCGGCTGGAAGAAGCGCGGCAGAGAGAAGAAGAGCGGCAGGAAAGGCTGCGCATACCCCGTATAGAAAACATTGAGAGCGGCCTGAATGAAAAAGAGGAAATGCAAGGCGCCGCAGGACCCGTGTTTAGAATAGACGAAATTATTTTATCGGGGCAGGAAGAAAAGTTCGGCTGGCTGCAGGACATCATACAGCCCCATATTCACACGGACATGGGGATTTCATCCGTCAACAGGCTGGTAAAAGACCTGAATGCGAAACTGCTGGACAAAGGATACGTGACCAGCCGCATCGTGATTCCCGAGCAGAATATGAAAAACGGAAAACTCCTTCTCCGCCTCCAAACCGGCAGGCTGCATAAAATCATCTACAGCAAAGACAGCGCCGTCATCCCATGGAAAAACGCATTTCCCATCAAAGAAGGAGACATCCTGAACATCCGCCGCCTGGAGCAGGGGCTGGAACAGATGAAACGTGTCAGCTCCTCTGACGTATCCATGAAACTCCTCCCTGCCGAAGAAGCGGACATGACAGACGTGGAACTCTCCATAACCAAGGGGAAACAAATAAAGGGAAGCCTTTCCGTGGACGACTCCGGACTGGAAGACACAGGAAGCATCCAGTGGAACGCCGCCCTGGGAATAGACCGGCTCTTCAATGCCAATGACCTCTTCCGCATCAGCGGAAATACAGACGGCTCCCGGGACGGATACGAAAAAGGAACCAGAGGGCATGGCATTTCCTACTCCATCCCCAGAGGATGGGACACCTTCACACTGCGTCACAACCGCTATCGATACCACCGGACCGTAGAGTCCCGGCCCTATGACTTCATCAGCAGCGGGAAAACCCGCATCACCGAATTCACCTTCAGCCATGTCATGGGACGCACCAAAAACGAAAAATACGGCTGGG